>Ga0268298_10001035_pt1 | contig 33953 bp, 26 predicted proteins | sample WWTPWeurt_MetaG_FD_194462 | JGI IMG/M metagenome (GOLD analysis project Ga0268298, IMG submission 194462) | Activated sludge microbial communities from WWTP in Nijmegen, Gelderland, Netherland - WWTP Weurt | ecosystem: Engineered > WWTP > Aerobic digester > Activated sludge | place...
CGCAAACGGCCAAGCCTTCATCATCGACTGCTGCAAGCATCCAGAAGAGGTTGCTGTTCTTCGAGATGTCTATGGATCAGGCTTTTTCTTGATCGGCATGATCTGCGATTTGGAGACTCGGAAAACCAACCTGCGCCGCAAGTTTCACGGGGACGCCACCGAAGAGCAGATCGAAGAAATCATAGACACGGATGCCAAGGAAGAGATGGACTGGGGTCAACACGCGCGCAAGACCCTTCCCATGGCGGATTACTTTGTGAGCCAGCAAGAAGGGGGTGCGCTTGTGTCTATCGACAAGCAAATTGAGCGACTCTTGGAACTGGTCTTGGGCACGGCGGTTCATCGTCCCAATCGAGATGAGCGCGGTATGTATGCCGCATGGGGTGCCGCCCTTCGTTCGTCTTGTTTGTCACGGCAAGTGGGTGCCGCGATCATCAATCAGCAGGGGATCGTCATTGCGACCGGAACCAATGATGTGCCTGCTCCGGGCGGTGGGATCTATCCCAGCAACAATAGCGATGCTCGATGCCATCTGCCGATCGAAGGACCTCCGGGCCGGGACATCGCCATTGGGCAAAAACGCAGCATCGAACTGCGCGTACTGGGGTCCAAAAAGACGGCAGCCGGCAACGCACCTTTGCCTTTTTGCCGCAATGACTTTGTGAAGGAAGCCCTCTGGGTGGATGTGACGGAGAAACTAAACAAGCTTATTGACTCCACCTCCTGTCCACCGCTCACCAAGGATGCGGTCAAAGACGCTCTCAGGCAGACGTTGATCAGGGACCTGGTGGAGTTTTCGAGGGCGCTGCATGCGGAGGCGGATGCGCTGATTTCTCTGGCGCGTGCCGGTGGGCCATCCTGTCAGGGGGCAAGCCTCTACGTCACCCTGTTTCCTTGTTGCCCTCTTCAAAGGAGTAACACATGTCCCGTCCGCTGCTCTCTGTGGTTCCTGGGGGAAAAACAGGTGTCACGACTTCAGTTCGAGAGGCGAATCGAACGGTTCATCTGCTGCCTCCGATGCGACCCGTACCCCCCCAACAGCTTTCCTTGGGGGGTCTTCTGTGTCGAACGGAGACCCTGGTCAGCGTCGGGGATTACGATTTGACCTACGATGACTTTTTGGAGGTTCTTCAGCGCCATCGCATAAGCAAGATTCTCGACAGTCGAAAGTATCCCTGGTTTGGCCATCGGGGCTTTCCCGATGACTCTGTGTCGTTTCAGAAAGACATGGATCGCTTGGGGATTGTCTACGAGTGTCCTAGAGACATCTTGGTCGAGATGGACCCAGATCCTCGGACCGGCAAGCCACGATTCAGAAAGGGTCGAAACGAAATCTGGAAAATAGCCAATCGCGAGGGAAAGTTTACGGAGACGGCCCCGGAACATGTCCTTTTGGCCCGGTATCAAGAGACGCTGCTTCGAGAGAAAGAGGGACTGGAATTGCTGCGGCAGAGGGTGGCCGCGGGGCCTCTTTTGCTGCTGGGGTATTCGGCCTTTCCGCCCAAGAAAGCGGAACAGGACGTACTGGTAGACGCGCTGCGCATGGCATTCCCTCACTTTGACTTTGACCTCCTGGTCTGTCCGCGCGACAAGCAGTGGTTCCCGTGGATGGATCGGGAGGATGCCGTGGTGCCTCCGCCCCTTCCAGGGCCTTCGGCAAGTGGAGATTGGAGCTCAATGAGGCCGTGATCGGATCTCGATGAAGGGGAGATCGGATCTCGATGGGGTGGTGATCGGATCTCGATGGGGTGGAGATTGGATCTCGATGAAGGGGAGATCGGATCTCGATGGGGTGGAGATTGGATCTCGATGAAGGGGAGATTGGATCTCGATGAAGGGGAGATCGGATCTCGATGAAGGGGAGATCGGATCTCGATGAAGGGGAGATCGGATCTCGATGAAGGGGAGATCGGATCTCGATGAAGGGGAGATCGGATCACCAAAAATCGAGATTGGATCTCGATGAAGTGGTGATCGGATCTCGATGAAAGGGAGATCGGATCTCGATGAGGTTGAGATCGGATCTCGATGAAAGGGAGATTGGATCTCGATGAAGGGGAGATCGGATCTCGATGAAGTGGTGATCGGATCTCGATGAAGTGGTGATCGGATCTCGATGAAAGGGAGATCGGATCTCGATGAGGTCGAGATCGGATCTCGATGAAAGGGAGATTGGATCTCGATGAAGGGGAGATCGGATCTCCAAAAATCGAGATTGGATCACCAAAAATCGAGATCGGATCTCGATGGAGGGGAGATCGGATCACCAAAAATCGAGATCGGATCACCAAAAATCGAGATCGGATCTCGATGGGGTGGTGATTGGGGGGCGCGGGTGGGTTATGGCGTGGGTGCGGGGGCCATGGCGTTTTGGATGTCGGCGCGTTTGGTTCCAAAAGGGGGCGGCTCAGCCTGACAGTGGGTTGGTATATTCCTGCGTCATGCTTTCGTATTTGCGGATCAGCAACTTCGCGATCATCAAAGAGGCAGAACTTTTGCTTGGCCGTGGGATGACGGTGCTCAGCGGCGAGACGGGAGCGGGCAAGTCGCTCATTTTGAATGCGGTGGCCTTGTTGCGGGGCGAACGGGCTCGCAACGAGCTCATCCGCGACGGCGCAGACGAGGCGCTCATCGAAGCGGTCTTTTCGTTTCAGCCCGGCAGCGCTGCGAAACAGGCGCTGCTTGTGCGGCTTGCACAGCATGGTTTTGACACCTCTGGCATCGAGGAAGACGGCCTGTCGGTTCGGCGCGTGCTCAGTCGAACGGGCCGCAACCGCATCCACATCCACGGGCAGCTCGCCACGACGGCGGCGCTGTCGGACATTTGCGGCCACTTGCTGGATGTGAGCGGCCAGCACGAGCACCAATGTTTGCTCGACGTGAGCCAGCATGTGGATCTACTGGATCGGTTCGGGGTGCCGCCCGCGTTGCGAGAGAAGATGGCAGAGGCGTATGCGGCGCTCGCGCAGGCGGGTGAAAAACTGGCGCGTGCATCGTTGTCGGAAAAACAGCGTCGGGAACGGGAGGAGTTTCTGCGCTTCCAGCTAGACGAGCTTGAAAAAGCAAGTCCCGAGGTCGGCGAAGACGAGCGACTTCGGGCGGAACAGAAACGGCTGCGCTCGCTCGACAAACTCCTTTTGGCGGCACAGCGAAGCGAGGGGAAGCTGGAAAGCGGCGAAAACTGCATCCTCGACGGCCTGTCGCAGGTGTTGCGCGATCTGCGCGAAGTGGCCCCGCTCGACGCGGCGTTTTCGGAGCTGTGCAAGCGCGTCGAGGAAACGCAGGTTCTTCTGCGGGACACAGCGCACGAACTGCGGCGGGCGGTCGGAACGCTCGCAGGTGATCCGGAACGGCTGCTTCTCATCGACGAAAGGCTGCATGTGCTGGCGCGTCTGTGTCGGAAGCACGGGCCGGACCTGCAAACGGTGCTCGCGAAGCACAAAGACCTTCAGCAGGAACTGCACGAGCTGCTTTCGCACGAGGAAATGCAGGCGCAGGCGCAAAAGGAGGTGCTTGCGGCAAAAGAAACGGCGGCGCAGGTGGCTGGCACGCTGCACGCGGCGCGAATCGAGGCCGGTCGTCGGCTGTCCGAGCAAGCGGGTCGGGAGCTGCGCGATTTGGGGATGTCGGGGGCGACCCTGGTTCCGCAACTTCTGCCGCGTCTTTTGGCCAAGCAGGCGACTGTGGGCGAAGACCCGGCGTTTGGATGGACCGAAAAGGACCCGACGGGCGAGGGAGAAAACCTGACGCGACGAATCGGGCCGGACGGATGGGATCGGTGCGAGCTTCTGTTTTCCGCGAACTCGGGGGAAGCACCGCGCCCGCTTCAGAAAATCGCGTCGGGAGGCGAGCTGTCGCGGGTGATGCTGGCGCTGCGCGGGGCGCTCGGGCAGGCAGACCCGGTGACGACGTGCGTGTTCGACGAAGTGGATTCAGGCATCGGCGGAGCAACGGCGGATCGGGTGGGGCAGAAAATCCGCACACTGGCCGAAAAAAAACAGGTGTTGTGCATCAGCCATTTGGCGCAAATCGCCTGCTACGCAGAGCACCATTTTCGCGTCGAAAAAGTCACCGAAAAAGGCCGCACAGTCACGCAAGTCAACCCTCTGTCGGACGCGGCACGCAAAGACGAAATCGCTCGCATGATTGGGGGCGGCAAATTGACTCCGAAAAGCCGCGCCCACGCCCACGAACTTCTGTTGCACGCGCTGGCGCAGGTCGAAAAACGGCTTCTTGCACACACACCAAAACGGAAAGCCACCTCCCGCTTGCCCCAAACAGTCGAACCAACCGGCGCTCGAACAGACTGATATATTGAGAAGTATGCGTAGTCGTCTGCAAAGTGATCGGGTGGGTCGTTTGGGATGCCTTGCGGCCTTTCTGTGTTGTACCGGTTTTGTGTGGTCAGTCGAGGCGGAACCACCGCGAACGGCCCCCATGCCGCCGCTGCGGGATGCTTACAAAAAACCCGCATGGCTCGGATCTGCGGGCGAAGCGGCAAAACCGACCGCGCAGACCGCTTGGGCGAACACCCAAAGTGTCGTGGCTTGGCCGATTGCGCAGGCGGTACCCGTGACGATCGATGGGATCGTGCCGGACGCAAAATGGTGCGGCATCGAGGTGCAACGTGAAGTGCAAAGCCCGGTGCCGCTGTGCAAGCGAACGACATTGCCGTGCGGGCCCGTGAGCTTTGAAAAAATCCACAACAACAGTGGCGAAGAAACGGACGACCTCGATGGGGACGGTGTGCGGGACGTGGTGGTCGGCGGACGTGTCACGGTCAGCAGCAAAGAGGTATTTGCGGCCATCTATCGCGGCGGAGAAAACGGGTATGTGCTGAGTGACTACCGGGTGATTCCGCCTCGTGCCGAGCCGACGTTTGCAAACGTGTTGCTTGTGGAAAACGGACAGCCGCCGGTTTTGCGAGATGGACACGACGTTGTGGAACCGAATGGGAAAAGTCTGAGCGTCGCGCGGCTGCGTCGGTTTGACGGCCAGCAGTTTCGGACGCTGCTTTCGTTTTGCGCTCACCGCAGTGAACCGTCGTCCGTCGCGCCAGGCGGCGTGCGGCAAGGGCTCAACCGGGTCGATTTTGTGGACGTGGATCGCGACGGGAAAAAAGAGGTCGTCATCCAAGGCGTATTGGCACCGGTCGTGTTTCGTTTTGCAAACGGCGGTTTGATGCTGCTCGAAGATCGGTCGTTGACGCAGACGTTTGTCGAGACCAGTCGGGAATCCAACCGGGCCAAGACGCTGCGAGCAGAGGCGGAAAGCCTGCTTAGCGAGGGCGATATGCGCCGTGCCGCCGACGTGTACCAGCGCGCCTTTTTGAGCACGCCGTATGACATCGATCTCGGTCTCGCTGCCGCCGAAGCACACATCCGAGCGGGCCATCCCGAACGATCGTTGGATATTGCGACGAGGCTGCGCATGTTGGCACCTGAACGAGCGTCCGTGTTCTGCATGCTCGCCACCGTTTACAAAACAATGGAACGGCGTGCGGACGAACAAGCTGCGCTCAAACACTGTGCGGAACGGGAAACGGACGAGTTTCGTCGGAAACAGGCGCAAAACCGGCTACGCGAGATGTCGGGGCAAGCGGCACCGCAACAACCTGCGCCCGCACCAAAACAGCCCACGAACGAGGTTCAAAACGTCCTCGGAGACGGCCTGGGCGTGAAGTAATTCCCGGTTGTTGGGCCGGGCGTGTGGCTACAACACCGCGCCTTTGCACAAGGCTTTTTCGACGAACAAAAGCCGGTCCTGGCCGAAAAACAACTCGGCTGGGCCGTGATGCTGCGCGACGCGAAACGACGGCACGCCAAAACAGCCCCATTCCTCGGCTTGCTTCGTGTTCGCCGCAAGTTTCGCCTTGATGTCCGGCTCACCGGTCCGCTGCAACAGGTCAAGTGGGAGTCCGACGGTTTGGAGCGCCTGCTCGATGACTTGAGGATCAGACAGGTCTTGGTCGCACGCCCAATAGAGCCTAAAAAACTCGTGTGTGAGGGCGGATATCTTGTCGCCCGACAGCAGCAAAAGCCGCAACGCGGTCATCGTGTTCATTGGAAAGCGCGACGGAAAGTGAAACGTCACGTCGTAGTGATACGCCCAGCGTGTCAGGTCCTCGAGGAGATGACGCCGTTTTCCATCGGAATAGGTCGAAAACGGCACGAGCGGCACACCGAGGCTGCGAAACAAACCGCCGAGCAGAATCGGAAAGAACTCGACCTCAGCGCCACACTTTCGGGCCACTTTCTCGATTTGCGTCGAAGCCAGGTAGGCATACGGACTAGAAAGGTCGTAGATGAACGTGACCTTGCGGGCTTGATTCGCGACGATTGGACTTTGCGCATCCGTCGAAGACTCAGGATTTCGTGCGACCGCTTCGGCAGAATGCAGCGGATGGGCACGCACCGCCGCCTCGACGAAATGGAGCCGATCTTGGCCGAAAAACAGACGCGGGCCGTGCTCGCCCTCAACGACAAACGTCGGCACACCGAACACTCCGTCCGACACGGCTGCATCGGTATTTCGTCGAAGCTGTTGCGAAATCGCTGCGTCGAGCAGTCCTTTTTGCGCCTCTCCACGAGACAAACCGACCGATTCGGCCACATCCAGCAGCACGTCGATGTTCGCCACGTCGAGGCCATCGACCCAATACGCTCGAAACAGCGCAGCCGCAAGACGCGGAACCGCAAGTTTGGGCGCCCAAGTGAGAAGCCGCATCGCCTCGACCGTCCGTCGCGGATGTTCCGCCGGAAAAACCAGCGGCACACCCACATGTTCCGCCCATCTCGCAAGGTCGAGTCGCGTCATCGCCTGTTTGGCGAGCGCATCCGACGTTGGATCAGCACCGAGCGTTTTCAGCACTCCCCCAAGCAAAATCGGTCGGTAATCGAGGCGCGCAGACAGTCGCTCAGCCCATTCGGGCAGCCTGACCGACGCGAGATACGCATACGGACACACAAGGTCGAAGTAAAAGCGGACTTCGGGACGCGCTCCGTCTTGATGGCGATCGCCAAAGGCGGTGTTGTGGGCAGGCAACGGAATCGGCATGGCGGATGGCTCTACTTGACGCTGACTTCAATGCGGATTTGCGTCGATTGCGGCTCGCACGTGCTTTCGGTGCAAACAGCGAAACGAAGTTCTCCCGAGACCGTCTTTTTGCCCGTTTCAGTCGCCGTGAGCGTGACATCGAAACGCCCTTCGTTTTTGCTGAGTTTCGCGTCGGATTTGGACAAGTCCGCCTTCGCGAGCTGGACTCCCGCAACAGGCTTGAGGGACAGCTTCGTCGGGAATTCTTCGTTGATGTGGTAGCCGGCACCCGGCTTGATGACGACAGCGGCTTGCGCGGGTTGGCCTTTGCTGGCGCTAACTGGCGCCACCGTGACGGTGTACGGACGACCCGCAACGGCCACCTGAGAGTCCGCAAAGCCTCTTTCAAAGCCGACAACCTGGGTCAGCAACGCGGCAACCGCAAAGCAGCAAATTCGACTTTTCATCGCATGTCCTCCGACGCTCTCGTGTTGGTTTTTCAGCAAAGGTACGACGAAACGACGGGGCTAGACATGCAAATGTTGCGTGAAAAAATGCGGGCCGTTCGACTCAGTCGGCGGTTTTGGTGAGACGAGCCGCTGCGAGAAGTTCCGTGAACGCCTCGTCGAAGCGACCCGTGCGGGCACGCAACCGAGCCAATCGATCGTGCAGATCGGCGCTGGCCTGCGGACTAGACGCCTGTGATTCGGCAAATGCCTGCTCGGCGGCCAGAAAATCTCCACCCGCGACGAGCGCGTCCCCGAGCGCCCGACACAACAGCGCCCGACCTCGCCCATTCGCCGTATAGTGCAAGCCGGCGCGCAACGTCTGAATCGCGCGGGGCGGATCTTTTAGCCGAAGCAGAGCCGTCGCATAGGCCATCCGCGCTTCATAAAAAGAAGGAACAAGCTGAACCGCCGCCTGCAAATCTTGGCACGCATCGTCGAGTTCGTTGCTGCGAAGTTCGGCGATGCCGCGAGTGAAATATCGACGAGCCATGAGCGCGCTCATCAGTCGATCTCCAACAGGCCAAATCGTCCGCCCGGACTTTCGGGCTTTTCGACTTGGGCTTTGTCAGGTCGAACCGGTGCGGACGATGCGGCAGGCGCGCTCGATGGATTCGCGGGCGCAGTCGGGGAAGGAGTTGCTGCCGGGCGAGCTGCGGGGACGGGCCGTTGGGTTGCCTGGGTCGCCTGGGCTGCCTGGGCTGCCTGGGCTGCCGGACGCACGCTCGGCGGTACGGGTTGGCTTCTTGCGGCTGCCGCGGTTGTTTCTCGGCTCTCCGTTCCCGGCGCAGACGTTGCGGGTGCGGGTTGCGAAGTCTGTGCGGCAGAAGACATGGGTTGCATGTTGACCACACGAGAAACAGGCAGAGGTTCAGGCCGCGTGTCTCCGATTTCGAGCGGGTGAAGTCTGCCATCCAGCCGAACCATGACGCGACCGGCCTGGACTTCAAACAGCCGCAGTTCTGGCACGTCGAGCCGAAGCTGAAGCCGCTCGATGATCTGCACAAAATTCAGTCCTGCCAGCTCGTCCTGCATTTGAATGGGCGGGGCTGAGCTTCCTTCGACGACATACTGACGAAAAACGTGCGTCAGGATGTCCAGGACTTGTTCGGGTTCAAAACGAGCCAGAGCCTCCCGGATTTCTTTGGTCTGGCGACGGGGATCAATGCGATCGCTCATGGTCATCCTTGTTCGTCAAGGCAAAAAACCTTTTGTCAAAAAAGCTAGGCAAGTGGCTGATTCAGGGCCGATCCTCCGACGAGAGAAGTCGGTAGTTCGGCCCCCAACGTGTCACAACCTACAAGTGTGGTTTGTTCGATGGTGGCATCCCGAAGAAGTGCCCTATGAAGGTTGCACCGGACGAGCAAAGCCCGTCGCAAATCGGCCCGCAACAGGTTGGTCGATGCAAACTCGCTTTCGATCACCGTGGCGTCGGTGAACTGCGCGCGAATCATCTCGGGAGCGCCATTTTCGACGCTTACTTTCATTTTGATGACCGTCGCGCCTCGAAGCTTGATGCCGTAGGCACGGTTCGGAAAAAGCGAACAATTTCCAAGGTACGCCCGGTCGGCGCGCAGGTTGTCCATGTCGCACCGGCCAAATTCGACTCCTTCGACCAGCGCCTTTTCCAAACACAATTCTGTCAAGTTGCAATCGGAAAACACGGCTCGCGTCAGCGTCGCTGAAGTCATGTTTGTGCAGCGTGCGCTGGTTCGATTGAATTTCGTGCGGACAAACGTGGCCCCAGTGAAATTCGCTTCGTCGAGGCTGCAATCCTCGAACGTCACATCGGTCAAATCAGCCCCGATGAGCGAAATTCCTTGAAGCCACAGTCTTTTGATGGTGCAACCCCGAAGTTCTTTGTCGCGATACCGTATGAGCACCTGTTCTTTGCTCTCGACCACGTCCGCCATGACCCGCCTTTCCGATGCGACCTAATCCGCGCCAAACTCGCTTTGAGAGTTGGGGTTCGACCGCAAGTCTTGTTCTTGCTTCTCTTTCTCGATGAGCTTCATTGCTTCTTTCATGACTTCCGTCATGTGCGCTTTCAGGTCTTTTTGGTATTCCTTCTGCGCTTCATTGTCAGCTTCATTACCAAATTGCTGCGCATAAGAATCCTGCTCACTGTGCGCTTCGCGTTCGAGCGGTGAGGACGTGTCTCCCGCGCCGTGAAAGTGCAAGCCGCGCTGTTGCTGACGAACGTGCGTCAATTCGTGCGCCAAAAGCGCGCCACCTTGCACCGTCGAGAAGTTGCTCTGCCACCCTTCTCGGACCAAGATCATCTCGGTTCCACCGACGGTAACAGCGTCTGCTCGATAGCGGGCCGTGACTTCTTCTGCCAGCGGCCCACGGTAGACGCGCACATTTGAAAAATTTCCACCCAAGCGGCGTTCCATCGCCGATCGTGTGTGCAAATCAAGAGCTTCGCCTCGACCTGCGTCGCGCATGATCAGCCTCGAAAGCATGCCAGGATCATATTTTTTGGCGATCTCCTGATCCAAGCGAAATGCTTGCTCATCTTTCTCTTGGGGAGCAGCGCCGGCTTGCTTGGTCATATGGACTCCTCGCGTGTCAGCTAGTTTACTTCATTTCATTTATCGTGTGAGCCAGCTTACCGTTGTGAATCGACTTGTACTCTTTCTTGCGGAATACATCGCCTTCTGGCATCTGACATGGACTCCATGTCCCCACAAGCACCCACGTTTCTTCCCCCAGAGCCACCTGTTGATACCGCCAACTGGGCCGAGCGAGATCGACGCTGCCTTTGGCATCCTTTCACTCAGCAAGCAGAATGGCGACCGCTCGCAATCGTTGCTGCCGATGGAAATTATCTCATCGACGACACAGGAAAAACATATCTCGACGGTGTTTCATCGCTGTGGGCGAATGTCCATGGACACCGACAGCCTCAGATCGATGCGGCGATTGCGGCACAACTGAAAAAATGTGCGCACACGACGCTGCTGGGCTTGACGCACCCTCTCGCCATCGAACTGGCCGAGCAACTTGTTTCGATTGCCCCGCCGGGCCTCTCTCGGGTTTTTTATTCTGATTCGGGAAGTTCTTCCGTCGAGGTTGCGCTGAAAATGGCGTTTCAGTTTCACAGCCATCGCGGAGATCCTCGTCGGCACCGATTTCTTGCGCTCCGCAACGCCTACCATGGCGACACGCTAGGTGCAGTGTCCGTCGGAGGAATCGACCTGTTTCATCGGCTTTTCTCTCCGTTGCTTTTTCACACTGAGCGAATCGATCCAACGATGGATGACCTGGAACTGGCGTTTGCGCGCCACGGAGACGAACTGGCCGCGTTTGTCCTTGAGCCGCTCGTCCAGGGTGCTGCCGGGATGCTTTTGCAACCGCATGGCTTTTTGCGCCGCGCTCGAGAGTTGTGTGACAAAGCCGGCGTTCTGTTGATTGCCGACGAAGTAGCGACGGGGTTTGGTCGCACGGGAAAGATGTTTGCTTGCGAGCACGAAAGCGTCGCACCCGATTTCCTATGTCTGGCCAAGGGGTTGTCGGGCGGATATCTGCCCCTGGCAGCGACGCTGACGACAGAACCGGTCTACGAATGTTTCCTGGGAAAACAGAGCGAGCAGCGCGCCTTTTTCCACGGGCACACCTTTACTGGAAATCCCCTCGGATGTGCGGCGGCCCTAGCCAACTTGGAGATTTTTCGCCGGGAAAACGTCCTCGAGAAACTTCCGGCCACCATCGAAGCGCTCGCTGCGAGCCTGAGCAAACACCTCGCAGGCCACCCAAATGTGGAGCAAATCCGTCGCTGCGGCCTGATGGTCGGCATCGAAATCGGTCGATCTCTCAAGCATCCCTTTCCTTCCGAATGGACGGTGGGGGCCAAGGTTTGCGAGGCCGTTCGACGATACGGAGTCATTTTGAGGCCACTTTCCGACGTGATTGTCCTTATGCCTCCCCTGTCAATTTCGATCGGAGAAATCGAAATCCTCACCTCTTCGGTCCGTCAGGCGCTCGACGATGTGGTTGCTCAACTCCCATCAACGGGTTGTCCATGAAGCGGTTTCTTTTCGTCACCGGAACCGGAACTGGCGTCGGGAAGACGACAATCTCCGTCGCCCTGTTGGCGGCCTGGCAAAAGCGTGGGTTCCTCGTACGTCCCTGCAAACCCATAGAAACCGGCCTCGACGCAGAATCGACTCACAGCGATGCGTGTCGTTTGGCAAGCGCAGCAGGGTTTTCTATCGGGGAAGTTTCTTTTCTGCGGTTTCGACTGGCCGCGTCTCCTGAAACTGCGGCTTTGGCGGAAAGGGACCCGATTTCTTTCGATCGCCTCGTGGAGCACTGTCGGTCGCTTCCGTCTGAAAACATCCTCATCGAGGGTGCAGGGGGTTTGCTGGTCCCGATCACCGCTTTACGTGTGATGGCAGATTTGGCGCAGGCACTGGACGCGCGTGTCTTGGTTGTCGCAGCAACCCATTTGGGGACGGTCAATCACAGTTTGCTCACTCTTTTTGAACTGGCCCGGCGAAAACTGCCCGTCGCTGGTCTTGTTTTGAATCAAGTGACCTCAAACCCAGGGCCCGAGGAAGCCGACGTGCCCCGTCTTTTGCGCGAACATGCCGTGCCCGACTCATTCGATCCACACGGCCCACTCTGCACGTTTCCGTTTGTCAGCGACCAAACCCCTGAAACACTCGCGAAGTTGGCCGAAAAGCATCTGTCCGTGGCGAAGCTGTTTCAGGCTTGTTTTCCATCCAATTCGACCAACCCGCGAGCCGAAATTCCGGCGTTCTGACGCAGACAACTGTGCGTTTTTCCAATTTTATTGACCGGTCGGTCAAAAAGGGGCTGGCAAATGACTGACCGGTCGTTCAAACTCCTTGGAAAATGGCCAAACAAAGCAAACCAAACCTTTGCGAAGTGCCAACGAACGCAGCGTCCGAGAACTCGCCGTCGCACACAGCGATGGACACCAAACATCGAATCTATCAAGCGGCATTCCAGTTGTTCGGGACTCGGGGATATTCCTGCACGTCTATCCAGGATATTTCCGAGGCTGCTGCCGTAAAAAAGTCCATCGTTTACTACTATTTTTCGAGCAAAGAGGATCTCTACGAAGCGTTGCTGGTCGAGAGCGCAACGCATTTGCGGCAGATTCTGACCCAAGGTCTCAAAGACGCGGGTCTGTCTGTCGAAAACCTGGAAGGCCATCGGACAAAGAAAAAAGGGGCCGAGGCCGCGTTGATGATGCTGGCAGAAAATTTGCTCTCTTTGGCCAGGGAAAACCGCGATTCGGTTCGGTTCTTTTTGTCCCATATTTTCGCCGTAGATTCCGACCGACCGCCGTGCAGCGCCGTGGTAATCGAGCAGGTTCCAATGACGCTCATCACGACGGCGATTGAGGCTGGCGTGGCATCAAAAGAATTGCGTGGAAAACCCGCGCTGTTAGCCTCGTTGGTTTTGGGCGGAATCCAAGTGTCCATCATCCGACACCTTCGTTGGCCTGACCAAGAGCCGTTGCCAATAGGACTTGGGCGTTCGTTGGTCCGTGCGGCATTGGATGGCTTCCGCCCCCACATGAAGAAAATCAATTCGAGTTCGCAAGAAAAAGAGACTTCAGACGGAAAAGACCGTCTCAAACAGAGGATTCGTCGTGCGTAAGACAACATTGCATTTGTTGTTGCTGCTCTTGTTGCCCGTCGGTGGGTGTAAAAAGGACGCGGCAAAAACGCCCGCAACAGCGTCGCAACCCAAAATCATTCGGGTCGAGGCGGCAAAAGCCGTGCGGCACACGTTCAGCGGGAAACTTCCCATCACGGGCGAGCTCAAACCCGTCTACGAGGTGACGCTCAAGTCGAAGGTCGGCGGTACCGTTGTTTTGCTCAAGTTCGACGAAGGCGATTTGGTCAAAAAGGGCGATCTGATTGCAAAGATCGACTCAGGAAACCAACAAGCTCAGCTTCGCTCGAACGCGGCTGCCGTTTCACTTGCCGAGGCACAGCTTCAGCGAAGCAAAGCAGACATCGAGCGTGTCAGCCGCGATCTGGAACGGGTGGAAAAACTTCATTCGTCGGGAGCGGCTGATCAAAAGACGCTCGACGATACGAAAAGCGCAATGAAGCTTGCGAATGTTGCGGCGACGGCGGCAAACGCACAACTCGATCAGGCCCGTGCGGTGCGTGATCTGGCTAAAAATGCCGTCGGTGAAACCAAGTACATCGCGCCCATCAGCGGTGTGATCAGCCGCCGGGGTGTCTCGCTTCACGAGTACGTCGATACGATGAAAAATCGCGACATCGTGACCATCGTCGATAACTCGGCGATGGAACTTGTCGCGCAGCTTGCTGCGGATTTGGCGTCGGGAATCACGAAGGGCGCGCGGGTCGAGTTTCAAGTTAACGGGCCTGATGCAAAACCGCTCGAGGGCGAGGTGACGGCAGTGAGTCCAACCGTGGATTCTCGGACCCGCACCATTCGTTTGCGTGTTCGGATTCCAAATCCCGACGGAAAGCTCAAAGGCGGCATGTACGCGACGGGAAACGTCATCGCGGGCGGCGAAAGACAAGGCATCGGTGTGCCTGCGACTGCGGTGCGCGAAGAATCCGTTTCTCCGCCTGCTGATCTCGACGGAGACGGTGAAGACGACAAGCAAAGCGTGCTGTGGCGCGTCGTCGGTGAAAGTGTTGAGAAAGTGGTTGTGCGAACCGGCGTTACCGACGGTGACATCACGGAAGTTACGGGCGGGATTCAGGTGGGCGATGCCGTGGTTGTGTCGTCTCCTTCCAATCTCAAACCCGGTGCGAAAGTGATTGTGCAGACCGCCGCTGCGCAAGCGCAACCGAAGAACCCGTAACAAGCAACGAACCCGAGTCCGACCGTCCATCGGTGGACTCGACATGTGGGGTGGAGGACGCCGTGGTTCTCTCAGACATTTCAATCAAACGGCCCGTGTTCATCACGATGATCATGCTGGCCTTCGTGGTCCTGGGTGGTTTTGCTTTCCGACGACTGTCCGTCGATGAATTTCCAAACGTCGATTTGCCCGTCGTTACCGTGACAACCGTGTGGCCCGGTGCGGGTCCAGAATCCGTCGAGAGCGATATTTCAAAGAAGGTCGAAGAAGCGCTCAACACCGTCTCGGGAGTCAAACAAATCAGTTCGCAGTCGCTGGAGGGGGTGTCGAGTGTCGTTGTGCTCTTCCACCTGCACGTAAAAATCAACGATGCTGCGAACGATGTCCGAGAGAAAATCGCGAAAATCAAATCGGACTTGCCGCAGGATTCCAAGGACTCGCTGATCGAACGTTTCGATCCTGGGGATCGTCCGATTTTGGCGTTGGCGCTTTCGTCCGACTCCATGTCGGTCAAGGATTTGACCGAGCTGGCCGATTTGTCTTTGCGCAAGAAGCTCGAAAACGTCCCCGGCGTTGGAAAAGTTACGCTCGTGGGCGGGGCAAAACGTGAGATCGAGGTGTTGCTCGACCCTGCGCGTCTCGACGCTCGCGGTCTTTTGCCGATGGACATCATCAACGGCCTCAAGTCGTCGAACCTGGATTTGCCAGCCGGTCGCATCGAACGTGGGTCGCAGGAAACGCTGCTTCGCGTCGCTGGCCGCGTGAAGGAGGTTCGCGAATTTTCGGAATTGCCTTTGCGGATGCCAACAGGCGGCGTCACACGAATCGGCGACGTTGCAATCCTTCGAGACGGAACAGAGGAGCGGCGCAGCCTATCGCTCGTCGCCAAAGGCACTGTTTCGCAGGAAAACAAGGCGCTCGAAATCAAACAAGCTGTCGCTCTCGAAATCCGCAAGCAATCGGGCCAAAATACGGTTCAGGTTGCCGACGCCATACGCGAAAAAATGGCGGAACTTCGAGCAGATCTGCCATCGGATGTGGTGCTCGACGTGGTGATCGACAACTCGGTCTACATTCGAGCGTCAGTTCATCAAGTCGAGGAGGATCTGCTGCTCGGGGCGATTCTGACGGTCGCAATCGTGTTTCTGTTTTTGCAAAGTTGGCGCTCGACCGTCATCACCGGCTTGACGCTGCCCATTTCGGTGATTGGAGCTTTCACTGCCATCTGGGCAGCCGGTTTTACCCTCAATCAACTGACGCTGCTTGCGCTGACGCTGGCCATTGGGCTGTTGATCGACGACGCCATCGTCGTTCGGGAAAACATTGTCCGTCACGCCGAGATGGGCAAAGACCACGTTCGCGCGGCTAAGGAAGGCACCGACGAAATCGGCCTCGCCGTGTTGGCCACGACGTTTTCCATCATCGCCGTATTTGTTCCCGTCGCATTCATGGGTGGCATCATCGGGCGGTTCTTCTTTCAGTTTGGCATCACGATCAGCGTCGCTGTCCTTCTGTCGCTCTTTGTGTCGTTCACGCTTGACCCGATGATGTCGTCGGTGTGGCCTGAACCGCACCACCACGGGCCGCGAAATTTTCTTATGCGTGCGCTGGGTGGATTCAACACGGCGTTTGACCGGATGGCGGATGGATACAAAAACGTGATTGCCTGGGCCCTGCGGCATCGCGTTTGGACGCTGGTCCTTACTGGGCTCGTTTTTGGCGCAACCATGGCGCTTGGGCCCCTCATCGGTTTTTCCTTTTTTCCTGACACGGATCGCGGGGAATTCATCGTGTTGTTGCGCACGCCCGTCGGTAGTTCCTTGACCTACACGGAAGCCAAGACGAAGGAGATTCTCTCGCGCATTCATGAGGATTCCGACATTGCGTACACCTACGCCACGGTGGGTGCGGGTGCGACGGGAACCGTCACCGATGGCGAAGTGTTCGTGAAACTCAAACCCAAGCGAGAACGCAAACGGACCATTTTTTTCATTCGACCCGAAGTTCGGGATCGCGTGGGCCAAGTCGTTGATGTCATGACATCTGTGGTCGATGCTGGTGGCGTGGGCGGTCCGCAGTCGGCGTTGCAGATCAGCGTAAAAGGGCCGGATTTGACCCAGCTCGAGACGGTTTCCAAGCAAGTCTTGAATGCGGTGCAAACAACGCCTGGCGCGGTCGATGTGCAGATCAGTCAGGAAAAGACCAAACCTGAACTGCGCCTGTCCATCGATCGACAGCGAGCGGCAGACTTGGGGGTGTCCGTTGCAGAAATTGCGACGACGCTCCGCGTGTTGGTTGCTGGCGATTTGGCGGGAAACTTCGAGGACAAGAGCGGAGAAACCTACAACATCCGCGTTCGATTGCCATCGACGGGACGAACCAGCCAAAAAGACATTGCGCGCTTGTTCGTGCCTGGAGGAATGCGGCCCGAGGGAGGACGTTCCTTGGTCGCGTTGGATCAGGTTGCAAATCTGTCGCGGGGTGTCGGTCCATCCAGGATCAATCGCATCGACCTGGCACGCGAAGTTCGGATTACCGGTGGTGTCGAGGGGCGACCGCTCGGCGACGTTTCAAACGACATCAAAGCTACCGTCGCGAAAATGGAACTCCCGTCGGGATACACGGTGGATTTGGGAGGCCAGACCAAGGATCTCAAGGAAACGGTCGGGTATTTCATGGAAACCCTGTTCCTGGCCATCGTGTTCATTTACTTGGTTCTCGCGTCGCAGTTTGAGAGTTTTTTGCAACCGCTTGCGATCATGCTCTCTCTGCCGTTGTCGCTCATTGGCGTGTTTTTGGCCATGCTGGTGTCGAGAGGCACGATGAACATGATGAGCATGATTGGTCTCATCATGCTGATGGGCCTTGTCACGAAAAACGCGATTTTGCTCATAGACAATGCAAACCAGCGACGACAAGAGGGCCTGTCGCGAGAGGAGGCACTCATCGCTGCGGGTCAAATTCGTCTGCGTCCCATCATGATGACGACGCTGGCCATGATTTTTGGCATGCTTCCGCTCGCTTTGGCCCTGGGTGAAGGCGCGGAGTTCCGTTCCCCGATGGCCCGCGCGGTCATAGGTGGCCTGATTTCCTCGACCATTTTGACATTGGTCGTCGTGCCGGTTGTCTACACGTACTTCGACGGTTTTGGTGCATTTGTCACGAAACTGTTTCGCAAGAACGAAGGGCCGCACTCGGATGCTCCATTCCGCTCCGACGCACTCCCCACTGCAGATGAACCCATGGTCGAGCACACCCCGCTGCCCCATCCAAGGCCGATGAGCCAAGCCGACATCCCGCTGTTTGGAGACAAAGACGCATTTCGCAAGTGACCGCGTTCGAGCGGCCTTTTTTGGGTTCACAAACGCGGTTTCCTCGGAAAACATGTCGCCGTTCATTGACCAGTCTCCTTCGCCGCTGCTATCGTTTTGACAGTTTTGGAGCAACCACCATGACGGCCACCGTATCCCCAGAACCTGCCGTTTCTCGACGAAAAAACCTGCTTGGGGCCGTTTCGTGGGTCGCCCTGTGTGCCATTTGGCTTGCGTTTGAAGCGGTGGGACACGCCCAAAAACTGCCGTCGGTGCTGGTCGCGGGCGACCCGGTTGCACCGAGTCCCGTCGATGACAAGGGTCAACTTCTTCCGGGAACTGGTCTTTGCGCCGCGTATCGCTTTCTTGGTCCACCCCAAAGCCAAGGCGGACCCGATCCTTCCCTGTATTTCAAGCCACGAGCCAGCGGTTTTCCCAATTTGGGAGTCGAAGATTTCCCGGATTCGGTAAACGACTTTATGGATGGCAAAACTGGGGCATCCTCAAGCACTCCGCGCAATGATGCAAGCCTGCTTACCCCGTTTGATTTGACCAATTTTTTTGAGGCATTGGGCATCAACAGCAAAGGCGATTTTGTCGGTACACCCGGCTGTCCGGCTGTGAGTGGTAAGGACTATGGCTGTTGGTTTCCCGCTGCGCCGACTGATACCACCGTACTGGCGGGATCGTTTGGGGCTCGGTTCCGTGGATTTGTGAATATCTTACCTGAATGGGTCAATCAGACTATCCATTTCGGTTTTCTTACGGACGAAGCGGTCGCCATGCACATTTTCACAAAGGCGAAAGCTCCTGGAGGTCCCACCAGGTACACCGTGATCAGTCGCGGGATTTCTGGAACGATTTCAAAATATCGAGTTTCCAATGGTGTTTTGTTTCGCAAAGCTGGCATTTATCCGATTGAGGTCACGTATGCACAATATGGGCAAGCGGCTTCCCTGGAAATGGCGGTTTTGGTTGGGAGCGGGAGCGGCTTTTCCTCTGAGTTGGACGAACCCGCCGACGACCCCCTGACCCAGCCGCTTGGAACGCACCGTTTTGTGTTGACCCATTCTCAGCCCAACCAGTTTTTTCAAACCAGCTCGGGTGTAATGTCTTACGACGGTCAACCGAGCCGTTGCAGACAATGCCCCAGGTCTCTGGCCAATGTCCCCAATCAACCCAATGGGACTTGTGATGCTGGGATGTTTTGCAACGAAGCGGCGGTTTGTGCGCCTTGCATCGGCGATCAATTTTGCGGGAAGTCTTGCAAACAATGTATAGCGCCAGAACCGTTCTGTGTACGAGACCCGCGCGACCCAAACGGCGATTATACTTGCGTTGAGTGTGTGACGGACAAAGACTGTTCTGTCGGAAAGAAATGTGCATTGGGGAAGTGTATCAACCCATGCAACTGCTGCCCAGGCCAGTTTTGTGTTGCAACAGATTCCAACAAGCCTGATGCGTTCAATTGCTCCCAGTGCAGAACGAATGAGGATTGCGGGGGCGGTGCGTGCGATCTTCTCAATGGGCGTTGCACGGACAAGGTTCCAGACTGCAACGCAGATGACCGATGCGGCAAGAATTGTGTCAATTGTGCTTCGACAAAAGACGAGAAAACGGGACTTCCTCGTCCTTATTGCTTAAACGGTGAGGTTTGTGTTCAGTGTCGATATGATTCGGACTGTGGGACCGGAACGTTTTGCCGGAGCGGCGATTGTGTTCCGTGTACCGACGACCGCCATTGTGGACCCAACTGCAAAAACTGCGGCCTCGATTACATCATCGGTCCAGACGGCTCCATCACGAGCAAGCCTCCGACGGAAAAACCGTTCTGTGTCACGCCAGACAACCGGGTTGAGACGGCGGTCTGCGTGCGCTGCAAAGAAGACAAGGACTGCGGGGAAGGCGGCACTTGCGACCAGGCGGCACACACATGTACGACGAAGTGCGCGGGGCCGTGTCCAACAAACCAAGTTTGCGACGGCAGCAAATGTGTGGAGTGTTTCACGAACGCGCAGTGTCCATGCGGCGTGTGTGTCGAGGGACAATGTACGCCAAGCTGCGAAACCAGCACGGACTGCCTGGGGACGCAGTGCTGCTCGAAAGACACAAAGACGTGCATAGCGGGGCGCTGCAAACCGGGGCTGACGGCTCATGGCGGCGCGCTGTGCTGCGGAACTACGCTAGTCGGCTCGACAGAAGATCCGGTCGCACCGACCTCGAATCGAGGTCTGTGGATCGCATCGCTGCTCGCGCTAGGCATGCTGGGTTGGCCACTTTTCCGACGGGCGCGAGGCTAACGCATGCGTGTTTTTGGCGGTATTGCGATCGTAAAGTGGGTGCTGTGGGCCTGGTTCATCTTGGGCAGCGTCCAAACTGCGCACGCACAAAACACCCGCTTTGACGTGCAGAATTTTCGCCCGACGCCTGGGCCTCGCGACCTGATCATCATTCCGCAATCGCAACCGCTGTCGCACAATTCCGGCGCAGTGGGTGCGTACTTCAGCTTTTCGCTCGACCCGCTTGTGTTGCTAAATAACGACGGACAGAGGGTGGCCGATGTGGTCAAGAACCGTCTGGAACTCGATATCATGGCGGCCTATGGATTGGGCAACTGGCTGGAATTGGGAATGGTTCTGCCAGTCATCCTTTTTCAGCAATCGAGCAATCTGGAGTCAATTGGCGAAGAAGGCCAAATTCAAAGCACGGTGGTCGGGGATTTGGCCGTTCTGCTGAAAGTGCCGTTTGTGAGGCGTTTGTCGTACGCAAAGGGTTTCGGCGTATCGCTGCAAGGCCGAGTGAACTTTCCGACGGGAAATCAGGACGCTTTTGCGAGCGACGGAAAAGTGACTTTCACACCGAGTTTCGTCGCAGATTATCGGTTTGGGATGGGGGCGCTGCTGGCGTTGCAGGCGGGTGTTCACATTCGACCGGTGGCGGAGTTCATGGATGTGAAACTCGGACCGGCCTTCGTGGGTGCGGCAGGCGCGGAGTTACCACTGATTCGCAAATATGGCATCACGACGCTCGGTGGCGTCTATTTCAATGTGCCGTTGCAAGTGCTGCCGGATTCGATTCGACAGATTCCTGCCGAGGCGATGCTGGGTTTGCGATGGTATGCGTCATTCGGCGTGACATTTACGACGGGTTTCAATTTTGGGGCCGATTGCGGCTTCAGCATTCCGACGTTTCGATACTTTTTGGCGGCGGTGTGGGTGCCAGGAAAGACCCGTGAATACGAATCCATCGAGAGTTTCAAAAAGCCGCCCGACGATCCAGACGGCGACGGGCTGATTGCACCCATCGATCACTGTCCTGAGGAAAAGGGACCAGCGGAAAACAACGGCTGCCCCGAGCGAGATGCCGACAAAGACGGCATCGTGGATAGGCTGGATGATTGTCCGACGTTGCCTGGACGGAAGGCGCTGCATGGATGTCCTCGGGTGTATGCGGACGACAACAAGATCAAAGTGCTGGAACGAATCCATTTTGCGACGGATCAAGATGTGATCCTGCCGGAGTCATTCAGTGTGCTGGAGGAGATCGCGGACTACATCAAGTCGCATCCAGAGTGGCTCGAAATCCTGATCGAAGGGCACTGCGACATTCGCGCAGACGATGCGTACAATTTGAACCTTTCTCAGCGACGAGCGAATGCGGTTCTCAAATTCCTGCTTCTGCGCGGCGTCGAGCCCAACCGTTTGAAAGCGCAAGGGTTTGGTCGCAGCCGTCCCATCGCGACAAACGACACCGAGGAAGGCATGGCGCTGAACCGTCGTGTTGAGTTCACGATTTTGAAAGTGGCACCCGGATACCAGCTCCCACGAATGGAACGACCGGATCAGCTGAAAATCGAGCCCGTTTTGCGGAGTAGTCCTTGACGCGCCGACGGGGGGGGTTGGTAGGCGCGGCGCTCGCGCTGGGTTTGTTGGGTCAGGGTTGTTATCAGGGGGAATGGCGGTTGGGAACACCGGTTCCCATGTCCGGTATCCAGAAACTGGTTCCGGTGCGCACGGTGGAATCCTGGGAGCTGCGTGCATCCAGAAATGGCAACACGGTCGAGCTTCGGGCGACATCGACCCAACGCTGCCGCATGGCCACGCACGGCAAGTCTACGCGAACCGATGTGGGGACATTTGAGCGGGTGGGTGGAAATTGGTGGAAAGGCGCGGCGATCATCTCGGGGATTGGGGGCGGCGCGGGCGTGGGCGTTGGGCTGGGCGGCACGGTCGCTCTTTTGGACCCAAAATATGGGGCTCCGATTGCGTATGCGGGGGGCGGAGCGATTGCGGCGGGCGGGCTTGCAAGTTGTTTGGCGTCCATTTCGCGCGCGACGAAAGTGCGGCTTTCGTTCTGCGGCGTGCTGACGGGCTTGGGGGCATCGGTGCTGCTGGGAGGCTTGCTCGCATCGCTGCCGGCTTCGCAAACGCCGACGGTTCTGCCCTCGGGTTCCACTTCGGGAACAACGACAGGTGGGACCACGAGCCCACTCGTGAGCACGTCTCTTATAGAAGCGCCGACGTTCCAGAAAATCATGTACGCAGGTGGCGGTTTGGTGGGTGCGTCGATTTTGACGGGAATCATCGGCCATTCGTGGCAAGGCACCGAGGAACGGATGCGCACCGTGGACACGAATCGGGAAATCGTGTGGGACACGGATTCTCGGGAAACGGCGTGCGATGCACCAGAGCCTCTTCGATATCGGGCAGCGACGCTGAAAATCACGGCAGAGCATGCTCCGAGCGGTCTGGGGAGCGCGGAAAACCCGCTGGTGCTGCATGTGCAACCCGTCGGGCCTGCGGCACAAATGGTGGATCTGTTTTGGATTCGCCAGGCATTGCCACAGTGCGGTGTGCTGTCCGTGAAGGTGATTCCTGATGTCGTGTATGTGCCGTACACCGACGAGTTTCAGCCGGAGACAGAGCCAAACTTGGCGGCAAAAGCGGCTCGTCCGCGCTTTACACAGGTTTTGCCAGAAAGCGGTCTCCAGTTGCCACAGGCATCACCCTCGGGCCAGGCGTTGCCGTTGCCCCAGGCGAATGCGTTGCATGGGCTTTCCGCAGCGGATCTGCACGCTGCGAATGAGCGGTGCAAAGCCCAGCCGAAAACGCCCTCGCCGGACAACGCTCAACCGGCGCAAGACCCGGCTTCGGACGGGAATGCTGCGGTTTCAAAACCGGTGGATGCGGGGCCCCGCGTTCTTGTGGACGATCCGGGCCTGACGCCGGGCCTCCTGCTGCCGCCTGCCGAGGACTGGCAGCACGAAGACGCGGCCTGTAGCCGCGAGGCGCACAAAGCGCGGCTCAAAGACTGCGAACACCAGTGCGGTCGGAATCTGGCGGTGACCAGTTGTCTTGTGGCGTTCCGAGGTTGTGCAGAAACGGCCCGTTCAGCGAATCAACCGTTGCGAGAGCGCGCCCTGTGCGAAACGACCTGGCAGGATTGCGTCAGCCAGAAGAACATCTCGCCGAGCAGTTTCCGCGCTTGCGCCGAAGCGTGCGGAGAGGCGAACACGCCGCTCGTCTGCCGCGAAACCAAACGGCGAGACAGCCCGTAACCGAATCGCCGGTCAGGGCGTGTCGCTGCAAAGACCTGCGGGATTGCTCTTTTGACAGCGATTCAGACTGAGCCGGTTCGCCGTGCCCTGATCGTCCATGTCGTTTTTGACGGATCGCACGCTCTGGTTTTGTTGAACATCCAGGTTCTCGGTGCCGATCCCCAGCTCGATGGCATTCCTGGGGCTGTCGGCGATGCTGTTCTGGATGACCACCGTGTCCATTTCGTCATCGACGGCAATTCCATCGCCGCTCAAGGGGAAGCAACTTTCGACGGTGGATGCAGTGCTACGCACAAGTTCGGAAAACGCATTTTTGCTGATGCGCACTTTTCCATCGCTGTTGCTCGTGCTTTCGATGCCGAGTGCAATGCGAATGAACCGATTGTCGTATGCCACTTGCGGGTTTGCGTTTTCGCGAAACACAAGCCCTCGGTCCGCATCCAGAACCACGTTGGCGGTCACAAAGGTCTGACCTGCGCGGTAAAAATCGAGCGCCGTGCCGATGCCTTTGCACGGATCTCCGCTGAAACGAAAGTCGTACAGGTTGTTCCGATCGGCTGCTCCCGATGCGCCGTTTGTGAAACGAATGCCGGTCTGTGGAAGGCTGTTTTGAACGCCTGCTCCCCGCACAACGGTGTTCTTGACCACGACGCCGGAATTGGCCCCGCTCGCGAAAATCCCGACGGCTTGGAAGTTTCGGACGGTCGATTGGGAAACCTGGACTGAACCTCCGCCTGCGCCCTCGCTCGTCACGCCCACTGCGAACATGTTGCCGCACGAGGACGCAAAGTTCTTGCCCTGGCCGCGCACGTTTTCGACAAGGACCCGCTCCAAGTTGCCGGTCGCGTTGTGGTAGCGGACGCCAAAAAAGCGTTCGGTACACGTCGCGTTGGAAAGACCGTCAATGCTCAGGTCTTTGAGGGTCGCGAGCGCACCGGGCTTGACCTCGACCACATACGTGTATTTGGGCAAAAACGTGGTCGAAACCGCAGACTTTGTGCGCGTCGTCGGGCTGCGCAACACCGTTCGATTCGCCCCTTTGCCCACGATCGTCACACCGACGCGGCCAATGGAAACCTGTTCCGTGTACACCTGCGCCTCAAGCTGGATTTCGGTACAGGTCGCGTCGTTGATGGCTTTTTGAATGGTTGCAAATCCACCGGGCACCTTGCACACCGCAGCGTGCGAAACCGTCGGGCCCGCGCCAAGCGCAAACAGCGAACCGGCAACCGAAAGGAGTGTCTTTTGCATCAGCGTTCTCCTCGAAAGGGCTCGCGGAAACCAAGCGAGGTGTGCAAGCCCAGCGTGTGCCGGTTTTATTAGCACTTTTTGGACTGCACTCGCAGCACGAAGGCGCGCTACTCTTCCCGAAAAAAGCTCAGAAATCTTCTGGGGTTCGGAAGGAGGCGATCATGCTGAAAAGGAAAGCGATGGAAGCATCTCGGTGGTGTTGGGCCGTGTGCTTTGGAGCTTGGCTCGTGGGATGCGGCGCGGACCCAGCCGAGGTGGGCATGCTGCGGGAAGCCATCTGCGTCGCCGGCGACAAGGGCGGCGATTTGGGGTGCGGATGTACCTTGAACGAGCAATGTACCGGCTTCGACGATGACACCCGCCTGCTCGTCTGCAACGTCGCATCGGGCAGCAGCGTAGGCAAGTGCAGCGATTGCGTGGCTCTTCCGGCCAAGCCCACCGGCTGCGCGTGTACGACCGACACCGACTGCGCCACTGGCCTTGCCTGCAACGGGCGCACCTGCCAGGCATTGCGGAAACGCGGCGAGTTTTGCGTGCGCGACACCGATTGCGGCACAGACGCCACTGGCAGCATGGTTTGTTTGCCCAGCAAGAACTGGTGCGGTCCCCTCGCCGTCGGATCGTTTTGCGACTTCAACTTGGATTGCTTGAGTGGCCTGTGCAGCCTGCGGAAGTGCTCGACGGGAGAAAGCGGCCAGCCCTGCGAAATCGACCGCAACTGCAAAGCTGGTTTGGTCTGCAACACCGCGTCCGGCACCTGCGGAGACAAAGCCGCTGACGGTCAACCCTGTCGCCGCAACTCCGAGTGCCAAAACCAGTGCAACAGCTTCATAGGCACTTGCAAGCTCGGCAGCGCGGGCACGGTCTGCACCGAAAGCAACCCCGACGGAGATTGCGCCTCGGGCCTCAGTTGCACAGACTGCGGCGGCGGAGCCCGCACCTGCCGCGTCGGGGGATCGTGTTCGTGACCCGGCGGGGTTTTGTTGCCCGCGTGCGTTCACTTCGGTAAAGTCCGGGCCCAAGCGTTTTCTTGGGTGTTTTGTCTTCTCAAATAAAGGAGCTCTCGCTTCATGCTCGACTCGGTGCGGCAGAACTCACGTTCCGCAATCGTCTACATCCTCTTTGGCATCTTGATTGCGGCCTTCGTCGTCAGCTTTGGTCCAGGATCACCCACGGGGGATTCCGTTTTCGACACTTTCGGTGGGCGAGATGTAGCCCGCGTCCACAGCAAGGAAATCACCGACCAGGAGATGTCCTTTGTGTGGACTGCGATGGAACTGTCCGATCGCAACGAATCCATGTCTCAAAAGTTCAAAGAGATGATTCTGGATGCGCTCATCGAGCGGGAACTTTTGGCCCATGAAGCCGAGGAGGCCGGCCTTCTGGTGTCCGAAGACGAGGCGGCGGCGTTCCTTCTGGACGGCTACATGATGGTCGCGGGTCAGGCGCGTAGCATGGCTCGCATTGCCATGCGCAACGGAGTCTTTGACTACGATCGGCTGAGGCAGGTCGTGCAAAACGGCTATCGCTTGACCATGAAGCAGTTTGTCGAAATCCAGCAGCGCGAGCTTTTGGCCGACAAGTTCCGGCGGCTCATGCTCGCGGGGACCAGGGCTTCTGCCGATGAGATCCGCGCAAGCTACGAAGACAACGAGCGCAAGACCAACTTGGAATATGTCCGTTTTGCTGCGTATCGGTTTGAGCAGAACTTGGTCGCAAGCGATGCCGACGTGGAAACCTGGGCGGCGTCTCACGAAGCCGAGATCAAAAAGACCTACGAAGAGCGGAAGCTCCTGTACACCAAGGCCGAGCGCAGCGCGAACATCCGCCGGATTCTCATCGAACTGAAAAAGGACGCGACCGAGCAGCAAGTGGCAGAAGCCAAGGCCCAGCTTGTGGCGGCGCGGGACAGCATCACGGGCGGCAAGAGTTTCGCCGAGGTCGCCGCCCTGGTTTCGCAAGACGAAGCGACCAAAACACGCGGCGGCAAATTGGGATGGCGGAAAAAAACCACGACCGATTTGGGCGTCGAACTCGAAAACAAAGTGTTTGCCGCCCAAGACGGCGAACTGCTTTTGCCCGAGCGCGGCGAGCGTGGTGTCGAGCTAGTGAAGGTCGAGGGCTTTCGCGAAGGCGACATTCCGCTTGAGAAAGCGCGAATCGAGCTTGCCGAAGAACTGTATCGCGCACAAAAGGGCAAAGAACTTGCCCTGGCCAGCGCCCAAGAGGCTGTCGCGAAGCTTCGGGCTGGCGCAAAGCTCGCCGATCTGTTTCCCAAAGACGATTCCGATGCGGCAGAAGCCCAGGCCAAGGGCAGCAAGCTCCAGGTCGAGGAAACGGGCCTCTTTGCCCGACGTGGGGACATGGTTCAGGGCATCGGTGCGTCGCTTCCGCTCGTCAAGCAAGCGTTCTCGGTCGCGCCCGGCGAGGTGCTCGGTCCCGTCGAAATGAGCGGTTCCTACATCGTTGCCCTGCTCAAAGAACGAAAGGAACCCGACCTGACCGAGTTTGAAAAGAAGAAGGGGGAACTGTCCTCGACGTACTCCTTTGCCAAGTTCCGCCAGTCTGTCAGTTCGTATGGCCGCCATGCGTGTACACAGGCCTATGCCTCGGGCAAACTCAAGGTCAACCAGGCGAAACTCTCAGAGGAAGGCGCGACGCGACGCGGCGGTGCGCCCAAACTTACAAGCCGCTACGAACCCTGCAAAGACCGCTTCTAGCCCTCCCACCTCAGCATCGAACGCCCGAGCGATCTCCCCCCAAGTCGCACTTCACTCCCCACGCCCGGACACACGCCCGGACACACGCCCGGTTCATGAAGAACAGATGATCGGTTCCCAAGGAACATGTAGTCGGTTCTATAGGACCTGATCACCTGCACTCGGGGAACAAAACGGGTCACTCTTCCACGGAGGAAGATGAAGAAGCGGGGGCAGAGGCGGGCGTGGTTTTCGTAAGGCCTTTGCATGTGGGCGTGTCGGGGGGGAACCGAGGCTGGAAGGCATAGACGTTCAGCACAAAGTGCAGGTCAAAATCGCCCACGGCTGCGTCGGCTTCTCGATCGGTGGAAAAGCGCATGCCCTGGACCTTGGTTGAACCGCACGGATCGAACTTTCCATCCGACTGTTTGGCCAGACGGTCAAATTCGTCCCGCGCCAGGTCTTTCGTACACGGCTGCATGCCATCGGTACACCGGAAGCCGAACGTGCGATACCACCGCTTGTGTTTTTCGCCGTACTCGCTCACGCGCAGCCGCGGTTCGGCACCCTGCGTCGGGTTTTGCGCGATGACGTGGTACCGAACGCGATGGGCACCGGGAGGCAAATCGACATAGATGCAGCGCGCCTCGGGGTCCGCCCCGGATTTCACGAACGTACCGACCCCTTCGATCGTGATGCGCATCGTGTCGCCGCCCCGTCCCGTCCGCAGCTCGAACCGTTTTGTGCCCTGTGCAGGGGCCGCCGATTCCACGTCGTTTTCTGGCGTCCCCCGGCCTGCCGCGTCGATGTCTCGGCACGCGCATACCCCCGATTGACAACGCGCTGACGAACCCACAAGCGACGCTATCTGTTCGGACACAGGCGACGTGTCAAACACCTGCGGCGGCAACTTTGTCGAGCCTCCGCCCCGCCCCGTGTCCAGATTCCGGTTCGCCGCAGGTCCCGAGCAGTGTGTACCCCACAGCAACAAACCAATCCCAGCCAACTGTTTCAAACCACGCAAACATTCCCCCATCCCCGCATCGTACCACGCAAAAACCCGACCGAGCCCAGCTTCGCCCAAAAGCCGCGTCAACCACCACAAGGGCTGGGGACTGGCGATGGTTTTGCCAAGTTTTCAGGGCTGGGGTCGGTGGACCGATTCCCGTTGACGCTCCTCCGTCTTCCGGTGGAAGCTAAGAGGAGCCTTTTATGTCAACCACGATCAACGCATGCGTCGCGGTGGGCTTTCTTCTGCTGACCCAGGACACAAGCCGAGCGGAGGATGATCGCCCGCTTGTGCCTCCAACCCAATTCCAATGCGAGACGGACGCATGCAAACAAGCCGCAAGTTATCTTGCGCTAGGTGCAAACAGGGAGGCGCTCGAAGCCTACGAGAGCATCATTGAAGCGGTCTCCAACCATCGCAAGTCCTTGCTGTATTTTCTTGTGGCCACGCTGCAACTGCGCCTCGGTCGAGCAGAAGACGCGAACAGGTCTCTAGACAAATACCGTGCGTACATCCAGAAAACGCGCATCCCGGACAAGGAGCTCGCCGAAGGCCAACACAGGGCGGACGTAGAGACACTCCAGCAGCAAATCAATCCGGTCCTCCTGAGTTCACCAGACACCGCGACCAAACGGTCCAGCGCGAGCGCGAGCGCGCCCGCATCGCCCAGTTGGAGGTCCACCCTCGGCATGGCGGGGATGGTCGTCGGAACGTTGGGCATGATAGGAGGAAGCACCCTCGTGGGCTATTTTGGAACTTGTTACGACCCTGCTTCACGGAGTTGCGGGGTCCCTGTGCTCAATCAGTTCATCGGCCTTTCGCTGGTCGTGGGGAGCACCGCTGCAATCGTAGGAGGGGGTGTCCTTTTCTGGCTGCCTTCGTCTCGACGCTAACCAATGTCTATCACCGATTTCCACTATTTGCAGAAGTCTGAATTGATGTTTTGCAACACCGGGTACCAGCCCTCGTCGTCTGCCTCATTGTTTCTTTGGACATCTGTATAGGTAAATGTCTCTGTCATGCCGCCCTGCATCGCTGTGCAAACATCGGAACGCCGCATCTTGACCTCGTACCACATTCGTCCCGATTTCTTCGGCTTTGCATCCACTTGTCGTTTCCCACAGCGAAACTCGACTGCATGGCAGTAGACAAATCGCACGTTGATGTAGTTCTTCTTTGCAGATGGAGTCTGTAGATCGGGCGCACTTGGCAGCATGTCCGTGGTTTCCTGGTGCGAAACCGCATCCACAAGACCCGCATCGAGAAAAGCTCCCGCATTCCCCATGCTCCCCGTGTCTTTTCCGCTTGCTGGGCTGTGCGCTACCACAGAAGGCCCGTTGGGTGCTGACAGCAGCATTGTCACCAACAAAACAAGGCCCACAAGAAACACCCCTGCAACGACCAAGAGAGGACTGTTTCGAGGATCAAAAAATGGGCGGTTCTGTAGATCAATAAGGATCTGCTGAAAACGTGATTTTGGGGGGCTTGGGACGAAAGGAGCGCGATTCAAAACAGCGGTTTTGGGCCCAAGGTCTGGTTCATGGGCCATGTTCGACTTGAACGCAAGATCGATCTTGTTCTTGAGCTTGTCTGCTTCCTCTGCGTGGCTGGTCGTAGATTCTCTTTCGGGGTCTGTGTTCGGCCCAGGTTCTGGGTCTGTGTTCGGCCCAGGTTCTGGGTCTGTGCTCGGCCCATGTGCAAGGTCTGTGCTACCTCTTGTATCCGTCTCTTCGAAGGGCACGCTTTGAACCTTAGAGGGCGTGGGCAAAGGCAGCCTGGTTGCACGCATTTGTTCCGTCTCTTCATCGGAATCGGCAGGTTCAAGGATCGAAGACGGATCAACAAATGCACTCTGCTGCTTGGCCAAGTTCAATCGTTGCTTCTCTAACAAGGGCGGCAAAGAACCTTCCACGATGCCAGAATCTGGCTTTGGCTTTCCCTCAGCAACCTGATCCGCTGCGCTTCTTGGCGAAGTACCAGCACCACCCAGCCGTTTCGCCGGAGCATCCGTCTCTGGAAGCTCTAGCACGTTGTCTGACCAACCCAGCGATGGACGACGCAGCTCTGGAAGTGTGCTGATTCGCTGCAACAAGACCTCGGCATTGGCGGGCCTCTTGGCCGGATCAGCGTCCAAGACTTCCTCGGCCAACCTGCGCAATTCCGACGACGATTTCAGACGTTCAAAGACGCGATCGATGTCCACACGCGGGTCTCGGAAGATTCGGTCGCCCGTCAGCATCGCCAGCAAAACAACGCCGAGCGAGTACACGTCCGAAGCCGCAGATCCCATACCCCGCCACTGTTCGGGTGCAACGAATTGCGGTGTTCCGATCCGCTGAGTTTGAGAAGCTCTCTGTTGGGGTGATTTCTCCCCTCTTTCCTCCACTGTGGCAATCCCAAAATCCAGGATCTTGACCAGATCGACTGGCTCGCCCGCTTCGTCGAGCTTCTTCGTCAGAAAGAGATTGGCCGGCTTGATGTCGCGATGAACGATCCCGGCCTTGTGAGCGACCATAATGCCCCGAACGGCTTGTCTCCACAGACGAAACGCTCTCCGTAGCGGAATGGGTCCATGCTTCTCGAGGTAGTCATCGAGCGACATTCCATCCAGAATCTCCATCGCAATGTAGGGCTCTTCCTGCCCGCGTTCGTAGACCGTGACGATGTGGTCATCTGTCAGCCGACCCAACGCCTCCACTTCGCGCTCATAGTACTTCAGGCGATCTTTGTCGATGTTCAGTACCTTGAGCGCGACTCTGCGCTTGAGTCTGGGCTCCCAAGCCTCCCACACTGTGCCCATTCCCCCTTGCCCGAGCTTGCGCATCTTGACGTAGCGACCAGCGACAACATCCTCGGAGAGTTCAAGCTCAGCTCGATCGTTGCCGCAGATCTTTGCACTTGAGGGATAGATGCTGCGGCATTTGGGGCACAGCCGGTACTGGTTCTGAGCCGACATAGATCCGGCCACTGTTGGCCTATTTACACGTTATTGCAAGCCGTTCCAGGCCGAACACAAGAGCCGGGTACGTCAAAATACGTCAACCTTCTGATAAACGATGGTGTGTATCTCGGTAGGATTCTAGAACAGATATGAACTCTTCCAGTGTGGCTTTCAAGGTTTGCAAAAGCTGAACATTTTCCTTCGGGTATGAATCGATCTGAGCAGAAACCACTTGTAGAATCTTGTCAGCCAGATTTCCGCGCAGTTCATGGAGCTGCATACGGATGTTATCCAAGCGTCGCAAGTCGCTGTCTATACTAAGTCCACGTAGTTGCTCTTCTATATCCTGGTTTTCTTGCTCTAGCTTTGCGAGTGTGACTTGAATGGTTGCAGCTATCTTCGGTCTGGCATGCCGTTCTTGGTCGCGCAGTTCCAAAAAGCGTTCTTGCTGAATCGCCTGTTGCCTCAGCGCATCCCGGCGAGCCTGATGGATTTCCTCTCGCCGAAGTGCAACTTGCACGGCTGTGTCCTCTTCGTGCGTCTCCAGTTTTTTTACGTCAGACAGCAATCGCCCGATTTCAGAAGGAGGAGTATCATGCCACAATTTGCGAATCACAGTACGCGTGCGCTTGGCAAGCTGAGTACTCGTTTGTGCTAATATACTATCCAGAGCATCGACATCATTGATTATCTGCTGTATTCTACCTACTTCATTTAGAATAATAGTCGCCTGCGGTCCTGGTTGGGACAGAATTTTTGTATTCATATACAAAAGGCTTTGAACTGACCGCTGCGGGAGTTTCGGTCGCAGTGCAACGAGGATTTCAGTTGTTTTTTTTGCAGAAGGTCTGCGTTCAGGATTTTTGTCCAGCAATTGCGCCACCAAGGCATCTAGTTCCTTGGGAATTGTAACATCCTTGCGCTTCTCGCTCACTCGAGAAGGTATGGCGTTGATTTGTTGGTACATGACACGGTTTGCGTTTCCCGTGAAAGGGGGTTCTCCGACCAAACATTCATACATCACACCGCCCAAAGAGTACATATCAATTGCGGGCGTAAGGTAGTCGTCTTTCTCAATCAGAAATTCTGGTGCAGCATACGAAATAGTGCAGGGCGGGCTCACTTTTGTCACGCCCTCTTGATCAAGCAAACGAGCAATTCCAAAGTCGAGAATTTTTACAAAATCCCCTTGCCCATCTTGAATAGTCAGCATGATGTTTGATGGTTTTATATCACGATGAACCACATTGTTTTCATGAGCATATTGCAATGCAGCGGCCACTTGAATCATGATTTCTACCATTTGGCCTGGATAGATCCGATTCCCTGGCTTCTGTTTCAGATAAGACTCCAAGGACAAACCATGAAGGTGTTCCATGACAAGATAGTATAGACCTGTTTCGCTTTGCCCATAGTCATGGATAGATACAATATGATGGTGAGACAATCTGCTGAGCACGCGAGATTCGCGCAGAAACCGTTTGATGGAAGTTTCTCCATCTCGATAGTCTGTCTTCAATATCTTTACAGCAAACAATCTATTGGTATGAGTTCTTTTCGCCTCATACACTGTCCCCATTCCCCCCTCTCCCAGAAGACACCGAATCTGATACCGCCCATCAAGCGTCTTTCCGATGAGCGGATCTTGTTTCGCCGAAGGGCTATCTTCACGATGTTGTACGAGATCTGCCCCATCCGACGTACAAAACCGCTGCCCGAGACCATAGACAACCCCACATTGGGGACACCGCATCGTGCCTGCCATGATAGACAGACTAGAACATTTTGATTTGCGGGTGAGAGCAGAAATTAGGGGTGTCGGGTGGCTTGGATTGGTGGCATAAGACCGCCAACGGGCAATGAGCGATAGCGATTGAAGACTCGAACTCCGGACGGCAGTTCACCGGCAGCGCGCGCGACCATGACGGACAAGTGAATGCTGTCAGCACCCAGGGTCTGGCGGTGCAGCTTCTCGATGCGCGCCGCGCAGTCCTCTTTGGTCAACGAGGGATTTTCGCGCTGGAGATACTCGCCAAGGGGCGCAAACATCTGCGACCCGTCCACATAATCGCTTCGGTTATCGATATACACCTCGATCGACAGCTTCTGGGAGGCGGCATATTGCTGAAGATCCGCGACGTAAAAGGGCTCCTTCACCGACCCCGCTCCGCCTGGTCTGTGGTGTTTAAAGACCGCTGGGTTGTGGGTTCATGGGTTTTTGCGGCGCTTCGGGTTGTTGACAAAAGGTGCCGAGCTTTGGGACCGAACTGGTCAAGACCTTGGACGGCGCTGAAAACCCAGGTGGCGAGCCGTGTAGGTTCTTGAAGTCGTGCAAAAAGAGGTTTGGCAGCCATTTCAAGACCTGGGAGCGCCCGGCAAACCTGCTGTTGCGAGCGCTCCTGCCTTTGAAAGGACCCAGCCCAGCAGTGTGGCGGGGTTTCCAAGACCTGGGAGAGCCGCCAAAACCTCTTCGCCGCGCTGGCCGTGGTTTTTTGGCGACGGTACGTGCTTGGCGGGGCGATTTTTCTTGGTGGCGCGTGTGGGATATTGTTTGGCAGGCGCGATCTCTCAAGGGGGAAAACCCCGTGCGGGGTTGCTTGCCCTCGCCGACAGGCGGGGGTTCCCCCTTGGACCCCCTTTCCCCCCTTTGGGCAGCCACCCCCCTGGCCCCCCTTCGAGGGGGAAACTCCATCCCCGGCCCTTCCTCGCAATGAGGAAGGGGGCCCTTGAAGCGGTCCTTTTGGGACGAATTGGGGGAGGGGCGGCTGCTTTGCAGCGCCCGTTCATCATTGGGGAAAGGGGGTGTTTTGATGGATTT
>Ga0268298_10001037_pt1 | contig 33884 bp, 27 predicted proteins | sample WWTPWeurt_MetaG_FD_194462 | JGI IMG/M metagenome (GOLD analysis project Ga0268298, IMG submission 194462) | Activated sludge microbial communities from WWTP in Nijmegen, Gelderland, Netherland - WWTP Weurt | ecosystem: Engineered > WWTP > Aerobic digester > Activated sludge | place...
GCTGGTCGGAGGCTAAGACCTGTCTTGAAAGGGTTTTGCGTATCATGCCTCTGGACCGACCGACCCTGGTGGATCATATGATGGTCTGTGCCAAACTGAACGACAAACTGGGCGAGCGTGTCGATAGAGAGAAGTTGTCCGAATTCGACAAGGGTCTTTAGGTTTTGAAGTTGTTTCGAGAAACGGGAGTTTTCATTGTCTTTGAGTATTCTGACGCTCGCTCCCTCATCAAGGCATATTTCGGAGTAGAGAGAACCGATTAGGTCTTCATCCAGAGGCAAAGCCTCCCTGAAATGACTGAAGCGAAATTTGAGCTACATTGTGGCAACAATCTGACGATTTAGAGAGCTCTCGTTTGATCTCATCACTCTGGATATTGAAGACCTGCGACCGTTGACTAGTCTGGCGATCTTGAGCGTAAACGTCGTCCAGGGTATATTGGCGGTTAGCCCCGCGCACAAGAGATTCCTATATGGCTGACAAACTGCCGATCAATTTACTTGCTCTCCTTCATCAGCGTGTTGTGGAGGGTGAGAGAATCGAGTACAAGTCAGGGTGGAATCCAGATGCCATCCTCCGTACCTTATGTGCCTTTGCCAATGATTTTGAAAACTTGGGCGGTGGATACATAGTTATTGGGCAAGACTGTGATTCCGATGGCAAGCCGATATTTCCACCAGTTGGTTTGGCTAAGAATCAAATAGATAAGATTCAGCGAGAGCTGTTGGGTTTCTGCCAGCAGATTCAACCGCACTATTTTCCGATTTTGAATTTGGAGGAAATTGACGGTCGCAATCTTGTGGTTCTTTGGGCTCCTGGTGGACAGAACCGGCCATACAAAGTGCCGGAGGCTGTCACGGCTCAGAACAAGACTTTGCGCTATTATATCCGCCGTTATAGCAACACGGTGCAGGCAAAGGGTGAGGTCGAGCAAGAACTGCTTAGCCTTACAGCTAAAGTACCCTTTGATGATCGCTTGGCACAGACAGCCTCTCTAAATGACTTGTCTGCCCCGTTAATGCAAGCGCTTTTACTTGAGGTGAACAGTGTCTTGGGCGAAAATGCTCTAGAGTTGCCATTGTCGGTGCTTGGACGACAGATGAACATTGTGGGCGGTCCCTCTGAGTCACCTTGTCCGAAGAATGTAGGACTATTGTTCTTTAACGAAAAACCGGAACGGTTCTTTCCGGGGACGCAAATCGATGTGATATGGTTTCCAGAAGGGAGCGGTGGTGATCGCTTTGTTGAAAAGACTTTCAAGGGACCCCTTTCTCGGATGATCAGAGAGTCCTTGGACTACATCAGGCGCAATTATCTTCACGAAACTGTGATCAAATACTCGCAGCAGGCTGAAGCAGAGCGTTTCTGGAACTTTCCGTTTGCAGCAATAGAGGAAGCTTTAGTAAATGCTGTTTATCACCGATCCTACGAGGAACGTGAGCCTATTGAAGTTCGCATTAGCCACGATGAGTTGGTTGTACTTAGTTTTCCTGGACCTGACCGCTCCATTAAACTAGAGGATTTGCGGGCCGGCCGTGCTGTCAGTCGCCGTTATCGCAACCGACGTATTGGAGAATTTCTGAAGGAGCTTGACCTAACCGAAGGTCGTGCCACTGGGATTCCCAAAATTCTTAAGGTGATGGCCACGAATGGGTCTCCTGCTCCTGTGTTCGAGACTGACGAGGAGCGGACCTCCTTTGTTGTCCGGCTTCCTTGCCATCCGCGAGCTGTTTCGGAAGTCACCGCGGAAGTCACCGCGGAAGTCACCGCGGAAGTCGCGGCTTTACTCAAAGTTGTACGTGGAGAAATGAGGCGTCAGGAGTTGCAGGCAGCCATGGGGCTCAAACACGCAGAGCATTTCCGGTTGGCTTACGTCTTGCCGGCAATTGATGCTGGCTTTTTGGAGATGACACTGCCCGACCAACCCAAAAGCAGGCTGCAGCGCTATCGTCTTACTGAGAAAGGTAAGCTTTGGCTACGTTCAAGGTCTGATCCGCTCAGGTGAGGGGAGTCAAGCTTCTGCTGTTGCGGAGAAGGCAGCTCAAGGTCAATGTCGACATTATCGAACACCATTCATGAAAACGGTCCCGATTGTGCGGCTATTATTATCTGGTCGGCGGGCATTACTGGTTTGCCCGAAGGCTGGGTGATTCGCAAAAGCGTCTATCGTGGATTGGACCACATGGGGCGCCCTTACATCCAAGTATATTATCGCAGCAAGTCAGGATTTAACGATTGCTTCGACTGCGTGAGGGAATAGCAGTAAACTGGTTGCAAGTCTGAAGGATACTGTGGTGATAACAGTATTAACATGAGGGTCCGCTTGCTTCCCAAGGGGGGGCGCGCCCCGGATATTTTCTGCTTTTTAATGCTTGCGGTGCTTGCCGAGATTATCATCGAGACCTTCCAGCATGCTCTCAAGGGCGCCTTCGCCTTCATTGTCCATGCGAACCGCCTCCATATTGGCCACTTCCTTGTAGCCTTGCGGCATTTGAAAGAGTGAGGCGGCAAATGTGGCTTTTTCAATTTTGCTTGTGGACATGGCGTCAGTTTTGCTGCCATCGTGGTCGGTGCAGGTATATTTGAGAGGAATCTCTTTCACTTTAGCCAGACTGAATACTTTGCATAGAAGCTCTGCTTGTTTTTCTGTCTGCTTTAAATTCAATGTGCTTACTTCCATGGTGGCACATTTTATGGCGCCGGGATCTTCCGGGTGCAGGCGAAAAGCTTTAGCCGACTCCAGATCAAAGTCCCGGCTGCTCACGTAGATAGAGGTAGGGAATTTATCGAATCTGGATTGTCTTGCTGTTTTTGTCAGTGGCACACCGGCGAAGTAGTGGCCGCCGGATACGGCCAGCCCAATTTTGCTGAAGCCTTCGAATTTGGAAAGCGCTGCTGTCTTTTTCTTGCGGGCTCTGCTATTGAAGGCTACCACCGACCAGTCCGGGGCTTTGCTGAGTAGCACGATGCCGATGCGTTTGTCCTCAATGCGAAGGGCTGAGTCAGTTAAGTAAACCGTCACCTCACCTAGATGGTCGTCCTTCTGACTCAGCTTGTAGCCGGTCAGCTTTTCTACTTTTTGTGGCGGTGCGGCTTTAATCGGTTCGCTGTCAGGTTTTGCCGCCAGCGCCGCACTGAATACGGTGCCGGCTAGCAGTGAGGGTAGCAGCCAGTTGCCTTGAATGAACACTGAAAGTGAGTTCGGCACTTAGTGTAGGCTCTTCTCTGCTTCTTCCGATGATAGCTTACCGTCGCTGTCGTATACTGCAACGGGGGCAAATACAGCCAGTTCCGATTTGATTTTCTTGGCGTCTCCCACTATGCAAACTACCAGATTCTGGGCGTCTATGAGTTTGCGGGCAGATTTTTGCACATCTTCAACATTTACCGCCATTACTTTGTCTGCATAAGTTTGCAGGTAGTCGGCTGGCAGGTCGAAGAGTTTTGCCTCCAGAAGTCTCTGGGCAATGCCGGCCTGGGTTTCTAGTCCCAGTTGGAAGGAGCCGGCCAGGTAGTTTTTGGCAGCCTTTATTTCTTCTTCTTTAACTTTGGTAGAGCGCATGCGCTCCAATTCATAGAAGAATTCCTGTAGAGAAGGATTAGTTACCTCGGTTCTTACATCGGCTTCGGCAAAGAAGGCGCCGGGCTCTTTGCGGGCGGCCAGTTTGCTGTAGGCACCGTAGGTGAAGCCTTTTGCTTCTCTTATATTGAGGAAGAGTCGGGCATGGGCCGTGCCGCCCAGAATCTGGTTGGTGACAAGCATGGCAAAGTAGTCCGGGTCATTACGCTTGATGCCCAGGTTGCCTACTTTGATTGAAGTTTGCACCGAACCGGGCCTATCCACCAGGTAGATTTTGCGACCTTTGTGGGTGGGCACCTTAGCTTCTTGCACGGTGGGCAGATCTTTGGGCTGCCAGACCTTGCCGAATTTTTCTTCCAGGGCCGTCTTCATTTTGCCGGGGTCGAAGTCGCCCACCACAATCAGCACGGCACTGTTGGGTACGTAGTGAGAAGCGTGGTAGTTGACCAGGTCGGCACGGGTGAGCTTGTTGATGTCAGCTTCCGTGGGTGAGACGAGGGAGTATGGGTGAGCACCAAAAACTACTTTCGAGAAACGCTCTTCGATGAGAAAGTCGGGGTCGGAGCGCTTGATGGTGAGGGCCTGAATGGTATTGACCTTCTTCAGCTTCAACTCGTCTTCGGGGAAACTGGGGGAAAGCAATACTTCGCTCATGAGGCTGAGCATTTTGTCGCTGTAGCCCGAGAGGCAGGAGCCGCTCAGCAGGCTGTAGTCGTAGTCGGTGCTGGCCTTGAGGGCGCCGCCGATGAATTCTACCTGCGAAGCCAGCTCCTTGCTGCTCAGCCTGGTGGTGCCCTGGGTGAGCATTGCCGATGTCATCTCGGCTACGCCCGTCAAGTCGGCCGGTTCCTGGGCCGAGCCGGAACGGAAGCCCAGGTTTATCGAGGTGAAAGGAAAGCGGTGGTCTTCTAAAAACTGTACTTCCAAACCGTTGGACAGTTTGAAGGTTTCCACCTTCGGCATATTGAATGGTCTGGGAGCCGGCAATTGGGGGGGATTTTTGCGCCAGACTTCCTCGGCCATGGCCGGCGCTTTCTCCTCAGGCTTGTTGCCTTTTCCCGCTGCCAGGGCCGGCAGTTGTGCTGACAGAACCAGAGACAGCGCTGCCAGAGGCAGGAGGTCTTTCAAGTTGTTGCGTTTTACGAGGGCTTTCATAGTTTCTCCGGAAAATTTATAAGCAAAAGCGAATGGCTGGTTCAGGACTCGGTCTTACCGTCATCTTTCTTTGCCGGTTTTACATCGATGGTGGTGGCACCTTCTTTGATGAAGATTCGGCCCGCCAAATCTTTGATATCGTCGGCGGTGACACTCATATAAGTATCCAGGTCTTTATCTATGAGGGTGGGGTCTTTGAAGAAGGAGGCATACTCAGCGAGAAGCTCGGCTCTGCCCAGGCTTCTTTGCAAAGATGTATAGCTGCCGGAAGAAAATAGACCGCGCAAGATCTGGTTCTTGGCTTTCTGTAATTCTTCTTCGCTGACCTTTTCGGTCTTTACCTTTTCCAGCTCGCTTACGAGAATCTCCCTCACCTTTTCCGGAGGGTTGCCTGGTTTTAGAACCACAAAGGTTTCAAAAAGGGAAGGTCCGCGGCGCTCTTCGTAGGAGCAGGAGACGGAGAGAGCCACTTTATCGCCTTTGATCATGCGCTGATAGAGTCTGGAAGAGTCGCCTGTTGAGAGAATGTTTTGTAGAAGATTGAGGGCGTAGAAATCTTTTTCCCGGCGCCCGGGCGCTTTCCAGGCCATCCAGAAAGCCGGAACCTGGGCCTGTTTGTCTTCCATCAGTTCATATTTGGCCTTGGTCTGCCTGGGCTCCGCTAGATCCGGGCGCTTGGGTGCATCCACCCGGGGAATGGAAGCAAAGTATTTCTCCACCAGTTTGACCATCTCATCGGCGTTTACATCGCCGACTATGGCCATGGTGGCGTTATTGGGAGCGTAATAGGTATCGAAGAATTGTTTGACGTCTTTGACGGAAGAGGCTTCCAGGTCTTCGAAGTAACCAATGGTCGGGTGGCCGTTGCCCCAGTTGTCGAAGGCCAGTTCTTCCAGTCTTACGGAAGAAGGTGCATAGGGCTGGTTGTCCACCCGCATGCGTTTTTCTTCTTTGACGGTATCGAGCTGATTCTTGAAATTGTCGGGGGTGACCTTGAGGGAGCGCATACGATCAGATTCCAGCCAGAGGCACATCTCAATTTGATTGGAGGGCACTTTCTCGAAATAGTTGGTGAAGTCGGCATGGGTAGAGGCATTTAGCGAGCCGCCCACGTTTTCGATATATTTGAAGTGCTCGACTTTGCCTACGTTTTCTGAACCCTGGAACATCATGTGTTCAAAGAGGTGGGCGAAGCCTGAGCGGCCCTTCTGTTCATCGCGGGCACCGACGTCGTAGACGATGGCCAGAGAAGCTACAGGAGCGGAGTGATCTTCCGAGACAATCAGCCTGAGACCGTTTTTGAGGGTGTAGTCTTTTGTTACCGGTATGAGCGGCTTCTTAATTGTGATCGGCGAGGCTTTACCTGCATCGGCTGCGGGTTCGGCCTGGGCGCCGGCAACTGCCAGAGCGAGGAAGGCTAAAGAAGAACACAAGGAAAAACAAAGGTTTGATGTGCGTTTGAACACTTACTGTCCTCAGGGGTGGGGAGTTTTTTGCTTACTCTTCGTCATCTTCCTCTGTGCCTAAAAGCACACAGGACCAGAATATTGCTACCACGAGTATGCACAGTATCGCTCCCCCGACACAGATTTTGTCGGGGAAGTGATAACGGCGCAATACCAGGTATGAGGCAATGGAAAGTACCAGAGCCAGGAGCGCTACTACATGATTGATAGTGAAGTTGCGCCACATCAGTTCTCAGTTCCTCATACGCGGGCGTGCTTGAGGGTGTTGGCGCAGTCGCACTTGGCTCTTGCATCCGGGATGGTACCGATCAAGTTTTTCAGCAGGGTCTGCAGTTTGCTGATGTTTTGTCCGAAGACTTTTACCACTTCCGAATGGGAAACCGGTTCCACGTTGCCGACCAGACCGCTGTCGTAGTCGGTAATGAGGGAGACATTGACGACGCACATCTCCAGTTCTCTAGCCAGGAAGGCTTCCGGATACTGGGTCATGTTAATAACTTCCCAGCCCATGGATGTAAACCAGCGGGATTCGGCTTTGGAGGAGAAACGAGGACCCTGGATTACTACCACGGTGCCCTTCGGGTGCATCTTGATGCCTGACTTTTCGCCGGCAGCGACTGCCAGGGCCCGCATTTCCGGGCAATAGAGTTCGGCTGCCGAGACATGGGTGGCGATGGGACCGTCATAGAAAGTGTCGGTGCGACCGGAGGTGCGGTCTACAAACTGGTCGCAAACCACAAATTCACCTGGTTTGACATCGGTTTGCAAGGAACCGGCGGCGCAGGGGGAGATTATGCGGCTGACGCCGAGCTTTTTCATAGCATAGACATTAGCCCGGTACGGCACTTTATGGGGTGGAAATTGATGCTTCTCACCGTGCCTGGGCAGGAAGGCAACGCGCTTGCCGCCCATTTTGCCGATAGCTACCGGGGCTGCCGGTGCTCCGTAGGGTGTTTCCACCATTTTCTCTTCGTACTCGTCGAAGAGTTTGTAGAAGCCAGAGCCTCCAAAAATGCCGATATCTGCAAGAACTTCGTCTGCCAAGGTGTACCTCTTATCGCGATTGGTGTTGGTGTAGCCTGAAAGGCAGAGTTTTCCATTGTTGCAAAGGGAAAACGCCGCCGTCGAAAAGCATATCCTAACATTTACCGGTAGTTTTGCTTTTGCAGGGGATTTTCCCCACCGAAGTCCGTGCGGCGCCATTGGCGACGGCCGCCCGGCTGGGCCGCTTCTTGCTGTCTGAAACGAGCGAAAACGGCATCAAAACTTGAATTCAGCTGGTCGGACCTTGATTGATTTCAGTGGATTCAGGCTTTACCCTGGCTTGAAATCAGGAATTCGCCTGAAAAAATAATTGCCGGCAGCGCGTAAAGCCTGGTATTGGTGGGTATAAGAGATTCACAGCGCACGCATTCATTCGGTTTTGGAGCCGGCGGCATAGGTTAGACGGATATACAGATTCAGGGGCAGGAACTCGCATCATGTGGTGGAAACAATTTTTGGTTATGCCGGTGGCTCTATCTTTCTTACTGGGAGGGTCCTCTCCGCAAGCTTCAAAGGATGATTGCCTGGCTTCCCTTTCCGATAAAGACCTGCTTGCCCATCGCCTGGTGCTTCGCAGCGAAGTCAATCCCCAGTCCCTTTACAAACGGGTCTGGAACTTGATTAAGGACGAATATTACGACAGCAAATACAACAATCAGAGTTGGGACCGCTGGGAGCATCGCTATGACGGCAAGCTGAGAACCCTCGAGGATGCTCATAAGGCTGTGGAGACCATGGTAGCCAGCCTTGGCGATCGCTATACTCGCTTTCTCGACCACGATGCCTTCGACGATGAGAAATCTCAGATTGACGCCAAACTTTGCGGCATCGGTGTGCAAATTGGTCTCGATAAGTCCAGCAAGCGCGTAATTGTCATTACTCCCATTGAAGATACGCCGGCCTCCGATGCCGGGGTGCAGCCATCTGATGAGATTTTGGAAATCAACGGTAAGTCCACCAAGGGCTTCACCGTGGAAGACGCTGCCAAGTTGATTCGCGGTCCAGTCAATACTCCCGTTCACCTGGTTCTTGGTCGAGCCGGCGCCAGGGTGAAGAAAGACATCGTGCGCCGGGAGATTCCCATCAAGGCTGTGCAGTCGGTCAAGATGATTGATTCCGATGTGGGCTATGTGCGGCTCTCCAGTTTCATTTCTCAGAAGGCTAATCTGGAGATGCAGACAGCAATCGATAAAATCGACAAAATGAAAGCCAAGGGGTTGATTCTCGACTTGCGCGACAATCCCGGGGGGCTTCTCTCCAATGCTATCGAAATTTCCAATATGTTCCTGGAGTCCGGTAATGTTGTTTCGACGGTAGACCGAGACGGTTACAAGACCCCTGCCATGTGCGAAGGGCATCCGCTCTGGCGCAAGCCCCTGGTGGTTTTGATCAACAAAAACAGTGCATCCGCCTCCGAAATAACAGCCGGTGCCCTGCACGATAACGGCCGCGCCACCCTGGTGGGGCAGAATTCATTCGGCAAAGGGCTGGTGCAGGGGATCAACCGCCTGGAAGACGGGTCCGGTATCAACATCACCATCGCCCAGTACCTGACGCCTGCAGATACCAATATCCACAAGAAGGGCATCAAACCTGATGTTGTAGTGGAGGTAAAATCTGAGGATGAAAGCCAGGGACCCTGGTGGAATGAGCACACGCCGGGCGTTCTAAGAAGCCCTCTGGATGGCAAGGACCTGCAGTTGAAGAGTGCCGCCGAGGTCTTGCACAAGAAAATCGAGGAGGCTGAAAAACTTGCCTCCGAGGTGCATTGAGGCAAGTGAAATTTAGACGATTCCTTGCTATTGTGGAGACCCAGAGCAAAGCACACTCAGGGAAGTCAAAGGTCTCATAGGTCTAAATTGAACAAGCCTGATCCAGACCAGTTCGCCAGTAGCAGTAAGGGACAGTCGAATTTTAGCGGCGGTGGTATTGCCGTGGTCGGCAGCGATTTCGGCTGCGGCAAGACGGTAGTGACGGCTGCCATCGCTCATATTCTGGCCCGCAGCAATTCCGTGCGGGCTTTGAAACCGATTTTGAGCGGTTCAAGGCAGAAAGCCGAGGCGGAAGTTTCTTTCATATCGGCCATCAGCGGTTCTCCCCGGGGCTATGCCTTTTGCTTCAGCGAAAGACCGGCCCGATTGACTCGCAGCCAGTGGCTCTCGGCTGTATCAGCCGTGCACTCCAGCATCGATCTGACTATTGTGGAGACCTTTGGGGCCGTTGGTTCGCCTATCTTCGTCGAGGATAGCGACGGCGCTGTTTTGGTGTCCGATACCGCCGACTTTGTCAGGCGTTTGAGTTTTCCCGTCTTGCTTGTGGCCAATCACCGGGAGGATGCGCCGGAGCGCTTGCTTTCCGCAGCCGCCCTGGCTCAGAATCGCGGTCTTGATGTGCTCGGGCTTCTGACTGTGGAGACCCAGAGCGGGGAAGGACAGGTTCTGGAGAACCGCTACAGTCGTCAGGATGTGGAGCAGGTGTTCAAGACGCGCAGCCAGGCCCCTTACCTTGGCTGTATTAAGTACTCGCCGTCCATTAATGTACAACGGGTAAATCAGGGCAACCTCATCAAAATGACTGAGTCTGGAGTGGACTTACTGGCGCTCTATAAATGCATGGCCGAGTTCGGTATCGACGTGGCAGTAGCCAAGTAATAAAACATATATGTAGCTGGACCACTTTGCCCTTCAAATATGTTAAAAGTTGGCTCTGGAGAATTTCTTCCCTGGGTGGCTATGTCGAAGTTGGCGGACGGAAGTGCGGGCGAGTTCAGGCTGCCTCAGGGCACCAATGAACTGATCATTTTTACTATGTCGGACTCTTCGGGGGAGACGGCGGAGTCGGTGGCGCGGGCTGCTCTGGTGCAATTTGAACCGGGGCAGGCATCCATATATCGCCTGCCGCAGGTGCGAAATTCTCTGCAGATACCGGCCATGGTCAAGGAAATCTCCCACGGTCGCGCCATTATTGCCTACACTTTAGTTTTGCCCGAGTACAGGGAGACCCTGGAAGCCGAGGCCAACAAGTTCAAGATTCCTACCATAGACCTCTTGAGCCCCCTCATCAATAGAATTTCCCATCTGACCGGTGCTAGCCCCCTTTCACAGCCTGGTCGCCTGCACTTACTGGACGAAACCTATTTCCGCCGCATCGAAGCCGTGGACTTTGCCATCAGATTTGATGACGGCAAGAATCCCGACGGCATTTTGCAGGCTGATGTGGTCTTGATTGGTGTGTCCCGCACCAGCAAGACGCCCAACTGCATGTACCTGGCTCATCATTATGGTTTGAAAGCAGCCAATGTACCCCTGGTTTACGGGGTGGAGCCGCCGCTTTCACTTTTCCAGGTCAATCCCCGCAAGATTTTCGGACTTCATATCGACCCTTATCTTTTGCAAGAGATTCGCAGCACCCGTGCCCTGGTGCTGGGGATGCCCGGTTCCACCGACTACGCCGATCCCGATCGCATCATGCAAGAAGTGCGCCATGCGCGCAAGCTTTTCCGCGAGCTGAAGTGCCACATCATCGATGTGTCCGCTAAGGCTATTGAGGAGACATCCTCGGAGATTTTTCTGTTACTGAGAGAACAAACACAGTAGAGGTACGAAAAATGGTCATGACAGGCGCAGGTACAACTCCCAAAGCCTCCGGCAAAGAACTCAATCTGAAAAAGAGAGTTTATCTCTTTGAGGAAGGTTTTGAGGCCATGGGCGGGGATCGCGAGGCGATGAAGGAACTGCTGGGGGGCAAGGGCGCCGGTCTTTCAGAGATGACTCGCTCGGGAGTGAATGTGCCGCCCGGTTTGACCATTCTCACAAGCTGCTGCCGGGAGTACACCGCCGGTGGTGAGAAGATGCCCGCCGGTCTCTTCGATGAAATTTTGAGCGAGCTGGCTCATGTCGAGAAGAAACTCGATCGCAAGCTGGGTGATTTGAACAAACCCTTGCTTCTTTCGGTGCGCTCCGGTGCTAAGTTTTCCATGCCGGGCATGATGGATACGGTCTTGAATCTGGGTCTCAATGATCAGACCGTGGAATCTATTGCCACTCTCACCAAGAACCCTCGCTTTGCCTGGGACAGCTACCGGCGCTTCATTCAGATGTTTTCCAATGTAGTTCTGGAGATAGGCAAGGACAAATTTGAGGACATTCTCGATGATACGAAGGATGAGCTGAAAGTTTCCAACGATAACGAACTTACCGTTGAGAATTTGAAGAAGCTTGTGCTGGAGTACAAAGCCCTTGTCGAGAAGAAGAAGGGCAAGCCCTTCCCCCAGGATCCCAAGCAACAACTGCATGATTCCATCGAAGCGGTCTTTCGCTCCTGGAACAATCCCCGCGCCGTCTATTATCGCAACCTCAACAAAATAGACCACAACCTCGGTACGGCTGTAAACGTGCAGTCGATGGTTTTCGGCAACTTCGACGAAAACTCGGCCACTGGTGTTTGTTTCACGCGCAATCCCAGCACCGGCGAAAAGCTGCTTTATGGTGAATACCTGATCAATGCCCAGGGTGAAGATGTGGTAGCGGGTGTGCGCACCCCTCTGAAAATTTCCGAAATGGCCTCCGACAACCAGGCTATTTACGACGAGCTTCTGGCTAATGTCGGACGGCTGGAGCAGTATTACCGCGATATGCAAGATATCGAGTTCACCATCGAACAGGGCAAGCTCTACCTTTTGCAGACCCGCACCGGCAAGCGCACCGCTGCCGCTGCCGTTAAGGTGGCCGTAGATATGGTGAAAGAAGGCATTATTTCCAAGGAAGAAGCCCTTGGCCGGGTAGAGCCGAACCAGCTCAATCAATTGCTTTTGCCCTCCTTTGTGGTGGAAGACAAGGCGCGGGCCAAGAAAGAAGGACGGCTTCTGGCTCAGGGGTTGAACGCTTCTCCCGGAGCGGCTATCGGCAAGATCGTCTTTAATCCGGACGAGTCGGAAAAACGTGCTACGTCCGGCGAGAAGATAATTCTTGTGCGGATTGAAACCTGCCCCGACGATATTCACGGTCTCGTACCGGCCCAGGGGGTTGTCACCAGTCGCGGTGGCATGACCAGCCACGCCGCCGTGGTGGCCAGAGGCATGGGCAAACCCTGCGTGGCAGGCTGTGAAGTGCTCAAGATTGATCTTGAGAAGGAAGAAATGGTGGTGAGCGGTAAGACCTTCAAGAAAGGCGACGTTATTTCCATCGACGGCACCACCGGCGAAATCTTCGAAGGTGCCATCGAAACTTCTGATCCCAAGTTCTCGGAAGATTTCGAGACCTTACTTGGATGGGCGGACTCCGTGCGCAAGCTTTTGGTGCGCACCAATGCCGATACCCCGGAGGACGCCCGGGTGGCTCGCGGCTTCGGGGCCCAGGGCATTGGTCTTTGCCGTACCGAGCATATGTTCATGAATCATGACCGCCTGCCCGTTGTGCAGCAGATGATTATGTCGGTGAATGACGCCGAACGCCAGACTGCTCTAGATAAGCTTCTGCCCATGCAGCGTCAAGACTTTGACGGCATCTTCCGGGCCATGAGCGGTCTGCCTGTCACGATTCGCCTTCTGGATCCGCCCCTGCACGAGTTTCTGCCCAAAGAAGAGCACCTCATTGAAGAAGTGGCGACCATGAAGGCCAAAGGGCAGAGTGGTGCCGAACTGCGAGAGAAGGAAGTGCTTCTGCGTAAGGTACGGGAACTGAAAGAGTCCAATCCCATGATGGGACTGCGGGGCTGCCGCCTGGGTCTGGTTTATCCCCAGATCAATAAGATGCAGGTGCAGGCCATTTTCGAGGCGGCTATTGCCGTCAAGCGCGACGGCATCGAGGTCTTGCCTGAGATCATGATTCCTCTTGTGGGTCATGTGAACGAGCTTGATTTTGCCCGTCAGCAACTGGAAAGCGTCGCCCGGGAAGTGATGGACCGGGAGAAGGTGGAAATCTCCTACAAGTTCGGCACCATGATCGAGATTCCCAGGGCGGCCCTCACCGCCGACGCTATCGCCAGGCATGCCGAGTTCTTCAGCTTCGGCACCAATGACCTGACCCAGATGACTTTCGGTTATTCCCGGGATGATGCCGAAGGCAAATTCCTGCAGCGCTATCTGGAAGGTGTTGAATTTGGCGGCTCCAAGCACAAAGTGCTGCTCAATAATCCCTTCGAGGTACTGGACCGGGAAGGGGTGGGTCAACTGATGAAGATCGCCGTGGAACTTGGGCTCAAGACTCGTCCCGACCTGAAACTTGGCATTTGCGGCGAGCATGGCGGGGAACCCAGTTCCATCGCCTTTGCCCATGAACTGGGGCTCTCTTATGTAAGCTGCTCGCCCTTCCGTCTGCCGGTAGCGCGGCTGGCGGCCGCCCAGGCCAATCTGAAGATGCATGAGCGCGACAAGTAGGCAAATTGTTAGTTAATGACAATTCTCTTGTACATAGGTTAGACAAGAGCCTCAGCCTGGTAATTAAGTATTAGCTTGGTCTTTTAGGGAAAGGTCACTGGCTAGATGTCCATTGACGAAAATGTGGATGCACTTTTGCGATTGCTGCCGGAAATGGAGCAGTCGCTGGGTCTGGAACATCCCGATCTGGCTGATTACTTGATCTCGCTGGGGCTTTTGCTCTATCACGACAGTCGCTTCGACGAGGCTGAGAACCTCTTCGCCCGGGCCCTGGCCATGCGAGAGCGCCTTCTGGCCGTAGACCATCCTGATGTGGCCGCCGCCCTCAATCATCTGGGTCTGGTCTATCTAGCCCAGGGGCGCTATGCAGAAGCCGAACCGCTCTTCAAAAGAGCCCTTTCCGTGCAGGAGAAAACCCTCGGGCCGGAGCACCTATCCATTGCCTCGGCACTTTCCAATATGGGCGATCTCTACATAACCTTGAACCGCTATGGTGAAGCGGAAGAGGTCATAAAGCGGGCCATTAAGATAAGGGAGCGGTACCTCGGTCTGGAGGATAGCGGTCTGGTGGAGGTGCTCAATAGCCTGGCTAACATTTATTATGAGCAGGGCCGCAACAGCGATGCCGAGCCGTTGTTTCGCCGGGTGCTCAAGATAGAGGAGCGCATTCACGGGCACGACCATCCCAATGTGGCTAATGCTTTGAATAACCTGGCCGCTCTCTTTACCGACAGGGAACAGTTTGACCAGGCTGAGCCTTTGCACCGGCGGGCCCTGGCTATTAGAGAGAAAGTTTTGAGTCCCGATCATCCCAAGGTGGCGGAGAGCCTGAACAACTTGGGTTGGCTCTACCATCAGCACGGCAATCATGCCCGGGCCGAGAGCCTCTACAAACGAGCCATTGAAATTTGGGAGCGGGCCCTTGGACCCGATCACTCCTTCGTGGCGGCCTGTCTGGAAAATTACGCCGATCTTCTGCGCAAGACTAATCGCACCGGTGAAGCCCTATCTCTTGATGCCAGGGTGCAGGAAATTCGCGCCAAGTTTATGGAGTAGGGTCGAGCTTTTGATCTTTTTTAGACTGCAAAGCAAGCTTCAAGATTTGCTTCTGCTTGTCTTTCAAAAGTTTTTCTTGATAGCCGGCCATGCCTAAGACCGACAGTAAAAGTAGTGCGGTCAGGCAGCCTATTGTTTGCGGATAAGTAAAGGATCTCAGTAAGAATAGCTGCGCACTGCAGGTAGTGGCATGGGGAAAGACGCCGGCCGGGTTTATCTGGGTGGAAAGAAGGAAGCCTGTCAGTATAAAAACCATGGCCGCTTTGCCCGTTAGCCCTTTGCGCAAGACGGAAATTCGGGCCAGGGCCAGGAAGTAAATCAACTGAAAACCGTTCAGGAAACTATAAGAAGCGGCCACAGTCAGGAAAAAGGCAGATAGGGCCGAAAGCAATAGAAAGACCAGGGAATTCTTGCAGCGGTGCAGGGGCAAAAGCAGTGCTACTGCCAGAGCGAGCGGCACATTATGCATATTGGTTTCGGTAATCAACTCGCCGCGATAACGCATATCGTTGGCCAGGTTATTGATCACCACAAGCGAGGCGGCCACCGCTACCAGACAGGCATTCAGGATGAACGCCATATCAAAGGAGCTGTTCTTCAGGCAGTCCTTTTGCAGGTCCTGATTCTCAGGTTTGGCTTGCAGTTCCAGGAAAAGACTTTCCTTATCCCGGGTCTCCATGTATGAGCGCAGGGCCAGGGCAGTGAGAAAGAAAGCGGTGGCTGCGGAAAGCAGATTTAGACAGTCTGAACCGGCAAACATTTGGAAGAGGAGGGCGGCGCCGCCGCTCGTCGTTTCTAAGGAACTCTGCCAGAACGAGAGTCCGGTTAATACCATCAGACAAATAAGAAAGCCCAGTTTTGGTATGGCACCGCCGGCACTGAGGGTGAGGCGCGCGAGAGAAAAGGGTAGCAAATAAAGATAGGCTGCCTGGTTGGCATTGGGGTAGGCAAAGAGTGCGGTGACGATGGTCAGATCAATGAGAAAGTGCAGAAGCGCTTTCCCTTTTACCAGTTCCAGAGGCAAAAGCAGCAAAAACAGTAAGGCTGACAGGGGGCTTTCGCCCTGGCTGCGGGAGAAGAAGGCTGTGGCTGCTATGACCAAGATGCCGACGGCTCTGGCTATGACCATAGCCTTCAGACTGATATCGTTTTTAGCGGAGATGGCTTCGGCTTCCATATGGTTCTTTCGACAGGATGCTCTCATTTTAGCCTTGCCTGCCCCTAAAGCGCTGCTTGGCAGCCGCATTGGTCGCTTTCGTGACCGATAAACTTCCCTTCGAAATCTATATTGGTTAACTTTCAAGAAAGTGATTTGAGCGGTGGTAGCTTTCAAAATCCAGGTCTTTGGGCATCATACAAATGAACACAGCGGGTAGAAGGTATAAATTTACTGCCTGCCAGGTAAGAGGAGCGCCTATGAATGGCGAGTTCAGCCCGGCCAAAGACGAAACGCTGGCGGATGGAAGTACGCCGGAGCCCGCTCCGCTTGACCGGGCGGATAGTACTTGCCAGCTTGTTTCCGGGCGTTATTCCCTGAAAGAGTTGATTGGCAAGGGAGGCATGGGCAGTGTTTTTCGGGCCCGCGACCTGCTGCTTGATCGCGACGTGGCTTTGAAGCTTTTACCGGCTCATTTGAACGAGAAGGCGGCAGCCCTGGCTAGATTTCAGCGAGAGGCAAGAGCGGCGGCCGGCATCAGACATCCGGCCGTTGTGACAGTGCATGATTTTGGCTTGACCGAGAGCGGGCAACCTTTCCTGGTGATGGATTTGATCGAGGGAAAGACCCTCAAGCAGCTCATCGAAGAGCAGGGGCAGCTCAGCTTTGCTGAAATAGAGCTGGTTTTTACCAGGGTGATTGAGGGGTTGAAGCAGGCGCACGGTGCGGGAGTTGTGCACCGAGACTTGAAACCGGGCAATATCATGCTGACAGATGCAGGCGAGCAAGAGGCTTTGCTTCTCGACTTCGGCATCGCCAAAGTGGGTTCAGGCGAGGGGGAAAATAGTGGTGTTTTGAATCTCACCCAGACCGGTGAAATTCTTGGTAGTCCTCTATATATGAGTCCTGAACAGTGCCTTGGCGAGGACGTTGATTTTAGATCCGATATCTACTCGCTCAGCTGTTGTTTGTATGAAGCGCTGACCGGTGAGCCTCCCTTCAAGGGGAAGAATGCCTTTGAGACCATGACCATGCATGTAAACCGCAGTCCGGCATCTCTTTCCTTTAGCCGCCCCGACTTGAATTTCGGCTCGCAATTGCAAGCGGTCATAGAAAGAGGACTTGCTAAAAGCCGAGAGGCACGCTACCAGAGTCTTGAGCAGTTTCAAAGCGACCTCGTTAGCGCCCTCCGCTGTTCCTTTGACTTGGCGCTTGTCGGTGACGGTGACTCGCCCGCCTCATCGAAGGCGGTGCTGGCGGATTGGCGGTCCGGCAACAGGCTGATACTACTGGCAGTGCTCCTCAGCGTGGCTTGCATTGGTCTGGCCTTCCCCCTTTTCTTGCAGTTGTTTCTGTTCAAGCCCCTCTACGGGGCCCTGGGGCTGATAGTGGTGGGAGTAGGATTGGTTTTCCTCAGTCAACTGGTCTTCGGTCCCGCCGGATTGCTTGTCAGGTCGGTTCAGAATCGTTATGTGGGTGAAAGTGAGGCCTCTCACCGCCTCTTGTTAAAGCAGTTGGCTCCCGTCTCAGACCAGAAAGGTGCACTGGAACTTGGGTCCTATCTGGATTTTAACCTTCTCTTGCCCCGGCGTCAGACTATCGTTGTACCGCCTTCCCTGAGAGCCGGTCTGTCATTTGCGCTGGTCCTGGGCAAGAGCGGCAAGGGCAAGACCAGGTTATTGCGGCGCCTGATCAGGCAGGATCGGGTAAACGGCAGTATCTTTGTTCTGGACACGCAGGGGGCACTATTTGATGGTCTGCAGTCGGAGGTTTCGCAAGCGGATAATGTCTGTTTTTTTGATTTCTCCGCTACCGCACCGGAGCTGACTGCTTCGGCGCACTCCCCGTCCGCTTCCAGAGAGCAGCTCAGCCTGCTTGCCGCCCAGTGCATGGTTGAGGCTCTCGGTGGCGTCTCGTTAATGCAAAAGGTCAATATGCCCGGCTTGTCGAAAGATAAGGAAATGGCTCTTACTGAGGTCCTGGAGGGTTTCTTCCTCGAGAAGATCAAGGTGGATGAACTTCCTTCCCGACTGCAAGCTTCAGGTGTTGGCAGTGAGTGTTCGGCTCTTATCTTGTCGCTTCTGCCCTTGCCGTGCTTCGCCTGCCTACCCGCCCTGCTTCCCGGCTTTGTAAGGGCCTTTGAGTCCGGCGGTTTATGTGTGAAGTTGCCCCTGCATGCATTTAAGGCTCAGACTGCCTATCTTGCCTGTTTCCTGAACCGCTTTGTAGTCAGTCTGAAAGTAGCCGGTCATATCTCCAGTAATTTGTCGGTCTATATTGACGGCGCTGACCGGGCCCTGGACGCCGGCACCCTCGAATTTAGTGCGGATGCCTGCGGCTGCCCGGGCCTTTTCTACCTGGCTTCTATGCAGAGTCTCAGCTCGATGCACGTGCACATGCACGCGCACGCCGATTTGCCGGAGCGTTTGCTTGATCGGGCTAATTTGCTCATATCCTTTGCGGTCGGGCAAAGGGATGCCAATCAATTAGGGCGGCGAATCTTTCCCAGCCTGGGCCTGCGTATAGAAGCTCCGACTGCTCGCAGTTTATTTGCGGGAGCCAGTGAAAAGCCGCGCTTTTTCTCTGATCAGGATTATGATAAGTTCTACCAGGACCTGCTCACCAACCTCTTGCCGGGCACCTTCTTCTGCCGCTTTACCACGCCGGTTGAAAGTGTTGTAAAAGTGCAGTTGCCTGAACAGCCGTGAGAACCTTTATTCTATTTGTATTCCGCTCTAATTTGCCTGGCCAGGAAACGCATCACCCCTGGTGCCGTACCTTGAAGGCGTTCGGCTACTTTACCGGGCAGGGTTAAAATTAGCTCTCTGGAACCGCCTTTCTCCAGGGCTTCTATGATCTCCTTGACGCATTCCTCGGTGCTGATGCTGAGCACATTCTTCATGAGGAAGCCTTTCAGGTCGTTGCGTCTGGCTATTTCAGTGGGGTTTCGGGTATCGGGCAGGTCGTTTTTCTGGAAGAACTCCGTTCTCACCCAACCGGGACAGACAGTCAGAACATCGATGTTATCGGGAGCCAGCTCTGCCGCCAGACCCTCTGAAAGGGCCGTGAGAGCAAACTTGGTGGAACAGTAGCTGACTGAGCCGGGAATAGACACTTTGCCTGCCACCGATGAGATATTGACCAGTTTAGCCACTTCTTCAGCGCGCAAGTGCGGCAGGGCATGTTGGGTGAGAGTGAGGGCGCTGAAAAAATTAACTTCGAAGATGCGGCGCCAGTCTTCTTCCGAAAGTTTGGCAAAGCTGCCTGAGATACCCATGCCGGCGTTATTGACCACCATATTTAGCTTGCCGAAGTTCTTTACGGCCAGATTGACCAGGCTCTCCGTCACGCCTTCACCGGCAATATCGGCGGCCAGCACCACGGCCTCGCCGCCCAGTCGCTTGACCTCCTGGGCCAGTGTCTCCAGGTCTTCCCGGCTTCTTGCCGTCAAGACCAGTTTGGCCTTGTAGATTTTGGTAAGTGATAGTGCCAGACCCCTGCCTATACCGGTTGAGGCACCGGTGATTATGGCTGTCATACCCTGAGGAAGATTCATTTGATTTTATTGTTTCTCTATTGGTGGTGGCGCAAAAACACTGGTATTGCCGGCAGTGCTACAGAAATAGCAGCGACTCGGGACCATAGATGGCGAGCATATAACTCATATCGCTTTCGTAGGTGGTACCTGTGAGCATTGATTTTAAGGTATCTATGGTGGATTTGCCTTTGTATGTATCTTTAAGAGCCTGCAAAGCTGCCTGTCCTTCCGGGGTGGGGCTGTCGTGAAAATAGAGCAAATGAGCTTCTATGAAGCAGGTGAGGATGGCAAGTTGTGTCAGTAATTGAGCCAGAAGGGCCAGATAGGTACCCAGGTCGCCGACGGCGTGCACCACATAGAGCAGAAAGGAACCGAAAGCCAGCACCAGGGCGAAGGCTGCATAGGAGACGGTAAAGAGGAGCCCGTTCACTACCTTGAGGAAGAACTGCAGGGCTTTTACCCTTAGATTGGCATTATGGGTATGCTCCAGAACAGCCATTAGCTCACTGTAATAGGGAATGAATTCCCGCGCTCCCAGAGTGACCTTAATGAAGCCGGCACCCAGAAGGGCGCTCAAGAAAATCAAAGCGGCGTCGATGGGATTTTTGATGGTCGTAAAGACCAGAATGGCTGCAAAAATCTCAGCCAGCACGGCCAGCAGGCAGAGCAATTGACCTGCCCGCTGTCGCTCGGCTTCCTGAAATATATAGCCTCGTTCAAGCAGATTTTGTCTGAGGGCGCTGGCTAGTTGCTGCTTATAGCCTGTGGCGCCAATCTCCGTAGCCAGGCGCATAAGTCCGTGCAAAGAAATATATTTTTTGATGCTGCGAGGGTCTTTCAGAATCTCCTTGATGGTCTCCAGAAGACCGTCACGAATAACTCGATAAAGAAAGGGGATACGCTTGAAAAGACCGAGAGGGTTCTTTTTTAGATCGATTTCCAGCACCTCTTCCACTTTTTTCTTGCCCCAATCGGTTATGGCTCTTTTCACCTGCTCTTTGATAGAGCCGGTGTAGTAGCTATTGGCATCACCGGAACTAGAAGCAGAATTGCCACTTGCACTGATTAGCAGAGTGCTTTGCGGTTCCTTCACTTCCCTGTGCACCAGGTCGAAGAGCAGCACCAACACAGCGAAGTTCGTATCACCATGGCGCTTGAGATAAGCCGCTTCCACGGGTAACAAAATATCGTTCGCCCCCGGCTTATTCTTGCGGGACGTGGCTCGGGCAAGGGGTTTACACAGGGTAAGGGTGATCAGTAAGACCACCATCAATATAAAATATAGTTCGAATGGCAATTGTCTATCTAAGGAGGGTTACTAGCCCGCCTTGACCATAAACATGGGCACGCTCATAACTTTTTGCCGGTGTCCGAACTTTTTTATTACGTCTACCAGTTCTTTCAATGAGACTTCCGGAGACAGTTGAGCATCGGACTCAAGTGTGAGAGGACCATCAAGGTCGTGCTTCTCGCCGTCATAAAGGAGGATGACCGGCATATCTTGTTTCATTTGCTTGAGCCGGCGCAAAACTGACAGAGCGTCGATGGAAGGCGATGAGATATTGAGGATGACCAGATCAGCCTGGGCGTCAGCCGTTCTTCTTTCTAGATTTCCGGTGGGCAAGGAGGTACCGACTATTTCGAAATCTCTCACCTGATCAAGCCAGAGACTGAGCGTCACAAGCGATAGCCTGTCGCTGTCGATGATGAAGATTTTGGTCGGGGGGGTCATTTTGTTTCCTTCCAGTACCCTTAGGCCGTTTTGAGGAGGGTGGTCTTTCATGACACTTTCCTTTAGGAGATAAATCTACAAAAAAGAGGCGGCCTGGTCTAACCCAAGTCACTTAATGGACTTTTGAAAATATAAAAACAAACTGAAGATGTATCTAAGTGTATACCCTTAGCTAGTGTTTTGGAATGTAAAGCGTTTTAGTAAAGCTTCTTATAACATTTAAGTTGAAACCCCGAAGGGACCAGGGTTTGTGCCGGTTGTCAGTATGTAACATGGAGTAAACTTAATCACTCGGAAACCCGTCAAAACTCCAATGACAAATCAATGTTGGCGGCGGAATGGGTTAGGGCACCAATGGATATAGCGGTTACGCCCTCTATGAGATATCCGTCCAGATTGGAGAGATTTACTCCGCCTGATACCTCTACAAAGCAATTCTTCTTAGTACTCGATATCTTTTCGATAGCTTTTTTCACGAGAGCCGGCTCCATGTTATCAAGGAGAACGGCTTCCACAGATTGTTCCAGGGCCTCGGCCAATTGTTCGAGGGTGCATACTTCCACCTGGATTTTTCTTGGACGGCACTGCGGATTGGCCTTGAGGAAGTCTCTGACGCGCGTGAGAGCGCAAGTTATGGAACCGGCCGCTTTGATGTGGTTGTCCTTGATCAAGACGGCGTCGTATAGACCCATGCGGTGATTGGTGCCGCCGGCGGCTTTGACCGCGGCTTTTTCCATCATGCGCAGACCGGGAGTGGTCTTCCTGGTGTCGAGAATTTGGATGCCTTTGGCGCCGGCTTTCTCGGTGTATTTGCGAGTGAGGGTGGCAATGCCGCACATTCTCTGGGTCAAATTGAGGGAGAGGCGTTCGCCCATGAGCAAGGTGCGAGCGTGCCCTCTCACTACGGCCACGGTCTGGGGAATTGCATCCTTACTTATATAGGTACCTTCCCGGGCCAGAATTTCCACTTCGATTTTTTCGTCCAGACTCTTTAAGACCAGGGCAAAAAGATCAAGACCGGCAATTACAGCCGGTTCCTTCAGTACCAGCCTGGCCTCGCTGACGGCGTCGGCGTCGATGGTGGCCATTGTGGTTATGTCAAAGGCTCGCCAATCTTCCTCTTCACCTTGCGGAAGGCTTAGCAGACTATCCTTGAGGGAGAACTTGGCTGCTTCGGGCAAACCGCCAAAATCTTCCAGAAAACCAAGAGCGATGACGGTGTCTACCAGTTTCTGGCCCAGCGCGCTTGCCTGGGGCCTCTTCTCTTCCACTTCCTTGCTCATCATTTTCCTATCCGGTCTGTGCTCATCCTTAGAGTCTTCGCCTTTAGTTTACAGAGAGAGGGGAAACAATACTTTGAAATCTAGTGAACCTCGGTTAATATATGTTTTCTCGGTTCTCTTTCTCCGGTACTTCTCCGGTACTTACAGTAATCTTGTCAGGCTGGCTTTCCTAACTATTCAAGTTAAGAAAGCAAGCAAGCAATTCAGGCAAGTTTTGTTTGAACCGGATCTAGAACTAGTTTGGAGTTTGTATGCGTTCCCTCAGATTTGCAAATCGAGCCCTGGGTGTCTTGGTTTTGATCGTGCAGCTTATGTTCATAGCTGCAGTCAGCAGCCTGGCCTATGGGCAGTCCTCGCAGCAGGTCTACAACAGTCTGGCTAAAAGCCGTGATGCGTTGCTTGATCAACGCAAATATCTGCAAAGTGAAGCTGACAGGCTCAGCCAACAGGTGCAGCTTTTGCAACAGAAGCTAGATCGCGTCAACGCCTATATGCGCGACAACGACCGAGCTTTACGCGATGTGGAAACCGCCATGAGACAGGCACAGTAAGTATTCACGGAACTGGCATTGCCGGAGGTAGAGAATGGTAAGAAACACATACAACGATTCAGCACTTCTGCTCAGTCTGGCGGCCTGCCTCCTCTGTGCCTGGCCATCGGTGTCGGCGGCGGAGACCACTGAGGCCAAGGGCAAGCAACTCTGCCATGTGAAGTGCACCGATCCCCATGCGGCCTGTGAGGAATCCCAGAAGGTAATCGACACCCTCAATCATCTGGTGAAAGCCATGAACGAAGGTGATTTCTCCACTGTTGGTGAATACATGGATGAAAACGTCACCACCTTCGATGAAGATAGCAAGAAGCTTCTATGCGGTAGGGAAGCGGTTCTGGCGGAAATGAAGAAGCGCTATGAAAAATCCGTGGCTCAGGCCGCGGGCGGCTCCGTTTCTTATCATATCGAACAACCTTATGCCCAGGTGAGCGGCGATAGGGCCACAGTCACCTTCCTGCTGCGTAAGACCATAAGCGGCAAGACACCTGTCTCACTTGAATCCCATAGCACCGATGTCTTTGTAAAACACGAGGGTAAGTGGAAGAAACTCCATTACCGGGGCAGTTGGAAAAAGGTCAGTCCCCGTCTCGACTCCTGAGCAGGGCTCTGTGCTTGAGCGCATCTGCCAATATCTGTTTGTGATCAAAGGCTAGTTCCGGTAGCGCCGACAGGGCGTAGAAGTGCGCATTGGCCGCATCGTCACCGGCTTTCATGGCTTCCGCCTGGCTTTCAGTCAGCTCCACCAGAAAGGCGGCAGTCACAGTGCGTCCCCGCGGATCGCGTCCTTTATCACCGTAAGTGCCGAAATTGCTCAATTGTTCGAGCCCAACCCGCACATTGGTTTCTTCCAGCAATTCTCTTTTGGCCGCCTGCGCCAGTGATTCGTCTTCGTCATCGAGGAAGCCGCCGGGCAGGGCGAAGCAACCTTGATGGGGCGGATGTTTCCTCTCTATGAGCAGTAGCGCCAGATCACCCGGCACTGCTTTGAGCGCCACTACATCCACCGTTACTCGGCAAGCCGCTATGCCCATTCTTATCTCCTCTGCACTTATTTGACCAGGGACTGCAGCCCCTTTTCGTAGACGGCCGCTTCCGGCACCCCATGCCGGTCCGGAAATTCGATTAGCTCCACGGAATCAACGGCTCCCTTCAGTTTTTCCGCCATGGACTTTTGCAGGGCGCTGGGCACCACGTCGTCCTGGCTGGCGGAAAGCAAGACATAACGAACTTTGCGGTTGACCATGGCCAGATTGCTCAAGATAGAGTGATGGGCATATTCATTGCCCCTGATCTCGGGAAGACCGCCGAAGGCTTCGATCAAGCCTTTTCTGACCAGGTCCGAATCGGTCTCTTTGTAGAGGGCCACAAGGTCGCCCGCTCCCTCGCAAGCAAGTACGCCCACAATCTTTTCCTTGATGTCCGGTGCCGCCAGATAAGAGTAAGAAAGGGCCGAGCAGCCGCCCATGGAGGTGCCGACTAAAATGATTTTGCGTGCCGGAAATCGCAGCAATGCCGCCTGCACATTCTGGTCCACATCGGCAAGGGCGGCCTGGTTCAGCCAGGAGGCTTTGCCTCGGTAATCTACTGAAAGAAAGGCTCCCTGTCTCAATTGATCCCGGCAAACCTGAGCGATACTCTTATCCTTTGGTACCAGATATGGTTCCATATATGTGGAGCCCATGCCGTGGAAATAAACTATCAGAGTGGAATCTTCAGCCTTACTGGGCATAAATGGCGGCGACAGCGCATAAAAACCCTGCTGCCCATCAAAGCTTGACACAAAGGTCTCTTTCTCAGGCACATTAGGATCGCTGTCTGAGCCGAAGGCCGTGGTGTTGCGATATTGCTGGATGTTACTGGTGAGTACATCACGCTGTTTCTTCAGACCCTTCATCTTCCCGGCGCTATTCAGGTAGAGTATGAAGAAAACCAGACCGGCGACATCGATTAAGACAGCTACGACCAGGGCAACTATGAGTATTTTCTTGCCTATGGTGCCTTCCTCCGGCTACCGGTGTATTCACCCATGCCATCATAGAAGTAGGGACCACCTTGATCGTGGACGACCAGGGGCTCGCCCAGGGCCGCCAGTTGCACGCATAATTCTCTCAGCACCGGTGAAAGCGCACCCTGAGCCTGGTAGCGCAACATCTGGTAGGCAATCAAGGAAAGCCGCGCTTCGAAGCTGGGCAGGCTCAGTGCTTTTAGCAAGGGTGTCTCAAATGGCTCCTGGTCAGACCGTTGAAAGGCCAGAGCCATGGCCAGCCTGGTGTGGCTGGCATATTTGCTGCTGCGGCCGCCCCAGTGATAAACGGCCTCATTCCACATCACCACCGAGCCGGCCTTACAGGGGATGGCTCGCACGTCTTGCAGGTTGTTAACCCCCATGGTAGCCAGATTGTTGGGATAGTTTATGTCTTGATGGGCGGGCAAAATGTACATACAGCCGTTCATGGGATCGGCATCCGTGATGGGAATCCAGGCATTGAGGGAAATGGATTTGCCTTGTTTATCTACCGTCACCTGTCTGGTGCGGTCCCGGTGCGGGCACCAACCGGTATTGCCGGCTCCCGGCTCTACATAAAAGGCATAGAAGGCCGGCAGAACATGGTAACCCTGTCCCAATAGACGACTGATCAGTTCGTTCAAGTGGTAGAAAAGTTCCCAACTCTCGTCATATACAAAAGCGAAGGCGCTGGGCCAGTTTTCGTTGCGCACCTTCGTCACCAGGGCAGCCAGACGCTTCATTTCGTCCATGGGCAATATTTCATCGATCTTGAAATAGCCTTCTTCCTTGAGCTGTTCTTCCACCAGTCGCAGTTTTTGCTGTTCCAGCTTAAAGGCCTGTACCTTTTTGCGGCGGTTGGAGATTGTAAAATCGGGGTTCATTTGCAGCCAGAAGTCTTTGCTTGTGGCCAGGTCGTAATAGGTTTTAATGCTGGTCAGATCTAACATCGGAAAACCTTGTTCACTGAAGTCTCCGCAGACTAGCTTAAACCAGTGTTTCCCGAGAAGGCAAGTGTCTCAAGGCAAGTGGCCCGTAAGAAAGACTGAAAGCTTGCCATGATGCTAAACTCAAGGCGTTCTTTAGATATTTTGCGGTCACGAAAAGTAAATGCGGCTTACCCCTGATTTCATTTATTACCTGCTGGTATTGATGTGCCTGTTTTGTCTTGGCAGCCCGGTGCCGGCCCAGAACCGGGCCCAGGTCACCGGCGCTCTTCCCCCCCAGGAAGCAGCCCGGCAACTAAACCGGCAGGGCATTGAGTTTCAGTCGGCGGGAAAACTCAAGGAGGCGGTGGAATGTTACCGGCAGGCCATCAAGATCAATCCTCAGGGGGCCGGATATCACAATAATCTGGCTCTGGCTCTCAAGGATCTGGGGGAATGGAATGAAGCGGAAAGTGAGGCCAGACTGGCTCTGCGTCTCAGACCGGGTCGGGCTGATTATCATTTCAACCTGGGTATTATTTTGCAGCGCCTCAAGCGTTTGACCGAGGCGGAAGCAGCTTTTAACGAGGCCTTGAAGCTTGACTCCGGGGATACCGATTGCCATTACCGCCTGGCTCAGATCTATTTCAGTCGGGAAGCCTATGACCAGGCCCTTGATGAATTGAAGCTGGCCCTGCTCCTCAAGCCGGATAAAAAGGAGTATCAGGAGTTGCTCGGTGATATCTACATGAAGACGAACCGGTTCGATGAAGCCCTGTACCAGTACAAGCAGGTCATGGAGGCCGGCGGACTGACCAGTGCCACCGTGAGCGGTGAATTGAGAAACAAGCTTGAGTTTGTTCTGAACTCTCTGAAGAATAAGGCTGGTCACGGGCAATGAGTGACATGAAGCTCGATCAGGGTGAGCACCTTCTGCTAATGCAGCGGCGACTGACCATCGCCTTGTTGTCTGTGCTTTTGGTGCTGGCGCTACTCTACCTGGGCTTCATCTTTGCCGATATTCTGAGAATCCTGGGCATTTCCATTTTGCTTTCATATCTTTTCATCAACCCGGTGGATTGGTTGAGCCGCTATATAAAAAATCGTGCTCTTTCGATTGTAATTATCTACAGTATTTGCGCCGTTGTAGTAGTTGTGGGCTTCCTGACCATAGTACCGTCCCTGGTGTACCAGCTCAACCTCTTTTTCACCAGTACCTTCAAGCAGGTACCCCATGTTATAGAAAGCTTTTTGCGTTCACTTACTCCCCTTGATGAGCGACTGGCTGCGGCCAAATTGCAGATTAGAGCCATCGATATGATCAGCAAGATGGCTGAGAGTTTACCCAGCATCGATAGCTCGGCCATGGTCAGCCGCATGACCGACGTGGCCATGTCCACTATGACCTGGGTGCTCTATGGTCTTTCCATCCTGGTTTTGACCTTCTACTTTCTGTTAGAGGGGCATCGCATGAAAGATCGCATCATCGCCTCCCTGCCGTCTCGCTCTCAGGGGGTTCTGCAAGGGATGGCCAGGGACATCGATCTCAATATGCAGTCTTTCTTTCGCGGTCAAATTGTGATGGGGGTAGGGTTTGGTCTGGTCATGATGGGCTTGTACTTCCTTCTGGGGGTGCAGTATGCCCTTGTGCTCGGTTTGATTCTGGCAGTCTGGGAAATCGTGCCCGTGATTGGTCCCCTCCTGGGTTTTCTGCCCGCTGCCCTGGTGGTGCTCATAAACGGCATGGAAAATGTGCCCCTGGAGCGGCTCTGGCAGGTGCTCTTGATAGTGGTCATATTCAATGTAGGGCAGTGGATAAAGGACAACCTGATTGCGCCGCGTTACATAGGAAACGCCGTCAATCTACATCCGGTCATCATCTTCATATCGATCATGATTGGCGCCCGTATGGACGGTATTCTCGGAATTGTCTTTGCCATCCCGGCCGCCAGTGTTGTCAATGTGGTTTACCAGCAGTTGACCCTGGCTTACCGGCAAAAGAAAGAGGCAAACTCTCTTCCCGAGTCTGCCTCCCCAGAGGTCGATGCCGCCGACGGGCAAATCTAAAATTGAAATCTGAACTAAATAGTCTTATTTTTGCTGCGAACGCTCTTTTTGCAGTTTGAGCGCGTCTTTTTGAGCCTTTTTAGCGGCCTGGTCGGGAGTCAGAAGCTCCGAGCCGCTCATAGAGCTCTGCAGGTTGTTGGCCACGATGCCCTGCAGGACTATGCCCAAGACAACACAAATGCCTAAACCTAGAAGTATCAACTTGGTACTGTTGGACATTTTTATTACCTACCTGACCTACCTGCTTGACCGCTGTCTTCATCGATGGCTTTTAGTCGCTACTTATTAGGATTATAAAGCTTCTCCGATTATAGGAGAATCACTATCTGGATGCATAGGTGTTTTTTGCGCTTTACTACCTTATTTATTCACATACCCAGCGGCGCTTTTTTCTTGAGACTGATAAATGGCGGTTTTGTTGCCACGCGGTTTAACTTCAACTGAGGTAAGGGTATGATCTAAAGCGATCTGGAATTGTGCATGACATGAGGGAAGCATTAAGTGAATAGACCCCCATCGGTAGCCCCCCAGGGGCAAGCATTGAGTGGCGCAGCTCAGGCCCTCGTGCAGAACATGGGCAAAGCACTGGTTGGACAGGCAAAATCGGCAAAACTGGCAGTAGTAGCCTTGATTGCCGGGGGGCACGTGCTCCTGGAAGACGTGCCGGGAGTGGGGAAAACCCTTCTGGCTAAGAGTCTATCCAACTCCATCAAGGGCAACTTCAAACGGATCCAGTGTACCCCCGACCTCTTGCCTTCAGACGTTTCAGGCGTGAACGTCTACGACCAGAAGGAAGGCGTCTTCAAGTTTGTGCCCGGTCCCATTTTTACCAATATTCTTTTGGTAGACGAGATTAACCGGGCCACGCCGAGAACCCAGTCGGCCCTTCTGGAAGCCATGGAGGAAGGTCAGGTGACCACCGATGGTACTACCAGACCGCTGCCGCCTCTCTTTTTCGTCATCGCTACCCAGAACCCAATCGAGCATCATGGCACCTTTCCTCTGCCAGAAGCGCAACTTGACCGGTTTATGATTTCCATGTCCCTGGGTTATCCCCAGGCCGACAAGGAAGGCGAGATTATCAAAAAGTCCATTCAGGAAGGTGGTTTCCATGTGGATTCCATACTTTCCACCGATGATGTGCTGGCTGCCAGGCAGGGTGCCAAGCGCATTTTCGTACATGATGCTCTGGTCAATTACATTGTGCAAATAGTGCAAGCCACCCGCAAGCATCCATCCATCCTGCTGGGTGTCAGCCCCAGGGGAAGCGGACTTCTGGTAAGAGCTGCCCAGGCTCTTGCCTTTGTTGATGGACGTGATTTCGTCACCCCTGACGATATCAAAGTGCTGGCGCCCAGTGTATTTGGGCATCGTATCGTGCCTAAAGTAAGAACAAACCGGGTTAGCCATGGTGAACTCATCGAAAAAGTCGTCGAGACCATCTCCGTCCCAGCCTGATTTCAAGGATGGTAAAGGGAAGAAAGCGGCTGGTAAGGAACCTCGCCGTGAGCGTCCTCATACGGCCACCAGTGAGGTGGAAAGACCTTTCTCCACCGGCGGCAAGTATCTGAAGATCCCCATGGGCAAGGGCTTTACCTTGTTCTTCGAGGGGCGTCAGGTAGGCTTGCTGGTTCTATCGTTTTTGCTATATCTCTTCGCTGCTTTTGTGGCCAGCGAGTGGATTTATTTGCTCTCGGCGGCCTTTCTCGTTGCTGTGGTTCTTGGGGTTATCGTTCCTTTTGTTTCCTTGAGCGGTATAAAGGCTGATTATTCCTTGCCTCAGGAAATGGGTTCCAACGAAGCGGCCACACTCAAGGTGCATCTGGTAAGAAGCTTTCCCTTCGGACCCCTTTCAGTGCTAGTGCCCACGCGCGCGCTGCGCATGACTTTGACCATGGTCAAAAGAGGTACCGACGGTAAGCCCTCCACTGTTACCCTCAATCCCGAACCTTGTTTTGTGGAAGTGCTCAAATCCGAGGATTGGTTCTCCTTTCCTACTCCCGAGCTGAGGCGCGGTATCTACTTTCTGGAGTCTCTCACCTTATCTACTTGCTTTCCCTTCGGTATTGCCTGGTGGTCCCGCACCATCTCCTTGCGTGGCGAAAATCAGGAAACCGGTGCCACCATTACCGTCTTTCCGCCTGTGCATGCCATATCGGGTAATTTTCTCTATCGCTTGAGTGGTATCACTTCTCCCATGGGTCAGGCTACCTCCAGCTCGGTGATTGTGCATCAGTCATCCAGTTTCCGCAGTGTGCGTGAATATAGAAGCGGCGACAGTTTGCGGCACATACACTGGGCTTCGAGCGCCCGCCTAGGACGCTTTCTGGTGCGCGAATTCGATTCGGAAACCTTGCCTGTTTTTGATGTCATGTTGAACTTGAGAGCCAATTACCGCAATGAAGATCAATTTGAGTTGACGGTGAGCCTGATAAATTCTCTGGTGCATCTTGGTCACAATATCGGGCACATGCCCAGACTCCTTCTTAACCCGCCCCTGGAATCGGGAGATGTACAGTCTCTCCTTTTCGACCTGCCGCAGATGCCTCCCGGTCTTGGACTTGTGGCTGAGACCCTGGCCCGGGTAGAACCAATTACTAAAGTCGCTGCCAATCGCATGAGCTTTGACGAAGTAGAAGATGAAATAGACTACCGGGAAGCCTGGTCCCATGTCTGTGATCGCCCTATCCTCACCGTGGTGCCCTCGGGCGACAAGATAGTCAAATATTCTCCCGGCAAGGGCGATGTCGTCTGCTGTCCCGTGGACATCATCGAGGTGCCGCCCAACTGGGCGGAAGAGGAAGAAGTAGAGGAAGTAAAAGTCGACAAGTCAGTAGACTTCAAGAGCGCGCGTGGAGCAGCCGTCAAGAAAAATAAGACGGCGGAATTGGGACCGACCACCGGTATGGCCGTGGCCAGACTGGAGTGGGAAGGAGACTTTGAGAGTCTATGAGCACAAGAGACCTGGAAGCACCGGAAGATTCCATTCCACTGAGACTGATAGTCTTCAGTATGACCATGATCTGCATCGGCAGCAGCCTGTTTTTTATTCATACCAGTTGGGGTGTGGGAATTTTGCTGGTGGCCCTGGCCTTGATTGGTTCCATGGTGGCATATCAGCACCGCTATGAGAAGCAAGGTTGGATGCAATGGGTGGTGCTGGTGGGTGTGCTGGCCGTGGGAGCCAATGCCCTCAACGAGTTTCTTCATCCAATCAACGGCGCCGCTGATTTCTGGGGGCCGGTGGTGCACTTTGTGGCCGGTATTTTTGCCCTGCATACCTTTGACCTGAAGAGTCGCTCCGACATTAACCTCTCAGCTTTGTTGGGCGCCATTATTCTTTGTTCTCTTTCGCCCATTGTGCGAGGTATTTACTTCGGCGGTGTGGTGTTTGCCTACATCTGCCTGGGCAGCGCCATGCTTTATTTCGATTGTATGTCCCGCACTCAACATAACTGGCTGGCCAAGCCCATGCTCGTGGCACCGGTAATACTGACCACAGGCACTGAGAAGAAGCGCTGTCCATCCGGCTCCACTAATATGACCATGGCCCTTCTGCCACTTCTGGCTTTGATTGTCTTTATGGCAGTGCCTCGCTCCGATAACTTCATCGATGTCATTGTTTCCAGTTTCAAGAGTCTTAACCTGAATGGTTTGATGCGCCTCCTTCCTGATTTTTCCAAGAAGAACGAGGTCAAGAAAAATCCCTACAATCCGGATCAGATGAAGAAGGTTACCTTGCCGCCCAAGGAACTGCCGGCCGATAAGAAGGGTGAGAAGTCCAAGGACAAGAAACCACAGGCCGTCAGTCCGGAAGCCAAAGCCAAGGAAGCAGAGAAGGCTGCTAAAAAGACGCCGCCTGCGCCTCCCAAGAAAGATCCGGCCAAAGACGCTGCTAAGTCGCCGAAGTCTGATCCCAAGTCTAAGGCGGAAGCCGCTGCTCAAAAGGATGCTGCTAAAAAGGATGCTGCCAAAGCGGCCGCCAAGCTGGATCCCAAGAAACTGGAAGAACAGGCAAGGGCGGATGCCAAAAAAGCCAACGAAAAACTCAAAGCCAAAGGCGGCGCCGGCGGTCAGGGTCGCAGCGGTAAGCCCAAATCACTCAAACCATTAAAACCCCTTTCTTCAGCGGAAGCGGCTCGTCTGTTATCTGAAAACTTCGACGAACTCTTCCCCAAGGACCTCAATGTAGACCGGGTGCATAACGATCAACTGGCCCAGCTGCTGCTCTTCCGTGTCACCAGTACGCGCCTCTTTTTCCCCCGCATGACCGCTTTTGATTATTTCGATGGGGAAAAATGGCAGCGCAGCAAAGACAACATCAACTCTAAGATCGTTGAGGTGAAAAGTGATGGCGGTCCCAATGATAAGCCCAAGTTGCGTACAAATGTAGAAGTCGATGCCAACGGTAAGCCACTCAAAGAACTTACCGCCGAAGAGGAAGCAGACATAGAACTGGCTTCCGAGAAGTTTTTCAAGGATGCAGCCACCGACATCGGCTTTGGTGCAGACGAAAGTGTGCACTATCTGATCTCCAAATCGGAAAAATCCGTCTACGATCTGCGTCAGGCCCAGGCCTTCCGCGTGCCTCGCAAACTGCCCTATGTAGACTTGACCCAGTCATATGAAATGCTCATTGATATTGGTGAGGAAGTGCCCTCTTGCTGGATCCCGCAGTCTCTGGGCTACGGCGGCAGCACTGCCATCGTTGACGATTACGGTCGCATTTCCTTCCCGGAGAAATTGAAGAAGGGCAGCACCTATAAGATGACTTCCTGCTGGCCGGTCAACGATCTGAACGCCATGCGCGAAGCTGCTCCCATTACTGCCGAAGAAGAAGGCAGTCTGAGAGAGAAGCTGGCTAACTATCTGCAGTTGCCCGAAAATATTGATCCGGCTGTGAAAGAGTTTGGAGATAAGGCCATCGGTGGCACCGGCAACTGGTTTGTGCAGGCGCAGAAGCTTTGCATGGCGGTGCGCAGCAATTCCACTCTTTCCAATGAAGATTTTGTGGCGCCTGAGAACCGGCCGCAAGAGGTTAAGACCGAGGCTCCGACAACTGAAGCTGGTGCCACGGAAACCGTTGCCACTGAAACCGTTGCCACGGAAGCGCAAACCGGTTCCAGCGAATCCACTGAAGAAGCTCCCGTGGACAAGGTTTCGGACTTCCTCTTTGCCCGCAAGTATGGTGACAGCAGACGATTTGCCACAGCCTTCTGTGTGCTCTGTCGCCAGCAAGGTTTGCCCAGTCGTGTTGTAGTGGGCTTCCAGCCCGGGACATTCAACAAATTGAACGGCACCTATGAAGTACACGGCTCCGATACTTTTACCTGGACCGAAGTCTTCATACCTGAATATGGTTGGGTGGCGTTTGACTCCACTCCCGACGGCGTCTTCCCCGAGCAAAAGCGCGACGAGGGCTATAACTTCACTGCTCTGGTCAAGGCTCTGGAGGAGCAGCTTGGTCTTAACGAAGGTGAAGGTCTCACACCCAAGAAGATTTTTGCCATAGTCACTCTCGCTGTTTCCTGTATTTTCCTCATCGTCGGTATCGTTTACGGTATCATCCTGCTGCGCCGCTTCCTCAAGAAGCGCCAGGAAGAGAATCGTTATCGTGGACCGGAATGGCCGGTTTATCTGGCCCTGCTCAAAGATCTGAAGCGACTGCAAATAGAGCGGGCACCTACAGAAAGCCAGAAGCAATTTGTGGCTAGAGTGGCCGATACCGTCAGTGAAAGGGTGAAGCAGGGCCTGCCCATGCCGCAAGACTTGCCGGCTGCTCTCGGAGACTTCTTCGAGGTCTATGACGCCGTTCACTTCGGCAACAAAGAAGGTATGAGCGAGTTGAAGGAGCGGGCCAAGGTTGTGCGCGGTCTGGCAAGATCCTCGAAAATTTCCAGTAAAGATCTGAGCCCTGAGCGCTCTGCCCGTGTCGCTGCCAATAAG
>Ga0268298_10001038_pt1 | contig 33881 bp, 20 predicted proteins | sample WWTPWeurt_MetaG_FD_194462 | JGI IMG/M metagenome (GOLD analysis project Ga0268298, IMG submission 194462) | Activated sludge microbial communities from WWTP in Nijmegen, Gelderland, Netherland - WWTP Weurt | ecosystem: Engineered > WWTP > Aerobic digester > Activated sludge | place...
CCGGACAGAGGATGCGCCTGTGTTTACTGCCGACTCTAAAACTGGTTTGATGGCGGTTTCAATTTCCAGGGTTGAAGCAACACCCTGGCTGACAACCAGCAGGCGGTTAAGTTCATCCATGCGCGCTTTTAGATTTAATCGCATTTGTTCGAAGGCGTTGCCAAGCACACCGACTTCGTCCACATTATTGACGCTTCCGCCATCCACCACGCTTTGATCGAGCTTTCCTGATGCCATCCGGTTGGCCTGGAGTGACAGTTTTTTAAGCGACTGGGTTACAAAGCGCAAACCCAGGATTAAGATCAGGCAGGCGATCACAAATGTAACCAGAATTATGACCAGCATTGGCCCGGCGATTTCGAGCGCCAGCTCTTGTGACTGGCGGGCTGGAATGCTTAAAACCACCGACCAGGAATATCCAGAAGAGGGGTAGAAATACACCAGGTTGCGGGTGCCGTCTGTGCCTTTATCTTCGTAGAACCTGGGTTCCTCGGCTGGCACACCCTGGAATGGATCGCCCAGGCGGTTGGGATCGGTGTGATAAAGCACAACCATGTTTTCATCCAGAATCATGGCAGAGCCTTGAATTTCTTTTAATTGGCTCAGATTTTCCAGAACAGGCTGGGTCAGCGGGTTTGTTGACAGACTGGATTTCCCAACCAGCGCTCCCATAACGACGCCTGTGTTTGGGTCCAGCACACCAGCGATGAAGGAAATTTGGGCGGAGCGAGCTCCGGCTTTACTCATGGCGGTATATCTTTGAATCGGCACACCCTGAAATGCCAGGTCAAGACCTGCTACTTCAGCCGGGGAGGGCACTGAAGCGGCGTAATCGCCTGGTGGATAAGCGGAAACGGTCGATTTATCTGTACCGATCAGATATAGTTCGTCAAAAAAAGGCGTTGCAAGGCGGTTTTGGCGCAGCAGGCGAGTCTGTTCTTCTGGGCTGAGGTTAAACCAGGCCTGGTCTTGAGCGAAACGTTGGATCAAATTTTGGCCGGTTTCAAGGAAATAAGGTAATGTGTCGCTTGCGAGCTGGGCTGAACTTTTCAGTTGGTTTTCCAGAACACTGTTGGCTGCCTTGCCCGCCACCAACCAGTTGCCAACCAGTACGGTCACCAGAAGCAAGACTGCCAGCGGCGCCAGACTGTAGATGATGCGCGTTGGTAAACTGTGCTCCCAGGGTGAGGGTTGGGTCTGTTCTGCGGTCAGCGGTTTTAGCCCAATCAGGTTGCCAATCAGCCATGTAAAGGCTCCTGCCAACAAAAATTCGATTGCAATTACCGGGAGTTCTGCCATCACCAGGGAAAATGCATAGTCAATCCGGCCTGCAAGGCTTCCATCTACGAATAAGAAATTTGAATATAGAAAAACCAGACTGTAAATAACTGCCAGAATTGCACCAGTCATCAGCGGATTGCGCAGGATGCGAAATTCGAGGGTGCGGAAACGTTGTTTAAAGGCTGCATACGCCAGCAGAGAAACCAGAACAACTTCCAGCGGGGTATATGGGTTGTGGGTGGTCCAAACAGCCAGGGTTATCCCGCTTGCCAGACCGATGATGGTGGTCTGGGTCAGCCCAAGCAGCAGCGCTGCCAGCATGATTGGCAGTGCTGCAAATGTATTCAGGAAGGGTTGGATTGTCTCAATGGCTTTTCCAGGCAGAGGTAAAACACCCGAACCTGGGAATTGGACGATAAAGAAGAGGGCGCTGATGGGAGCTAAAACCAGAAGACTGACAAACAGAATATACCGCGTTCCTCGTTTGGGGCCGTTGTTGAAAGGATCGGATATTTTGCGTGGCTTAGGATGTAGATAATGGCTGCGGGCAAAAAACACGTATAAAAAGGCATCGAGGATAAGCAGCGCGGACCACCCAACCCAACCCATATTACTTTGAGCCAGGTCGATATAATTAGCCGAATCGGAGAGCAGTGTCAGAATAAACTGCATATCCACCTTGTTGCAAGAGCTGTGCCAGACCTGATGATTTTAGTGCAAGCACTTCTCCAATACGGAATATGCTCGCTTTAAAAAATCAACTCAAAACGCAGGGGTATGGAAAATCTTGTGTGGGGGTAAGCCCACAAAAACATTCCACCCGTCCCATCTTTTGAGAAGATAACCTTTATTGTGCCTGGATTATAGCATGAAGGTTTACAAAACACGGTACGTTTCACTTGTCGATTTTGTAAGATCAGCATAATAACCGCGCCGGTCAAGGGGAAGCATGCTGGCGAGGTTGTATAAGACCTCGTCTGTCATTTGGCGCATTTGGGTGCGAGTGGGGCGTTTCAGATCAGGCAGGTATTGTAATGGTCGTCCAAATTTAACTTGAACGCCAGGCCCAGACCAGCGGCTGGTGAAACGCACAGCCGGAAATCCAGGGGTGTGGTTCAGGGCAACTGGAATAATAGGCGCTCCAGAGCGGCTGCCCAGGAAAGCGATCCCTTCCTTGCCTTCCTGCATCTGCGGGCTGCGAGTGGATTCTGGTGCAATCAAGATCATTTCGCCGGCCTGAAGAACATTTAACGCCATCTGAATGGCGCGCCGGTCTGCTTCTTCACGGCGCACCGGGATGACATGCCACATGCGGGGAAGTAACCCAATAATGGGGTAGTCGTACACTTCAACTTTTGCCATTGGAACGATATTGCGCCTGGGGATGACGTGCATGACGACCATAGGATCGACGAAGGCGATGTGGTTAATCACCAGGATTGCCGGCCCGGTAGCGGGGATATTTTCAAGACCTTCGACTGAGTCAAGCTTAACCAGCATGGTAAACCCAATACTGCGCAGCAGAAAACGTAAGAAATTTCGGCTGCCTTCATATTTGTTGTGTTCATAGCGGGGTGCTTTGGTTTGTTCGTTTTCGTTCGGGTCCTGTGCCATTGTGATACCTCTAAAGTGAAGCTTTGGGTGCGTAAACCCCCTGATATTCAGGGGGGAGCAGGGCGGCGATTGTGGTCATCACCAGGTCTGTGTTTTCCTGATAAATTCGCCGGCGTTCCTCACCGCGTTCACGAACGGGCGGAAACCGGATTGGCTGCCCAATCTGCATTGCGAGTGGGGGGCGTTCAAAGCCAAAGGCGAGCGAGGCGTAATCTTCTGTGGTGCCGGTGATGCCAACCGGGATTATCGGCATGCTGGTTTTGTCCGCCAGGTAGGCCACCCCAGAATGGGCCTGGCGCATTCCGGGCTTGTGGGTGCGCCCCCCTTCGGGGGCAATCAGCAGCGGGCGGCCCGATTCGAGGGCGCTGATGGCGCGTTCGAGGGTTTGGCGGTCGAATTCACCCCGGTGAACGGGAATGGCCCCATACAGGCGAACCAGGATATTTTGACCGGGTTTCCGCCAGATATCAATCGCCCCCATGCTCTCCGGCAGGGTTGGCCAAAAAGCCAGGATGAAGGGCGCTTCGTATGTTGAAACATGGTTCATGGCGATAATATATGCGCCAGTGGCGGGCACATTCTCAAGCCCGGTGACGGAAATCGGACTTAAGGCGCTGAGTAAACCGCGAAAGAAAAGGCGCAGGGGTGGGCGAATAATCCTATTGATCAATGGAATCTGATAAGGTTTGCTCATTTTTAGGCTTTGCTTTTTTGAATAATGGCCATGGCTTCTTCAAAAACCTCTTCGATGGTTTTACCATCCGATACCAGGATGCAGGCATCTTCTGCCGGACGGAGCGGCGCAACCTGGCGCGAAGAATCAATTTGGTCGCGCATTTTGACGGCAACCAGCAGTTCGGCATAATCGGCTTCCTGGCCTCGCTGGACTAGTTCAAGGTATCTGCGCCGGGTGCGCTCCTCGGCGGATGCATCCAGAAAAATCTTAATATCGGCATCCGGCAAAACCACAGTGCCGATATCCCGCCCAACCATCACCACCCTGCCCTTCAGGCCGACCCGCCGCTGTTGGGCTGTCAGCGCCCGGCGCACACCGGGGTAAGCAGCTACAACCGAAACATTGGCTTCAACTTCCTGTGTGCGAATAGCCCAGGTCACATCCTGGTTGTCCACCAGAATATCGTTTTGCCGGCCGTCTTCCTGGGTTGGCGGCTGGACATCAATTTGGGCCTGCTCTGCCAGGTTGGTTACGGCAGTTTCGTCCAGGACATTCAGCTTGTGCGCCAGTACAGCCCAGGTAACAGCCCGGTACATTACGCCTGTATCAAAATACAAATAGTTCAGGCGTCTGGCAATCAGCAGCGCCAGGGTCGATTTGCCTGATGCGGCCGGACCGTCGATGGCGATCATACTGGCGGATGCCTGGGAGGACTGCGGTGGCAGGTTTTGGTGTGAGACTGGGTTATTTCCCATTCTGCTTGCTCCTGGTTTATGGATTGGCGGCAGGTGCTGCGGGTTGATTGAGTGTACCGCCGGGGAAGACATCGCCCCGGATCCAGAGGGTTATTCGGACTGAAACAGTCGGAGCCTTATGATTGTAAATCCAACGTCTCAGATCGGGCGGCAGTGTGGTGACCCACCCCGGACTGACCTGCCAATCAAAGTCCTGACCACGGTAAATTGCCAGGAGGGCCGGGCTTTTTTCGTTGGAATCCGTGATGATGGCGGCAGGTAATTGGTTTTGGCTGAGTGCGCCCTGAGAGGTCGCATTGATAAATGAGCGCAGCGCCCAGCGCAGGGATGGCGCCGGGTTAATGCTGAGGATCTCCAGGGAAGTTTTTTGGCCTGTTTTATAAGCGGACAAAAGGTGAAGTGTTTCGAGCAGTTCCTGGCTCTGTCCAATGGCCGAACCGCTGGACCACAGGTCCGCCGGGTTATTGGGCTGCCGGATGCCCATCCCCCAGGTGGAGGCAAGCATGTAGACAAATAAGATGGAAGTTACACTCCAAACACTGCTGCAGCGGGCGATTTCAAAATCCCAACCGATACCGATCAAAATGACCACAATGACTGCCATCAAGGCGATCCCGCTGATCAGCAGCAGTTCCTGCATATTGTTTACAGCCAGGCTGGACATGTACAGCCCGTAATAGATGCCCATCAGCAGGAAAACTCCGATGACCATAGCTCCCGTCAGGGCCACTTTGAGGCGGCTGCGGTTATTTTCTGAGAGTCCCTGGTGGGCCAGCTCAATCGCTGCCAGGCTCCAGAGGGGTATCATGCCCCAGGCCAGTGCGCTCATCTGGCGGCCCGTTTGCAGCATTGGCAGGATCAGCGCCAGAACAGCCCAGATGCTGAGCAGGCGGGAGACAACTGGCACAAGCTCGTCGCTGTCTTCGGCAGCAGAGAGCCAGCCGCGCAAGCCGCCCACAAAACCCAAAAACAGGGCGATAGGCTGATAAAACAAGACCGCGGCCAAAAGGCGAGCGGCCGGGACGCCGGATGGGGTGACCCAGGAAGCCAGATATTCGGGCAGTGAACGGGCAAATCCGGCCGAACCCTGGGGTAAAAGCAGAAAACCGGTGCCTACCAACCCCAGGGTCAGTCCGCCGATCAGCCAGTTGACCTGGCCCCAGGTGTTGGGTTGTTTCTCGCTCTGCAGGCTGGTGAGTGTCCGGCTGAGGCCGAAAGCAAGACCTGCCAGCATGGTAAGCCCGAGGGCGACCAGACCGGCTATCAGATCTGGGCCGCAAAGCAGGGCCAAAGCGCCAAAGACTGTCGCAGCGCCGAAAAAGCGGCTGTTTAGCCAGCGTCCACAGCAAAACAACGCCAGGGCGCCGAGCGTAAAGCTGATGGCTGGCATGGAACTGCCAGCTGTGCGGGACAACAAAACGAGGGTCGGGTCGGCTGCCAGTGCGAAAGTCAGGATAATTCCCGCAGTTCGCAGCCGGGGATTTTTCTCGAAGAGCGGCCGCAAAATCAGCGGCAAACAGACCAGCAGGCTGCCGGCCAAAGCTGGCAGAAAACGCGCCAGGGCGTTGGCCTCTTTGAAAAGGAAAAAGAGGGCAGAAGTCAGGATGACATAACCGGGCTGGCTCCCGATTTGAACTGGCGCAGCGCCGCTGCCGCGGACAATGTCCAGCGCCTGCAAAGCCCAGCCGGCCTCAAGGTCGTTCAAAGGTGCTTTGCCCAACTGGAAGAAGCGTAAAAAGAGAGCCAGCAAGAAGGCTGCCAGATACAGGCTGTTTTCCAGGGTGATGGAATGCTTAATTGGAGGAGCTTTCGGTGGGTAATTTGACATAGTCGTCTCTTGAAAATCAGGGTACATAATAAATTGTGGTTTGCCCTTGTGTGAAAACAGGCTGCAAGATCAGGTCGAATTTTCGCATTGCGCCCGACAGAGAGCATCCCCCCGTCTGGCAAACTGCCATGACATAGCGGCGTTCGGCAGAGCCAACAATCACATAGCGCACATCCCACTTCTTGAGCAGTGCCAGAGCCCGGGCGCCGTCATTTGTGGTGTAGATGGTTTGAATGTCTGGTTCGCGGCTGCTCTGTTCGGTGTAAGAGCCGCGCCACTGCCCCTCGTGCAGCGACCAGCCCAGGACTGCGGGCAGACCCGTAAACGCGCTGATCCGGCCTTCGTAGTTGTACGATTTCCCGGGCGCCTCCAGGATGGTTGGAACTTCGCCAGATTTGTCCACGTTATCTCTCAGCCAATGGATTGCAGCCCAGTCATCCTGATTGCTGCGTTCCAGGCTGCTTTCGCCGTCCAGGTTTGGTTCCGCTTTGAAGCCCTCCGCCCGGCTGTAGATGGACAGGGTTGGGTAGACCATACCCAGCCAGATCAAGCCAACTGCGCCAGCCAGGGCAAAGCCGCGGATGACCTTCAGGCCAGGTTTAACATTGGCTTTAAAAAAGCTTTGTTCGCTCAGCCACCAGAGCGCATAGGCGCTGGCAGCCGAAAAGAGAACCCAGGCCTGATAGTAAAACTTGAAGATCGTATTCATACGCAGCGCAAAAGAATCGCGCAGGTAGAAAAATTCGGTCACCCAGGTCAGTGCGACGGCGGTGATGATAAGCAAAAAGACAAATATGTCACCCGGTAAGATGGCAGTCTGATTGGGATTTTCACGCGGCTGGTCTTTGGTCGGGGTGTTTGGGCCAATGAGCGCCAGATGACCAAAAATCACATGCAGCGCCAGGGCAATCAAAGCCGAGAGTACCAGAAAGAGCCAGGGTTCCTTGATCCGGTCCAGCAGCATTTTGGCTGCCACACTGTTCCAGTCCTGACCGCCCAACAGGCTTTGAGCAGATGCCAGGAGTGGAATTTTATCGCCAAGTGAACCGATCAGGACGATGGTCAGGGTGATAAACAAGATGATCCCGCCGCCAACGGCGGCAACCTTAAGCCACCAGCCAAAAAAGATGCGCCAGGAAAGCTGGTGCCGCCAGATATACAGACCTGAAAAAGCCAGCAGGATAAACACAAAAGGCCCAAACATGACGAAATACTGCACCAGGCGGGTTGGGGGGAAGATGTAAGGCAGAATGCCGCCAGCCTGGGAGCTGAAGCTGATATAAAAGAAAATATACAGGCCAATTGACAAAAGCCCCCAGCCAACCGCCAGAATAAACGGTCTTAGAAGATCGTTTGCTTTCAGGTCGGATTTGCCCGCCAGGCTGGCAGCCGTGTATGCCAGGAGGGTCAGGCCGAGGTAGATTGGGAAGTCCCAGGTGTTGTTAAATGCCAGACCGCCCAAAATTATGCCGCCTGTCAGAAAAACCAACCAATTGCCATCCAGGCAAAAACCGGGAATGTTCCACCAGCTGGCAGTGGATTGGGGCTCGGTTTTACGGCGGAGCTGCCCTTCGAACAGGTTGAGGGCAAATGAAATCGCCACCAGCACCAGCGGCAGCCCCAGGACATGCGGGTGATTATCGCCCAGTAAAAAGCTAAAAAAAGGGAATTCGGTGATTGGCGAAATGCCCTGGCGCTGTCCCATCAGGTTGTAATCCTGCAGCACGCGCGAACCACGCCACCACCACCAGCCGCTGCTGATGCCCGGGTCCCAGGAGTTTGTGACCGGAGCGGAGGCCAGGTCGGGGATATCAAACCAGGCCAAAACGCCCTCAGGCAGCATACCACTGCTGCGCAGCGATTCCAGAACACCCTCCAGGTTCGCCATAAGAGTGGTCATCAATGCGCCGAGCAAACCAAAAACCAGCGCTTTGCCATCCCACCAGACCTCTGAAGCAGACTTGCCCTGCAGCCTTTGCGCCGAGAGGCCGATCAGGTTATAGGCAACGCCCAGTGAACCGAGGGCGGTCAGCGAAAACAGGAGGGCATTGCTCAGGTCAAACCCTATTCCAGCCGGTGCGCCGGACAACCGGGTCAACAAAGCCATCATGACATAGCCGAAGTAGTAGTACGAAATCGAGAAACCGGAAAGCCAGGGATCAAGCGGTGGAAAAGTTTTGCTATTCAGGATGCCATTTAAGAAAGCGATCTCCATAAACTTTTCGCCCCCGGTTTCCATAATTTTGTACGGGGCGTAGGAACGAAGGCCAGCCCAGGCTGCAAATGCCAGAATAAATAGGACTTCGCTGGTGATGATGAGCCATTTATGGGTTCGCAGAAATTCGAGAAGGGATGGCAGGGATGGCGATTTTTCGCCATTCTTGCTGCTCAGCGCCCAGATTGATAGGCCAGCCACAATCAGAATGGCCATTAAGATGCCGCCCAGGTCGTTGTACAACAGGCCGGTTGACCCGCCGAGCCAGAGGAAGTAACTTGCCAGCAGCAGGCCAAATGCCTTGGAAAGTGTGTAGCCGCGGTCGGGCAGCCACCGGAAAACCCGCATACAAAATGGCAGGGCCAGCCAACCCAGAATCTCGATGATTAACCACCAGCGAAAAATAAATTCCATTATTCGATTACCTCGTAGATTACAGTGTCCTTATCCTGGTAAACTTCTCGCCAGAGTTCGCCTTCCAGTTTGTCGAATTTAAGTAACCCGGAACCAGGGTAGGAGACACGTTCTAACTGCCCGAATATAATATACTTTACATTGTAACGCTCTAAGAATGAACGGGCGATGTACGTTTCGCCTGTTCGGTAGAAGAGGTCAATATCGCGCAGGCGCTGACTGACCCAATCTCCCGGGGTGAGGCCGCGCTGCTGCTGTTGGTGCCATTCCCAACCCACAACCCCAGGCAGCCCGGTGTTAATGGTAATGCGTGAATACCAGCGGTACAATCTGCCAGAATTGGCTTCCACAATTACGGGCGAACCCTTGACGTTCTCTTGCAGCCAGCGAATGGCTGCGTAATCCTGGCTTAGATCCATATCGAGGCTGTTGGTGCGCTGGTCATCCTCTTCGAGGTAATGGGCATACTGCATGTACGCCATACCATCCAGGGTAAGGGGGACGTCGGCCACCATGCGGTCTTTAATCTTGGCTGAGGTTGCCAGAACGGAGAACAGGGCAGCCGAACCCACCAGCAGGAACAGTGTTCCCTGCCAGGCAGCGCTGACGCGCAGACTCCATTGTTCTTGGGCTTCGAACAGCCAGAGGACCGCCGCCCCACTGCAAACGGCAAAAAGTGTCCAGGCCTGAAGATACAGTTTGAAGACGGTGTTTTGACGGCCGATATCGCCGCTGAGCACAATTAATTCCACGATCAGGGTAATGGTCAGGGCAGTGCCAATCAGGAACAGCACAAGCCGTTTGGCATCGGGTTGGTCGCGGCGTAGTAAAAGCGCTCCCGCCCAGGCGCCCAGCGGAATGACAATCAGCGCTACACCCACACCCCGCCCAAACATGCTGAAGGCTCCTGGGGTTGGGTTGTCGTTGCCAGGTAATTTGATTGCCAGGGCCAGCATCAATGTCATCAGGATGAGAACTATCGCAGCGACCGCTTCCCAATTGATCTTGCGCAGAGCAGAGGCAGGGGTTTTGGCCATCCAGTCCTGGGTTTCCCAGGCCAGCCAGCCAACGATGATGAATAAGAACACCCCCCAGTGGGTTAGATAGGATGTCAGGGGGGTAATTGGGTAAGTCCAGAACTGAACCTTGGAATAGGCCTGTCCATACCAGCTTGCAAAAGGTTCGTAAAGCCCAAAGGCGAAGAGCATCAGCCCAGACAATGCAGCGGCTGTCAGGATCAGGCGGGCGTTGAAATCAGGCATGCTGTGCAGAAAATTGAGTAGGGCATTTTTGGAGGCCGATTCTGCATCCAACCGCGCATAGCGCCAGATTGTATAAATGAGGACAACAGCCGCGATGGTCAGGTAGGTTGGGAAATCCCAGGTGTTGGTGGGCCGCAGTGCGCCAATTGCCAAACCGCCAATGAACAGGCTGAGCCCCAGCGAAAGTGGATTTTTCCAGCGGCCTTTGCCCAGTAAAATGCCGACAATCCAACCCAGACTTGCCAGGGTGATGGGCTGTGCGAACATATGGGCATGAGGATCGGCATACAAAAAAGAAAAGGCGGGAAATTCTGTGATGGCATAGTCGCCCGGCGGCATCACCCGGCTGGGGATCCAGTACCAATCGCCAACACCGTAGGGCAAACCCTGCCCGGCCATTACTTTGCCAAGGCCCTGGAAGGCTGCCGCCCAGCGGGTGAAAAAGCTGGCCCCTTCGCCTGCCAGGGATGGGTCTGCCAGAATCTGGTAGCCGCGGAAAATCATCTTGACGGTGCCCAGGTTGCCTAAGACAGCCATCAACAATGCAGCCGCCAGCCCGGCGAACCAGGGATTGATAACCCCGAGCACCGGTCTGGGGGATGTACCTTCACTTTGGCCTGCATGCAGGCTGGCAGCCAAATTCCAGGCGATGGAGAATGCGCCCATGGCCGTCAGGCTGAACATTGTGGGCAGAATCAGGTTGTAGCCAATCGAGGGGACGATGCCGAGCCATTTGACCAGCACCCCACTGAACACAAACCCATAATAATAGTAGTTTAAGTATCCGCCGGCAAACCAGGGGTCGTAGGGCGGGAAGGTGGTGCTTTTCAAGACGGCGTTGAAGTAGGAGAAATCCATTGGTTTTTCACCGCCCTTCCAGGGATGCCAGAGGTCCGGATTACCCAGGCGGATCAGCAAAAAAACAATAAAGAAGACCAGGAAAAGTGTTTCCACCCGCAAGAAATAGCCCCGGCTGGTGCGCCATTCTTGCAAAAGCTCAGCGCGCTGCTGATAAGCCAGGAACAGGCCTGCGGCTGCAATTGCCAAGAATGCCAGGCTGATCGAAAGCCGGTCAAAAGCCAGGCCAAACGAACCGGCGAACCAGACAAACCAGGCCAGCAGGAGCATACCCAGGACGCGGCCCAGCGGGTAGCCCCGGTCGGGCAGTCCGGGCAGGGCTGTCCGCACAATCGGGTACATCAGCAGACCCAAAATCAAGATCACGAGGTACCAGACAATCACACCCAGCGGCTGGATGCGGTTCAACAAGGCGTCGGGGTTGAAGAAATCGGACCAGGTGCCGCCGGCTTGCTGAGCATCGAGCCGGTTGGTTGGCAGTTTGAGATCTGCCGGGAACGAGCCAGCCTTTTTAGGCGTCAGGTGGATCACTTTGGTCAGATCGATCGCATCCAGGAAGGCGCGCATTTCGGTCGAGTTGTAGGCCGGAGTTTTTTCGAAAATGAAGACTTTGGGATGGTCGTAAACCGTGAAAGCTTCTTCGGCGAACTGGTCATTGGCGGAAAATGGGCCAAGCTGCGGGTTCGATTGGAAAGTTTTGACCAGTTTGAAACCCATCTGGCTTTCAAACATGCCCGGCTGAGCCACACTGTAACACCAATCAATTGTTTTGTCGGCAGGGCACCCCAGCAGGGCGCGGTAGTAAGCTGTACTCATAGGGAAGCGTTCGGGCATGCGCGGCAGGCTGCCCCACTGGCGGTTGGAAGTGAATACGATAAAGTCGCTTTGATCCAGAATGGTTTTGAACCGCTCGCGCTTGGTATCATTTTCTTCCCAATACATATTGAAGTTCAGCCCGGGCGGGTAAATGCCCCCAAAGCCATCGTAGCCATCCACGCGTAAAGGCAGTCCATCATCCCATTCGCCCTCATTTGCCAGGCCAGCGCCGCTGATTTGTAAGCCCCCTTCGCCGGAGGCAAGTTGAAGCGTCAGGCGGTAGCCGGACCCAGCACGAACCTGGATTGGCTGGTCAAAGCGAACGGTGTAGCCGTTACCCAGACCAGACCAGCCGGCTTCGAACAGGGCGGTTACGCTGGCGCTGGCATTTTGGTTGTCCTGCGGGTTCTCTGAGCGGAAGGTTACATTGAGTGTTTTGGCTGTGGCATCAGGTCCAGCACTGCCCAGGTTTTCGATCCGCATGCCGGTCAGCAGGCCATCTGCTTTCAAGTCGAAGGGCATGATGATGGTCTGGCCTGGAGCAAGCATGCAGTTTTGCACACCTGGCAAAACCGTACTCTGCATCTCTGTCTGGTTTTCCACAAAAATCAATATTTCACCGCACAAACTGACGGTTCGATTGCTGCCAGGGTTGCTGATCGCAAGATAGTAAATGCCCGGTTTATCTAAGCGCACGGCAGGATTCAGAGTCTGGGTCACGGTGCCGGTCTGGTCTGCGCTGAGGCTTAACTCGGTTATACCTATCGACGAACTGGCCTGGGGGATCGCTGAAACGCTGATTTGCAGGCTTTCTGGCCCGAGCAGCTGCAGATCAGCAATGTGCCCGAAGGAGATCCCGTTGAGCGTGCCGCTGAAGTGCGAGCTGAATGAAATTACATACGGGGTGCTGGACTGGACCGTGTAGTTGTAGGGCATGCTGAGCGGCTGGTTTTGTTCGCCCGTCGCGGTATCAACTTTCAGGTTCACCGGTCCAGGAATGTTCTGGTAGATCCACCGGCTGGCTTCAACCCGGGTGATTGGGCGCAGGTAAATGGAGAGGAAACCAAACGCATACACAAAAGAACCTGCCAGAACGGCGCCGCCGATGATCCAGGCCAACCAGGCCGACCGCTGCTGCAGGGTCAGCCACAGGCGTGATAGCAGGTTTGGTTTTGCAGAACCAGGCTGAGCATCTTTCCAGTGATACAGTTCATTGATCAGCCAGGCCGCCAGAATTGCCAGGGTCGGGTAGATTGGCAGGAAGTAGCGCATGGTGGGGTTGAATGTCGGCGCCTGCCAGGCAAAATACAGGCCCGTCCACCCCCAAAGCAGAGCGAGATGCTTTGAGCTGCCCTTGAGGATCTTCCAGCTCGCCACGAAGAATCCGGCCGCGGCCAACAATCCAAGCGGCAGGCCCAAACCCCATGTGATCAGGTTATACGTGGCAAATATTACCGGGCTGCGCCGGGCCCACTGCATGGCGGGCGGAAAATCGACATCGCCTGCCGCCTGGTTGCGCTGTTCGGCGATATTGGCGATCCACATAGGGTTGGGTTTGAGGCCGAAGAAGCCAGGTCCGCTGAAAGCATAAGGCTGAAAAATCCGGAAAACCAGCAGACTGACGACCGCAGCCATGACCAGGTATGCGAAAGCGCGTACCGCCCAGGCGAAGAGCCGTTCGGGCTGGATCGAAGTGAACCGGATCAGCATGGCTGCCGGGATGGTCAATGCTACGACCGCTACGTTAAGTTTGGAGGCAACCGCCATGCCCAACGCCAATCCAAAGAAAAGGCTGAAGAGGAAATAGGGGTGCCGGAAAAAACTTGCCAGCGCGTTTGCTGGTTGGTCTTCTTCTTCGGAGAGCGGATCCATTTCTGGAACATGGGCCTGCATGATCAGCACGGCAAAGTAAAACGCCAGAAAGGCGAAGAAGTTTGCGAATGTATCCATGGTGAAGAAATGCGCCTGCTGGATTTGAAGCGCCGCAGCTGCCGAGAAGGCCGCCGCCAGCAGGCCTACCTTGCGCCCGAATAAGCGTTCTGCAATTAAGAAGACCATCAAAACCGTCAATAAATCGGCAACAGCGGAAAGGGGCCGGCCGATATCGGTCATTTCTGGGAAGCCAGTGTGCCCAACCGTCCATTCGGCGATATAACGCGCCAGGAACATCGGCAGAGTGCCGTAAACATAAAAGGTGTGGGAACGGTTGTGCGGGTTGAGCGGTGAACAGCCGGTGTCAAAATATCCACCCCATTCGGTGCAATCGCGGTAGACCTCAGCATAAGTTTGGCGCCATTCCATTCCGGCCTGACCCGAATTTGGAGCGAGCCCCAAAGAACTGCTGGTCTTGCCTATGGTCTGAATATCGGCCCCGACCCAGATCAAAAAGCGCTCATCGGGGTGCAGGTACGTGTATTCGCCCCAATCGGAACCCATCAGCCGCAGGACTGCCGCCACAATCAAAATGAGCGCCAGGATGATTTCATAGATCCAGGGTCTGCCCGGTTTTTTTTGCTCTGGAGGCGAGATTCTCAAGGCGGGCTGCTGGCCGGTTCCCGCAGGCGTTTCGGGTGTAATGGGTTCAAGGGGAGTGGTTTCAGGTAGGGTCATAAATCACTTTTGATTGGTTTCAGGGGGTTGTTTGGGGCGAATTGACATCAGTAACGGCTGGAACGAAATACAGCCAAAAATCTTTGGTAGCACTTTGTGAGACATAGGTTTGCAGCCAGCCCTGTGGATACAGGCTGCGTAAACTGTTTAGACTGCTCTCGTCCTGGGGGTTCAAAATAAAGAGCTTCTGGCGTGCGTCCGTCTTCGTAGTGGCGATTGCGGCTGGCAGGATGGCGTTGTCACGATCCGGGAAACCGGCATTGATCATCACCAGCCGGCTGTCGACCCAATAGGGATAAGCGACAAGCCAGGCGTTTTCCGGGCTGCCTGCCAGATCGGCAAAGCTGCGGACAACCCCACCGATTTCAGAGGTATTCCATGAAGCGCGGCTGTGGGCATCGGCGAACTGGTTGAATATCAGGACGTAATTTTGGAGACTGGCAACCGCAAACAGACCAACCGCCAGGGCTGCTGCCAGGCGAGCCCCACCGATCGTCATTCGCTTTTCGATGGAATACATAAATCCATCCAGGGCCAGACCGACCAATAAAAAGGCCGGGATGATTGCACCTGCTCCCCGATTGAGAGCCGGGTTTTCAGCCGGATAAGCCAGCGCTAAAACAGAAGGCATCAGGAGGAGTGGAATGGACAATAAAATAAACAAATCCTGCCATCTTCGTTGGCGGAGATAGCGCAGGAGGAGAAAGAACCCGCCCATATGGAACAGCGCCCCGGAAATAAAATCCAGGACAGGCCGGCGGGGGATGGCGAGGACCCAAATATCGCCGTTGTCCCAGGCGAACATCCGCAAAGCGATCCACAAATTGCTGAGGAAAGCCACCAGCGGGTTTGTTGTCAGGGGCGGCAGGGGGCTTCCCAACCGGAAAAGGGAGAGAAAAACAAATGTATCCTGGTATTTCAGAGTAAAACGCAAGGCGGGCAGGTAGATCATGAGCGCAAAAAGGAAGCTGGTCAGCAGCCCGGTGACGGCATTTTGGAGGGCCTGTTTTGAACTGTGATGGACTGCATACAGCCCTATTCCAAGGATGAAGATAAACGGGACAATCTGAAATGCGCTGTAGCCGTGCAGCCCCAACCCCAAAAACACACCTGCCAGGATAAACGAATTTCGATTGTTCGCATCCGGAATGGGGTTTTCAGCGGATGCGGATGAACGCAGGCCGCGCAAGAAAAAATAGAGCGCAGGAGCGAAGAAGAACGGGTACAGCACAAAGCTGAAGCCGGAACGGGAGATGACGTTGGGCCAATAGGCAATCCCTGCAAACGCCAGAGCCAGCAAACCGGCCCGGGGGGAGCCAAGTTCTTTACCCAGCAAGTAAATGAACGGCAGGGTTAAAAAGCCGCACAAGAGCGTGCCAGCCTTCAGGCTGAGAAAAGAAAGCCCGGTTTGCAGCAGGAGTGCGATTCCGGAGGTGATGTACACGTGCAAAAAATCATTTCCGATATTGCGCGGGAACCCCGTCAGGGATGTGCCCTCAAGAACGGCGTTTACATCCATCAGTTTTTCGGCGTGTTCGCTGATCATTTCACCCGGGTTCTGGCGGATATTCTGGGTCAGGAAGATGAGCGCAATGACCAGAGCCCCAACCAGCACCAGGGTGTGCCGGTTGACCTGCAGTGACCACCTGGACTGGGCGATAAACTGTCTGGTTTGTTGAACTACAACCGAAAGGGTGGTTTGTGGACGCCAAAACGCCATCGTGAGGCTGGCAAGAGCCGCAAACCAGACGGCAAGATTGAGCTGGTTAAAACGGTATTCGCCGAAAAGCACAAAAGCCAGCGCCCCCAGCACCAGAGCTGCCAGCAGCGGGATAATCCGGATTGGCTGGTTGGCGAAGAGACTGCTTTCTGCTGAGATCTCGGGCAGCCCAATTTCAGATTTGCGCCAGGCAATGAGGGCTGCGCTGGCGGCTGCCAGGTAAAGCGCTGTCCCAATCATCCAGCCGCGATCGGGGCGGGGCTCCAACAAAAACTGGGCCAACAGGGCAGCAGCCAGAATGCCAAACGCCCACAAAGGCAGCTGCAGCGGCTGGAACACCATGCGGGGGGCGCTTGGGGTTGTGGATATTTGTCTGGTTTGAGTGAATGTGGACCTGCTTTGGGGCTGGATTGGAGCCCGTTCCGCCTGGTCCGGTATATTTTGGGCTGGCAGGGGCGGAAGTTCAATTCGCGGGCCTGGCTGCCAAAAAGCCAACCTGGATTTCAAAAAGTCCAAAACGCTGGGTTCTAGTTCTGGAAATTCGGGCTTCAAATCCCCGCTGTCTTGAAACTCAGGTTCCTGACCCGCAGGTTCTGGGTTCTCAGGTTTTTGTGGAAGAATGGGCGGTTCTTGCGACATAATCGTGTCTTTCTGAGCCTATTTTTTGGCCGCGTACAAATACCCGAGGTGGTTATGAACAACGTTCGGAACACTTTTTACCTGAAAGCCCTGGCTCGCCAGGTAAACTTCCAGATCTTTGTGCGTGCGCTGGCCTGGATTGTCGTGATATTCCATCACGATGCGCTGGATACGCTCGAGGACCTGCGGCGCAGCATCCATCAGGATCTGATATTCTGCGCCTTCGCAGTCCAGTTTCAGCAGATGGCAGGTTGAAAAGGCCAGCCGATCGAGCGCATTTTCCAGAGTAATGCAGTTTACCGAAATCGTGTTCGAGCTTTTCAAGGTTTCCTGCTGCCCGCTTTGGATCATGAGTGGCTCTCCCCCGGAAATATCCAGGCTGATCTGCCCGTTTTGAGCGCCAATGGCGTCCGTGAAAATCTGGACATGTCCAAGCCCGTTTAGGGCCAGGTTCTTCTTTAGAAGCTGAAAAGATTCCGGGAACGGTTCAAAGGCAGCCACTCGGGCAGCCGGCTGGCCGGCTGCTGCAAAGATCGTAAATTCGCCAATCCCACCGCCGATATCCAGGATATTCCAGCCATCTTGAACTGGAGTGCCATATTTTTCATAAAACCGGTCCAGGAGGGTTTCTTTTACACTCCAGATATCCATCGTCCCGCGCACCTTGAACTGTAACCGGCTTTTTGCAAGCTGAATGGTCTGAACACCGGCGGGTTTCACCTTCAAGAAGGTCAGGACAGTGTTGACTGGGTTCTGGATGCCACCCAACAAAGTCAGGATGGATCCGACATAATAGGCATACTTTTGGATTGGATTTGGCATATGCTTCTACACTTTCCGGGCAATATAAAAAGTACAGGTGCCTGTTGGCTGGGGAATTTCCTCATCATAATACCGCTGGAGGATGCTGCGGATTAAGGCAAAATTCCAGTCACTTTTAACCAGGTGCCACTGCCCGGTCAATTTTTTAACTACCAGAGAAGGCAAGCCGAATAAATGGCCCCATTCCAGCACATGCAGCGCATCTGGTGAGAAATAATGCCAGTAGCGCACAATCTCAAAGCCAGCTTTCTCCAGCCGGGGCTGCCAGACCTGGGGCGAATCGAGATGTTGGTGGCGGGCAATCCGGTCATAAAAGCCCGTGTATTTTTTTGTCAACCCGGGCATTTTCAGCTTTTCGAAAAACTGGACACCAAAAAGATTGGGGTTGAAGAAATGGTTCGGAACACAAAAATAGAACATGGCTCCGGGGCGCAGGACGCGGCCGGTCTCCATGATCACCTCGTCGAGGTGGGGGATATGTTCCAGAACCGAATTGCTGACAGCGCTGGCAAAATGGCCGGTTGGAAATGGCATCTTGCCGGCATCTGCCTGGATCAAGCCCTGGTAGACATTGCGCTTGCGCGCTTCCTGAAGCGGTTCGGTCCAGGGGTCGAGCCCAACTTCCAGCCGGCGGTCAAAGGCGATTTGGGCAAAGTCGCCATCTCCGCAGCCCAGATCGAGGGTGGGGGCGGCCAGCGGAAGTTCCTGGTAAAAGCGCGCCTCAACGGCGCGCAGCATGGCTCGAAAATAGGGTAAATCACGCAGGTGAATACCGAGGAAATCTTTGGGAGCGTTGGTCATAGGGTCTCCTGGAAAAGGGCATCATATTGTAACGCAACCTGATGTGGCGAAAACAACCGGTTGAGCTGGTCTTGTGAAACAGGGGCAGGTTGGCCGGGCTGCAGGTTCTTTTTTTGCTCCAACACATCCAAAACAGCATCTGCCAGGGCCTGGGCGCTGGCTTTGGGTATGATCCGCCCCATGCCAGTCAGTCGTACGGGTTGGCGAACTCCGGGTAAATCGGTCGTGACAACGGGCACACCGCACAACATCGATTCTATCTGAACCATGCCAAATGACTCGGTACTGTTCAGGCTGGGCAGCACGGTGACAGCGCAGGAGGACAAAAAGGCAGCAAACTCCCGATCTTCGAGGAGCCCCAGGAAACGCCAGCTTGCGCCCAGTTTGGCGATCATAGGAGCCAGCTTCTGGGCATACATTTCTTCGCCGGGTACGTTTTGATAGGCGCCAACAAATAAAACCCGGGCCTGCGGATACGTCTGCTGGATGATGGGCAGAGCTTCGATCATATACTCTACGCCCTTTTCGCTCGCAAGCCGGGCCGCCATCCCGATGATGATCTCATCCGGCTGGATATCTGCTTTTTTTATGACCGCGGCAAAATCTGCCTGGGTTGGCGGTTGAATGACTGCCGGAGGGTAAATTTGGGTCACTTTGCCTAAATAACGGCGGAGGAGGGAAGAATGTTCCGCATAATCCAGGGTGTTTGTGGCAATTCGGTCTGAGAGACTGGCAGCGATGTGGTTTGCCAGGGTTACACCCCAGTTTGCCATTCGGTTGATGATGCCAGTCGGAAGCTGCAGGTCGCAGTGATATGTGGAAACGACCCGTTTACCGAGCAGCCGGCCCATAATTGCCAGCCCGGCCGCGTCCAATTGGGGCAGGTGAAGGTGAATGAGGTTTGCTGATTGCATCAGTTTCCAGCACAAAAAAAGCATGCCTGGCATGACCGGTCCTTTGCTGATCCGGAAAGCGACATTTGCCCGAAAAACCCGGACCCCGTCCATCACTTCTTCTGCGGGCAGAGCAGGATCGTGGCGTGAGGTGACAATGGTGACTTGATGCCCCATTGCCAGCAGGGCGCGCGCCACCCGTTCTGCATACAGTGTTAACCCCGATGTGTACGGACGGTAATATGTCAGAGCGACCAGAATGCGCACGATTACCCCCTGCCGCGTGACCGGTTATACAGGTTAACAAACAGAGCCCGCAGACTGATTTTTTCCTGGCTCAGGGCGAAACTGCCAATCACTCCGGTGGAGAGATAATTGATCAGGCGGGTCAAAACCGCATAAGCGGTTGCTGTGGCGGGGTCAATGTTGAGGATGATCAGGCCTGTGGTGATTGCCAGGTCACCCACCCCCAATGAACCGGGGGTGGATGGGGCCGCATTTCCCAGGGCTGCGCACCCCAGAATAAAAAATGCCCACAGAACGGGCGCCTCTGGCACAAATGCCCGCAGGAGCAGGGTAACCTGCAGGGCGGAGATGCCCCAGTTGATCAATAACCAAAAAATCGCCACCAGGAAGCGCCGGTTGTCTGCCAGGATCGAGATGCCTTCAATAAATGAATCCAGCGGCCGGTTGATCAGTTTTTGGAGGGCCGGCATCTTTCTGGTTGCACTGTCGGCCAGCTTCCGGACAATCTCTGGTTTGCGGGCCAGGACATACAGAACAAACAGCCCGGTTACGGCGGCCGCGCTGACCAGCACGGTCAGATTATTGGCTGAGGCGGCCTGGGTGATGAAGGGCAGTGACCCAAAGAACAGGACAACAGTCATGCCGATATCGAGCGAACGTTCGATAATGATCGATGGAATGATTTTCCAAAAGGTCAGACTGGATTTGCGCGCCAACAAAAGCGCCCGGCCAATTTCGCCCAGGCGAAATGGCAAAAGGTTGTTGAGAATATAGCCTTCGTTGATACTGAGAAAAACACTGCGATAGGAGGCCTGATTTAGCAGCAGGGTTCGCCAGAAAAAGCCGCGCACTGCCAGCCAGAGCAGGCTGAGCAGTGCGGAGCCTGCGATCAGGGCCGGATTTGCTTTTTCAAGCTCCTCCTTAACCTCCTGCGGGTTGACAAGCATCAAGATAATGATGATGGAAACGAGGCTGACGACCAGACCTGGAACTAATTTTTTCCACTCAAAGTTTGTCTGGGTGGGAGATTCCAGATCGGCAGGAAAAGCGTTGTCGCTGGCAAAGGGAGCCTGATCCGCTGGCCCATCTTGCTGAGCACTCACTCTTCCTCCAACCGGAGAACGGCCAGGAAAGCTTCTTGCGGAATTTCAACGCTGCCGACCATCTTCATGCGCTTTTTGCCCTTTTTCTGTTTTTCAAGCAGCTTTTTCTTGCGGGTAATATCGCCACCATAACACTTGGCGAGTACGTCTTTGCGCTGGGCTTTTACATTGGCGCGCGAGATAATCCGCCCACCAGCCGCAGCCTGGATTGGAATCACAAACTGTTGGGAGGGAATCAGGTCTTTCAGTTTGGTGATCACGCGTTGGCCTTTGTGGTAAGCATCATTGCGGTGGACGATCGTTGCCAACGCGTCGACTGGCTCTTCGTTGACCAGGATTTCCAGCCTTACCAGGTCATCTTTGCGGTATTCTTTAAATTGATAGTCCAGCGAAGCATAGCCCTTGGTCCGGCTTTTTAGATCATCAAAGAAATCTATAATCAGCTCTGCAAGCGGAATCTCAAATTTCAGCATCACCCGGCTGGGGGCAGGATAATCTTGCTCGATAAATGTGCCCCGCTTCTTTGTGACCATTTCCATGATCGCGCCATAGAAGTCAGTGGGGCTGAAGATTTCAATTTCCATCCAGGGTTCGCGGATTTCGGCGATATCGCCTTCATCTGGGAGGTCGGCTGGCGAGTCGATCAAAAGCTCCTCGCCTTTGTGGGTCAGGACTTCATATTCCACGGAAGGGGCGGTCACCAAAATATCCAGGTCGTATTCGCGCTCCAGGCGTTCCTGGATAATTTCCATGTGGAACATGCCTAAAAAGCCACAGCGAAAACCGAAGTTTAATGCCTGAGATGTTTCTGGTTCGTAAATGAGTGAAGCGTCATTGAGTTGAAGCTTTTCCAACGCTTCTTTCAGATCCTGGTAGTCTTCATTCTCCACCGGGTAGATGCCAGCGAAAACCATTGGCTTTGGATGGCGGTATCCGGGCAAGGCCTGAACGTTGGGGGTGGTGGCGAGTGTGATGGTGTCGCCAACCCGGCATTCCTGTACGGTTTTCAAGCCCGTCGCGACATAGCCGACCTCGCCAGCAGAAAGGCTGGGTGTTGGGCGCAGGTCGGGAGCAAAAATGCCGATTTCGATGGGCTTGAGGATTGCAGCGGTATTGAGCAGATAAATGCTTTCGGCTGTTTTGATGGTGCCATCAACCACCCGGACATAGGCAATGACGCCTTTGTAAGGGTCGTAATGGGTATCAAAGATCAGGGCGCGCAGCGGCTGAGACGGGTCGCCTTTGGGGGGCGGCACATCCCGTACAATCGTTTCCAGCACCTGATCAATGTTGATCCCGGCTTTGGCTGAGATCCGCAGAACTTCGTCCACCGGTGTTCCAATCAGGTTGAAGATATCCTGCGCAATTTCATCAGGACGGGCAGAGGGAAGGTCAATCTTATTGATTACCGGGATGATTTCCAGATCAGCTTCCAGAGCGATATACAGGTTTGCCAGTGTCTGGGCCTCGATTCCCTGACTGGCATCTATAACCAGGAGCGCCCCTTCGCAGGCGTTCAGCGCTCTGCTGACCTCGTAACCAAAGTCAACATGCCCTGGGGTGTCAATCAGATTGAGCTCATACACATTGCCATCCTGGGCGGTATAACTCATCCGGACCGCCGAGGCCTTGATCGTGACTCCCTTTTCCCTTTCCAGGTCCATGGAATCCAGCACCTGCTCGGTCATCTCACGATCCGAAATGGTGCCAGTTGTTTGCAGCAGGCGATCGGCCAGGGTGGATTTCCCATGATCGATATGCGCGATAATACAGAAGTTGCGAATATTCGTACTCATAACTTGTGAAGTATACCAAACTTAAAGGCTGTTTGGGGATATGTTGAAACCTGGATTTACTGCCGGGTGCACCCGGCAATTTACTCTCTGAAGTATTCCAAAAAGTCTGGCAGCGCCTGTTCTGCCTGCACGATCAGCAACAGTTTTTCCGCCCGTTTTTGGTTATCCAGCATTCCAAAGCGGATATAGAACGCTCTGGCAGTCGTCAAAGATTCGGCAGCTTTCTGAATATCTTCCGCCACAGCATAGGCCCAGCCCAGGCGGGTGAGTGCATCAGCGTGCTCGGGGGCGGGCGTGTCGGAGCTGGTGGCAGGCAGGACTGCCTGCCAGGTACGAACTGCTTCGCCGAGCTTTTTCTGAGCCATAAACACATCCCCCAGCAGGATCTGGATGCCGGCAATCCGGTATCCGCCGCCTTTATTCTGAGTCTGGTAGAGTGTCTGGGCTGCGACACCTTCCGCCTCTGCCTGTGCGAAGAGACCGCGTTTAAACAACAAGCGCATTTTTGCGCTGTGCATCCACATCAAACCTACATTTAAGCGCGGGTCGGCTGCATTGTTGATTCTCTGGGATGCTTCATTCAGCAAGAGTTCTGCGAGGTCGAGTTGGTTTTGGGCGAGGGCTAACAGCGCCCGGTAACGCCTGACGCGGGCCTGGTCGAAAAGGAGATCGGGTTTGAGGTCGTACATCGCCTGTGATTTTTGTAAGAGCTGTTCGGCCTTGCTCCACTGCTTCTGGTCGAATTTCAAGAACCCCAATTCAGAAAGGATCTTCGCCTCCCAGGTCAGATTGCCCTGGCTGACGGCTGCAGCCAGGCAATTCTTTTCCACATCTTCAAAGTCCTGGAAATTTCCAGTGCTCCATAAATACCCCGTCAGAGCCGGGTAAATTTCTGCCAGGGTTTGCCAGTTTCTTTTCTGGGCAGCATCCTCAACAACCGCAAGTAAATCTTCGTGAGCTGGGAGCAGCAGCCAATAGTTGCGCTCAGCTTCGTTGGGTGGGTTGGCAATCTCTTTTGCCAGACGCAAATTTTCATCCACGAAATGCTGCCAGAAGAGCGGATACTGGGGGTTTTGCAGGACCCGCAGCCGGGCGTATTCATGGAGGAGCGGATGCAGCTCGATCCATTGTTCATCCGGGTAATTGAAGATTGACAGGTCGCCAAGAATATCCCAGTCCGAATGTTCAATCCAGAGGTTGGATTTTTTGATGATCCCCTTCATCCGGTTGATTTGGATTCGGGGTCTGGTAAATACCCCGCATAATTCAAAGACCAGGCGGGCTGACTGCGGGAGTTTGTCGAGCATATAGTCAAAAAGATAGCGCAGATTGGCTGAAAATGACCTGGATTTGAGCAGTCCCTTTCCGCTCAGCCAGGCGTGGAGGGCTTCGGGTGATTGGAATATGCCGTTTTCCAGCAGATTTGCGCACAGCCGCAGCGCCAGCGGCAGCCGGCCCAACTGGTCTGCGATCATCTCCAGTATTTCTGGCTGCCGGGTCTCGCTTCCAGATTTCGGGGGGGAATATTTCAGGAAAATCTGAACAGCTTCTGGAAGCAGCGGGGGCTCGAGATGGAGGGTGTGGATCCCGGTTCTTTTCAGGCTTATCCGCCTGGCGGTAAAGATCCAGGTGATGTCTGGCAGCGATATGATCAAATCCCGGATTTGCTCCGCCTGCTCCACATTATCCACCAGGAATAACAGATCGACACCTCTGGTTTGAAACCTGATCTGCTCCAGGATGGCCTTTTGGTTGGCCCGGTTGAGTAAATGCGATGGAATCTGGATATTGAGTAAATGGACGATGCTGCGCAAGAGCTGGAAGCTGGTCTGGTTTGGGGTTACCTCCAGGTATTCGCAGCCGTGGGCGAATTCCTTCACCATGGTCCGGACCAATTCCTGCGCCAGCCTGGTTTTCCCTACCCCTCCCATCCCTGTAATTGCGATGGACTTTTTCTGGAGCAGAATTTGGGACAGACCGAGGAGTTCTTTTTGGCGTCCGGTGAAAGGGTTGTTGGCTTCGTAGCCCAGATTCTTTCGGAATTGGATCAGTTGAACCGGGGGCTCGGCTGCCTGTGGCGGGCTAATTTTAAAACCCAATGCCCGGCTGATTTCGTCCAAGAACTGCTCGGCCTCAGCCGGTTTTAACGAAAGCGCTGCCGGCAGGTGGCGGAGAATATCCATTTTGTTCAGACTTGGGAGACTTTTATTCAGCCGCCAGCGGGTAAGTGTGCTTTTGTTCACCTGGTAGCCAGCAAGTCCCAGGTTCTGCGAAATTTGGCTGACAGAAATTCGCTGACGATCAATCGTTTGAGAAAAAATTTCTGCAAAGTTGTTTTTGGACTTCATCATAGCCTTTTATGAAGTGATGCAGGTTTGCAACGTTTCACTAAATATAATTCTATTATCAACAGGTTAGTAAAGTCTTTGCGAATGTTGAAGCTGTGATGACGACTTTTGATTAATACCAAGCAGATTGGTTAGCAAACCCAATCGCTACATCCAACGTCCTTCCAAGGGGGAAGGACGTTTTTGATGTATCATCTCAATAAGCTGGGGAAAGTTGGGTGTTTTTTGCGTGCTTCGCCCACAAAAAACACCCAACACCCCACTTTATCGAGAAGGTACTTTTTGATAAAGTGTGTTTATTTTACACTATTTTGACCGATAAGGTGTTTTGCTGCGTGCTGCAGCAAATGCCTTAAAATCAGCTTTGGTCTGGGCTGGCGGCAGGGTTTGCGGGCATTAAGAAAACTCTGTCGATCAGGGCTTTGATGACAGCCGGGCTGTTTTTTTGCTGGTCTTCTGTCCGATGACTGAGCCAGGCGAGGAATTCTCGATTGCCTTTGGGGCCAAGCAGCGGTGAGGCAATCAAACCAAGCGCCTGCCAACCCGTTTGAACGGCGTACCCCAGGACATCTTCAAGAACCTGCTGGTGGGCCTGGGCGTCCCGGACTACCCCTTTTCCGCGCTCTACAATCTCGCGCGGCGCTTCAAACTGGGGCTTGATGAGGGCAATCACATGGCTTTCGCTCTGCGGGGCAAACCATCCGGCCACAACCGGCAGGAGGACTTTCAGGGATATGAATGAAGCGTCGATGGTGATGAGGGATACTTTTTCCGGGAGTTCGGCCAGGCCGCGGGCATTGGTTTGCTCCATGACAACCACGCGCTTATCCTGACGCAGTTTCCAATCCAGGATACCCTGACCGACGTCGATCGCAAAAACCCGCTCTGCGCCATTTTGGAGCAGGCAGTCGGTGAACCCGCCGGTTGAAGCGCCAACATCGGCGCAAATTCGGCCAGCCGGCGAAACGTCAAAGACCTGTAGGGCAGCATTGAGTTTCTCGCCGCCGCGTGACACATAGCGCGGCCCAAGATCAATCGCAATCTCGGCATCTGGCATGACCATACTTGAAGGCTGGAGGATGACCTGGCCTTTGACCCGGACCTGGCCGGCCATTATCATCCGCTGGCCCAGATCACGATCTGTGACCAGGCTGCGGTTAACCAGAATATTGTCCAAGCGTTCTTTTGCAGGCATAGCGTGATTGTAACACTATTCAATGGCTTGGTTGGACAGGCATCTGGGCGGCAGGATTGAGGTAAAGCCTGCATTTTGGGAAGAAAATTGGATTTCATACCCGGCGTGAAAACCCAATCTGGGAACTGCTGTAGAAAATTCGAGAGTGGCGATTTTCATGGTAATATTTTGTTATGCTTTCATTATTCAAAGCCCTTTTTCGTTCAATGCGCCCCAAGCAATGGCCCAAAAATGGTTTTTTGCTGGCAGCTCTGGTTTTTGACCGCCAACTGCTGCATTGGGAAATTCTCGGAAAGTCAATTGCTGCATTACTGCTGTTTTGTTTTTTATCCAGCGCAATTTATATTTATAACGATATACGCGATATTGATACGGATCGGAAACATCCTACCAAGCGTTTCCGGCCAATTCCAGCCGGACAACTGCCTCTGCCAGTGGCGTATGGCGCTGTGCTCGTTTTGTTAGGTTTCGTCTTCCCGATTTCTTATTGGCTTTCGCCCCCATTTTTTTATTTTACGTTCTTTTATATGCTCCTCAACCTGGCTTATTCAATCTGGCTGAAGCATATTCCGATTGTGGATATCATCGTCCTGGCCAGCTTTTATGTTGTGCGGGTTGGCGCCGGGGTGGTAGTCGTACAGGTGGCTCAGTTTTCGCCCTGGTTGTTCGTCTTTACTACTTTTTTGGCCCTTTTCCTGGGGGTGGGTAAGCGCAGAGCGGAGCTTTCTTTGCTGGCAGAAGGGGCCAATGCCCATCGAAAATCGCTTGGCGGGTACACGCTGCCGTTGTTGGACCAGTGGATCACGATTACATCCACCCTCACGATAATGACTTACAGTCTGTACACCTTTTTTGGCCCGGGTATGCCCCCTAATCATTGGATGATGCTGACTATTCCATTTGTCATTTACGGGGTGTTCCGCTATATGTACCTGGTGCTGATCAATCAGCGGGGTGGGTCGCCAGAAGAAATCCTGATTTCTGACCGGCCGCTGCAAACCGCTCTTGTGTTGTGGGGGGCGGGAATCCTGCTGTTGTATTACGTATTTTACAATGCCTGATTTCACCGCTGTTGCCCCCGGTAAGATAATCCTGTTTGGCGAACATGCGGTGGTTTACGGCAAACCGGCGATTGCGGTTCCGGTTACCCAGGTGCGGGCCCGGGCCAGCGTTCAGGCGGCGATTAAAGCCGAGCCAGGCAGTGTCTGGTTTAATGCCCCAGAGATTGCTTTTCAAGCTGAGCTGTCCACCCTGGACGAGAAAAATCCGCTGGCTTTTGCTGTCCGTCTGGTTTTGGCGCATTATAAAATTGCGCGCTCACCCGCCTGTAAAATCAAGATCAGTTCAACGATCCCGGTGGCTGCAGGGCTTGGGTCTGGGGCGGCTGTTTCGATTGCCTTGATGCGGGCCTATGCTGCTTTTTTGGGCAGGCCGTTGACCGATGAAGCAGTCTGTGGCCTGGCCTATGAGGTTGAAAAACTCCATCACGGCACACCATCTGGTATCGACAACACAGTCATCGCGTTTTCGCTGCCCATTTTTTATGTGCGCGGCCAGCCAGTAAAAACCTTTCAATCTCGAAGGCCGTTCAGCATCGTCATCGCCGATACGGGGGTGGCCAGCCCCACTGCGGTTTCCGTGGGGGATGTGCGCAAGAATTGGCAGACCCAGCAGGCGCTGTATGAAAATTATTTCGAGTCGATCGGCAGCCTGGTGGAATCGGCGCGGCAGATGATTGAGTTTGGTCTGGTGGAAACGCTTGGGCCGTTGATGGATGCCAATCATGGCATTTTGCGCAAGATTGGTGTGTCCAGCCCGGAATTAGAGCGCCTGGTGGAAGCAGCCCGCTCGGCTGGGGCATTGGGGGCGAAGCTTTCTGGCGGTGGGCGCGGCGGGAACATGATTGCCCTGGTCACCCCGGCCAGTTCTGAAAGAGTAGCTGACGCGCTGCGCAGGGCGGGGGCGGTTCGCACGCTGGTTACCGAGGTAAAGTGAATGGCTGCCGCTGAACTGATTTTTTTGAAACTGGGCGGGTCGCTGATTACTGACAAACGCACACCCCACACTGCCCAGACAGAGATATTGGCGCGTTTGGCGCTTGAAATTGCTGCCGCCCGAGCTGAACGGCCTGATCTGCGTATTTTAATCGGGCATGGATCTGGCTCGTTTGGACATGTCCCTGCAAAAAAGTACGGCACCCGTCAGGGCGTTCATACCGCAGATGGCTGGCGGGGGTTTGTGGAGGTTTGGCGCGAAGCCAGCCTGCTCAACCGGCTTGTTATGGATGCCTTGCACAGTGCGGGTCTGCCTGCTCTGGCATTTCCACCCTCGGCAGGTCTGGCAGCCCGGGATGGGGTGGTGGAAAGTTGGAATCTGGAACCCTTGCGAATGGCACTGGAGGCTGGCCTGGTGCCAGTCGTTTTTGGCGATGTGATTTTTGACTGCATTCGGGGAGGGACAATCTTTTCGACCGAGAATGTGTTTTTGCACCTTGCCGGGGTGTTTCAGCCGCGCCATTTGCTGCTGGCGGGTATAGAGCCGGGGGTTTGGGCCGATTTCCCCGCCTGCCAGCACTTGATTCCTTTGATCACACCGCAAAATTTTGACCAGATCGCTTCGGCTTTATCCGGTTCGGCCGCCACCGATGTCACCGGAGGGATGGCTTCCAAGGTGGGGGAGATGTTGGATCTGGTTAAATCAACCCATGAAATGGACGCCTTTATTCTGTCTGGATTGCAGCCCGGTGTGGTGCAGCGTGCCCTGCTTGGGGAGTTTGTGGGAACCCGGATTGCGCTTTATGAATGAAGTGCAATTGACAGTCTAACCAACCTCGATTAAACTCACTTATCTGACGTCAGTCCGGGTAAGAGATGTTAGGTGTGCGCAATCCCCAAAACACCCAAAATAATCTCTTTTCGAACTGGGGTTATCTAAATTCGGCTGTTCCGCCGGAGTTTTTTGATTTCAAGCAGGAGTCATTATGCAGCTAACCCGCGATAGGCTCGAAGCAATCGAAGATCAGAACCTGGCTCCGTACGGTGTGCGAAGCAAATTCAGCAAAGGACGTCTTTATCCAGAAGATGAGCCAGAATACCGTACCCGTTTTCAACGCGACCGTGACCGGATTTTGCATACCACAGCATTCCGGCGGCTGGAATATAAAACCCAGGTTTTTATCAACTTTGAGGGCGATTACTACCGTACCCGGCTGACCCATACCCTGGAGGTGACCCAAATTGGACGCACCCTGGCCCGGGCATTGGGCGCAAATGAAGACCTCATTGAAACCATCTGCCTGGCGCATGATTTAGGACACCCTGCTTTTGGGCACTCGGGTGAGACGATTTTGGCCCGCCTGATGAAAGATTATGGCGGTTTTGATCACAATAAGCAAACGCTGCGGATTGTTACCCTGCTGGAACGGCGTTATGATCAATGGCCTGGCTTGAACCTGACCTGGGAGGTAAGGGAAGGGATCGTTAAACACGAATCGGAATATGATATTGCGGATGCCTCCGATTACAACCCCAGCTTGCGCGGCACGCTGGAAGCGCAAGTTGCAAATGTATCCGATGAACTGGCCTATACAGCCCACGATCTGGATGATGGCCTGCGGTCTGGAATGATTACCCCGTCCATGTTGGAAGGCCTCTCGTTGTGGGAAATTTTGTGCGAGGCAGTTGGCTGTCGCACCTCCCAGATGGATGATCTGATCCGCCACCGGATTATTCGCAAATTAATTGGTCTGGAAGTCAGCGACATTGTGCACACAACCGATCAGCAGCTGCGTGAAAAAAGTGTGCGTTCCGTTGAGGAACTCCAGCGCCTGCCTTTCAATGTGATTGGATTTAGCGAAGATATGCACCGGCGCAACCGTGAGTTGAAAGACTTTTTATACAAGAATCTTTATCGTCATTACCGGGTAATGCGGATGACTGTTAAGGCAGAAAGAATCATTACGGACCTGTTTAATGCATATCGCAGTGAACCGACCATTCTTCCGCCACACATCCGCACCTGGGTGCAAGAACGCGGGCTGGAGCGGGCAATCTGCGACTACATCGCCGGGATGACGGACCGTTATGCGGTTGAAGAATACCAAAAATTATTCGATCCCAAAACGCTGCCCTGAAGATTTGTCCAGGCAGTGCGCGGTACGATCGGACTGCCATTATCGGATTTATTCATCATAATCATTATTTCACCATGTATGGAGAAGACCAATGACCGAGAACCAATATTTGACCCCGGATGGATTAACAAAACTGCGCGAAGAACTGAGAACCTTGAAAGATGTTGAGCGGCCTGCTCTGGCGCAGCGCTTGCGTGACGCGATTCAAATGGGCGATCTTTCTGAAAACGCAGACTATCACAAAGCCAAGGAAGATCAGGGCTTTCTCGAGGGACGAATTCAGGAGCTGGAATATATTCTCCAGCGAGCGAAAATTATTGACCCGAATGTAAAAGCCGGCGATCGGGTGGAAGTTGGTACCACGATTACCGTCCAGGAAGATGGTTTTGACCCTGAGACGTATTACATTGTCGGGGCAAAAGAGGCTGATCCCAAAAACGGGCGAATTTCAAATGAATCCCCGATTGGTAAAGCGCTGCTTGGGCACAAAGTTAATGACCGGGTGACGGTTCAGGTGCCAAATGGTCAGCTTATTTTGAAGATTTTGAAAATTCAATAAGTAGAGGTTATTTTGGGTGTTTTTTGGGTGGCTACGCCACCCAAAAAACACCCAAAAATCTCTTGCAATCAGAGAGTTTGCTGTTGGATAAAAAAACGACCACCCCTGCGGGTGGTCGTTTTTGTAAGCGCTTAGGCTGGTTTTTGCCAGACGGCCAATTCGATGATCAGGCTGTCAAAATAACTCTGGGGCGGCAGGGCGCCTTCGCCGTAGTTCAGGTCGACGATTCGAGCTGTCAGACGGAGCGTGGCGGTTTCCAGGATGATTTGGACGTTCGATTCGGCCAGGACAGGTTCGCCTTTGGTCGCAAGGCGGTTGCGAATCCCGTTGTCATTGAATGCGTGGTTGCTCATCACCACTTTGGTGATGGTTTGAATATCATTCTTGTCAAACATCCAGACTTCAAAGCTGGTAACCTTTTTGGGATCGCCAACGCCGATGGTGTCTGAGATGCCGACACCACATTCACCCAGGAATTCACCCGAAGCTGAGTCGATTGAGAAGGAGTCGTCGAAAAGATCGTCACCGATTTTGTAGGACGCCATGAACTGCTGAATTGGAGCGCCAAGTTCCTGGGTGCTGAAATCGGTGAACTGGGCATGGCGGGCAGCTTCGTTGGCTTCCATGGCGGGGGAGATTGTCCGAGGGCCGGCATTGCGCTGGCGCATGAGGAAGACAAAACCCAGCCCGGCCCCAAAGAGAACCGTCAGGCCAAGCATCAGCAGCACGATGATGAAGAGTGTCGAGCCGCCGCCCGAGCCATTGGTCTCGCCGGCGCCAGATTGAACTGCAGTGGTAGGAAGCAGGGCCACGTCTGGGGCCTGAACCGCAGCTTCAAAAGCTCGGATGTCATTTGCGGAAATGGTTGTGCCCATATCTTGCTTGACAACAAATAAAGCCTTGGTCGCTTTGTCTTCGCCGAGCGTATTGTAGCGCTCTTTAGCCATCTTGGTATCCAGGGTCATCCTGTAGGATTCCACAGCCATGCGCATATATTCTGCCTGGTAATTGGCGGATAAATCGGCAGGGGCAGCATCGGTCCACTCGACGGGCATCAGCCACCATCCAAGCACAACCAGGCCGAAAAAGAGGCCAACGATAAAAGAAGCCGCGACGGCTCCTAAGACGATTGGTTTTTTGATTTGTTCGAGGATTGCTTCCATCTTTATACTCCCTATGAGTTTTTACTTGGGATTGGTCAGCCAGCAAATTGAACTACAAGTTCTGATGTAGCCTTTCGTCTATTGTAGACGATTGTCAGATTTTGCGCAACAATCCTGGCACTCTGAATGCTGTTACTTGTGCAAGAAGAATGCCATTTGATTTATTTCAGGTTGTTTCCACCAAAACGTCATCCAGGTTGAATAGTGTTTCGCAGCCCAGGCATTGGGCCTGACTTTTATTGGCCACCACCAACAGCCCGCCGCAGTCTGGGCAGGGGGCGGCAAGTGGCTGTTTCCAGGAGGTGAAATCACAGGTGGGGTAGTTGGCACAGCCGTAAAAGATGCGGTTCTTGCGGGTTTTGCGTTCCACAATTTCGCCGCCATCTTTCGGGCACATTACACCGGTTTTTTCCAGCCAGGGTTCGGTGTGCCGGCAGTCGGGGAACCCGCTGCAGCTGATAAACTTTCCAAATCTGCCCCAGCGAATAACCAGGTCTTTGCCACACAGCGGGCATTCACGCCCGATCGGCTCTGGGCCGCTCTTGTTTTCGGGGATCAACTGCTCGGCGTGGATTACCTGCTGGGCAAATGGCCCATAAAACTGCCGGATGATTTCGACCCATTTTTCTTCACCAGAGGCGATCTTGTCCAGGTCGTCTTCCATGTGGGCGGTAAACTCTGTGTTTACGATATTGGGAAAGTGTTCGGTGATCAGATCATTGACGAGGGAACCTGTTTCGGTGGGCAGCAGGCGCTTGTTTTCACGCACAACATAGCTGCGTTCCTGGAGGGTGCTTAAAATTGGCGCATAGGTAGAGGGTCGGCCGATCCCATTTTCTTCCAGGGTGCGCACCAGGGTAGCTTCCGAGTAACGGGAAGGCGGCTGGGTAAAATGCTGCTCAGGGTTCACTTTGACGAGCCGCTGCTTCTGGCCTTCGACAATTCCGGCGGGAATCCGGATGGCTGTTTCTTCATCGGGAAGCACCCGGTCTTCATCGGGCGTTTCTTCGTAAACCACCAGGAAACCGGGGAATTTGACTGCGGAACCGGAGGTGCGGAACAAAAATTCCTGATCATGGTTAACGCCATTGATATCGATCGTGAGGGTGTCGAAAACGGCGTTTTCCATTTGTGAGGCGACAAAACGCTGCCAGATCAATTGGTACAGACGCAGCTGGTCGCGGTTGAGGGCTTCTTTCAGGCTTTGCGGCTGGCGTAAAACCGAGGTCGGGCGGATGGCTTCATGGGCTTCCTGAGCGCCGCGGGTTTTGGTCTGGTATTTTGGCGCTTCGGCTGGCAGAAATGCTTCGCCGTAGCGTTCTGTGATGAATCCGCGGGCTTCCACCTGCGCCACCTCCGATACATTGGTGGAGTCGGTTCGCATGTAGGAAATCAAACCGGTTGAACCTTCGCCCAGGTCGATGCCTTCATAGAGCTGTTGGGCAATCGCCATGGTCCGTTTGGCGGTAAAGCCGAGCCGCTGAGAAGCCTCTTGCTGCAGGGTGCTGGTGGTAAAGGGTGGGGCTGGTTTGCGCCGGCGTTCACCCCGTTTGATTTTGGTGATCTCAAATTCTCCCTGGCGAATCTGCTCAACCACCGGTAAAACCGAGGCTTCGTTGGCCAGGATCGGGTCTTCCCCGTTGATTTTGACCAGCTTGGAGTGAAAACTTTCTTTGAGCCCCTGCGGACGAAACTCGGCATCGATCGTCCAATATTCGACCGAATCAAACTCGTTGATATCCCGTTCGCGTTCGACGATCAGGCGCAGCGCCACAGATTGGACCCGGCCGGCCGAAAGACGGCCGCGCACTTTGCGCCAGAGCAGGGGGGACAGGCTGTAGCCCACCAGACGGTCCAGCACGCGGCGTGCCTGCTGGGCGTTGACCAGGTCCATGTCGATATTGCGTGGGTGAGAAAACGCCTCGGTGATCGCCGGGGCTGTGATTTCATGAAAGACAACTCGTTTGGTCACTCCGGGATCGATCGCTGCCGATTCCATCAGGTGCCAGGCGATTGCCTCGCCCTCGCGGTCCGGATCGGTTGCCAGGAAGACTTCTTCGGCTGTTTTTGCCAGAGTTTTTATTTCGTTGACGATTTCGCGCTTTTCTTGCGGGATGCGGTATTTGGGCAAAAAT
>Ga0268298_10001039_pt1 | contig 33851 bp, 20 predicted proteins | sample WWTPWeurt_MetaG_FD_194462 | JGI IMG/M metagenome (GOLD analysis project Ga0268298, IMG submission 194462) | Activated sludge microbial communities from WWTP in Nijmegen, Gelderland, Netherland - WWTP Weurt | ecosystem: Engineered > WWTP > Aerobic digester > Activated sludge | place...
TGGCGGGAATTTGAAAGGTCAGTGATTTTCCCCCGCCGGTGGGCAGAACGCCGATGCAGTCCCGCCCGGCGAGAACGGCGTTGATGATTTTTTCCTGCCCCGGGCGGAAGGTCTCGAAACCGAAGGTCCCGCGCAACACGTCCAGGGCCGTGGACGGCCGGGCGTCCGAAGCGTTTATGGAGGGCGAACCGGGAAGGGGGTCCATGGAATTCCTATAAGGACAACTGAACGCCGACCGACGGGAAGAAAGGCAGTTGGGTGACCTTCTCCCGGCCGGAATAGTCGTCGGAATAGGAATAACCGGCCACGTTCTTGTGGTTGAGCACGTTGATTAAATCGAGATAGAAATTCCCTGTCCCGCCTTTCATTTTAAAATCCCGGCTGAACCGCAAATCGATTCGATGGTAGTCCGGTAGGCGGACGGAGCCCGTGGGGCCGTAGACGGGCCGCACCCGGCCCGTCCCGTCGATGAACGTGCCGGTGATCGGCGTGTCCGGCGCTCCGCTGTGGTACTGGGCCCGGAGGCCGACGGAATAAAATTGATCCACCCGACGGGTGGCCACGAGATTCAGCACCCAGGGTTGGTCCTGACTGAAATTGACTTTCTGCCCCGTCCGTTCGTTGAGCCGCGTGGAATGGGATTGGGAAACGGCGAACCACCCCGCCCATCGCGCCGTCCGTTCCTTTTTGACCAGCAACTCCGCCCCCCGGGCCAGTCCCCGGGCGCCGTTCACGAAATTCAGGACCGGATCCTCCACCGGCAGATTCCACAGGCGTTTTCGGTAGAGTTCCAGGTTCACGGACCACCCGTCCGTCATTTTTTGTCGAAGTCCCGCCACCACGTGTTCGGCCCTTAAGGCCGTCAGGTCCGGGTTGCCGAAAATTTTTGTGGTCTGGTGTCCCTCCGGAAATTGGTGGTAGCGCCCCCACGCCGAGGAAAACGTCGTGTTCTCCAAAAAACGCCATTCCCCCGCGGCCCAGGGTTCCCCGTAATTTTCCTTTAAATAGCCGTTTCGGCCCCACCGCCCGCCGGCCGACAGCGTCACGTCCGGGCCGGGGGACCAGCGGTCCTTCAGGTACCCCAGGGTTTCATTGATGTAAAGGGTGCCGAACTCGCTGCGCGGGGGCGCGCTGGTGAAATCCGGCGGGGGGTCGAATTCCGATGGAAAATCGACTTTCACGTCCACGTTGAGGAGCACGGGGACGTAGATGTGGTGAACGCCCAGGGACAGGGTGTTTCCGGCCGGAAGCCGCCAGGCCACGTCGTCGCGCACGTCCCACCATCGGTTGTTGATGCGGACCACCCCCAATCCGCCCACGCGATTGTCCAGGACGGTCTGGGTGTGGGAGAGCGCCACCGCGTTCGTCACCGACGGCCCGGTCCAGGTCCAGGCGAGTCCCTCCTGGTGGTAATCCTGGGTTTGGGCAAAGCGCCCGGCCAAAGCCGGGTCTCGCTTGGCGATGTCGGACTCGCTTTTAATGTCCAGGGCCACTTTGTCCCAGGCGCCGTTGGTTTGGAAAACCAGCCGGTGTCCGGCGGCGTTTTGCCAAACCCATTTGCCCTGGTAATCGTAAAATTCCGGGAATTGCACGACGTCGATGTCGCTGGTGCCCGGGAATTTGGAAAGCAGGAAGTCCAGGTAACTCCGCCGGGCGGCGCCGTACACCGCCTGACGAGACCCCACGGGACCCTCCACCAACACGTCGGACTCGAAGGCGCTTAAATTAAGCTTGCTCCCCCAGCGATCCCGACGGGGGTCCCGCAGGCGCACGTCGATCACGGCCCCCAGGGCGCTGTTGTATTCGGGCCCGAAGGCCGACGGGTAGATGGAAAAGGAATCCACGAGGTCGCCGTTCAACACGCTGAGCAGATCGCCGGTGTGAAACAAATAACCCACCGTCTGGAAATCGATGTAATACGAATTATCGACGGGCGCCGTGCCGCGCACCGCGGGATCGCTGGCCCCGTCGGACCCGACGGCCACGCCGGGCAGGGATTGGAGCACTTTCAACGGATCGCCCTGGGTTCCGGGAACCAATCGGAGGTCCTCTTTCGTCACCTCGCGTTTCGTCACGGGATCTTTGTCCCGCTCGGCACGGATCACCACCGGCGGAAGAACGATGATGTCGTCCGCCGCGCCCCACCCCCGGTGGGAGGTCGCCAAAATCAACCCGATCAAAACGATTCGACAATTCATAGGGAGGGGCCGCCATCGCCCGAAGGACTCATTATTTGATTTTCCCGGGATCGCTTGGAAGGGCCGCGGGCGGCCGACTTCCCCGGACCGTTTTCGTCGGCCGGTTTCCCCCTTGCCGGGGAGCCGTCCGGGGGTTATATAAAGCTGCAACGGTTTGACCCAAACGGAGGTCGGGACGGGCATCGGCCCCGGAGGACCCTCCGGCGAAGAAAGACGCTTCGGCGACGGGTTGATCCAGGAGGAAACGCATGACGCGGCACCATCGACGATGGCAACAAGGGGTCTTGGCCGGGGCAACGGTGTGCACGGTTTTTTGTTCCGCTCTCGGGGCGGGGCAGGATCTGGCGAATTTGGATTTGGAAGACCTCTTAAAGACGGACATCACGATCACCTCCGTTTCGAACAAAGAAGAAAGCCTCGGACGGGCCGCGGCCGCCGTGACCGTTTTGACGGCCGAAGAAATCCGCCACGCCGGCGTTCGGAACATTCCCGACGCCCTCCGTCTGGTGCCGGGCTTGTACGTCGCGCAAATCGACGGCGGCGGCTGGGCGGTGAGCGCCCGCGGGATCGCCGACCGCTACAACAACAAAATGTTGGTGTTGCGGGACGGACGAAGCGTGTACAGTCCCCTTTTTGCCGGCGTCTACTGGGACCTCCAAGACACGGTCCTGGAGGACATCGAACGGATCGAAGTGATCAAGGGCCCCGGGGGAACCATTTGGGGCGCCAACGCCGTCAACGGCGTCATCAACATCGTGACGAAAAAGGCCGGCGATACGCCGGGGATTCTGATCACCGCCGGCGGCGGCAGCTTTGAAAAGGCCCACGGCGGCCTGCGGTGGGGGACCCGGGCGGGCCCGGGCGCCTTGCGCGTTTTCGGCCAAGGCGAGGCGTTCGCTCCGACGGTCGACAACGACGGGGAGCGGCGCGACGACGCGCGGCGCGCCTACCGAGGCGGCTTTCGTTATGACCAGGGAAGCGGCGACGACCGGCTCATGGTCCAGGGCGAAGGGTTCAACCAGCCGGCCCATACTTTTTATCGATTCCCCGCCGCCGTGGCGGGCGGTTACACGATCGAACCCGACCATTTTAATTCGCGGGGCGGCCACGCGTTAATTGAAGCGCACAAATCCTTGGCGGAACGGAACCGGCTGGGCGCGCGCCTTTATTACGATCGGGCGGAAAGGACCCAGTCTTTCCTCGGGTCGGCGTTTGACACGGTCGATGTCCAGGCCCAACACGACGTGGAAACGGATCGCAACGCCCTCCTGTGGGGCGCCGGGTTCCGTTGGTGGCGGGAACGCAACACCACGTCCGTGGTGGCCAACCTCGGCGATCCCGCCCACACGCACCGGACCTACAACGCCTTCCTGCAGGACGAGTTGAAGATCGTGCCGGAGCGCTTTTCGATCACCGCGGGCTCGAAATTCGAATGGAACGATTTTACGGGCACCGAAATCCAGCCGCGCGTGAACACGGTGGTGAGTCTGAACGACCGACACGCCCTGTGGGGCGCCGTGTCCCGGGCGGTGCGGACCCCTTCCCAGGTGGAGACCACCGGCAATTTCCGCTACCTGGTGGCCAATCCCTCCCCGCTCATCTACGGGGTGATTCATGGGAACACGGACCTTCGGTCGGAAACGCTGATGGCCTACGAAGGGGGCTACCGCGGTCGGCCGACCGCCCGCACGTCCTTGGACGTCTCCGCCTATTACAACCACTACGAGCGACTGATCAACATCGACCGGACCGTCGCCGTCACCCCCCCGCCGATGGAAAAACCGCTGCCTTTCCGAAACGGCAAACCCGGCTACGTCTTCGGGGGCGAAATTTCCGGTCGGTGGAACCCGACCCGAATCTGGACGCTCTCCTCCGCTTATTCTTATTACCAAGAACACCTCAGCACGGACGATCGATTTGAGGCGTCTTATCCGAAGCACATGGTCCGGGCCCAGTCTTATTGGGAAATGACCCCGACCCTGGGAATGACCGACACGGCTTTTTACTATTCCACGATCCACATCAATCACGCCGACCGGAAATTCCACGTGGATCCGTATTGGCGATTCGACGTCGCCCTCAATTGGCGCCCGTCCGCCCGCTGGGAATTTCTGCTCGCGGGCCGCAACCTGCTGGATCCCCGCCATCCGGAGTACGGGCAGATCATCTACGATGAGGCGGGGCAAATTCCACGGTCCATTTACGCGCAGGTCAGTTTGAAAATTTAGTTCGGCGGGGCTCCACCGAGCGCGCTCCGCACCGAGGAAAACGATGACTTCGCAACGCGTTGGACTTCCGTGAAATTTTTTCCGGGCCCCGATCGGGGAAGGGCGTCGCCTCGACGCCCGCTCGCGCTCCTCCCCCTCCTCGGGCTCCTTCCGTTGTTGGGGGCCGCCGCCGTCGCCGCGGAAGTGTCCGAGGAAGCGCTCAAGGCGGGGTTCCTCTTTCAATTTACCCGTTACGTGGAATGGCCGGACGCCGCGTTCGCGTCCCCCGACGCTCCCTTCGTTATCGGCGTGGCCGGACCCCAATCCTTGAGCGACGCCCTCGAGCAAATTGTCGTCGGGAAAACGGCGGGCGGGCGGCCCCTCCAGGTACGGCGGATGCCGAACGTCGGCTCTCCGGCGGAATGGAAGGGATGCGCCCTGATTTTTTTCAGCGCCGCCAACGAAAGCCCCCCCGCCGGGACGGAACTCGCGCTCGCCGCCCCCGTGCTCACGGTGTCGGACCGGGCCGGGTTTGCCCGCGACGGCGGCATGATCGGATTTGTCACCGCGGGCTCGCGCCTCCGCCTGGAGCTGAACGGACCGGCGGCCGATCGGGCCGGCCTTAAAATCAGCGCAAAACTTCGCCAACTCGCCACGGAGGTCCAATGAAGGCGCGCAATTTGGCCGGCCTGCCCATCCGCCTCAGCCTCTTGCTCTACGGGGGGGCCGTGGGCGCCGCCGCCCTCCTTCTGGCCTGCGGGGCGTTCGTTCTTTACGACCGCCTCACTTACCCCAAAGTGCTGGCGCGGGAATTGGAGGAAATCGCCTCCATCGTCGGCGACAATTCTTCCGCCGCCCTGGCGTTTCAGGACACCCAGAACGCGGCGGAAATTCTCCGAACGGTACGGGCCAACAGAGACATCGTTGCCGGGGCGGTGTACACCGAAAGCGGCTCCGTTTTCACCGCCTACCACCGCGATCCCAATATCGCCCCGGATCCGGGACCCGTTCAACCCGCGGGCCTTTACCGAACCGGAACGTCCCTTCGCCTCTACCGACCCATTGAGGTGGAAGGCGATATCGTGGGCACCGTTTTCCTGGAGATGACGTTGGGCGAATTGGATCGACGCCTGCATCGATACGCCCTGCTGTCCCTCGCGGTTTTGGCCGTCGTGATGGTCCTCTGCCTGGGGTTGGCGCGGTGGCTTCAAGGGTTCATCGGCGATCCCCTCCGACGGGCGGCCGAGGTCGTTGAAACCATCGTCCACCAGCGGGATCTCACCCTCCGACTCGAAGATCCCGGGAACAGCGAGATCGGCCAATTGGTCCGCTCGTTCAATCACATGGTCAACAGCTTGGGGAGCGTGATCCGAAAAGTCAGCGGCATCACCGCCGCCTTAAACCAGTCGGCCGCCGGCCTTCAGGGCGCCTCCGGCCAAATGGGCCGGGTGGCCAAGGATTCGGCTTCCCAGGCTTCCCTCGTGTCCACCGCCGCGGTGGAAGTGAGCCACAACGTCCAAACCGTCGCGGAAAACATCGTTCGTCTGGCGGCCGGGCTCGAGGACACCCTCCGCCAGGCCCGGCAAGGGCACGAAGCCGCGGAGCATTCCGCGGGACTGACCGCCCAGGCGACGCAAACCATCGGCGACCTGAACAACCGCGGAGCCGAAATTTACGAGATCAGCGATCTGGTCATCGGGATCGCCAAACAGAGCAATTTGCTGGCCATCAACGCCGCCATCGAGGCCGCCCGGGCCGGGGACGCGGGGCGGGGCTTCGGCGTGGTCGCCGAACAAGTCAAAAAACTCGCCAACCGGACCGAGGAATCGATCGCGGGCATCAAATCAAAAATTGACGCCATTCGAACGGGCACCGAGCGGGCGGTGGGGGCCATCCGTCAGATCCAGGAGGCTTTCGGGCGGGTCAACACCCTTCAAGAGGCCATCGCCGAATCGGCCGAACAACAATCCGCCACGATCCGGGAAGTGGAGCAAAACATCCAAAGCGCCGCCGCGGGAAGCGTTCGAATCGCCGAAAACATGGCCCGGGTGGCCCAGTCGTCGAACGAAACGACCGATGGGGCCGATCGGGTGGAAGGGGCGGCCCACGCCTTGAAACGGATGGCCGGAGAGCTCCAAACGCTGACGTCCCATTTCCAAGCCGGCGCCGATCCGTGGACGACCGTCCCCGCCGATGAAAAAAGGACCGTTCCGCCCTCGCTGACGACCGATTAAATTTCGACCCCGACCCCGATTGATTGCCCCTCAGGCCGTCGCCGGGACGGCCGCCACCGAAGAAAACAAATCCACGTCCCGATGGAAGGGAATGTCCGAACGGGGGCTCAATCGAAAGCCGTTGCCCAAATAGTGGATCGAATAGGCCAGCCGCCGACCGGGCGACACGGCCCAAAAGAACAAGGGGCGCGTCCGTAAAATATGCCCGGCCTTTTGGTGGGCGTCCGGGGGCAATTTTCCTTCCGGAAGCTCCAGTCGGGGGAGACCTTCGACGTAGGAGGCCGACAATTCGTTGACGAGGCGCTCCAGCACCCGGTCCGAGGCCTTGGTTTCGGCGTAAAGGGAAACGTCGCCGGATTCGTCCCGCAGGGCCACGTCCAAAAAATCGATTTCAAACCGCACCCGGGCCCGGGGATAGCCGTAATGAGTGACCAGGGCCACGTACACGGCCGCCTGGGTCACCGATTCCCGGCGGAGGCCGACCAGCAGGCCCGCCTCGTTCCGGACGAAGAAACTAAAAGAAGTTTGCCGCCCCGAACCCAGCCGGAACCAATGGCTGTTGAGTTGAATCAACCCGCGTTTCAACCCCCGGGTCCAAAAAAGCGTTTCCCAGTCCGTGAGGGGCTGTTCCTCCAATCGTTCATTGATGGCCCGCCGGAAAAACCGGATGGTGCCCCCCGCGTCCTCCACCGCTCCCGCCGCCTGCCGAATCTGATCGCGAAGCCAACTCATAATTCACCTCAACCCCGTTCGTATCAATCCCGTCACCCGACCGGCCACCTTAAAAGGCTTGAGAATGGGGGCGTATTTGGCGTTGTCGGCCTGAAGAAAGACGCGTTTCCCCTGTCGACGGAACCGTTTCACCGTGGCTTCGCCTTCGTCCCCCACGTAAGCAATCACAATATCGCCTTCGACGGCCTCTTCCTGAAGCCGCACCAGCAATAAATCGCCGTCTTCGATTTTGGGGACCATACTGTCCCCCTTGGCCCGCAAAATAAAGTTGGCGCCCTGGGCGATCTCCCCGGGCACGGGAAAATGCTCGTCCGCGAGGGCCACGGCCTCCACGGGCAGCCCCGCCGGCACCCGCCCCAACACCGGCAGGCGGAGACTCCCCGTCCAATCCCTTTTCACCGCCAGAGCCAGGCCCCGGGCCCGGTCGCGCATCCGGCGAACGACCCCCTTCCGGTCCAAGGCCTTCAAATGACCCTGAACGGTACCGATGGCCACGTCAAAACGCCGGGCGATTTCCCGAACCGTGGGCGGCACGCCGACTTCCTCCACTTGCTGGGAGATAAAATCGAATATTTTGCGTTGGGGCGGGGTCAATTCGTTCATGGCCGAAATACCATACATTTGTATGGTCCCCCTGTCAAGGCGGGAATTTCAAAATGATAAAATCCCGTCGATGAGACCCGCCGCCCTCCTGCTGGCCGCCCTGGGCCTGGCTCCGCCCGTTCTCGCCGCCGACGCCCCCTACGGCGACGCCTTTTGGAAACACTGGGGCGACGGCCAAGCCGAGGTGGCGGGGTACGACTTGGTTTTCCCCCGGTATGGACACCCGCGCCGGGGCGTGGCCGTGGCGGTCTTCGTCACGGAACCTTTTTCCGAATCCCTGCAAGTCAAAGCCGACCCGGGCCGGCATCCCGCCGCCGATGAATTCCAGGTGATGAAGCTGAATTTGATGCGGGATTTTTCCACCGGCCTCTACGATTATAATTTGATGACCAGCGCCTTCGTCGGCCTGGCTCCCGCCGGCGGACGCCCCGCCGGGACCCTGGCCAAGGTGGCCTTTTCCGCCCAGGAATGGTGCGGCCAGGTGTTCCACCAGTTGAATTTCCGGGACGGCTACGTGGACGAAAGCTGGCGCAGCTATTTCGACGGGGAAGGCGACGGCGAACACCGCCATAAAATCCCCCCGGAGGGTCTGAGCGAAGACGTCCTGCCCCTCTGGGCCCGGGGGCTCGCGGCGCCCTTTCTTAATCCCGGGGAACGCAAAACCCGTCCGATCCTCCGCTCCCTGACCACGGCCCGGCTTTTGCACAAACCCCTGGAATGGGGGACCGGCGCCTTGACCCGGTCGGCCTCGCCCCAAAAGGTCACGGTGCCCGCCGGAACTTTTACCGTCGACGTTCTCACCGCCGATCTCGCGGAAGGGCGAAAATGGACTTTTTTCGTGGAACGGACGGACGCTCGACGACTTATTAAATGGACGGCGTCCGACGGCGAAAGCGGAGAGTTGTTGGGCGCGGACCGGATGGCCTATTGGCAGATGAACGGACCGGGCTTTGAGGCCCAGTTGAAAAAAATCGGCCTGTCCCCCCGTCCCCGGCGGACCCCGTGAATCGCGGACTTCCCCTTGGGCTGGTTGTTTGTCTTTCGGCGGCGGCCGGATGCCGGGCGCCGACACCCGCGGAACCCCCGCGCGCCAGCGTGGCGGAATTGGATTTGCGATTGAAAGCCCGGGCCCAGCAAGCCGAACGCCTTCGGGCGCGAGCCGACAACACCGCCCACCGCAACCGCCGGGACATCAACCGGGCCCTGGACGACCTGGAGGAGTTCCGCACGGTGGCGGCCATGAAATTGGAGACCCTGCGGGCCGCCGACGCGGCCCACCGTTCCCAGGCCCAGGACGAGGCGGAAGCGGCCCTGGCCGACCTGGACGCCTCCCTTAAAATTACGGAGGAAAAGATCCAATGAAGCTCCCCCGATTTCGCACCGTTCTTCTGGTTCTGTTCCTCGCCCCGGTGGCCCTGCTGGCGGCCGCGGCCCTTTTCATTAAATTAAAGTACCCGCCCGAAAAATTGCGCGCCCTGGCCCTGAAATGGGCCGGGGACAACCTCCACCGTCCCGTCGATCTCGGCGAAATCCATCTGGGCCTCTCCGGGCTGGACGTGTCGAAACTGTCCATTCGAGAACGGACGGGGTTCCCCCCCGGCGTTTTCTTTTCGGCGGAACGGCTGTCCGTTCAACCCAATCTTTTCATGCTTCTTTCGGGCCGAATCGTCGTCCGGTCCGTGTTCATCGAATCCCCCCGGATCGCCCTCCACCGGCGGGCGGACGGCGTCCTGAGCATCGATGATTTGACCGCCTCCAGCGCCACGACCCCCGCCCCGCGGCCCACCCCGGCCGTCGAGACTTCCCGGGCGGCCTTCTTTGTCCGAAAGATCACCCTTCGGCGGGGGCAGGTTCGCTGGGCCGACGCCGTCCGGGGCGACGACTTGACGGTCAAGGATCTGACCCTGGATCTCACGAATTTCTCCCTGGCCACGCCCTTCGACCTCGGCCTCTCCGCGCGCCTCACCGGCAAAACCCAGGGCAAAGCCGTGGACGCGCGCCTCTCCGTCGACAGCCGGCTGGATCTGCCGGGGGAAAGCCTCCGGCTTCGGAAAACCGTTCTGGGTCTGGGGGATTCCACCGTGACCTTGGCGGGAACCCTCCAACATTTCAGCGCGCCGCAATTCGACATCGATCTGGGCCTCTCACCCTTTTTGGCCGATTCCCTGGCCCCCTGGGCCGACCTGCCGGCCGAAGCCCGGGGCGCCTCGGTCAAAGGCGATTTGAAAGCCAAAGGCTCTTTGGAGAACGTGACCCTGGCGGGGCCTTTGGCGGTCCACACTCCCGACTTCGACCTGGATTTCACCATCGACGCCCAGGCGAAACCCCGGGCCACGCCGATCTCCTTCGACGCCAAGGTGTCCCCCACCCGACTCCAATACCCCTCCCGAAAAGGCGGCCCGGGGCTCACGGGCCCCCTGTCGGGGACTTTGGCGGCCCAGGGCACGGCGGACCGCGTGGTTTTTTCCGTCGACCTGGATTTAAGCGGCGCCGAAGTTCGCTACGGGGACGCCTTTGTCAAACCGACCAAAACTCTTTTGAAAGTCGCCGCCGCCGGCGCCCGGGACGCCGCCGCCACCGTTCTCAAGTCCCTTAAATTGGAAAGCCCCCTGGGCGCGATCGGGGGCCACGGGGCCCTTCGGGCCGCAAAGAATCAATCCCTGTTGGATTTCACCGTCAATGCCCCCGCCCTGGAATTGGACCCCGCGGCGGCCCTCGTTCCGTCCCTTCGGGACTACGCCCCCCGGGGAAAAATTTCCCTGAACGCAAAAATCCAGGGCCCCTCGTCGGCCCCCCAGGCCCGGGGGAACGCCGTCCTCTCCGGCGTGGGGCTGACGCCGATGCCCGGCGCTTCCCTGGAAGGCCTCGGCGGTTCGATCGCCTTTTCGGAAGACGACGCGGCCCTCAAGGATTTTAAAGGCAAATTCCTGGGATCGCCTTTCACTCTGGCCCTCACCGCCCGCCGCTTCGCCCGGCCGGAATTAACGTACGACTTCAAGCTGGACCGCCTGGACTTGGCCAAGCTTCAGGAAATTTTCGGGTCGACGGCCGCGGCCGAATCCCCCGCGACGCCCGCCGGTCCCGCGGGGCCCGCGCCCATCGCCCGGGCCGAAGGCTCCATCAAAATCGGGGAGGCCACCCACCCCTACTACCTCGGAAAGAACTTTCAGCTCAAGGGCCTGTTGACCGACCTGGGGCCCGACCTGGGACAACTGAGCGGGGCCCTGACGCTCTCGGCCTCCGATGGAAAAATTCGGAACCTCCCGCTCGCGGAAAAAATCAACAAACTCATGAAAAAGGACGCCGCCGACCTGACCTACAAAACCTTGGGCGGCCATTTCAAAATCGAACGGGGCCTGTTGACCACCGAGGACCTCGCCGTGGAAAGCGACCAAACGGACCTCGCGGCCAAGGGCCGGGTCCGTTTGACGGATTTCGATTCCGACCTGCGGGCGACGGTCAAACTTCCGGCCGGTTCCCTGGGCGGCAGTTTGGGAGACTGGTCCTCCGGTCCCGACGGCCGGCCCACGCTCACCGCCAAAATCACGGGGCCCCTGACGGACCCCAAAATTTCCGTGGACCTCTCCCAGGCCGCCAAGAACGCCGCCAAGGACCTGCTCCAGAAAAGTCTCGAGAAATACCGCAAACCCGCCGAGGGCGACAACGGGGGTTCCACGGCCGTGGACAAAGCGGTGGATCAGGGGCTGAAGTCCCTTCAAAAACTCTTCAAAAAAAAGTGACCGGAGGGGTTGGCCCCGCCCCGTTTCCGCGTTATCCTTAATTCACCATGGACAACGCCTCCGCGCCGATCGCTTCGCGACTGGAAATCCAGGACACGCCCCTGGGACTTGAAATCGTGGTCACCCCCCAACGGGTCTGGCCCGTCCTTCTTTTTTTATCCTTCTGGCTTTGCGGTTGGGCCGCGGGCGAGACGGCGGCTCTGAAATCCCTCTTCGTTTCCAAAACCCCCCTTCCGGCCCGCCTTTTTCTCCTCGTGTGGTTGACCGGATGGACCGCCGGGGGCGGATTCGCCCTGGCCCTTTGTCTTTGGATGATGGGCGGGCGGGAACGGATCACCGTCAACGCCCTGCGCCTGAGCGTGGCCTACGAGGTTTTCGGCAAGGGATGGGGGCGGGAATACGAGCTGGCGAAAATTAAAAATTTGCGGTTGGCGTCCGACGATCCGGCCGCCCCGGCGGCCGCCGGGGCCCGGGCGAAATTGGGAAAAACGGGTCGTTTGGCCTTTGACGTCGAGGGGAAAACCATCCGTTTCTGCTCGGCGGCCAACTCCGAGGAAGCGACCCGGGCCCTGGAAGCCCTACGGCGGCGCTACCCGTCTTTGGGGGCGGTTCGAAAATTCTAGCGTCTCAACGGGCGCCGGGAAGGTTTTCGAGGGAGGACGGATCCAACCGGGCGTCGGTGAGCGTGTAATGGGCGTCCAAGGGCAGGACCGCCCAATTCAAAAATTTGATTTGAATCATGTCCTCCGGCCGGGGCGGCGCCGGGTAGCGGTGATGTCGCTTTAAATAGTCCGTCCACGCCGCAACCACCGCGGCCGTTCCCCCCGCCCGATCCCCCGCCTTCATCTGAACCAATCCATGGACCATCCGCCGGGCCATGTTCTCCGGCCCCAACCGATCGGCCTGCTCGAGGGCCTTTGCCGTGTCGCCCAGGTCGTAGTAGGCGAAGGCCCGCACGTAAGGCGGGTTGCTGTCCCGGGGATAATGGGCGGCGAACCGATCGGCGTAACGTACGGCCCAGGCCGGCTGCCGCAGGCGGAGGTACAAATAGGCCTTTTGAAGGGCCGTGTCGGTGGATTCCCCGGATTTCGGCCAGGCCTTTTGGGCCCGGTTGTACGAATCCAACGCCTCGTCGAATTTCCCCTCCCGCTGAACCCGGTTTCCGTGATTGTGCCAGAGATACCATTCCCTGGATTCTTCTTGAATGAAGGACGCGGAATCGCGCTCTTCCGCGGTCAGGGTCGCCGTCGCCCGGGGATGGGGTTCCGACGGGCCGCACCCCAGGACGAAAAAAATCAGGACCGCCCCGAGGCGTTCCCAACGGGGCGTGAAAACGGCGCGGGGCGAAGAAGAAAGGCGGAGGGGCAGGGTCAAAGGACCGGCGCGGCGGCCCGACGGCGGATGTCCCGAAGGGCCCGGCCAGGGTTCGGGGCGCCGAAAATGGCGTTCCCCGCCACGAGCACGTTGGCGCCCGCGTGGACCGTCAGGGGCGCGGTGTCGGCGTTGATGCCGCCGTCCACTTCGATCCAGGGGCCCTCTTTCCGTTTCCCGCGCCAATGGTCCCGAAGCCAGCGGACTTTGGGCAGCATGTCCGGCATGAAGGATTGGCCGCCGAATCCCGGCTCCACGGTCATGACCAGCACGACGTCCAAATTTTTCAAATAGGGCTCGACCGCCCGGATGGGCGTCCGGGGTCGGACGGACATTCCCGCCCGGCACCCGTGTTTTTTGATGAGCCGCAACACCTCCGCGGGGCGGCGGCAGGCCTCCCGATGCACCGTGATGTTCCAGGCCCCCGCTTTGGCGAAGGCCGGGATGTATTTTTCCGGGTTTTCGATCATCAGATGGACGTCCAGGGGAAGGTCCGTGCATTTTTTCAGCCAATGCACGACCACCGGGCCGATGGTCAAATTGGGCACGAAGTGGCCGTCCATGACGTCGACGTGAAGCCAATCGGCGCCGGCGGATTCCACTTTTCGAACGTCGTCCGCCAGATGGGCGAAATCGGCCGAAAGGATGGACGGGGCCAGGCGGGGGAACGGCGGAGGGGGCATCAGGGGAGGAGGGGCCGCTCTTCGATCAAAACGCCGTCGACGAAGATGCGGGCCCGGGCCGCGCCCTTGGGCGCCACGGCCACTTCCACGATGGAACCCGCGTTTTGCTGGGATTGGTAAACCTCTTTTTCGCCGTCGTCGTCCCGAAGCACGATGCGCACCTGGACGCGCTCGGTGCCGCCGGGGATTTCGTAGCGGATCAATTTCACGTCGGCCGCGGCGGTGGAGCTCGACTTGGCCACCAGGAAGGTCGCGACGGCTTTTTCCCCGAGCGGCGTGTCGGGGGCCGGGGTTTGGCTCAACACCAACCCCGGCAGGGTGGCCGACAACTCTTCCGTCGATGTAACCTCCACGCCGGCGTCTTTGGCCCATTGGCGCGCCAGCCCGAAGGGCCGGTTGATGAAATCGGGCATGAGGGTCGTGCCTTCGGGGGGCGGCCCCTTGGACACCTTCAAGTCCACCATGGACCCCGGTTTAATGACGGCACCGACGGCGGGCGTTTGTTCCATCACCCACCCGGCTTCCTTTTGGGTCGAATAGGCCTGGGACATGGCGCCCAGGACCAGGCCCGCGGAACGGAGCCGGTTTTGGGCTTCGGTCAACGTCGTGCCCGTCAGTTCGGGCACGAACAACACCTGGCCGCCGGAGGACAACGTCACGTGGACCACTTTCCCCTCGCGGACTTGAATGCCCGCGGGCGGAACCTGCCGAAGGATGGCCCCGGGCGGAAAATTCTCGTCGATTTGGACGGCGTCTTTGGCCAGGGACAGACGAAGGGGCCCCAGCAGGTCCAGGGCCGTCTCCAGGTTTTTGCCCGTCAAATCCGGCACGGTGACCGCCTGGCGGCTGTGGATCAATCCGCCGATGATCCAATAGGAGGCCAGGGCCGTGGAAACGGCGGCCGCCAAAAACGCCGCGGCCAAAAAGGCCCAGGGATGGCGTCGCACGGCCTCGGCGGAGGGGCCCACGCGACTCGCCAGGGATTCGAGGCGGCCGGGCGGAAGACCCCCGTCGGAGGGGTTGCCGGAATAGGAGGTTGGATCGGTCATGGTTTGGAATTAAGAAAGAAAAACCATCTTACCATATCGGCCGGGGGCGACTTTCACGCCGGGGGCAGACTTCGGGGGCGGCCCAATTGGCCACACCCCGCCTCGATGTCGGTGCCCTGGGGTTTCCGCAGTCGAACGAAAAGGCCCCGGTCTTCAAGCACTTTGGCGAAGGCGCGCACGGTTTCATCGTCGGGCCGCCGGTAGGGCAACCCCGCCACGGGATTGTAGGCGATCAAATTGACCCAGGCCTTTTTCCCCCGAAGCAGGTTCGACAACCGCTGGGCCTCGCGAATGGAATCGTTGATCCCGGCCAAAAGGATGTATTCGAAGGTGACGCGGCCGCCTCCGCCGGCCAGTTTCTGGTAATCCCAGGCCGCGCTCAAAAGGTCTTTGATGGACCAGGCCGAACTTTTGGGCAGGACTTTCCGCCGGGTTTCGTCGTCGGCGGCGTGCAGGCTGATGGCCAGATTGACCCGGGGCCCCTCCTGGGCCAGCTTTCGGATCGCCGGCACGAGCCCCGAGGTGGACACGGTCACGTGCCGGGCCCCGATGTTGAGGCCCAGGGGCGACCGGATGGCGCCCAGCGCGATTCGAAGATTGTCCAGGTTGGCCAGGGGTTCGCCCATGCCCATGAAAAGCAGGCTCTGGGCCCGACGGCCGGTGGCCTTCTCGGCGCCGAAAATCTGCTCCAGGATTTCGGACGGGGAAAGGTTGCGCTCGTAGGCCACCCGGCCCGAAGCGCAAAACACGCAGCCCCAGGCGCATCCCACCTGGGTGGAGAGACAGAGGGAGGCCCGGTCCTCGGTTTCCTTTCGGGCGGGGAGGTAGACGGTGGAGAAATCCCGTCCGTCGGCGGCCTTGAAGAAAAGCCGGGCGGTTCCGTCCTCGGCGGAGGTGTCCTGCCGAAGGAAGGCCGCCGTGCGCAAACGGAAGGCGCTTTCCCACCGGGTGCGAAGATCGGCGGGCAAATCCGTCATTTCGGAAAAGGAGGCGGCGCGTTTTTCGAACACCCAGGTCTGCACCTGGCGGGCCCGAAAGAGCTGGGCCCCCTCCAGCCCAAGGGTCGCGGCCCACCGGTCGAAGGGAACGTCGAGAAGGGCCGTCGGGGAATCGGTCATGGACGGGCGGTCCCCCGGCGGGGGAGCGCGGGACTCAGTAATCCGCCCGATTCAGGCGGGCGATGCGGTCTTCCAGGGGCGGGTGCGTGGACAACAGGGCCAGGAGCCCCCGCCTTCCGGAAATTTTCAAGGCGGCCACGGAGGCCTGCCGCGTGTCCACGGGGGCCCGGGACGCTCCCAGGGCCTCCAGGGCGGCGATCATTTTTTCCCGCCCGGCCAAGCGCGCCCCACCGGCGTCGGCGCGGTATTCCCGCCACCGGGAAAAGGACGCCACCACGATCATGCCCAACAGGCTGAATAGGATCTGAGAGACGATCGTGACCAGGAATTGAATGCTTCGGCGGGCTTCCTCCTTCACCTGCTGGCTCACGAGGAAACCGATCACCCGGGAGAAGAACATGACGAAGGCGTTGACCACGCCCTGAATCAGCGTCATGGTCACCATGTCCCCGTTGGAAATGTGGGTGATTTCGTGGCCGAGGACGCCCTCCACCTGCCGCCGGTCCATGGACTCCAGCAGACCCGCCGACACCGCCACCAGGGCCCGGCTTTTGGTCGGTCCCGTGGCAAAAGCGTTCAATTCGGGGCTGGCGTAGATGCCGACCTCGGGCATTTCGGGCAGGTCCGCCGCCCGGGCCAGGGCGTGGACCGTTTGGACCAGCCAGGCCGCGTCGCCGGTGGCCTGGGCCGGGTCGATGACCCGGACGCCCATCATCCATTTGGCCATGATTCGGGAGAGCGCCAGGGACGTGAGGGCGCCGAACAGGCCCCAAACCAGGCAGAAGACCATCAGGGCCTGGTAATCCAACCCCCGGGCGGTCATGTAGCCGTGGACCCCCAGGAGTTGCAGGACAATGGAAATCGTCGTCACCACCAGCAGGTTGACGGCCATAAACAAAACGATGCGCCTCATGAAAGCCATGGATTCAATCCTCCGTTATTCGAACGTGTCGCCGACGGACAGCCGCGCGCCGTTCCAAAAACTTTCGGCGTCCATTTCCTTTTTCCCGTCGGGCTGAACCCGGGTCACCCGGACGCTGTCCGACAGGCATTTTACCAAAAATCCGCGACCCTTCTCGACGGCGATCACTTCGCCGGGGCGGCCGTTCCCGCCCGGCCGGGGCTCGGCCGCGCGGATTTTAATCCGCTGGCCTTTCATCCGGGCGAAGGCCCCGGGCCATTCGTAGGTGCCCCGGACTAAATTGGCCACTTGATCGGCGGTGTGACGGTCCCAAAAAATTTCCCCGTCTTCCTTTTTTAAAAGCGGCGCCTGGCTGACCTCGCCGGACTGGGGGATCGGTTCAACGGGGCCTTCCTCCAATTTACGGATCAACTCGTCCTGAAGTTCGACCCCCAGGGCCACCAGGCGTTCCCGCAGCGTGGCGGCGTTGTCCGATGGAAAAATCGGCGCGGCCCGCTGAAGGAACACGGGGCCCGTGTCCAGGCCCTGGTCGATGCGGAAGAGGGACACCCCGGTTTCGGTCTCGCCCCGGATGAGGGCCCATTGCATGGGACCGGCCCCCCGATACCGCGGGACGAGGGAAAAATGGGCGTTTATCAACCCAAAGCGGGGGGCGTTGAAGACGGCGGGCGGGATCAAATGGCCGTAGGCCACGACGATGCCCAGGTCCGGCGTTTCGCCCAGGGCGGCCCGGAGGGAGAACGTTTTTAGGGAGGGGGGCTGATGGACCGGAAGGCCCAGTTTTTCAGCGGCGATTTTGACCGGGGGGGCCGCCAGCTGATAGCCGCGCCCCGCGGGTTTGTCGGGACTGGCGACCACCCCCACCACCCGGGTGGTTTTGGCGAGCCGCTCCAGAAAGGGCACCGCCACCGACGGGGTGCCGAAGAAAACCGATTTAAGCATCAAGTCTCAGGCGGTGCGCCGGAGATAAAGGTAACCCATCACGAACCCCAGGACCGCCAGGCCGAGACAAACCCGGGACGCCGTTTTCAAACGGCCCTTGGCCGCCTCGCCGACCGGGTAACGGTGGGCGAGATTGTTGAACAGGACAAAAAGGAAAACGGCGGGCAGGAACACCTGGCCGCTTTCGGCCAGGAGACGCCAGGAGCCGCTCGGGCCGAGGGCGCTTCGGAAAAGGGAAACCACCGTGACTAAAACCAAAACAACGCAGACGGCGGTGATGAGATGGCGGGAAGCCCGAACCATCTTTAAGAGGGCGGAAGGCGGGGCGGCGGGAGCGGGGTCGGTCACGGGAGGTCCTTGGGGGCTACCAGAGCCCGGCTTTTTTACGCTGGCGAATGTCCCAGAGCGCTTTGAGCCGCTGGGGGAGACGAAGGCGGTCGATCATCACGACCCCGTCCAAATGGTCCATTTCGTGCTGAAGGCACCGGGACAGGAGACCCTCGGCCTCGACGGTCACCGGCAGTCCGCGTTCGTTGATGCCCGACACCTTCACCCGGGCCGCCCGGGGCACCGTCACCTGGATTCCCGGAAAGGACAAACACCCTTCTTCGGACCGGATTTTTCCTTTTTTCTCAACGAAGAACGGGTTGATCATGACGAGGGGACGGCTCTGGCCTTCGGGGGCGACGTCCAAGACCATCAAACGTTGGGACACCCCCACCTGGGGGGCGGCCAGGCCGATGCCGGGCTCCGCGTACATCGTCCGGAACATGGCCGCGATCAAGCGGAGAAGTTTCTCATCGATCTTTTCCACGGGCTTGGCGGGCCGTTGCAAGACGGGGTCGCCGAATTTTCGGATTTCCAGGAGGGTCGGGGATTCGGCGGCGGTGGACATGGAAACATTATACCGCTCTTTTCCGTCGTTGACAATATATGACTTTTTTGGCATAATTAAAGGGATATCAGGAACCCCGGAGGAACCATGCTCACAATGACCCCGAACGCGGTGGAAAAGGTCAAAGAATTTTACGCCAACGACAAAGAACTCGCGGGAAAAGCCCTGCGGGTCTTCGTGGAAAAAGGCGGCTGCTCCAGCTATCAGTACGGGTTCACCTTCGATGACAAAAAGGACGGCGACACCGCCCTGGACCTGAGCGGATTGAACCTTGTGATCGACGGAACGAGCGCCGCCCTCTTGGCGGGCGCCGTCATCGATTACAAGGAGGATTTTTCCGGCGGCGGGTTCGCCATCTCCAACCCCAACGCCAAGAAAAGCTGCGGTTGCGGCAAATCCTTCGACGCCTAAGACCCCGTGCTCGAAACCAAAGCCCTCTTTGACGTGACCGAGCGCGCCGCCCAGCGCGCCAAAAAACTTCTGGCCGAAAAGGGCCAGGGCGCGGAGGCACTGCGCGTCAAGGTCACGGCGGGCGGCTGCTCCGGTTTCAGTTATTCCCTGGAACCCCTGGTCGGCCCGGCCCCCCAAACGGACCACCGGGTGGACGCCCACGGCGTGACCGTCTATGTGGACAAAAAAAGTCTGCTTTACCTGGCCGGCACGACCCTCGACTACGAAGACAAGATGTTTTCCCGCCGTTTTCTCTTCAAGAACCCCAACGCCACCGCCACCTGTTCCTGCGGCGAATCCTTCGGCGTTTAACCCAAAAACCCGTTACAATAAATTTACCACCTCTTAAGGGCTTTTTCGCCCTTCATCCCTTATTCTTCTATTAAGCCACGTCGAGGGAAATCCTCCCCTCTAAAATGGCCAACCCATGACGAAAATCAAAGCCGTTCTTCGCTTTCTACGCCCCCTCGGCCCTTCCTCGGAAGGCCTTCGGTCCATTTTGGGCGGCCTTTTGGCGGTCTCCTTTTTCTTCTGCAACGTACTCGGCGTCTACGCCCAGGAACAAAATTTTTGGAGCGCCCGCCGGATGGCCGCGCGCAAAATGCAGCCGCCGGAATCCGAGGGGATCGATCTGGGGCAAGAGGGCAACATGCTCCTCTCCCAAATCCCCCAGGCGGTCCGAATGGATTTGGGTTCCGCCGGCGGAGCCGCGATCTCATCGGCCCCCGGGGAATTGGCCAAGATCCCCGCCACCAAGTCCGCTCCTCAGGATTGGCTGGCCAAGCTGGTCACCCCCTATGGTTGGGTGCGGGACGTCTACCTTTCCCCCAAGGCCAACGCCCCGGTGGTCGTTCACATCCAGGACGCCCACGGAATCGAGGAGGCCCAGCGGAACATCTCCGCCATGCTGGGGTCCCTCATGCAGGAACGCCGGGTCAACCTGGTGGGCCTGGAGGGCGCCTCGGGCTCCTTCACCCTGGACCCCTACCGGAATTATCCGGACACCTCCATCACCAAGGAAATCGCCGATTTTCTTTTAATCAAAGGCTTGATCGCCGGGCCCGAATACGCCGGCCTCACCCTCCCTCAAGCCCCGGCCTTTTACGGCGCGGAAGATTCCACCCTCTACGAAGGGAACGTCAAAGCCCTTAAAACCGCTTTCAAAACGAAAACCGCCCTTCTGGCCACCCTGGCCACCCTGCGGGCCGCCGCCGAACAGGAAAAGAAAAAAACCTTCTCCGAGGGCCTCAAAAGCTTTGACCGGCATTTTGAGGCCTACAAAGCCCAGCGGGAAAAACTGGGCGATTACGTTCGCGCCCTGGTCAAAACCCCCGGGGGCCGGGACGCGCGCCTGGACATTCCCAACGTCCGGCTGCTGTTGAACGCCCTGGATTGGGAGGAGAACCTCGACTTCAAAGCCGTGGAAACCGAGCGCCAGCGCCTGGTGGAAGTCCTCGTTCGACGGTTGTCGAAGCCGGCGCTCCAGGACCTGATCTCCCGAAGCATCGACTACCGCACGGGCCGGATGGGCTACGGCGACTACCATCGGCACCTGCGCCAGGTTTGCGCCGACAATAAAATCCGGCTGGACGATTTCGGCCAGCTTTCCAGTTACATCACCTACGTCCTGCTGGCCGAAAAAATCAGCCGCAACGAGCTCGTCGCTGAACTGGATCAGCTGGAAATCGCCGCCCAAAACTCCCTGGCCAAAACCCCCGATGAAACCGCCTTGATGAACATCGCCCGGGACCTGGCGCTTTTGGAAAAAATGCTCCGGCACGAAATGGCCATGCCCGACTGGCTGGCGTACGAAAAGCGCCGCAACGAGATTCTGGCCCTGCGGGACCGCCTGGCCACCCTGGACCCCACGGTGGCCAAACTCCCCTCCCTCACGGTCGAGACGCTGAAACCTTTTGAAGATTTCTGCTCCTACGCCGTCCGCCGAAACGACGCCCTGGTCGCCAACCTGCTGGCCAAAATGGCCGAAAAAGGGACCACGACGGGCGTGTTGGTGGCGGGCGGCTTCCACACCGAAGGGCTGACGGGCCTCTTCCGGCAAAAACAGATTTCCTACGTCGTGGTCACGCCCAAAATCACCGATGTTCCCGGTGAAAGCGATTACCTGGACATCCTGGCCCACGACCCCGTGCCCCTGGAAAAATTGGTCGCCGGCGACCGCATCTATTTATCGCACCCCATCGCCCTGGCCGACGCCGCGGGCGAAACCCCGAAATTCATCCACGGCGCCCAGGAGGTCCTTCAAAACGGCGTCCGATCCGTTTCCGTCTCGGCCGCCGAGGCCGTGGAGCCCTGCGACAACGTTCACGGGGCCAACGACCGCCACGTGGATCTGGGCGACGGCCACGCGGTGGACATGGTTCGCCGGGCCGGTTCCGTGCTGTCGGCCTTCGGCGCGCTCGTGGGCGGCGCGGCCGCCCGCCTCGGCCAACTCATGGCCCGGGCCGCCGCGGCGCCCGGGACCTGGACGCGGAACCTTCGGGATCGCGCGACCCTCGCTTTCAACGGCGGCACTTTCTCCTCCCTGGGTCAAATGAACCGCCTGTTGCCCGGCCGCATTGCCGGGGAATTGGCGGGGCTCGGCCTGTCGGCGGCCGAAGTCGACGCCGCTCGACGACTGATGGCAACCGTGGCGGCGGTCTATGATCGGATGGGGCTCTCCACGGCGTACTACCACAACATGGCCCACAATTTGGGGGTCACCCACACCCTTCTTCAAATGTTGCGCGGGCGCCCGGCCACCTCCCGGGACGACGTGAAAGCCGCTTTCCTGGCCGGCCTTCTTCACGATTTCCACCTGCGGGACATGGAAACCGCCAAGAATCTTCCGGGCGGACTGGAAGCCGAAGTCACCGTCACCCTCCGGCAATTGAGCGCCCTGTGGGGGGTGGAACGGAGCGTGCCCAAGAGCGAAGAGGCGCTTCAACGTTTTCACGACGAGGCTTATTTCAATAAAATCCGGGCGGAATTCGGCGACGCCCTTCGCGGAGAATTCACGGCTTTCCTCGGGAACCAAACCCCGGCCGCCGTTCTTCCGGTCGTGGAAGCGCTGATTCGCCGCACGGATTTCCCCCGCAAGAACGCCGACGGCACCGACGAAAAGAGCCCCCAAACCATCAACGCCTGGTTCGAAGCCGCCCTGAACCGCCTTCCCGCCGGCGTCGACCATGACACGGTCCGGGACCTGGCCGGTTACCTTCAAACCGCCGATTTAAGCGTCACCAACGTCCAATTGACCTTCGACGCCAACGTCGCCGTGATCGACACGGGGCTGGCGGTGGAAAAGCCGGGGCAGGCCAGCGAAAAAGGGACCTTCATTTTCCTGATCAACATCCTGAAACCCCACCTGGGCCGGTTGGCCAACCTCCCCCTGTCGGCCCGTCGACATCTCTTCGACGTTTTTGAACGATTCGCCAACGTGCCCGGCGCCTTCGACGTCCCCGCGGTGATGGGCGCCGAAGAAAAGGAATCGGCGACGGCGCGCTGGAACCGCGAAAAAGAGGAAGTGGCGAACATTCTCAAAGTCACCGAAAGCCCCCTGCGGCGACTGGCCCGGATCCTTTCCTCCCCGATTCCCGGCCTGGGCCGTTTCGGCCAAGTCCCCCTCGTCTCCGGCAACTACGAAACCGCCATCAACGAAAATCCCGCCAAAACGCTTCTTTGGTCCGCCCCCTTCGGGGAAAATCTGCGCTTGCTCCTGCTGGCTTATCCGCTGATGATGGTGGCGGGAGCCCCGGCCTGGGCCCTGGCCAGCACCGCGCTCATGGCCCTGTTGTTGACGCGCGATTACCATCAAAAAGTTTTCTACGAGACCGAGGACGGGATCGTTCGCCAACGAACCGCCACGTGGATGGAGCGTCTGGGCATTTTCTCCTGGTTCACCGCCTTCGGGGTTGGGTCCTTGGCGGTGACGGTCCTCATGACGGGCGCCTTCGTTCCGTCTTTTGCCGGTCTTGGTCCGGCGGAAATCCTTCAAAACCTCCCCGTCCTGGCGCGCGGGCTGGCGGATTCCGTGCTTTCCGTGGGGACCTCCAGTTTCTGGGCGACCCCCCTTCAAAGCCTGCGGGAACTCGCGGGCGCGAGCGCCGCGGTCCTGGGCCCCTTGGTCGGCGGTTTCACCGCCGGGCTTTTGGGCCACTCCGGGGTCAATTTGGCCCGCCGACGCGAAGGCCGCGCCTTTTTGACGGGCAACGATTCCAAGGGGCGGGGGTTTTTCGGAAACCTCGTGTCTCTGGCGACCGATCTCATGGGGTTGAAACCCACCAACACCATCGTCGAGGTCGGTCCGGCGGGCAAACCGATTACCTTGGCCGACACCAACCACATCACCGGGAGCCGCGAACCGACCATCGGCTACAAAATCAACTACGATCCCATCTACGATCGAGACTTGCTCGAACGGTCCAAGGCCATTCAAACCTGGGCGTTGAACCAGGAAAACTACGGACTTATTCGGGGCTTTTCGGGGGAAATCGACGGGCCGCGTTCCGGACAGCACAGCGGTCGAACCTGGTGGGCCGCCGTGCCGCTCGCGGCCAAGGACAAAATCGTCGAAGCGCTGAAGGCCGGTAATCTCGCCGACCCCGACGTGAACCGCTATTTGTCCCACAACGTCCGCCGCTATTTGGCCTCCCCCAAGGGCCAAATCTGGGTGACCACCCTTCACGACCTCGTGTCCCAGAACCCGCTTGAATCCGTCGAACAGGACTCCCTCGGGGACCTCGTGGCCCATTTCACCGAAACCAACATGCCCTTGAACGGGGTCCACGCCTTTTCCCTGGAATGGAACCCGGGGTTTGAATTGGACTTCCAGCGCAACATCCACCCCGAAACCGGTTACGACGAAGTGTTCCCCAAAGATTTCGACTTTTTCCAGTGGCGCCTCACGCGCCACATCAGCGAAGCCCTCCACCGCGATTTGCCGGGCGACCTCCAAAAAACCGCCGGGGAACACACGGTCGCGGTCTTTTTGAACGAGGACAAAACGGCCGTCGAACGCGTGGTGGTCGGCAGCACCCAATTCGGCTGGCGTTTCTCGCCGGAAACCAACGCGATGGTATTGCCGGGCGACGAATCCCATCCGGACGGGCGGGCTTCCGTGGAGGAAGTCCAACACCGCATGATCCAGCTCAACGTCCGAACCGATGAAACCGGCCGATGGCAAACCGAGCGGGTTCGCGGTTTCTTCAACGACCTCCAACTGGCCAACCATCTTCTCAACCGATCCGGCCGCGTGACGAACGAGGGGCCCGCGACGGAAGAATCCGGACCTCTCGTGGTCAGCACCGTCCAACCCCTTCCTTTAATGGTGGTCCATCAGATGGGCCTTCCCGTCGGCGAATTCGTCCCCGAAAAATTCGTGGCCGAGCTGATGAACGACCGGGAACTTGGCCGGATTTTCCTGATGGGCACGGAAACCGACGAAGGCCATCGTCTTTATCAACACACCGCCATGGTCCTCCGGCAATTCGAGCGATACTTCGCCGCTTCGCCCCGCTTTCAAGCCGCGTTGACCAAAGCGGGCGTCGATCTCGGTTTTTTCCGCCTCTTCATGGCCCTCCACGACATCGGCAAACCCGAGGCCCGGGCCGGGAGGGTCGGGGAGAACGAATTCGACCACACCTCGCGATTGATTCGGCGCTATTTCGAGCGGCACGGATTGTCCTCCAAGCAATTGGATTTGGCCTTGTCCCTGGCCGGCGGCGACCCCATCGGTCAATACCTTCGCGCGAATCCCCCCACCAGCACCGAGTTCCTCTCGGCCCGGGACCCGCTTTTTATTGCTCTCGCCCAAGGAACGGAACCTTCGCCCCTGGCCTACAAGGCGGCCGCCGAAATTTCGGCCAACGCCCGTCGCTTGGAATTGGACGTCGAAACCTATTGGGAGCTCCTGACCGCCTATTATCAATCGGACGCTGGCGCCTACACCACCGACGCCTATTACGCGGAAAACGGGCGCCTGAATTACGGCCCCACGTCCCTCAACGCTCTCTTTGACTTCACCCGGACGGACGGATCCTTCATCAGCCCGCCTTGGCAGTTGAAAATGGAACCCCTTCAACGCCTGGTCCTCGGCGTCACGCCGCCCACAACGACGCCCCCCGCCGCCCTTCCGGAAATCACCGGCCCGACCCTGTTGACGCCCGAATCCGGCCCGCACCGGCTCCCTCAATTCCCCTCGCGCCTGTTGCTCGCCAACGTACACCCCGTTTCCCTGCGAATCGATCACGGGAATCTGGTGGCCACCGGGCCCGACGGCTCGACCGCCGTGCTTCAACCCGGCCAAACCCTCTCCATCGGCCGCTCCCCCGACGAAAATTCGGTGGGCCTGGTCATTAAAGCCCAGGACGTCAAAAATGTCTCCCGTCGCCACGCCACGGTGCAATGGGACGGTCAAACCGCCCTCGTGGCCGATTTGTCCCCCAACGGCACCTACGTCAAGCCGGGCGATCCCCTGGGCGACGAGTTCGACGCGAAGCTTCGGGCCGCTCTCCAATCGGAGATCCCCGCCGTGATGGACGGGCAAACCGTCAAAGTCAATTTATCCGTTTACACCAATGGGGAGGCCGCCCGCGTGTTCCGGGAGGACGAAGCCATCCCGGCCCGCGACCTCCAGGGCTTCGAACCCCACGAAATCACCGTTTTCGCGCGGTCGGCGGACGGACACACCGTCGACGCGACCATCGGACGCGTTCGGGACGGCCTGGGATCCAAAATTCAAACGTTGCAATCCCTCGCGGTCGGTCAGGTTCGCCCGTTGGACTTTTCAGCGGAATTCGGCACCGTCGGCGCCGCGTTCTCGCGAGTGACCGAAGACGTGGCGACCGCCCTGGCGGCCCTGGCCAAACCGCGGGGACGCGCGGACATCGAAAACATCGTGTATTCCCTGGGAGCCAACGCCGAAACCCTCCTAACCAACCAAACGACGCGTCGGCCGATTCCTTACAATTTGGAGTATTTCTCGGCGCTGATCAACGCCTGGCGAAACGTGCAGGAAACCGTTTTATTGGGCGGCCAATCCAAATTCCCGAAGCTATCCATGAGCGTGCCGCAAAAGAACCTCCCGTTCCCCATCGTTGCGAAAGACACGCACCTGGTGGTCGAATCGGTGGCCAACGGAAAAATCACTCTCCTTCTGCCATCCGGAGAGCGCTTAACGGGCTCCACCATTGAATTCGGCCGTGGAAATTTGGGGCTCGGCGCGGTTTCCGGTATTTCCGCCAAGCACTTCACCCTGTCCCTGGTGGGCAGCGACGTGGTGATTCTGGACAACGATTCCACCAACGGCACCCTCGTGCCTTCGTCCACCGTGGCGCCCCGGGGGCCTCCGGCGGCGACAATTTCGGGATTGGTCCCATTGATTGGCCGGCTTTACGGACTCAATCCCGCCAATCCGGTGGATTTGAACCGCATCGTCAACGAAAAAGCCCCCCTTGTTGAAACCGTCGTCACCGGCGCCTTCTACTACGCCGCGGTGGGCCTGCTGAGCGCCCTGGGTTCCGCTGTCGGCCTCCACATCGACCACGCTTTTTTTGCCGCCACGGGCCTCTTCGCCCTCGTGAATCTCGCCTTCGGCTTTTCGCACCGCTCGGTCTATCGCTTCAAGCCCCCCGTTCCGGGCGTCAACCGCCTGGGCCGCTGGGAAGCCGAGCCGGCCCCGGCGTCCCGTCGGGAGCGATGGGGCTTGGCGCTCCGGGGCGCCGCCATTCACGCGCCCCTCTTGTTGGCCTTCATGGATCCTCTGGGCGGACTCTTCCTGGCGCCGATCGCGGCGCTGACCAGCGTGGGTCTCCACGCCGTTCACAATCGATTGGCCGCCGAACGCGGTTGGTCCGCGCTGACCGCGGGCGGGGTTGATCAGAAAACCACCCCGCCCACCGCCGACCTGGTTTACATGCGGGCCAACACCGACCGGCGGCGCGTGGATCTCGCGATGGACGGCCTGGGATACACCACGGACCTTCATTACCTTTTGGCCTTCCACCAAGGGACGATCCCCGAAGGATCCCAACCGAACCCGGAGGAAACCGAATCGCTGGAGCGGGAATTCGCCGTGGCCCAAGCGCTGACGCAACTTCTCGGATACGATTCCTTGGCCGAATTGCTCGTCGCCAACGGGGAGAAGAAAATCGACATCCGCCCCGAGCCCGTTCTTCGTTACCCGACGTCCCGCGAATTGATTCTGGACATCCTGACCCGGCAGGGCGTCCCGGAGCCGGCGCGCCGGGAGGTCACTTCCCGCGTCGACGCCGAATCCGCGCGTGGGGTCCTGGACCGCCTGGCCGATTTCCTCGGCTACGAAGCGGTGAAAACCCAAACCAAGGACGGCGAAAAGGTGACCCCCGCCCGCCAGGGACTCATCGGCGATCTCCCCCTGAATTTGGCGTTTCACCGCCCTCGGACCGATCCGTTGAAGGTTTCCGATCAACGCGATTTCCTCCCGCCGTTCCTGAAGCGTTATCGCCTGCCCGCGGTGGCGGAATTCACCTTGCCGCGGCTGGGCGAGGTGCGAAAACCCGGCGGCAAGCTCCAACCTTTTGAAAATCAATTCACCCTGGGCCCCCGCGGGGTCGAGAAACGTGAGCGGACCGATTCCCTCCTGACCGCCCCTCTGTTGGGCGCGGCCTGGGTCGGCCAAGGCAATCTCGCCGTCAAAGTGTGGCTGTCCGGCGGGGTCCTTCACGCCCAACGGTTTAAGCACACGGACAATCAATTGACGGCCCTGGACGCTCAACCGATCGTCGTGGCCCGGGCGCTTTTCGAAAAGGGGATTGATCCCACGGAGAGCCTCGGACTCGGGTCCGAACTCTTTTTCACCGAAAAAGGCGTCGGGTTGACCTCCCCCGACACCGCCACCGAGGGCGGTCTGGTGGCCCTTCGGGTCCTGGCGGGGCCGAACGACACTCTTCAAATCGGGCTTCAATACGACGCTGTTAATAATCGTCCCACGACGGTTTCGGGTTTCCCCGAAGCCGCTTTCGCCGCCGCCCCCTCCCTCCCCGGGGTCCTGAAGGCCGACCGGGGCACGGTGACGGCCGTCGCTCTCGCCGCCGAACGCGATCAAAAGTTGGCCGCTTTGGCCGAGGGCCGGAAAGTCCGTCAGGCCCTGATCGAGAAAAGTTTCGAAGAAGCCCAAAGTCGGGAGAACCCCGGAAAATGGTCGCTCGGACTGTCGGCGGAGGATTTTGCCGCCTCCTACGACGGGACCGACGCGGACATCCCCGCCGCGGTACGGGCCGCGTTGAAGGAACGCGTGGGCCAGGAACGGGATCGCCGCGCGGCCCGGGAAAAACTCTGGGACGCGGAGGCGGCCAAAGCTTTGGCGGCGGCCTTCCAAGGGTCTTCGCTCCCCCTGACGGCCGAACGGAAAGCCGGATTCACCGCGAAAAAAGCCGATTGGACGGCCTCCACGGGGCGCGACACCCTGCGGGATTGGGCCGGTCGGTATGAACAGGAACTTTCCACCCTTTGGCGCCGCGGCAAAGAAACGATGGAACGTGAAAGCCGCGCGGCCCTGGCCGCCGCGCTCGCCGCCCGGGGCGATTCCCCGAACGACGCCGAGTACTACGAATCCGCCTTCGCCCCGGTGCTTCAGAAACTGGAGCCGGGGGCGGATCCTTCCGAAACGGTGAAAAAAGCCGCCGTCGATTTCCTAGCGGCTCACGAAGCCGAGCAAAAGGCCGCCCGGGAAAAAGACCGCCAAGACCGGATCGCCAAGGGTTTGAAAGGCTCCTCCGACGCCCTTCGAAAGGCGCTCACGGACATCGGCGCCGAATGGCTCTGGACCTCGTGGCAGCGCAACGACCAAATTCACGCCGCATTTCAGGACGTCGTACGGCAACACATCAACGACCCGGGAGCGCGTCTGGACTCCCTGGCGTCCCGTTTTGTTCGGGAGCAACAAGAAAAATCAACGGCCGGAAAAAATCCCCCCGCCGCGACGATTCGCGGGTTGACCCCGTTGATCGGCCGGCTCTACGGTTTGAACCCCGATGTCCCCGCGGATCTCCAACGGATCGTCAACGAAAAAGCCCCGATCGTCGAAACCGTTTTGACGGGAGTCCTTTACTTCGCCGGCGTCCTCTTGATTTCCCAGGCGGGCCCGCTGTTCGGCCTGGCGCTGGACCCCTCGGTGTTCAACGCCTATTCCCTGTTTGCCTTGGTCAATCTGGCCTTTGGCGCCGCCCACGCCCGGGTTTACCGTTTTGTGCCTCCGGCCCGGGGCGACCGGCGTCTGGGGCGATGGGAACTTGATCGTCGCCCGGACGGATCTCCCCAACAATCCTCCCTCGGCACCCGCCTCAATCTCGCGATCCGAGGGCTTGTGATCCATTCCCCTCTCCTTCTGGCCTTCATGGATCCGATGGGGGGGCTCTTCCTGGCGCCTCTGGGCGCGGTGGCCAGCGTCGCTCTCCATTTGGCCCACAATCGCCTCGCCGCCCGGCTCGGCTGGACGGCCGCCGCCGCGGCTCCCAGCGGCGAGCAGGGTCCCCCGAGCAACGCGAAGCGCCTGCTTAAAATGTCTTTGGCCGATTTCCTGCAGGAATACGCCGAAGAGGACTTTGTCCGCCCCGGGTATTTCGGCTACAACGCGCCCGTCATCCGCCAACGGCTGGACGAATGGTTCGGTCCCAACGGATGGTCGATTAAACACATCGTTCGCGGCCGCGTCGTCGAAGAGTCGGAAGCCTTCGCGTTGTACGAGGAAGGGTACTACCAGTATTTCAAGTCCCACCCCGAGGAACTGGACCGCCTGGTTCGAATGGCCCGGGACGTTTACGACACCGACCCCTCGAATGTGGCCAGCGGCGGCGATTACACGAAACAGGGCGACACGGCGGCGCGGCACCTCCAAGACGTCGCCATCCGCAACGTCGTCAAGCGATTGGGACGGACCTTTGAAGGCACCGAATTGATCCAAGTTCGGGGCCGGGGAACCCCGGGCGAACAATGGGCCCCCGGAAATATTCCCATCCACGACGCGTCGCTGATCCGGCAACCGGAAATGCGGAATTGGTGGAAAGCCGGAAGCGTCGAGAGCTTTTTCCAATCCACCAAGATCATTGTGCTTAATCCCCACCCGGTGGCCGAACGTCTGTTCGAAAATCACCGGCGGTTTTTTGGAAAAGGACGGCTTTTTCAATTAAAAGATCTGGCCGCTCTTCCCTGGGCGCTGGACGCGGACCAATTCCCCAAAGACGCCGACGGACGCCCCTGGGCCTTTACCGATAACGAAATTCACCAAATTCTTTCCGGGTGGCTGATGTTGATGGGGCAATCGGGCCTGGTCAACCGGGAATCCTTCCTACACGCCCGGGAGGAATTGCGGCAGCTGTTGGCCAAGGAGGTCGTCACCCGGGACCAGGAAGCGGTGGACAGCCACGCGGCTTTCGCCCCCTACATGGTCGCCCGCCTTCAGGAAACCGGCCAGATTCCGATCTTTTTGGCCCGGGACGCCTTGTCCATCGACGAATTCCGGCGGTACGTGGACCGGCTGAACGACCAGACCTCCGCCGCCGCCGTGGTTTACCATCCCGGCATTTTCACGCCGGTGGGCCCCAACCGCCGCAGCGACGACAAGGAACTCTCTCAAATCATCAAATCCATCAAGAACATCATGGACGAGAGTTTCCGGGAGATTGTCGCCGAAGGCCTTTTCCCCTACGATCAGTTGGGGCACAAATCGGCGGCGGTCCGGGAGCGCATCGAAGAAAAATTCAAAGAGAAAACGGCGGCCCTCATCGAAGGCGACGCGCTCTTCGCGGACTACGCCAATCAGATTTATCGCCAATTTCGCTCCCACGGTTTGCCGATGACGCGGTCCTTTGTCGTGGTCGACACCTACGGGTCGGGCAAATCGGCGTTGTTCGTCAAATCCGTCATCGAATATTTCGCCGCCAAGGAACGGGGTCGGGAAGCCACGCCCTTTAAAGTCGACGTCCTCCTGGGGTGGTCCAACCACGTTTCCCTCTCCCAGCCGGAGCTATCGGATTTTTACGCGGTGGACACCCGGGACAAGGCGTTCCTGGATCTTTACTGGCCGTTCCAGTACGCCGCGATTCACAACGCGAAATCCCATTTCCCGATGTTCGGCGTAAAGACCAACCCGACGAAGTTGCTCTCCCTGGGATACCAGTCGCTGGCCCTTTACAACCAGGCCGTCCGTTTCGTTCGCGGCGAGGTTCCCATTCAAAAAGCGGGCCCGACGACCGATGTCCGGCGGGACCGCGGCCCGCCGGCGACCCTTCCCGGCCTCGTTCCGCTCATCGCCCGGCTCTACCGCCTGAATCCCAACAGCCCGGAGGACCTCAACACCATCGTCACGGAAAAGGCGCCCTTCGTGGAGTCGGCGCTCTTCGGGCTGTTCTATTTCGGCGCGATGATGCTGATGTCCTCCCTCGACGTCATCGCCGCCGGCTATTTCGGGATTCCCGTCTCCCTTAACCCGGTCGTCTTCAACCAATATTCCCTGTTCGTCCTGGCCAACCTCGCCTTTGGGGCTTTGCACGCCCGGGTTTACACGTACCAGGACGGCCAATGGGAAATTGAGCGGAACCCGGACGGATCGCCGAAGACCGCCTCCTGGGCCACGCGCCTGAGCCTGACGGTGCGCGGCATGGGCATTCACTCCCCTCTCCTTTGGACCAACATCCTGCCGCTGCTGGGTCCCACCATCACGATCCTCGGCGCCGCGGCCACCGTCGTCCTCCACATGGTCCACAACCAGCTGGCCGCCCAATTCGGCTGGCGCGCCTTAACGGTCGGCGCCAATGCCCCGGTGAGCACCGGCATCAGCTTGGAATCCGAATTACCGGGTGGCGGCCACTTAAAAACTTCGATCCCACCTGAAAAAATGAAGCAAGTGAGCCACAGTTCGCTTTACCTCGTTCACTGGCTGGTGGAAAACCGCTTCAACGTTATTCGGGCCGCCATGGCCGGCATCACTTCCCGAGCCACCGGGCAGGATAAAATGGCCGTGTTTCAACAATTGGCGCCGGAAAACATTAAAAACGTGAACGTCACGTTCTATGCAACGGGCAGTGAACAGAACCCCCACAAAAAATTCGTCTACAAGCTTACGGTCGAATTGAAAAATGGGGAGAAACCCCTAACGGTTCTTATTCCCTTAGCCCTGAAGCGAGGTTCACCGACGACCGCCGATAACACCGCCGAAGACGAAACCTTTAAGGAAATTCAGCGGATGAAATTCATCTCGGATCTCGATACCGAGCGAGGGTTGACGCTGGACCAGCGTCGCGTGCCTATATCCGGGGGGTTCGTCCGCGTCACGCAGAGCTACGACAACGCGGCCGACCGATTCAACTTCGATTTGATCGATCCAAAAACAGCGCCTTCTTTGGGAAGCACCGCTTATTACGTTCATTTCCAGGAATTTATCGAGGGCGGGACCATTCGAGAAGCCCGGTCGAGGCGGGCTTACACATCCGAAAACCTGAAATCCGCGGTCAAAAACGTCCTCAGCATTTGGTCGGACATGGGCCGTCAATTCCCCGAAGACGCCTATTTGTGGATTATGGATGTCAACCCGGACAACTTCATGTTTCGCCGTAACACCAACGGCGAAACCCGACCAAACGCCGTATTTGTCGACTTGGGACTTAAATTCCGACGGTCCGGCGATCCCGCCATCGCCGCCGCGGACAAAGCCGCCGCGGCTTTGCAAAAAAACCCCTTGGCGGGCCAGCGCCCATCGGTATTCATTTCGGATTTGATCCGCCACATCGGTAGTGGCCAAAACATCGGCGTCATCTTTGAAGCCGTTCTTGAGCATTTCGGAACGACAGACGGACTTAAGTTTCTGAATTCTGTTTCAGGCTTGGAGAGTGACGATCAAGCCAAGCTGGACCAATTTATTGCCGCCACCAATCGCCGCCTTCGCGCGGAGTCCATGGCGGGAGGTTTGGGAGTTTCACCGGCCGCGACGATTCCGGGACTGGTGCCCCTCCTCGCCTGGGCCTACGGCCTCGACAAGAACAATCCGGCCGACCTCAACCTCATCGTCAACGAAAAGGCCCCCCTGGTGGAATCGATCGTCACCGGCGCTTTCTTTTACGCCGGCGTCGGCTTGATAAGCGCCTTGGGTTCCTTCTTCGGGGTTTCCATCGACCATTCCTTCTTCGCCGCCACCGGCCTCTTCGCCCTCGTCAACGTCGCTTTTGGGTTTTCGCACCGTTCCGTTTATCGGTTCGCACCCGCGGAACCGGGGACCCACGGGTTGGGTCGATGGGAATTGGAGTCCGCCCCCGCCTCCCGGCAAACCCGGTGGAACCTGGCCCTGCGAGGCATGGCCATTCACGCGCCTTTGCTCCTGGCCTTCATGGATCCCTTCGGCGGGCTGTTCCTGGCCCCCCTGGGCGCCCTGGCCGGCGTGGTCCTGCACGTCGTTCACAACCGCGCCGCCGCCCGTTTCGGTTGGACGGCCTTGACCGCCGGACACGCGCCCACCGCCGGTCCGGCGGCCCCCAAATACATCGACGCGGAAGGCAAAGCGGTCCTGGCCCGGGCGGGCGCGAAACTCCGGGCAAGCGTTGAAAAATTGCGCCGCGGCGGTCGGCTCACCGAGGACGATCACGTCACGGGGATGTTCATTTGCTCCAACAACGAAAGCCGAAGCGCCATATCGGAGATCCTGGCGCGCAAAGCGCTCTTCAATTTCAACAGTTCCCTG
>Ga0268298_10001040_pt1 | contig 33841 bp, 37 predicted proteins | sample WWTPWeurt_MetaG_FD_194462 | JGI IMG/M metagenome (GOLD analysis project Ga0268298, IMG submission 194462) | Activated sludge microbial communities from WWTP in Nijmegen, Gelderland, Netherland - WWTP Weurt | ecosystem: Engineered > WWTP > Aerobic digester > Activated sludge | place...
AAGATCATCAATAGCAGCATCAATCCTAACCTTGTTAGATAACAGATGTTGTATGTGATTATTTAGATTTAGTGCTCGTGCAGTGGATTCACTCTCGTATATTTGTTGCCGTGTTAACCCTAGACTAGCAACCTCTTCTTTCCTCCTTTTTAAGCCTTCCAATAGTCTTTGCCTTCTTTCTCGATCCGGTCTTTCTAAAAGAACCACGACTTTTATTCCAAAATCATTATCAGGCTCAACGTCCTCCCTATACTTGAGGTCACTATCATGAAACGAAAAAGTGTCCGAGGATTCACAATATAAATCAACCATTCTTTTTACCTGAGCAATATCCACCTTCCATCCTGAAACCTGAAAACCATTACTTATTCTCAGTAGAACGTCATCGGCAATTTCAGAATCGTCAGTTTTTCCATATTCTGTTCGCTGCCCTGAAAATGGACAAATTATTTTCTTCTCTTCTACCAGCTTTGCCAACAGCGCGTAAACTTTCAGGACCCCATTTAGCCTTTGAGGATCTTTTGTCTTTCCTTTTAAAGCATCTACTATTTCATTAACTATATTTGTATCCAGCCATACAATTGGTGGTTCATGTTGGTAGGGTGAATATTTTATTGGCATTTGTTACATTCTAACAAAATACAACCCTTGCTTCACTCAGCCAATCTACGCACATTTCCTCAAACTGGTTCCACCCGAGAGACAGTACGTGCCCAATAAGACATTATATCAATTACTTGACAGGTATATACCAAAGTATATACTTTGGTATATGAATACACATACAATTTTGAATGTGAAAACCGACAAAAAGCTAAAAGCTGAGGCAAAAAAGGTTTCCGAGGAGTTAGGCGTACCTCTCAGTACAGTCATTAACGCCTTCCTTAAGCAGTTTGTACGTGATAAGGAAATAACCCTGTCTGCTAATCAGTACCGCCCCACCCCGTATCTAGAGAGCATCCTTGCACAAGCCCAAAAGGAATATGAGGCTGGTAATTTTGTTGGACCTTTTAAAACAGGCGAAGACTTTATTTCACATTTAAAGTCTCTCTAACATGCGGTACATTCTTTCGAAGCGATTTGAGAAAGACTTTGCAAAACTTACGCCTGCAACCAAAAAGAAAGCTATTGCTACTCTGGAGCAGTTCACCAAAGATCCACAAAACCCCACTCTGCGCAATCATGGCTTGTCTGGAAAATGGAAAGGTCACTTCAGTATCAATGTTACTGGTGACAGTCGAGCAATATACTTTGTCATAGAGGATGACATGGTGAGGTTCATAGCTATTGGTTCACACAGCGAACTGTACGGATGATTACTTTCCGTATCAACCCAGTGGAACCACTTTCTTCCCCATCACCCGAAACAAACTCTTGCTTCACCTAACCAATCAAGACACAGTTCTTCTAACTGATTCCACCTAGAAATGAATAACTCCCAAATAACAACAATTGACGTATCGTAATTTCATAGTATTGTTTGTTTGGTTTTGGTCTACCTGACCACCTCGCTGTTCCTCAATAACCCAACATTTTGGAGTCGCCATGAAGCCGTCGGCAAAGCCGCTTTCTGAAAAAATCATCCCTTCCGACCTGACACATTTCGCACCACACGGTAACGGGGTGTATGGGTATCAAGAAGGAATAGGTAATCCTTTTTTACGGGGACCGCTTCAAGACAATATCGGTGGCGTTTTATACTTCGGTAACGATGTCTCGCGAGAGGAGTTTGATGCGCTCATGAGCATTACAGGGGTGTGTAAACTCTGGAACAAGCAACACGGGTACGAACATTACGACTTTGTTGTCTTCTACCAAGAGTCAGAAAATCCTGCTGAAGACGGCTACCTCGCGCAATTACGTATCGTATCTCGGTTCGCGTTGCGTCACATGTTCAACAACCTCACCGAAAGCGAATACTGCTCTTTCAAAAATCATGACCTTCCCATGAGTGACACACTGTGGAATTTCATGAAGAAAGAACGAGAAAAGTATGGCACTCATTTTGGCAGCCCGAAGCTCGCTGGACTGCTTGACGGCGATGGCGACTACGCTCGAGAGCAACTCTCTTTCGGCTTCATGGTTGAAAACAACTATTTTGGTGTCTACCGTATCTGGTCGAGGGCATGGTTGGTGACCAAGTGATGTTCTTGCAGCAGCATCGCAAAAGTTCGAAGAACTTTTGCGACGCTGTTAATTTTTAAATTGACACGCAATCGCACCTTGCTAACCACACCTACCAAAATCACTGGCACTAATTTTTTAATGACCAAAATGGTACACTCACATCATGAACAATCAATCAGAAACTTCACCACTAAACACTTTCGAAAAAATCAATTCCGAGTGGGACCCTGAAACGGCAGTCGCTGAATACTGGTTAAAAAATAATGAGATAACGATCCAACTTCAAAATCTCATGGTAGAGATACAAGATCTACAACAGCAACCATCTCCTTCCCCCGAAGCACTTCGACGTCTTGCTGCACTGGAAGCAGAGCAAGATAATTTACAACAAGAACAAATTTCGGCGGCGGCAAATTACTCTGGTGATTGGACACTCCTCCTTCAAGAGCGACTGCGTGACCCACTCACGAAACAAAAATTTATCACTCAGAGAATGAAGGCTCTTCCGACACTTAAAGATGGTGAGCCAAGTCAGTTTGATAAACCAGAGACATTTAAAAGTCACTACCAACAACAAATTGATCACTATGATGAAAACGTCGCGCAAGCATTTCTATATACCAACACCGGACCAGCAGCGAGTTTTGGCGCTATCCCTTCACAACTAGGAACACACAGCGCAGCTACAGAATCACAAGGAGCGGTTTTTTCTGACGCCATAAAAGATGAGCGACCACTCACCCTACGACAAAAGAATATCATCGAAGCCCACGAGAAAGGTCACGGACTTCGTGATTTTCGTTCTCCTATCGACCGTGCTGAAATTAAATCAGTCATTGACACTACGGTCTTGCAGTCGCTGCTGGCAGAAAAGCAAGCGAAGGGACAACGTATGAAACATGAATACCTTGACCATCCTGATGAAATCATTGAGCGAATGGCGCAATTCAAAAATTACTTTGGCATGAATGCGCAAGAGACGTTTACTTCTGCCCACCTCGCATATATCAGAGAGCATTATGTCGCCGACACAAACCTCGACAACAATGTGACCGACTTCTTGCGCTGCATCACCAAGAAAACCGAGCCAGCCTTCCTAAAGATCATCAATTCCTACCCCATCTAGGTTTCTCTGTGGTGAATGTTTACTTTGCATTGTAAATATTTCCTAATAATTAGCTACTAAGAAACCAGCAAAGCAACACCCGCTCACGCGGGTGTTGCTTTATAACAATTTTTTCCTAAATCTCCTCCACCGTCGGCAACACCTCAATGCGAGCTTCTGCCGATCCTGAAAGTCCAGTTGCAGCGTCAAGACAAGTAACTGTCACCAATTGAGTAGCAGTAAGGGGCTTGGTGGTAAAAGGATACGTTTCATCTGCAGCAATAGTACCGCTATGAGTAAATGATTTTGGACTGTCAGTGGTAGCATTGCGCAAGGTACAAGTCAGATCATGGGCCGACTGCACCGTAACCTGCACCTGGGTAGTATCACCACTACGCACCAAGGCTGGAGTAGCAACAACAGAAAGTGTTGGGGGTGGGAAACAAATACCATCACTCCAGACCGATCCTGACTGACACTCGATAGGTCGAACAGTGGAGCGAAGTGTGGTTCCGTTAGCAATAGCGGTAACAGTATTATCTCCACGCTGTAACAGCGAAGGAACATTGTTGCCAGAAACAGTCGTACCCACCGCCTCATTCACTACCGCACTATTTGTCTTTTGCACCAGATAATTATTTGGCGCTACCACATTATGGAAGGTCCACGTTACGTACCCCATACAAGAGCTGGCGCCATAGGGAATACCGTCAGAACAACCACCAATCGCCAATGGCTCCACATACGGCGGTGGCAAGGCAACGGTAAGCGGACCGATGGTAGTGCAGTTTGGAGTTTCACCAGTACCTTCAAAAATTACATGGGTGGCATCCACGCAGTGTTGCAGATACAGGTCGCTACGAGCTTGAGAGGGAGTAAAGGAGGTACGATCAGTGCCAACTTGTGTCGGAGCTAGCGCTGATTGACTAATCACATTGTTTGCAAATGGTAGCCATGCCCCGCTTCCGCCATAACGGTAGGTGAAGTCATCATCGAATCCCCTTCCGGTGGTCACCGGACCTTGGTTTCGAACTTGGGCAGAAATAGCAAAAGGTGTGCCAACATAATATGGTCCGCTTGCTACCGAAATATTTTGCGATACCAAATCAGGAGTAGGACAGACCGCTGAAGCCGTGGCGGTTCGAGGAGCAGACCATGCTGAAGAACCACCAACATTGTTTGCTCGGACACGGTAGGAATGTCTTGAGCCAGCAGCAAGCCCACTATGGGTATATGAGGTTCCAGTGACAGTAGTATACGCACCATCACGCTCAATATCGTAGCTGGTAGCACCTGTAGCAGGACTCCACGAGACCGTGATGACCCCTGTACCACAGGTGGGGTTCGGAGTAGCGGAAGGACGAGCCGGAGTAGCCGGAGCGGTAGTGAAGGAACGGACAGTACCATAGCCCGTACCGCCACTATTGGAAGCAATGGCGCAGTAGTAGTAAGTAGTGCCCGAAGTGGTGGTGAGGGCTTGATTGAAGGCTACCGCTATATTCCCTGACCCTAGAGCGGTGCCACCAGTAGCAGGAAGCCGCGTACCAAAAGTGTCGTTGCAGGTGGCGGAGTTGGTGGTGCTGTATCTGAACCAACCAGTCGCAGCGCTGCCGTTGGGATCCCCTGTACCATACAGCGTACCGCCCACCGCAGGTTTAGTAACCACGGTCGGAGCAGCAGGAACAGTCAGTACTGCGGTGGCAGTAGTCCAGCCTGAAACACCACCTTGGCTATCTTGTGTACGGGCCCTGAATGTTTTTGTACCAGTAGTATCCCATGTGTATGATCTAGTTTGCGCGGTGCCAGAGTTAACGTAGCCAGTGGCGGGAACTGTTCGGTCTACGACCCTATCGTTGTTCCAGTCAATCTGGTAGCGTATCTGATGGTTATCAGGGTCGGTAGCAGTGAAGGTGAAAGGGTGAGCAACATTTGTTAATCCACTGTGTGGTTGCGGGGTGATAGTAGGGGCGTTCGGAGCTCTATTATTGTTTACGGCGTTAAGGGAGAAGCTGATGGATCGCGCGGGGATGGAGAGAGTATCAGAGCCAGTATGGCAGTCAGTACCTTGGCAAGAAACCGAAGAAGAATAGTCAATTTTCATCGGAACGTTATTGGCATGACAACCCGGCTCAAGCTTAAAAGCTCTATTTCCCGTTCGAAACTCATAATATCGATAATAAAACCGCCCAATAGTGTTCTGGAAATTCATCCGCACGGCAATCGGTCCCGCCTGCTGCACGGTACATAAATTTCCCGAGCAAGTAGCGTTAGCATTGAGAGAAGAGACCGACTGAGTGGGAGGGGCAACGTTAAACAGAACATACGGGTCAAAAAAAATTACTCCACCCAAAGAAACCCGATTCATTAAGTCTTGCGGTAAGCAGGCGTCTGACACTGGTCCGGCGTTCGCCACCCAACGTCCATAAGGCGAGTCATTGGATATTCCTGTCCCCACCCACGAAATATCGGTACTCTCCGTACGGGTGTCACGCTCCACCCGAAGCACGGTTCCTACCGGTACTGAAGCGCCATCGGTGAGTTCTTGTCCAGTGGCGTTATTAAACAGGCGGGTTTTATAGGTCACTTGTATGGAGAAGCCGGAATTGAGTCCGGGTGCCCACCCACATACAGGACCGCAAATACGATTATAGCCATAACATCTAGTAGTACACTGCGGAGTAGTAGTAAGTGGTACCGTGTTAGTTGTATACACTGGTGCCCAATTCCAAAAATACGCCATTCCATACCCCTGCCCTCCACTGCTCCACGTCACACTTTTCGCTTCTGCCTCCCCTGTGCTAAAAAGAGTAAAGCAAAGCAAAAGAAGCAATAGTATTTTTTTCATATCCAGAGATTATTTAGGTTGGTAAAATTCAGTAATAGTCGCTCTTTGGCGCTGGCGGTAGAACCACCATCCGGCTCCAAGAATAACGAGCGTAAAGAGTAGTAGCAGTATGATCGGGCGAGCAGTGGTAGGAATATCAGAAGGAATAGCGGTGGTACCTGCTTCGTCAGTCGCGCAAGGTGCTCCAAGCGCGGTACAATCATACGTAATCGTCACCTCATCAAGCAGCTCACCTTGGTGCGACAAGGCAGCGGTAAGGGTGAAGGAAGTATAGTCTCGGTCAGGAACAAAGGTGTCTTTCACTCCCATCATGGCGCCTGTCACATCTCCCTCGTAGGTATAGGTATGAATCGTAGCACCCGCTTGATCTTTAAGTGTCAGCGTGAGGGTGTTGTCACTAATAATAGGGAGATTAGTGGAATGCAAACATGAGAACACCGTTGCTTCCTTCCCTGCAGTGAGGGGGTATTCCATAATGCTAGGGTAGTTGATCCGAAGCTCTTTGGTACCTTCGCGCACAAAGCGAATATGCAGCATGGAGGTAGCGTCACGGTCGGTGAGAATCGCTTGGAGGAAGGTAACGGAAGTAGCAAGCTGCGGTGGTGTATAGGAAAGAGTCTTTCGTTCTTTTGGAGCCAGCAGTACTCCTTGCGTCTCTCGCTTCACTTCATGCTTCTCGAGCAGCCCGTCCCAACGCGAGGTAATCCATTCTACTTCCACCACCTTCTCGACGGTATCAGGGTTCACCACCTCTACTGTGGCAGTAACCGACTCCTCTTGCATGAAGCGTGGCGGAAAGGCGGCAAAGCGAAAAGACGTGTCGTTGAGCATGACCGAGTGCTTATCAAAAACCGCAGGAGCATTAACCTCGTCAGTGATAGTGAATGTTGTTTTGTTGCCAGTCACATCATCAGTAAACGAAAGACCAAGGAGGTTGTACCGATATTCAGTGGTGAAGTAAAAGGCGGCTTCATACTCCCCTCCTGCCATGTAACTCGGGACATTGTAGGTGAACGTCGTGGGAATTTCACCATTAGCAGGAATGACGACATTGTCCTGAGCCAAGAAAAAATCTACCAGTGGGTAGCCATTTTGGTGCGTAAGGTCACTTTCCTGTTCTTCGAGTTTAAAGATTTTGACGTAAATTTGTCCCCCCACTACGGGATACGGATTAGCGTTCACCAGTGTACCAGCGAAGGTTAGTGTTTCCCCAGGAAGAGTCTGCCCTTGTGCTGGGGTAGCCACCACCTGCACCGAGCCAAAAGCGTAGTAGTCAAAGCAGTTGACGGTGCCTTGGGGTGCCGCTGGAAGAGGCGGAAGAGCTGGTGGTGGTAGCAACTCAGTGGCGTCAGGAGTTTGAGCCACGGAAACAAGTGGGAGAATAAGTAACAGCAAGGCTGGTACAAATTTAAAGGCGAAAGAGCGAATAACTGTGGGGTACATGACTGAATGTGTTAGGTGAATATGGAAATATTGTAGCAAATTTACCATACCTACTGAATGAACGACTGTGCATATTCCTAAATGCACTACTATATAAAATTAATTTGTTGCTATACTAGCGCACATGAAAATAACTACTCATCCCCTATTTTGGTCTATCGCCCTAAGCATCACCGCATTTATCGGCGTATTTTTTACACTCGGTGCTGCAGCACTATTTCTCGTTATCGTTCTTTCCATTCTGGAAGTCACCCTGTCATTTGATAATGCGGTAATCAATGCACGCGTTTTGGAACAAATGAGCCCTGTGTGGCAACATCGTTTTTTAACATGGGGTATTTTAGTAGCGGTATTTGGCACCCGATTTATTCTTCCGATTATCATTGTCAGTGTCGCCGTCTGGACCTCACCGTGGTACATCACCGAACTGGTGTTTAACAATCCCACAGAATACGGTCGACTACTTGATAGTGTCCATGGCGTAATCGCTGCCTTTGGTGGCATCTTCCTCCTTATGGTGTCACTCAAATATTTTTTTAATAAAGCAAAGTCAGTTCATTGGATACAAACGGTTGAATCTCATTTAGTGAAGTGGGGTCGAATTGAAGCAATTGAAATTGCGCTCGCACTCACCCTCTTAACTAGTCTTTCATTCCTCACTGAATACAATCAGGCTCAAGTGCTCATTGCTGGCATCGTCGGATTAATTCTCTTTGTACTGATGGAAGGAATCACCGGTAGTTTATCGGTAGAATCGGAAGGCGTTGCGGTGAGTAGCGTTTCCTTGTTTATTTATCTCGAAACACTCGATGCCGCCTTTTCACTTGATGGTGTGGTAGGAGCATTTGCCCTCACCAATAACCTAATTATTATTATGATTGGTCTTGGTATCGGTGCTTTCTTTGTACGATCCCTCACGATTTACTTCGTCGAACGAAAAACCCTCGCTACCCTCACCTACCTTGAACACGGCGCTCACTGGGCAATTCTTGGCCTAGCTATTTCCATGCTCCTTGGACTGGTTATTCATGTTCCTGAAGTATTCATCGGACTCATTGGGCTTTGCGTTGTCAGCCTCGCCTACTACTCTTCCCTGAAAGCAACCCGTCAGAGAATCTAAATGAACACAAAAACACCACCCGCTAGCGGGTGGTGTTTTTTTAGTCTACAAATTCTTACTACGGTAACGTTTGCAAGTATTGTCGCATCTGCATGATTTCCGCTGCTTGTGTGTCGACAATCGCTTTCGTAAGATTGGCGATCTCATCATGTGTCACATATGGCTGTACACTGCGTGCCATCATAATTGCTCCCCTATGATGTTCAATCATGTCTTCAAGAAAAACACGGTCGAGTGTTGTCCCCGATAGAGATTCCAACTCTCGCATCATCGGAACGTAGGTACCAGTAGCAGTATACGATTCTCCATACCAACTTTCATACCACGTCTTCATGTCAGCAATTTCCTTTTCTTGAGCAATCACAATCGCTTCCACTAATTGCCTTATTTCCGGAGTGGTTCCCCCGCGAGCAATTACTTCTTTAGCGGTGTCCACCGCTTCTTGGTGATGTGGGATCATTCCCTCAATGAACGCTCGTTCACTCGTAACCATCATTCCCATCATATGATCCATATGCCCCATGCCACCCATTCCCGTATCAGCATTATGCATCAGTGAGCCATCGGACATTCGGTGCATTCCTTGGGGTAAATTTACTTCTGCTTTTTTATCATAACCACCACACGATCCGAAAAATCGATTATCATCAGCGAGACTATAACCGCCAATACCGCCAATAAGCAGGGCGATAATAGCAACGAGTACTGTTTCTTTATTCATGTTATTTTGTCTTATGATTACAAATTCCACGCACCGTCACCTCAAGTTCGTCAACCTGAAAATCCTCCACTCCTAGCAACGCCTTAATTTTTTCATCAGGCGCGGTGAAATGAATCACTCGAGAACACTCGCTACAAACTGCATGATGATGTGGCTTTATCTGGTATTCGTAGGCAGCTTCTTTTCCTTTGAAATGCAACTTTTTGATTAAGCCCTCAGCCACAAACAACTCGACATTGCGATAAATCGTAGTCTGATCAAGCGCGGGGAGCAATGCATGAATCTCCCCCACCGACAGAGCTCCTGAAGTACTTTTAAAAAGCTCAAGAAGCTGCTCACGCTTTTTACTATACCGCCGTTTCATATTTCATAAGTGCATGATGTTCTCACCATAATACGTGCAGCATACCACTTTTCTTTCTTACTATAAAAGATGACACCTTAAGGAGAACGGTATTGCCCTTGCCCACCGACACAATCAAGGCTACTGTACTGTCATGTCGAGAAAACGAGGAAGTGAATACACCCTCCCTGATACAGCCTATAAAACCTTACTAAACTCCGTTACTACGGCGGGTCTTTTCAAGCGAACCTACTGGGCACACGGGGTTGTGTTTTTTACCACCGTAATGGGACTTTTTCTCTCCGTTTATCTTTTACAATTAACCGATTCTTTATTGGTGCAATGTTTTAATGCCATCCTCGCCGGTTTTTTCACCGTCCAACTCGGACTGCTTGGTCACGACCTTTCGCACCGCGGTGTCTTTGTTTCAAAGCGAGTGAATGCCGTTCTCGCTGTTCTTGTTTGGGGGCTAGGGTGCGGATTAAGTGAAGGGCGGTGGTTTTTTAAACACAACGCTCACCATCGTGCTCCTAACCACCTCGGGCATGATCCCGACGTCGACATACCTTTTGTCTTTTCACATGAGCAGGCACTCCTTCGCCCAAACTTTTATCAGCGGTATATTTTTCCAAGGCAACATCTTTTGTTTTGGGTTGGTATCTGGTTTGTCTATCCCTACAACATTCTAAACAGCATGCGTTTCCTCCTGCGCACTTTTTCTTGGCATTCGCTTTTGGAAATCATGTTAATGGCAATACACTTTGTTGTTGTATTTAGTAGTACTTTTTGGTTACTACCCCCTCTTACCGCGTTCATTTTTAACAGCCTCGTTTTGTTATTCATGGGAGTCTATATGGCAATGATTTTTGCCCCCAACCATAAGGGAGAAGATATGCTAGCGCCAACGCAAACACCCAACTGGGTGCACCAAATTACCCTCACTCGAAATCTTTTTTCCAACCCCTTCCTTTCCTATATTTTTGGTGGTCTAGAATATCAAATTGAGCATCACCTCTTCCCTTCCATGTCACGATTTCAATACAAAAAAGCACAGTACTTTGTGAAAGAATTATGCGCCAAAAATGCCATTCCCTACCATGAAACCACGTGGATTGAATCACTGCGACTCATTCATCACTCACTACAACAAGAAGCTAGTCGTTGGTCATAACAAAGATTATGCGCTACTCTGTTTTTATGCGACCAATTACCATTCTGTACACCATATTTTTCCTCATTCTAGGTGGATTTCTTCTCTACTCCTCATCATTTAAAAATTCTTACCCAGACACTGCAGCCGATTCACCAGCAATCACTCCCTCCCCCACAGAAACGCCACCACTCGAAACCATGATCGGACAACTATTTATTATCGGTCATTGGGCACACACTCCGCTAGCAAGCACTACCGCGTTGCTGCAAGAGCATCACCTTGGCGGAGTAGTCATCATGAGTGCTCCCGAAGATCCGACTACCATCAAAGAGTGGGTCACAACATGGCAAGAGGCAGCTGAAATTCCGCTCATTATTGCTATCGATCAAGAAGGCGGACCAGTAAGTCGATTACGCGGTGAGAATTTCAACACTGTTAGTCAGCGATCCATTACCGATACAACCATTGCGTACCAAACTGGAGTAGAACGCGGTAACGAATTGGCAGCCCTTGGCATCACCATGAATTTTGCACCCGTACTAGAACACGCCACCAAGCCTGATTCTTTCCTGTATGAACGAGCATTTCCAAGCACTACCGATAGCGCAGCACTGGCTGGCGCACTTCTATCTGGGATGCGAACTGCGGGAGTAACGGGAGTGATTAAACATTTTCCTGGACACCCCGATACTCCAATTGATTCTCACGTCACTCTTCCCCAAGTTCCGATTACACTTTCAGAACTCGACTCTTTTACTGCTCCCTTTCGCACCCTTATTACTACTACTCCCCCTGCCGCCATCATGACGGCGCACGTACAATTTCCACTCATCGACGAAAACCCCGCTACGCTCTCTTACTTTTTTCTCACGTCCTATCTTCGAGAAACTCTTAGCTATCAAGGACTCATTATTACCGACGATGTCATCATGCAGGCAATCGCCAACACCACAGACAGTAGCACCGCCAGCGTTGAAGCCATCGCTGCCGGCGCCGACATCGTGCTCTTTGCCGCAGAACCAGAAAAAGTAGTAGACGCTATTGTTGCCGTACACGCTGCCGTCGGCGCCGGCACCCTTCCCCAAGAACGCATCGCTACTAGTTACAACCGTATCACTACCTTCAATGAGTCAACGCGACTGTCTTCTACAACGACTCAGTAACCTCCTGCTTAACCCCAAGCATCGTCATATACTCTTCAAAAAATGCCACCTTCTTCTTGGCAAGACTTCCAGAGGTTGGTTTTTCTAGTACAAAATACATAAATGATTCTGCGAAGTCTTCTTCAGGAGAAAGTGCTGCATACTCGCTCACGTACTCATCTGCGTGGTCATCATGATAATTATAAGCAACTGCTTGGTTGTCAGCGAAACGTTCAGCACGCTTAAGATCAGACGAATCCCAAAATTGGGTGACGTACGCTCGCAAGTACGAATCGGCTGAAGGGCACCCGTGACGTAAAAAGTACGGTTCACACGAAACATTTGTCACCTCACTATTTAGAATTTTTTCATAAGCAATGAGGTGGGCCAACTCATGAACAATGAGTTCCGTATTCCATGCTGCCAGCGGTTCATCAATTACTCCTTCGCTTACTGCATAAATCCATTTCGTATGGCGAGGTGGCATTGTTTCCACGAATGCGTCTATTTCGCTTTCCGCTTCGGCAAACACAATTACCTGACCAATTCGAGCATCATATTGATCAGGAAACAGTGCAAATACGCGATTAAAATATACTCGGTGGGTGCGATTGGGTATTAGTTCAGTATTAGCAGTGACCGCAATTGGATAAGTTGCCAATATGGAAACGGTCTCACGAAGCGGACTAGCTGTCTCTCCTTCACTAACGATAGTGCGCTGTTCTCTCTCTGCCAAAAGCGCAGTAAGTGTGGCAATTTGCTGCTGCAGTGAAGCAATGATTTTAAGTAGCTCCGTGCGATACGCACCTTCAGAAAGAGTGACTGCCTGAGCAGTTACCCCTGTTGGCAACACCAATAAAATTGTCACCATCACCCCCATTCCCCACCGCGATATTGTTTTCATATTTTATACATTAGCAAACCTTCAATTCCTATGACACTGGCAGCGAGACAACAAAACGCGCCCCTTCGTTTTCTTTTGAAGCAACACTAATTTGCCCTCCCAATAATTCAACTGATTGCTTTACAATGTATAAGCCCAACCCAGTTCCTTCAGTCTGATGCGACTCGGCATTGCTCGCTCGATAGAATTTTGTAAACAGTTTATCTAGTTCTGCTTCAGGAATACCGATACCATTGTCGGCCACAACTAGCAGTACCGTACTCCCCTGCATTTCATATGACAAATTGATAGTGCCTTCTGCGTGTAAATATTTTACCGCATTGGAAACAAGATTGCTCACGATAATGTGCAGCAACCGCGGATCAGTAGTAATCGCTACTGCCGCTGGAGTTTCCTGTCGCTCCAACACAAGGTGTTTTTGCGTTATTTTGTCCATAAATTCATCTGCTACGGAAGAAAATAATTCACTCAGCACCACTGTTTCTTTAGTCGTCGCATACGTACCCATTTCTAATTTTGAGGCACTCAAAAAGTCATTAATGAGCGCAATCATTCGCAAGACATTCCGCTCAATTTTGGAAAGATAATTTTGCTGTGCAGTTGTGACCGTCTCCGTGAGGCTCTTTTGTAATAATTCAACATTCCACCTAATAGCCGCAATCGGCGTGCGCAACTGATGGGTTGCCAATGCGACAAATTCAGATTTGGCAGTGTCGATTTGTTTCTGCTCGGTAATGTCAACAAGCGCAATCAACCGCTGCGCGGCGCTACGGTACGCAAACGCCGAAAAAAGCACCCAGACCGTTTCTTCATTCATTGTCTGTAGCGGCAACTCAAGATCGGTAACTGTTACTCCCGCGCGAAGTTTTCCACGAAGCACCGTTTCATCAATAGTTGTTTCTCTTTGTATTCGATCAAAAAAATTAGTTTGTCTAACTGTCGTCACCTCTGCTCGTAGTAGCTTTACCGCCGCAGGATTAGCTTCCACAATTGTTCCTGCCGCATCAATAATGAAATACGCTACTGGACTACGTTCAAACAACGCGGCAAAGGCATCATCCTGGGCATAACTACTCTGAGACAGCGTCACCAAAAACCAAGCGTCAATCTTTTTTTGAGTATATATATGAATAAGGATTACCAGCAACAGTATTCCGATACCTGTCAGCAACTCTTGCTGCGTCAGAGCGAATCGCTCATGCCAATACACCAACGCTGCCGCCCACACAATACAAAACAGAAAAATAAACCGTTCCAGAAAACGTAAGAGTTGAAATCGTTTCAAGGGTGACATCTGCCTATAATAACAGGCGCTAGCCAAACAAAACAGCTCTCTGAACAAAACACCGTGCCCGTGATACTATTACCAAACGTATGGAAAAAAGAATTTTGATTGTAGAAGATGAAGCAGACATTCGCGAAGCAATTGCTGAAGCGATTGCACAAGCTGGCTTCGTCGTTTCTACAGCAGAAAATGGAGCGACGGGAATCCAAATTGCCTTTTCTGAACACCCCGACCTCATCTTACTCGATATCATTATGCCCATTATGGGCGGTCATGCTTTTTTGGAAAAGCTGCGTAATGACCCTTGGGGCAGAAACGCAAAAGTTATTATGCTCACCTCTATGGATGATGTCCAAAATATTGCCAACGCTCACACCAGCAGCATTGAAGACTACTTAATCAAAGCCCATAGTAGTTTAGATGACATTGTCAAAAAGGTTCGGCTGACGGTATATACCGATTAGTCAAAAAAGCGCGGCAGCCGAAGGCTGCCGCGCTTTTTTCTTTACATCATCATCTTTTCTTCAATGTACTGTTTCGCGGAAAGAAAGACTGTTTTTGTATCTTGATAATCTATTCGCTTCAACGCTTCATCAAGCGAGTACCACCCCGCCTCTTTTACCTCATCAGGATCAAGCGTAATCTCTGAATCAGTCGCAATAATTCCAATAAAAAATACTACTGTTTTATTAATCCGAACTCCCTCATATTCAAATGAATATTGTAGTTCAAATGTCGGACCTTCAATGACCGTCTCTGGCACCAATCCCGTTTCTTCTTTTAGTTCCCGTAGCGCTGTTTGCTGTGGGGTTTCATTTACTTCGGGGTGCCCTTTAGGAAGCACCCAGTAGGTATTGTTTCCGATACGGCTATACTGATGAATAAGCAATACTTCCCATTCCCTTTCAGCGCGACGAATGGGGATAATACCGTACGAAAGATCAGTTTTTGTTTGCATCCTTGCAGTATAGCAGAAAACCGGCGCGACCTTTGGTCGCGCCGGTTTTCTGTATTGTGCCCAGGACTGGATTTGAACCAGCATGCCCGTGAAGGCGCTACCACCTCAAGGTAGTGCGTCTACCAATTTCGCCACCTGGGCAATTACCTCACTATAAGGTCGCGCCATTATGCATCATATGTGAGGCAAATTCAAGCGCCACGTGTAATAAGAAAAGAGCGCAACCAAAGGTTGCGCTCTTTTCTTATTACATTAATCTTTCTTCTCTTCTGGAGTAGCTACAACTTCCGCTTCTGAAACTTCAGCAATTACTGCAGCCTCAGCTGCTTTCGCCGCTTCTTCCGCTTGCTTAATTTCCTCTGCTTCACGGGCAGCCGCTTCTGCTCCTGATTCAGTAGTCATTGAGACGAGGCTCATTCGACGCATTTGTCGCTTGATTTCGCGGTTTACTTTCTCACGAATGTAATAGAGCTTGCTGCGACGAACCTTCGCGCGCTTTACAATCTCAAGCTTATCAATCAACGGAGAATACAGTGGGTAGATTTTCTCAACCCCCACCCCACTTGCTACCTTGCGAACGGTAAACGTTGCCCCTGGTTCATCACCGTGCTTGCGAGCCAATACCAGACCTTCAAAAATCTGGATACGAGTCTTGCCCTTATCTTGAATTTTTTGGTGAACGCGCACGGTATCACCTGGGCGAATGCCAAGGTTCTTACGCTCCTCCATATTTACTGGTGACACTGTCACCCCTGCCAATGCTGCTTTCATAATACTATTCTTGAATAAATTAAACGAATGAGCCGTTTAAACGTGCCACAATCTACCACAAACCTGTCTATTCTGCAATCCGCTCTGCCGCTTGTTCCATTTCTGGTGGCACAGGGGCAATAAATCGCTCCGTTTGCCCGTTTGGTAAAACCATCTCCAACACATGCGCATGAAGTGCCAAACGCCCTAATGCAAGATTATTTGAACGGTCGATTTTATGAGGAGCATACAGTGTATCCCCCACAATCGGTCGGTCAATAGCGCGCAAATGCACTCGCAACTGATGCGTACGTCCTGTTTTAGGAATTAATTTCACATACGAAAATGGTTCGGCTTCATATTCTCCAACACCAATTCGTTCAAAGTCAGTAATCGCTTCTCGCAGTATTCCTTTGGCGCCCCGTTCGGCCGAACGACGACGATGGTCCTTTGCACTTCGACCTATCGCACGATTGATTGTCCCCCAGCGGTCATTGAGCCTACCGTACACCAAGGCACGGTATTCTTTGTACACCGTATGGTCTTTGAATTGCTGCTTCAGAAGTTGGTGTGCGGCTTGGTTTTTTGCCAAAATAAGGACCCCTGAGGTTTCTCGATCCAGACGATGTACCACTCCCGACCGTTCTAGTGCCACTCCTTTGGGCGAATAACCAGGTTCGCCGACGCCGCGTGCCTGCGGCACGCGACGACAAAACCACTCCACTACCGTCGGGGCATCATTATGTCCATCTTCATGCGTAAGCCAACCAGCGGGTTTATTTACCACCAGCACGTCAGCATCTTCATACAACACTTCTGGTTCAGCGGCACTATTAGGCACCTGTTCTTCGTTCTCGAGATTCATATTCATTGAGTATGCCTATAAAATCATCTTTGGTCAAAGCCGGCCAATAGGTCGGAAGAAACAGCAATTCACTATACACCGACTGCCATGGTAAAAAATTTGAGAGTCGCTGTTCTCCGCCAGTCCGTACAATAATGTCAGGGTCTGGCATTCCCGCAGTCCATAGGAGCGACGAGACCGCCTCTTCAGTGACTAGTTCGCCGCGCATAACTGCTTTATTAAATGCCGCTACCAACTCAGCTCGTCCGCCATACGAAAGAGCAATCCAGATTGTTGTTATTGGCGTAGTTACCATATCGTTATGTCTTTCAAGAGCAGCGATTTGTGACTGTATTTCTGGGGAGAAATCTTCTCTTTTTCCAATCACTCGCACACGAAGTTGCGATTCTTCTCGATTCATTTTTTCAGCAATGTCAGCGAGGTATTCCTGAAATAATTCCATCAAATACGAAACCTCGGCTTCACTCCGCTTCCAGTTTTCGGTCGAAAACGCGTAGTAGACCGCGTGAGGGATACCCGCTTCACGGACCCATTCCAATGATGACAAGAACACTTCTCCGCCTTGTTTATGCCCCACAAGCGTTGGCAATCCTTGTGCCTTTGCCCAACGACGATTACCGTCCATGATAAATCCAATACATTGAATAGTAGTTTTTTTCATAGCCCTTAATGTAACACTGAGAACTCATCAAATGTTTTGCTGGCACTGCGCCAGTCGACCGCTACTCCTTCAACCACCGAAAGCAGTGACCCTTCATGCATATATTCTACAAACGCTTTGAGCGTATCAGGTTCTCCTTGTGCTACTACTTCCACTGTTCCATCAGAGCTATTTTTTGTATATCCAACAATTCCCAGCAGCATTGCTGCTTCTTGTAAATACGCTCGATAAGCGACTTTTTGCACTCGCCCGCTCACAACCGCATGAATCTCAACCATAGGCATGCAGTATACCTTTTTCAAGCACAGTCTGCGACGAGTTCCGTTACAACACTTGTCTTTTCTCAAAAATTAGGTACGATAGTGCCTACAGAAATAGATGCGCGATTAGCTCAGTTGGTAGAGCAGCTCGTTTACACCGAGAAGGTCGGGAGTTCAAGTCTCTCATCGCGCACTAGTACAAAAATTGCCCAAGCTTCGCTTGGGCAATTTTTGTACTTATGCACCTCCCCAAGACTGCCCTATTGACTTTTTTCTTGTTTACTGTTTACTACTAATAGGCAACCGCCTGATTTCTCAACCCGACTGATGAAGGAGCAACAAAATGTGCTACCCCAAATCGTTCTTTCAAAGAACTCGTGCTTCTATCAGGGTACTCCTGGCGGCTGCCTGTTGTACCACCGCCCTCACGGGCTGCGCAGGGATGGAGCTGCTGTACGCTGCCCAACTGATTCCAGCGGCGATAGTTGGAGTCGCAGCGTCGGCCGACGACTCCGAAGAAAAACCTGTGCCGCAAAAGCGAGTACCGAAAAAAAGACTCGCGGCAGACACAGACGCTGCAAAAAAGCGCTAATCGGCTCCCCCGACTCACCGCACTTCAACCAACTAACCAAATAAGAGGTTCCGATGCAATTGTTCTCCAACCACCCACCTTTCCCCCCGACTCACCATCGGGGGATTCTTTTTAAAAAAGAATCCACTACCCGATACTACTATTTTCTCTCTTCCATTTTTCTGCTATGGTTATTGGGCAGAATTATATAAACTTAATGCTGCTGCAAAAAAATCAAACTGAGCCTGTTCCAATCTTCACTTGCCCCTGTATGAAACCATACAGGTACTGCGCTCGGAGCTAAAATATAAGCAAGCTTCTATTTTACTCCTCACTTGCCCCTGTAGTTAAATGGATATAACTGCGGACTTCTAAGCCGTTATTCGAGGTTCGATTCCTCGCGGGGGCGCTACTTAAATTTTAATTTTTCGAAAATTATTACTCAATATCACTTGCTGTTGTTGAGGAGATTTCAGTCTCTAACAAAGAGTTGTCAGGGGTGATTTGTTCATCCTCTGTTTGCCCAGCTATTTGTTGCTCCTCTGCCTGCGGTGTTTCTGTTGCTACAGCAGCACGGGGAGTAACTTGAACTTTTTGCAACAGAAGCATATGCGCCGCTGCTCGTTCTTCATAAGCGGTAAGTGCCGCTTCTACTAGTGATTCACGATATACTGTCACTTCTTCCGTTGCCGCTGTCACTTCTTGCACTACTGAGGCGTCTCGAAAAAATGTATACGTTTGCATACTCCATACCGCGCTCGCGATAAAAATAAGCATTGCCACAATGAGCCCAATACGCCATTCCCGAGCAGGATGAAATAGCTGTGGATCACGAAGGACAGTATCCGCTTTAGTGATTCTTCTGGCTAATTGGGCGAGTGTATTATTTTGTATCATATGAAAGTACTTGTACCTGCATTACCACCACCGCGTTCCACAACACTGAAGACTGCGCTCCCATTTCGATGTTCGTGACTCGAGCAACGTACGGCAGTGTTTCCAGAATGCGAATGAAATTCTCGACATTTTCTCTATTTCCAGAAAAAGAAAATGTTGCTTGTATCCATTTTGTTCCTCCCTTTTCGGCAATATCCTTCAAGCTATCTGTCTCCAGCGCTACTCCCGCAGTGAGCGCCAGTGACTCAACATGATTAAGAAAATCAATACTATCACTTTCTTTTTGCAAAAAATACGATTGGATCTCTACTCGGTCAGCCTGACTATCATTCGTGATTTGCTCGAGACGGTCGTAGGATGCTTTTTGGGTATTATGAGCAGCAAGAATGGCAATTTGTTCAGTGAGTCGCTCACCCTGTGCTCGCACTTGATAGACCATCACTCCAAACACTGACGTTGCAAGAACAATCAAAATAATGGCAATGGTTAATGTTCGTTTCGTGCTATGACTCATGGTGAATGTGGGTTGACTAACGTAATGGTAATAGAAAACGGAATATCCTTTCCCTGCGCGAGATGTGAAATCGGCAGGTCGACTGCCTCGATTCGCTCATCAGTAAGTAAACGGTCGCGGAATGAAGCTAGTGCTTGTCGATCACTAGCAATTCCTTCTATTGTTGCTGGAGCAGGACCCGCTTCAGTTCGACCAAGCGTAATTCCGCTAAACTGAATTTCGGCGTCTTGTAGTTTTGAAAAAAGTGCTAAATATTCAGAGAGCGGTGTTGCCTGTACTTCATCCATAATAATTCGAGCCTGCTGACTCGCCTGCACCAACGCCACGGACACCGTTTCATAGTTAGCAACTTGTTGTGAGGCTTCAGCAGCAGATGCTTGTTGGGCCTTAGTTTGTAAATTAACCAGTACGTATGTTGGTAAAAGAATGCTAGTTGCTGCAAATAGCGCTATTGCCCACACGATAGCCCATACCGAAACTACTCGAATCCAGTATTCGACGAGCAATTCTTTTCTTGCAACTGATGGAATGAGATTTATCATAGCTTATGACACGTTCCTTAACGCCAACCCAATTGCGGTAGCATACCCAAATGAATGTTGCCGATCGATTGGTGGGATAGTTGATTCTAGTGAAAGCGCATTCTCCCACACGTTGCCACGCACCGTCGGCACCTCCAGCATTTCACTGAGATAAGAAGGAAGTCCTTTTAGATTGGCGCTTCCTCCACATAATACTATGGAATTAATTCTTCGATCATCACTATTTCCATTCCGCAGATGCCAATACTGCATCCGCGTTGCTAACTCATCTTTTATGGTCGAGACACTATTTACCAAGGCTTCATACACGGCCTCTGAAGTTACTCCTCGAATTAGTCCTTGGGTGTTTTTAATGCGGGTTAATTCTTGCTCAGCAACATCTTGTCCCAGCACTTTGCGTAACGCTTGAGATAACACCTCGCCCCCCGTATCAATGGTTGAGGTGTAGAGCAACACTCCCTTGTGAGCAATCCCCACCCCTGTTCGAGTACGACCAAAATCAACCAACATCACTGCCCCGCGTAAATCATGAGGGACCGTCGCTCGAGTCATGGCTTGTGCTTCAATTTCAAATGAAATCGGATGGAGCCCTGCTTCAATACACGCTTGATAGTACTGTTGGATAGTTTCTTTCGCATACGCTGCCACCGCTACCTGTACCGAACGACTCTCACTGGATTGCGGTAAAATAGTGTAATCAAAATAGACGTCTCGTGATGGAATAGGAACATTTTCTTCGAGCTTAAATTCAAGCAATCCTCGCACTTCTTTAAATGGTGTATTTCGTCTAATTTCAGTTTCAAATAAATACGCTCGTTCTTCGGGGAGTGAAACGCGAACAAACTCGGCTTTCGTTTCCGCTTTAAATTCCTTTAGAACCGCTACTAATGTTCCGATGTCTTGCACTTGTCCGCGCTCTACTACTTCATTTGGAATCGATATGTCACCCCACTGCTCTAATTTTCTTTCCTCAATTGAACGAGCGGAATTAAAAGCAATGTACTTGAGTGAAGTGTCTGAAATATCTACTCCAATCGCTGGCACGGTAAGGAAGGTCGGTGTTGAAAAGACACTGGAAGAGACTGACATAGGTAGCTCTAGTATACGTTGTTATTGCCTTCCTTTCGAGACAACAACTCACAGTTTAAGAAGTGCGTACAAAATAATGAGAAGCAAGACGGCGACAGAAGCAATACCAATGTATTTTTTGGCATAAGAAATAGCCAATGGTCCAAACTTATAAGCACAGTAGCCAACGATAACGTAGCGAAATCCTCGCCCCAGAAGCGAACCAACAATGAATACCGCTATACTTCCCTGCAACACCGCCACCGCCCACGCGGAGGCAGTATACGGCACGGGAGTGACCGCACCCACAAGCGTCAGCATCATGGTGCTAATTTCAGTACCACTCACAATCGTTTGAAATTCTTCAACCGTCGAGAGCGGCATCAGTCCTAGCAGGATATCGATAAAATAATACGCCATGTAGTAAGCAGCCACTCCACCAAGGGCGGAAGTGACCGTAGTGACTATGACGTATCGCTTCACATGCACTCGATCGAGCAGGATAGCAGCAATTAAAAACGGGTCAGTGAGAATCGGAATCGGTAACGCTGATTCTAAAAACGACACTATTCCTAAAATAGTAATTCCAGACCGAGAGCGCACCACCGCACTGGCTTTTTCAACCGTACTCGCCTCGAGTACTTCTTCAATTTCTGTTTCAATCTCTCCAGCGATGGACATAGACTAATGAATCACCGTTCCTTGTGGCACAGCTGTAGCAGGATGAAGGAGCGTAAATGTTTCGCCCTCACCCCCTGCTAAAATCATTCCTTGGCTTTCTAGCCCACGAATCATTCGTGGTTCAAGATTCAGCAAAAACGGACACTGCCTCCCCACCAATACTTGCGGGTCAACAAAAAATTCTCTGATGCCAGAAATAATTTGTCGTGGAGTCTCTTCTCCAACATTCACCTTCAACTGGAGCAACCGGTCTGTCCCTTCGACGAGAGCAACGGATACGATTGTGCCAATACGGATTTCGAGCTTGGCAAACTCCTCATATGAAATATTCATACTCTACTTATTCTTTAATTTAGTAAGGTAACTATCAAGAATTAATGCGGCGGCTGAGGCATCAAGAAGACCATTCTTCCCCTGCACTTGTGCTGCCTGCTTACTGGAATACTGTTCTGGCTCAAGATGTACAGGAATACCAAGATGAAGCGTAATATCAAGTAGTAGTGCTTCTACTGCCGTATGTATTTGATTTGGCGCTCCTTGGTTATTAAGCGAGTGACCAATGATAATTTCTTTTACCTTCCGCTCGTTCACCAATGCTTCTAGATACGAAAAAAACTTTTCATCGTTTGGCACCACAGCATGTGGAAATGCCATCACGCCACTATCATCAGAGAGTGCGATGCCAATCTTTTTTGACCCAAAATCAATACCCATTCGTTTCATATTTGCTAGCATAGCACAAAAAAATTTTCACCCCTATTTAGCCATTTTGGTGCTGTTTCAAAAAACGCATCAATGGGCGTTTTACAATTTCCGTCACCACCAAATACACCATTGCCAGTCCAATAATAAGAGCGAGATCAGACCAGCTTGGTGTAGTGAATTCAAAATACTGTGCCGTGATTGGTAGTATCGGAATCAAAATAGTACTCAATACCGCGAATCCAGAGAGCCACAAAATAATCGGTGCCGGCCGACCAGACTGCTCAATAGGGAGCATGGAACGAATGGAAAGCAAAATGAGAATCTCCGTAAGAACACTTCCGATAAACCAATTGGTTTGGAGCACCGCTGGACCCTCTTGAAAAAAGAGTCCGAACCACATGAAATCAAACACCGTACTCACTAATCCGAGCGTGAGAAAAATAATATAGAGTGACCGGAAATCAAACTTCTGTGGACGAGCAATTTCAGCACGACTTACGCGGTCGAACGCAATCGCCATCATTGGAAAATCAGAAAGTAAATTGAGGAGCAGTAATTGCTTGGGCAGCATGGGGAGAAAAGAAATAAAAAGTGATGCAATAGCAACTGAATAAAAATTACCAAAATTTGAAATGAGTGTTGAGCGAATATACTTGAGCGTATTTGCATGCGTTTCTCGACCCAAGCGAATTCCTTCCACAATCACTCGTAAATCAGACTTAAGCAAAATAATATCAGCGGTCTCCCGTGCAACATCAGATGCCGATTGCACCACTAATGAAACATTTGCAGCTTTCAGTGCGGCAGCGTCATTTATTCCCTCACCCAAAAAACCAACGGTGAATCGTTCTTTGAGAAGTTGTACTAACGATAATTTTTGTTCTGGGGTGGTGCGGGCAAATACTCTGATCTCTCCAATGTGCTTATTTTGCTCTCGCTCCGGAAGCGCAAAGAAGGCATCAGCTTCAATCACCTGTTCAGCTTGAGTCACTAGCCCCACCTGTCGTCCGATAGCTTCTGCTACTCGTAGAGAATCTCCCGTAATAATTGTCACTGCCACATTAAGCTCGCGAGCTTGGGCGAGCGTTTTTTTAGTAGTTGGTTTGAGAACATCAGCAAAAGAAATAAACCCTCCAAAACGCATTCCCTCGCCACTATCGTAGCTCACTCCCAGTACGCGTCGCCCCTGCGATTCTTCATCAACCAACCACTGCCCTACCACTGCTTTGTCTACCAATCCTTGTGCAATAAAATACTCTGGGCTCCCACGTCGAATATGGAGCATTGCACCACTCTGGTGTTGCAATTTTGCACCGTTGCTACGAGCCGCTGGATCAAACGGTTCTTCCTCAAGGAGTGTATACTCGCTTACCAGCGCACACTGTGCCGCACTCATCGCTTGATTGGTCGCCTGATCAAATGGTTCAGGGTGTTGTTCATGAAGATCATGAGCAGTCAAACGAGAAAGCACGAGTGGGTGCCATGGGCATTCAGGAATAAGATAGTCATTCTGGTAGACCAATTTATTTTCGGTAATCGTGCCGGTTTTATCAGTACACAACAGCTCAATCGAGCCAAGATCCTGCACTGACGCCAAACGCTTCACAATCACGCTGCGCTTGGCAAGTCGGAGGGCGCCGTGAGAAAGTGAAAATGTCATCACGAGCGGTAATGCTTCTGGGATTACCGAAATCGCCAGAGCAATGGCAAAAATTAGTAAATGTGGAATATCTGCTGCCGTACCTTCTATTACAATATTAGCCAAAATAATAAAAAGGAGCGTAATAAGAGTTGTACGCAAAATAAAAGTACTGATACGATCAACTCCTTTGGTGACCTCACTCACACTTTCAATGGCAGTGACGGCATGAGCGATTTTCGCCAACTTTGTTTTCGCTCCAATTGTCAACACTTCGACATACGCCAAGCCACGCACCACCACGGTTCCTTGAGACACCTGTGCGAAATCATTTCCCACTCCTTCGACACAAGCAGTTTTCATAACCGGAATACTTTCGCCGGTAAACGTTGTCTCATCCACCTCAAACCCCTGCGCAAAACGCACCACCCCGTCAGCCGGAATTATTTCTCCCGACTCCAATTTTAAAATATCTCCTGGAACAAGTTCCGAAACGAGTACTTCTACTTCAACACCTTCTCGTCGCACTGTCACCGTACGCACCAAATACGACTGCAGCGTGTCAGCGGTAGTATTCGCTTTGTATTCTTGAAATAAGCTGAGCGCCACTCCAAGAAATACAAACACTAAAATAAAGCCGGCATCAAATGGCTCACCGAGCAGAAACGTCACAAGCGCCGCCAGCAACAGCAGTACAATAAAAATACTTTTAAATTGTCGTGCTAACAATTTGAAAAATCGAAATCGGGGCTGCGGTAATTCATTTTTACCGTACTGCGTTTGCCGTGCTGCCACCTCCTCATTTGAAAGCCCTTGAAACATACCCTCATTGTATCGCGGCGCGATGCTGTAAATGACTTTTTATACCCGTATGGATTTTGATCATTGTCTATTTGACTTTCACTCTAAATGTACAAATGTATTTATTGATTTGCGGCAGGAATTTCGACTGGCGTAATTACTAGAGAGGCCAAAACTTGATTGAGAGTTTCTTCGTAGTCTTTTTTACCAGCTACATTAATCCAGTAAGTATCATTAACTAAAATTAGATAATCTATCTGTAGCATTCCTTCATAGGAAGATTCAAAACGAATTGCATCCAGTCCAGAAATTTTTGTATTAGAAAATATAATACCGTCCATTTGCATTTTTGTTATCGCATTTTCTATCCAAGCTTTTGGCGTTATATTAAATAAAATAGTTTCTGGATATTTTCTACTCTTTTCTGGCTCAATAGAAAAATTAAATAAACTAACCGCACTACCAAACGCTGGTTCCTTAATGACCCAATCACTAGGATACGAGAAAGTAATGCCCCATTCTTCATTGCGATATAGTTGCTCTGTCGCGTTCGGGACAATATTTACTTCCGCGACGGGAGTAGTAGCAACAGCATCCCGAAGCGGCTCTCCTTGCGGCACGGCTGGATTCACTATTGTCCATCCATAATAAAGAAATCCAACTGCTGCTAACACACCAATAAGTACATAGTATCTCATATTTGTAAGGCTCCCAAAAGAGCGGTGATTTTTTGATTAATAACCGCTAATGTTTCAGGCGAAATCTCATTAGCGAGGTGTCTATTAGTATCGTTTTGTACCTTAGTGATTTTTCTAACAATCTGGTCGGTACGATTCTTTTCAAACCATACCAACGCTGACTCTATACTAGCTAATAAATTTTTCTTTCGTCGCTCACTCGACAGAGTCAGCTCGCTAATAGTTCGATACAGCGCTTCTAACTCAACTTTAATAGTTGGTGCTAACGCTTGCACTTCTCCTTCCATCACCGTTAACAGAAATCCGCTAGGAGCAATAGTGTCAATCGTCTCGCTATCAACTACTTTTGTCTTCACTCCGTTAAGCTCAACCGTAAGTGAATACGTCGCGTCAGGGCTAGCACCAACTTCTGGTATCACTTTTATGACGTAAGTACCATTTTTTGCTTTTGGTGAAAAAATCGTATCTTCTGGACGACCATCATGACCCTGAGTCAATTCTAGGTAATAGAGTTCACTAGGAATTTCTCGGAGATATTCTTGCTCGGAAGCTGTAACAGTGTCAGCAGACAACATGTTACCGTCAGGATCAATAACCTCCAAATCTACTGGCGAGCCAGTAGTAACAGCAAACGCTACGTCGGCCTGATGAATGCGTCGATAGCCCGCAAAGCCTGGCGTTAACTTATAGTCACTATTCTGACGTTGAATAATGCCAACAACTGGACTGCCAGCATTCACCACATCATACCCGCCACTTTCTCCAACATACATTGCCACGTGGTCCATACGGCCGTCGCTATCCCAGTCAAAAGTCATCGTGTCTCCCGCGCGAATTTCAGTCTCCTCAATTGGGTCAGACTGGAAATCGCGGAACAATCCATCCGCATTTACATACCTTATATAGTTGTTACTAAAATCCGCCGTTGGATTATTGGCGCGATTATATGCCCACGTAATAAGACCAGAACAATCAACACCGACGCCGTTAGCTTTAGCGCCCGTATCCGGATTAACATACGTATAGCCAGACAATATCCGTTCGGCAGTGGTAAACTCCCTCAGGTCATAATCCCAACCCTTCCCTCCCCACAAGTACGCCTCGGTATGATTCACCAATGTTCGAGCATACGCAGCCGCTCGTTCATGGAGTAGCGGTACTACTGGATCCGGTACATTTACTGTTACTTGGCAAATAGCTGTCCCACCCTCGCCGGTAAAATGAGCAGTATAGGTGGTGGTAGCATTTGGAGAAACGGTTACCGTACCAGAGGTACCTACCACACCAACCTCCTGATCGATAGTAGCAGCAGTAGCATTGGTACTAGTCCACTCAAGAGTAGTAACTTGACCAGTCTTGGGAGCAATCGTACTTGGTGTAGCGGTGAATATGCAGGTGGGAGCGGCTGCACCACGAAGCACTACAGTGAATTTCATAGTCGTTAGATACGTTTCAAGAGTAGCGGTACCCAAATATCCATACACATCAACTTCATACTGACCCCCACGTGTCCACTTATACGCAGAGGGAACAATATTGCGAGAAGGATCATACAATAAATATTCAAAGTGCCGTTCTCCGTTCTCAGAAACATAGTACAGTTTTGCTATAGCACTGGTGACTTCAGCTGGTTTTATAATATCCATATTACTCTCTTTTCCATAGCTTATGGTGACCGTATCATTATGATGAATATCAGGAATACCATTCATAAAAAATAAATTCCAAACATAATCATATGAGCTTATTGTATACGTGGTCGGTTCATAGATTGAAGCTTGTGTCACTTTCGGTACAAGTAAAAATAATCCAATACCAATGCTAAAAAGCAGAACCACAATATTCACAAAAAGTTCGGACCTCTTCACTTTCCTCCTCAAAAAATTGCTCATGTAAAATGGTACTAATACCCTAATAATATATTCACTTATATTATCAGAGGATTCTCAATTCAGACCACGCTTAAAAATGATATCCATTTTGATTCATAATTAACCACAGGCGGTTATACCATAATTTATATCCTTCAGAGTTTGGATGAATACCATCCATGGCAAAAAGATTTTCAGGATTATTCAGAAATGGATTTTCTGTTTTTTCGGTAAATAAATCAATTGTTGGAATATCACACTCTTCAGAAATTTCACGGATTGTACGTTGTACCAAATCACAACGGCACTTAAGGAAGGTTCGTAGAACCTTTGGAAAGAGCGGAGCGAAACCAATATTATTGTAGATTAAAAAGAGCACCCTTTGATTACTGAGCAATTTCAAAATTGGAAGTACCGTGCGCAATTCTTTTCGAATACTCCTTAAGCTTGTCAAATGCCAAACATCATTTCCTCCCACACTAACAATTACTAAATCAAATTTAGTTTCGTTGAGATTTTTTATTTGTCCATGAAGATTCCTCACCAGACCACCATTTTGCGCCACATTCACAATCTCTATATCTGGATAATCTCGAGCAAATCTTCCTGCAATAGTATCCCGCCAATGACTAGCCCCTGTACCAACCGCAGTACTGTCACCCAGAAGAAGGATTCATCTTTCATTATTACGTCCTTTTTGTGAATATGGTTTAACTGTCAGCCCTAAAAATTTATTGTAGGAGAGTTTAAAAATCATCACCACAATTCTAAATACAATCAAAAGAATTATTGCAATAAGCACGTAAACGAAAATACTTTGATGTTTAGCCGTCTCTAAAAATATTAGTGACAGTTCTTTAAAATTGTTCATTTCTTAATTTACGCTTATAATTCATCAAACTCATTAAAACCTCTCTTTCACTAAGGACCTTTTCAACATTATTTCACATTTGATGGAATTTTTTGCTCATTTTTTAATTGTATCAGAAATCATACAAAAAAAATTTGGAAATATTCCTGAGCAGAGTACATAGCACAACTATAGCAAAAGCTAGTTTGTAATCATGTCCTGAAAGACAACCCAGTAATTCGGAAACTGCTTAAAAGATGGGTTGAAAAAGTGTTGCAATGTAACACTATATTTAACTGTGCTCCCGCCAGGAATCGAACCTGGAGCGCTGGTACCGCAAACCAGCATTTTATCCATTAAACTACGGGAGCAAAAGCAACACTTACCCACCAATATTGGAGTAAGTGCGCCACATCATACCTTAAAATCCAAATAATTCCAGTATTTTCACAAACAATGACTCCTCGAGATCTTCTTCGGGCAACTTTTCCTTCAAGATTGATTCAATCTCATCAATATGATCAGGAGGAATCGGCAGTACCATCAGCGGCATGATTTTTCGATTTGATTTAATGAGCAGCTGTGGACCACGCGGGTCTTCTTCGTCGATATTATAGCTTTCAAGCGCTGAAAACGGATATAGCTGATCCTCAATCTTCACACCACGGATACTAACGGCATACGGAATAATTGAAGGGCGTTTTGCCGCCGAAACAGCAAGCGCACCGCCAGCAAGCCCAATAAGTAAAGCAAAGAGTACATTTCCAAATAATATTGCCACAATGACAAAAGCAACAATGATGATTGCCAGCGCAAAAAACCAGTCGTTCCCCTTCTCAACGTGATGATGTTCAGGCGCCTCCCATGCGACGCTTCGTAGTGTTGGTTCCATTGCCAAAATTGTACCACAGACAAAACACAAAAGTGTGTACAATTCACGTCTCATCTGCTATTATCGGACCACTTGACGAAAGTTCGTCAAAGTAACTATCGTAACGAACAACGAAATACTCTGGGAAGATGGCTGAGTGGAAGAAAAATGAACTGCTTCATTTTTCTTCCGTTCCGCGATCTTTAGAGCGCGGACGTGCCGATGTTTACGAGGCACGAGGTGGATGAAATCTTCAACCACTTACAACGTACAGTTGAATAATTTGGAGAGATGGCTGAGTGGTTGAAGGCGACGGTCTTGAAAACCGTTAGGGGTGAAAGCTCCTCGAGGGTTCGAATCCCTCTCTCTCCGCCAAAATTGGAAATCGGAATCCGAAGCCGAAATGGGGTCGGCGCGAAGCGCCGACACAAACGCATTCCCGCCAAAAATTCCCGAATTCAAAAGGTTTTTCCACGCTCCGCGTGGCTCAAAAAAGACGGTTCGATCCTTAATTTGAAAGTTCGAACCGACTTTTTTGTACAAATGAAGTTTTTCTTCATTTGTACACTCGTTTGCCAATTCCACATTGAATTTCAAAAACTTTTCCGTAAGTTCGAACCGATTATTCGCTTTTTGCTCAAAAGCCGATAATTTCTCTTTGAGAAGCTGTTTTTCGTTCACGAGTTTGTTTTTCATATCTCGATATTCTTCGAGCGACAAGGCGTTTTCGAGATAAGCGTTTATCAGCTTCTCAATCTTGGAATCCAAAAGAGAAATATCGGCTTTTGTGTTGTCCGCAAAAAGCGTAGACGATTGGGCTTCACTCAACATATCTTTTCTATTTTCCGCCAACATCCAAGAAGCCCAATCGTCTGGCAAAGAAACTTTTTTGATTTCCTTTTGAATTTCGGAAGTGATGATTTCCTCACGAGTGTATTTTTGTGAGCAAGGATTTTTCCGTTTAGTACAACGCAGATAGTTATGACCTTTTTGTGTTTCGGTAGTAATGAAACAACCACATTCTCCGCAACGGAAAAATCCTCTATACAAAAATGGTTTTAGACCTTTCGAGTGAGGTTTAGATTTTCTCATCATCACTTCCTGAACGGAATCAAAAAGTTTCTTTGTAATAATCGGTTCGTGTTTGCCTTCGTGGATTTCGCCGTTATACAACATCAAACCTGTGTAAATTGGATTTTTCAAAAGTTTTTGATAATTCGACACCGCAAGTTCCTTTCCGCTTTTTCTTTTCAATCCAAGTCCGTTAAATTTGTCGCGAAGCTCCCGCAAAGTGAAAGACCCAGACGAATATGCCTCAAATGTTTTCTTGATTAAAGGTGCGATATTTTTATCAACAACAATTCTCCCACCGACATTTAGATATCCAAGTGGAGACATTTGAGGCCATATTCCGTCTTTCACTTTGTTTCGCTTACCACGCTTTATATTCTCGCTTAAATTGTCCACATAATACTTGGATTGCGAAAAAGCGATTGAAAGCATGAATTTGCCTTGCGGTGTCGGATCACACCAGAAAGTTGGAAATTTCAGCTCGGCAAGTTTTTCCGTATCGAGCAAGTAGATAATCTTGCCACCATCAACACTATTTCTCGCCAATCTGTCGGGATGCCATGCCAAAATTCCATTTGCTTCACCTTGCTCGATACGGAGAAGCATTTCATTAAATACTGGCCGACCTGGTGCTTTAGCAGTTTGTTTCTCTACAAAAATATCAATGACATCAATTTGCTCTTTAACCGCTAACTCTTTGAGTTCGGCCAGTTGATCAGAAATGCTTCTCACTTGCCGATCCTCTGCATCGGTACTTTTGCGAGTGTATATGAAAAACTTTCTGGTGTGATTATTCATAGAATTGTATTGGCAAACGAGTGAGCCACGCGGAGCGTGGAAAAACCTTTTGAATTCGGGAATTTTTGGCGGGAATGCGTTTGTGTCGGCGCTTCGCGCCGACCCCATTTCGGCTTCGGATTCCGATTTCCAATTTTGGCGGTGTGTATTGGACGAAGTTCGAATGTATTTCGGACAAAATCCGCAGGATTTTTACGACTAATCGCACGCGCCACGCGCGTGGTGGCTCTAAACCTCTCCGTACGCTCCGATTGCGTGGGGAAGCGAACCAATGCGCCTCGGACACGCTCGCAGACTCGCGTGTGCAAAAACCAAAAAATTTCCTTGCATTTTTCTCGCGTCTCCTCCCCCCACCCCTCCACCGCGAAGCGGAAAAAGAAATGGAAAGGAAATTTTTGGTTTTGCTTCGCCGTTATCATATTTACCTTTGGTTTATTTTTTGCTATCATTGTATTAAGTTAGGTAGCTATGGATAACTACTACTCTAATTATAGTAATATATTACAATGTCTGCAAGCAAAAAATCAACAATCGCCAATAACATAAAGAAATACCGACAAAAACTCGGTATTTCTCAAGATCGTCTTTCTAAAATGGCGGATGTTACCTACAACACAATAATCAAAATAGAATCGGGGGGTAGTCAGAACCCGACCATTGATACCCTTTCAAAAATAGCTAAAGCGCTCAATGTCAGCGTTGATGATTTGATTAAATAATTATGAAAAAGAAAAACATTGATTATACAAATTGGTCCAAAGATGAGCTTGTAAAAGAATTAAAGCGCATCAAGGAAACCACATACGGACTTGTTTGGCATCGAGACGTCCCACAAGAAAAAATTGATGTACTTATCAATCCCGATGCTCGTACGCCAGAAGAAATGTTTGCAAACGAAGTTGCGGGCAAACCTTTTCCTGTTTTAAAAGAAGTTAAAGGCAAAGAGGTTGTTTCAGATAAAAAAGATCAAACACATATTTTGATAGAGGGCGACAATTATCATTCACTCGCTGTTTTAAATTTCACCCACCAAGAAGCAGTTGATGTTATTTATATTGATCCTCCTTACAACACTGGAAATAAAGATTTTATCTATACGGACAAATTTAAAAGTGATTTTGTAATAAAAGATGATCCTTTTAGGCACAGCAAATGGCTTACTTTCATGGAAAAAAGATTAAAGCTGGCAAAAAAATTGCTTAAAAAAGACGGTGCCATTTTTATTAGCATCGATGATCATGAACAAGCTCCGCTTAAGATGTTGTGTGATGAAATTTTCGGAGAGGAGAACTTTATCGATAGTATTGTTTGGGACAAAAAATCATCAGCAAAAGGAGTACCACCAAAAAATATGATGGTAAATGTGCACGAATACATAATTGCATATCAAAATGGCGACGGCTTTAAATTTGTTGGTCAAGAGAGAACGGAAGAATCAGGGAAATTTAAAAATCCTGATAAGGATCCTAGGGGGCCTTGGCGAGAGTCAAATATAAAAAGTACAACTAAACCTATTGATCAAGCATTTACTATCGTTGATCCAAATACAGGCAGAGAGTATACGAACACATGGGCGTTTTCGAAAGAATCATTGGAACGCATGATAAAAGAAAACCGTATTTTGTGGAAAGATACTCTCCCAAAACAAAAAGAGTTCATGAATGAAATGAGGAATGAAAACATGGCAATAAGAAGCAATTGGGGAGTTTTTGATGCACAAAGTACAACAGTGTTCTTAAAGGGGTTACTTCCAGATACTAAATTTGATAATCCTAAACCTATTAGCTTAATGGAATATCTGATAAAGGTTGCTACGAAAAAAGATGCCACTATTCTAGACTTCTTTGCTGGTAGTGGCACAACTGCCCACGCTATTCTTAAAGTTAATACAGAGGATGGTGGAAATCGAAAATTTATTCTTTGTACAAATAACGAAAACAATATTGCAACGGATGTTTGCCAACCACGACTTCAGAAAGTGATGAAAGGTTACAAAAATAGTAAGGGTGAGAAAATTGAAGGACTTGGTGGAAACCTTAAATATTTTACCGCTTATGATTTTGTAGAATCAGAGCCGTCAGACAAAAACAAACACAAATTGGTCAACAAATGCACCGAGATGCTTTGTATTAAAGAAGGTATCTATGATCTTGTAATTGAAACCGATGACTACAAAATTTTAAAAAGTCACGATGACAGATATCTTGGAATTATTTTCTATGAAGATGCGATTGATGAATATAAGAAAGCAATCAAAAAAATTGATGCAAAATTAAACACTTATGTATTTTCGCTTGGGGATGATCCGCACACGGCGCAATTTACTGATGTTGCAGACAAGGTCGTACTACAAGCAATACCTGAGATAATTTTGAAGGTATATCAGGAAATTTTTAGATAATTATTATGATTGAATTTAAAGACTATCAAGAAAAAGCAATCGTTAAGTTGAAATCAGAAGTCAACGAGCTTTTGGAATCTCAAAATGATGAAGTCATTGTTTTCAAATCTCCGACAGGATCGGGAAAGACATTGATGACAGCAGAATTTTTGCGTCGCTTGATTGACGCTCGCATAGACGG
>Ga0268298_10001041_pt1 | contig 33825 bp, 23 predicted proteins | sample WWTPWeurt_MetaG_FD_194462 | JGI IMG/M metagenome (GOLD analysis project Ga0268298, IMG submission 194462) | Activated sludge microbial communities from WWTP in Nijmegen, Gelderland, Netherland - WWTP Weurt | ecosystem: Engineered > WWTP > Aerobic digester > Activated sludge | place...
CGCCCGCACCGCTGCCGCCCGCACCGCCGCTGGCACCGGTTGCGCCACTCCCGCCGGCCCCGCCGCTGCCGCCCGTCGCTCCGCTGCCGCCTGCGCCCCCCGAGCCGCCGACGCCAGCGTCGCCGCATCCGCCGCCGCCCGAGTCTCCGTTGATCAGACCGTCGACGAGACACTTGGCCGTCTCGGTGGGAACGGCGCGCTTCGCCACGACCTGTTGGAAGCAGCTCGAGAACTGGGCGGTGCAGGTCAAGGGGTTTGCCGTCGCGCACTCGCTCTCGAGCGCGCTGACCAGGCTGTCGCTCATCGGCAAGATCAGCTTGCCGGCGAGCTTCAGCTCGTCGGGAACGGTGCTCGACGCGGAGAAGAACACGCCTTCACAACCGGGAACGACGCCTCCCGCGCACTGATCACAAAACGTGGTGGCGAAGCTCTTCTGCGCCGCCGAAGGCGTCAGTCCCGAAAGCGAGCTCGCGAAGCAACCCGCTGGAGAGCCGCCGGACTCGATGCACGATCGCACGGCGTTCAGATACGGTTCGCTGAGGAGGTCAACGACCGACGCACAGTCGGCCACCATGGCCTTGTCGCATGCCGTGGCCTGGCCGCACGCGGAAACGTAGCTCGCGACGGACTGGCAGAGTTGCTCTCCCGGCGTCGGCGTCGACTTGCCGCCACCTCCGCCCGAGTCGTCGCCGCCGCAGGCTTCGGCGACCAGCAACGCAGTGACGACCGCGACCGACCAGGCGAAGTTTCGTGCCTTCATGGGCAGACGCATACTCGGCACGCGGGGGTGGGGTCAAACCCGGAGCGCGCGTCGGAACGGTGGCCGGCGCGCCGGCCGGGCGCGATCGTCGAACGAGGACTAGGGCTGCCGCGCTCCGACACCGTAAGGCGTCACGAGATACTTCACCGCGCCATTTTCTCGCCAGAACGTCGCATCGAGATCCATCGACTGATAGTTGAAGTAGTAGCTGTCTCGCCACGTGGGAACGAGCGCCATGGTCTGCCCACCGAAGACCAATTGCATTTGGCTTCCGACATCGCTGACGGCCATCGCGCCCAGCGTGTTGCTCTGGTAGTTGCCTGCATGTTCGGCGCGCAGCTTGGCGTCGTACGGAATCGGGGTCGCGGCGGGCAGGGCCGATCCCGAGAACGCCAGCGCGACCTGATCGAGGAGGTCACTCGCGTACGGCATGTACGCGTCCGAGTTCACTACCAACGCGACCGCCAGGCCGCGGCTCGGGACGATGGAGTAGCTCGACAGAAACCCCGCGACGGAGCCGCTGTGCCCAATCACGCGGACTTCCCCGAGCTCGTCGACGAACAGGCCGAGGCCGTAGCTGCGAGCCTCCCACGCGGTCGGCGTGCGCGCGGCGCTCATCTTCGCCAGCGATTCTTGGCCGAACAACCCACCGCCACCGGACAGGAACGTGACCGCGAGCGCCGCCAAGTCGTCCGCACTCGCCCAAGCACCACCCATCGGACCGTAGTACGGCATGGCCAAGTAGCCGTCCGTCGGCTCGTAGCTCTGCCCGTCCCACGAGCTATCGCCGACGGCATAGTTTCCTTCGCTCTTCACCACCGCCGCGTCCATGCGAGCGTCGAGCATGCCGGCCGGCTTCATCACTTCGGTCTCGATGAGCTCCCCGAACGGTTTGCCGGTCGCTGTCTCGAGGACGAGGCCCGCCATGGCGTAGCCGTCGTTGCTGTAGTTGAACACCGCGCCCGGCGGAGCCCAGAGCTCCACGCCGGCGTTGGCTTCGAACGAAGCCTTCAGGTCTTGGTAGAGCGCCGTGTCGATTCCGGCTGGATAGCCAGACGTGTGGGACAGGAGCTGGGCGAGCGTGAAGCCCTGGGCGTAGGGCTTCGAGGTGTTGACGACGGGCAACCACTTCGCGACCGGGTCGTCGATGCCGAGCACACCCTGTTCGGCGAGGCGGAGCGCCGCCGCCGCAGTCAGCGTCTTCGTGTTCGAAGCGATCTGAAACCGAGTGTGACGCGTGACCGGAGGCCCACCCTTCTTCGCGTTACCGAGCCCGGTGGCGAATACCGTGGCCCCGCCACAGACCACGGACAAGCCGCCGCCGGTCACGCCGTGCGCCTGGAGATCGGTCCAGACCTTGGCCGCGAACGCCTCGAAGGTCGCCGCGTCGCCCGTGCACGGAGCGAAGGCGGGCACGGCGCCGGAGCCGGCCGCGCCACCGCTCCCCGACGGCGTTCCGCCCTGCGACGAGCCACCGCCGGTCGCGACCCCACCCGCGCTGATCGTCGGCGCGCTCGAGCCTTCCGAAGCCGCGCACCCTTGCACGCCGACGAGCGCAGCGGAAAGCAGCAGTACTCGGATCTCGCGCATGCCCTCTGCGCTGCAATTCCCGGACCGCGCCGGCGCCCGCGGGTAGGGCGTCGCCGAAGCCCAACGTCTTCACGGAACCGAGCTCAGCTGATACTCGCGAGGATCCGGACGGGGCGGCAGACGCGTCCGGATCCGAGCTCGAGCCTCTGGCTCGGCCGGGTGTGGTATCCAGCGCCCATGGCCGAGGCCTCGCTTTCGAAGCCCAAGCTTTGGCTCGGGGTCCTGCTCTGGCTCGCGTGCCTCGGGGTCGCCTGCGTGCCCGCGGTCATCGTCGCCTTCGTGGACGCACCTCGAGGCCCGCTCGCGGGACCCACCCGTGGTTTCGCGGCGCTTTCGCTCACCGCGGCGGCAATACAGCTGGTGACGGGCGCGCTCCTACTTCGCGGACGGAGCCTCCCAGGAGCCGTCGTCTGGGCTCCGGCGCTCGCGCCGTGGCTCTTCACGAGCGCACTCGGAGCGTGGACCAGCTTCGCGAACTCGCACTGGGCGCTCTTCCGCTTCGAGACCCTGCTCTGGCGTGCGGCGTATTCGAGCGGCGGGTTGCTCCTGGCGGGCGGCGTCGCGTCGGCTCTGACGCTGCTCGGCCGAGCGCAGCGCAGCGAGGCGCGTGCGAGCATCGCCACTCGTGCCGCCCTCGGCTTCGCGGTCGTCGCCGGCAGCTTCCCGGTCGGCGCGATGCTTTGGCGTGCGCTCGCAAGCGGCTCGATCCACGACTACGACTCGGTCGTCTTCTTCCTCCCCGCATCGATCCCGCTTGCGTTCCTGGTCGCGGCACTGCGCATTCGCCCCGCGCTCCCGGAGGGCGAGCCGAGCCTCGTGTTCGCCTTCGCGCTGTCGCTCGGAGCGCCGCTGCTCTTGCTCTACGCTTCCGTTCTCGGCGTGCTCCAAACGCTCGACGGGGAAGAGCTCGAGGTGGTTGGCCTCCCGCGAGCCATCTTCGAGCTGCGGTTCCGCGGCGCCGCGCTCTCGGGCGGGATCGTCGCAGTCGTGGTCTACGTGTGGGCGTTGCGCCCGACGCTGCGCGGATTGCGCTCCGCGGCGGTGGAACGGTTGGCCGGGATCGTGGTGTTCGCGGCCGGGACGGCCGCGAGCATCCTGCTAGCGTGGCGACTGAACGCGCACCTGGGCACGGAGCTCGGCAGCACGAGTCGCGGCCGGCTGCGCTCGCCCTTTTCGCTCGCCGTCTCGAGGACGCCCATCGATCCGCGGTGGCTCGAAAAGCCCGTGCCGAGGCCCAACTATCCGTACGCGCTGCCCCTCGAACCGGAGGACGTCGAGCGTGGCGTACCGACGGACGCCGACCTACAGATGGCAGCCGCGGAAGAGGCGCCGCCACAGGTACCCGAGCTAGCCCCCGGGCTGCCAGAGCCGGTCCCGCGCTGGGATCGCGAATGCAGTGAAGGGAACGGAAAGAGTTGCGTCAACCTGGCGCGCATCGTCGAGGACTTCGACATCGGCCGCGCGCCCCTGGTGCTCGCAGCAGCTCTGCTCGACAAGGGTTGCCGCGGGGGCTCGGCACATGCGTGTGGGCGCCTCGGGCAATACCAGCTCCGCGCCAGAGGTGTGCGAGAGGACTCGCGTCGCGGCGCGGAGCTACTCGAAGACGCATGCAAGCGGGGCAGCGAAGACGCCTGCGCACGGCTCGGCACCGAGCTCGCGTGGGGGCACTTCCTCCCGCCGGACGGGGACCGCGCCGAGAAGCTGCTCGAGCACGCCTGCGAGAAGCAGGTCTGGCACGCCTGCGCCCTCCGGGCGCGCCAAACCACGTCGCACTTTCTGTCCCAGCTCGAGCGGAATACCTGGGACGAGCGTGCGCGGAAAGCCGCTCGAAGCTCGTGCGAGGCGGGCGACCTGGAGAGCTGCGCCTTCCTCGACTACTCCACGCCGGCCTACTTCCCGGGTGGGAGGGTGCTCTTCGATTTCGTTTCGGAGTGGTGGCGGCGCTACGGGTGCGAAGAGAACCTGCCGCTTTCCTGTGAGGCTGCTCGCTTGACCCGAGACCCTCTGGTCGCCTGTCGCAAAGGCATCGGTAGCGCATGCGAGAGCGAGCTCGTGCCTGCCTCCGTGTTGGAAGCCGGCTGCCGTACCGGGTCGCTCGTCGCATGCGGCGCGTGGGTCAAGTCCGCAAAGCCCGACTCACCCGAGCGCCTGCGCCGGCGGGGCGCGGCGTGTGACGCCGGTCACCCCCGATACTGCGCGGCCGGCGTCGGCGCGACGAGCGCCGAGAACGTGAAGAAGCTCGAGTCCGCGTGTCTCGGCGTCTGGCTCAGCCGGTCGGAAGAGGAATTCGATGGGAGCGCCTGCTCACTCGCCGGGCACGCGTATCAGGCGGGCTCGGTGGTCCCGCGCAACATCGGGCGCGCACTCGAGCTCTACCGGCGCGGCTGCTGGAAGTCGCCGCGTTACCCCGATCACGGCGCTTGCGTCGCCATGGCCGAGATCTTTCTGTCGGGAGACGGCGTGGCGCGCGACTTCTCGCGGGCCATGCAGATCTTCGCCTCGGATTGCGAGGTGGACGGCAAGATCAGCTGTGGCAAGGTGGCAGAGTTGCTCGAGCGCACGGCGCCCGACGGCGAAAGCGAAGAACGGAAGCGTTGGCGCGAACACTATCGGAGCCGTTCGCAGTGAAGCGCAGAGTACTGCTGGCGTTGGGGTTCGTGCTCGCCTCGGGGAGCGCGCTCGGGGACGTAGGGCCACCGGCCCGGAACGACTGCGCACTGCTAGCACCCGGCTCGCCGTGTTGGGCCGATGGCAAGCGCGCTGGGGCGTGCACGTTCGTGTCCGACGCCGGACGTCTGGCGTGCGCGGCGGGCGTGCCGCCGACCCGCGCCGTTGCGAGCGCGAAGCCCGCACCGTCGGCCCCGCCTGCGCCAGAGCCGCGGCTCGGCTGCGCGACCTTCAGCGTCGGGACGGGCGGGGCGCGGCCCCACGCGACCTGGCTCGTCCTCGCCGGACTGGCGTCCCTCTGCCGCCGGCGAACGAGCCGCGCACGGTCCTCGGGATAGCCGGGCATCGCGTTCGGAGGCTGACGACGGTCATGCTCGACTCAAGCAAGGCCTGAGTCGGGTCGTTCGACACCTGGGATGCAGGACGTCGTCGCGCTTCGCTCCATCCCCGCTTCCGCCCCAGAGTCGCACGCGGAGCTGGATTCGGCGCCGATTCCCGTCGTCACCTGTACGGACCGACTGCGGGTGACCTACGCGAATCGGCGAGCGCTCGAGTGGCTACCCGGCCTTTCCATCGGTGGGAACTTGTCGGAGCAGCTCCCACCTGAGTTCGCCCGAGAGCTCGTCGACGGGCGCGGTGTTCCGGCTCGGGTGCAGGTCGAGCGCGACGGGCGTGACTACGCGCTCGAGGTGAATCGAACGGCCGACGGCGAGGGCAAGTTCCGGCTCTGGTGGGTTCCCGCGCTGGAGAAGGCCGAGGCGCGGCATCGAGAAGCCCGCGAAAATGCCGATGCCATCACGCGCTCGCTCCAAGTGTTGGCAGGCGCTCGCGACGTGGAGAGCGCAGTCGGCCCTGTGCTCGACGCGGTGCGCAGCGAGTTCGGCTGGGCGTACGGTTCCTACTGGACGTTGCAGGGCGAGTCGCTCCGCTTCCTGGTGGAAGCCGGCAGCGTGAACGAGGACTTCGAGCGGGCGACCCACTCCGCAACGTTCGTCCACGGTCAAGGTCTGCCGGGCGGCGCGTGGAAGCGCCGCGGGCTCATGCACGTCGAGGACGTCACGCGGCTGCCGGGGTTCGTTCGCGCCGAGTCGGCGGCCCGAGCCGGGATCCGCACCGCCATCGCCTTCCCCATCGAGGTCGATGGGAAGGTCGTGGGAGTGATGGACTTCTTCTTGGTCGGGGTCGTCCAGCTCTCGCCGGCGCGGCTCGAAGCACTTGCCCGAGTCGCGCGCGCGGTCTCTCTGGGACTCGACAACATCGCGGCGAGCGAACGGGCTGCCCTCGAGAAACTGCGCGTTCGCGTCGAGGACATGTTGCGCGCGGTCGAAGCGGCGGGCACTGGCGATTTGACGCGGACGACCACGGTCAGCGGAGACGACGAAATCGGCCGAATGGGAGCGGAGCTCCGGGACTTCTTCCGCGATCTCCGCGAGCGCATCGCATCGATCTCCGGCGCCGCTGGCGCCGTCACCAACGGCTCGAACGCCGTGGCCCAAGCGAGCGGCGATGTGGGAACCCGCGCCGAGCGCACCGAAGCTCGCGCCAACACGGTGTCCGCCGCGGCGGAGCAGGTGGCGCAGAACCTCCAGGCCGTCGCGGCCAGCTCCGAGGAGATGACCGCCAGCGTCCAGGAGATCTCGAAGAACGCGACGGAAGCGGCGAGGGTGGCATCGACGGCCGCAACGGTGGTGAAGGACGCCAACACCAGCATGGCGCAGCTCGAAACGAGCGGCAGCGAGATTGGCAAGGTCATCAAGACGATCACCGCCATCGCCCAGCAGACCAACCTGCTGGCCTTGAACGCGACCATCGAAGCAGCTCGGGCAGGCGAAGCGGGCAAGGGTTTCGCCGTCGTGGCCCATGAGGTGAAAGAGCTCGCGAAGGAGACGGCGCGTGCCACCGACGACATCGCGCACAAGGTCGAGGCCATCCAGCGAGACTCGCGAACCTCCGTAGAAGCGCTGGCTCGCATCGGCGAGGTCATCGGCCGCATCGACGACATCGCCAGCACCATCGCCTCGGCGGTCGAAGAACAGACCGCGACCACCAACGAGATCGCTCGCAACGTGAACGAAGCCGCGAAGGGGGCTCGCGACATCTCCCGGGAGATCCTCGGGGTCGCTGCCGACGCCACGGAGACGCGCGGCGGCGCCGACCAAATGGCAGCTGCTGCCCGAGAAATGGTTCGCACCGCGAACGAGCTTCGAGAGCTGGTCGCCCGCTTCACGGTCTGAGCGCGCGGCCAAGGGAGAAGAGCCAGTGTCCAACAGAGAAAGCACGTCCCGAGTCGTCGTGGTCAACACGCTGGCCTTCGCGGTGAGTTTCGCCGTGTGGGTGCTGCTCGGCCCGTCCACACGACTCATCGCCAAGGAGCTCGCCATCGATCCCGCCACGGCAGCCGCCGTCAAGGCGGCGCCGATCCTCGTGGGCTCGGTGATGCGCATCCCCGTGGGCATGCTCACCGACCGGCTCGGCGCGCGCCTCACGTTCCCGCTGGTGCAGCTCGTGGGTCTCGCGGGCGTCCTCGTCTTGTCGTTCGCCCACGGCCTCACGCTGCTCGTCGTTGGCGGCCTCGTGCTCGGCATGGTGGGAACGACGTTCGTCGTCGGCGTGCAGAGCGTGTCGAGTTGGGTTCCTGCGGAGCGGCACGGGTTTGCGCTCGGCATCTTCGGCGCCGGGAACGTGGGCACTGCCCTGACGACGCTCTGCTTGCCATTTCTGAACGCGGCCTTCGGGTGGCGCACCAGCCTGCGCGTCTCGAGCCTCGCGCTGCTCGTGTCGGCGCTGGCCTACTACGCCGTGATTCGCAACGCGAACGGCAGCGGAGAGAAGAAGAGCCTCGGGGCGCTCTTGGCGCCCCTCTCGAACCCCCGCGCCCTCCGCTTCGGCTTGTACTACATGGCGTCGTTCGGTGCGTTCGTCGCGACCACGCTGACCGTGTCCGACCTCTACATCGACGGCTATGGCGTGAATCCCAAGAGCGCGGGTCTCTTGGCGACGACCTTTGCGGTGGCGGCGAGCCTGGTCCGGATCTGGGGCGGTAAGCTCGCGGACCGACATGGTGCAGCGAAGGTGATGACGGCTGCCCTCGCTGGCACGGTCGTCGCACTCGCGCCGGTCCTGCTCCGACCTCCGTTGGCCCTCGTGGTGCTCTTGGTTTTCGCAGCGGGGATCTGCATGGGCGTCGGCGCGGCCGCGACCTTCAAGTACATCCCTCAGCACTTCGCGGGTTCAGTGGGCACCGTGGGCGGCATCGTGGGTGCGCTCGGTGGCGTGGGTGGCTTCTTCCTTCCCATGCTCTCGGCCTGGACGACCTCGCACGGGCACGGGAAGGCCCTGGCGTTCTTGCCGACCGTGCTCTTGGCGGCGGCGGCGGCCAGCGTGCACGCGCTCTACGAGGCGCGCGCGGGCCAGCGGGCTACGCGCCCCGCGGGCGCGCTCATTCCGAGCGTCCCCCCTCCGCGCTGACGGTGCGACGCGGGCCGTTCAATCCGATACGCCTGCCTCGCGCAGAAACTCCCGAGTGCGCTCGAGCACGCGTTCCGGCTCGTGGCCTTTCCGAAACTGCATCGTAGGCGGCAGTCCAGCGTCGTGCTTCGAGTGCTCGTCGACGCGAAGCAGCCAGTCGTTCGCCCAAATGGCCGACAGCTCGAGGTGATCGTCGAGCCAGCGCGAGCTATCGACTGACGCGGTGCGGAGGCTCTCGAGCGTCACGAGCCAGACAGAACCGTCTTCCCGTGCTTCGAAGTATCCCCGGCGCTCGAACGCGCGGCGGACCTCGGGTTCGTCCAGGAGGGCGACGAGTTGCCCGGCACCATCGCCCCGGTCAGCCAGATGCGCCGATACACGCAGCGCCCAAGCGCACGGATTTCGATCGAAATCGTCGAGGCGGAGCTCGAAGCGCGGCAGCTGCTGCTCGCCGCGCTCCGCATTTGCGTACGAGCGCACGCCCGCTGGGCCGAGAGTGGGCGGGCCGCGGGCGACATCGACGCTGGCCAAGACGCGCTCGGCTCGAGCCCGCATCGACTCGGCGGTCTCACCACAAGCGCTGACCCGATGTGACGAGGCGCGGGAGCACATGACGACTACGGCGACCACCAGCGCAGCGAGGGCGAGCCACTGGGCGACGGTCAGCGGCGGCAAGTGGGGCAGGAACGGGCGCGGCGGCTCGTCGCGCCGCTCTTCGAGCCTCCGTCGATGGAGCTCGGCGCGCTCGGCCTCTTCGCGGGCTTGCTTCTCGGCCGCGGCGCGAATCTCGTCCGCGAGGTCGAGGTCACTGGCGATGACGGTGGCGAGCAGCCCCTTCACCACCGTGCCCTCGGCGAGCCCTTCCGCATCGACGCGCGAGCCCTCGGGCAGCGGCACCGGACTCTCTCCGGAGAAAAGGGCGGACAGCGTGGGAGCGATGGCCCGAAGTGGCTGACCGTGGAGCTCATGGAGCGCCGTGATGAGCTCGCCTTGCCAGAGCCAGAGGTCCTTCTGCAGCGCCGTGTGCACATGGGCCAGGGCTTCCTCTGGCGACCACACGTCTTTCGGCAGCGCAATGTGTCGGCTGCGCGCGTCGAGCTTCTCCGGAGACAGCTCGAGCACGTCGGGAACGAGCTCGGCGACCTCGGCGAGGTAGTCCGAGAGAAGCTCATCGTACTTCAGGCAGACCTCATCGTGCTGCCCGCCGTCGTGCCCCGCATGTTTGCCTTCGGGATATCGGGGCAACTCATCACGGAGCTCGCCCGCCCAATGTTCCCAGGGCCCGTAGCTGCCGTGACAGTCGAGTACGCCCAACATCATGACCAGGCACGCGCGTGCGAGCCTGCGAAGCTCGACCGGCTCACCCTCCCCGCGAAAGGCGCCGCCGCTGAGTCCAGCGAGCGCCTTGCCGAAGCCCCGGGCCACGCCCGCGACACACAGGTAACGCGCGGAGATCCGCACCACGTCGAGCGGCGGCACGTGGAGCAGGGCCCGCGAAATCACGCCGACGGTGCTCGGAAGCTGGTTCGCGAGCGGGTGCACGTCGAAGCGCGCGGCGAGCGCGCGACGGAGCTCCTCGGGATTCGAGACGGCCGGAAGCTCGGGCAACTCGCCGAGCGGCAGATAGCCACACGAGCGCTCGTCGAAGGGGGAGTCGTCGTAGTCGAGGTGCTCCCTCAAATAGAAGACGCCGTCTCGCCCGCGGCACCAACGCAAACAGAGCTCGGTCTTCCGCGTGTTGGGGCGGTCGAACGTGCCAGGCACGAATTCGGCGATTTCGGGGCGGGTCACGCGGCGCTCGCGCGGCCCATGTTGGCACGCTCTTTCGCTCGCGGCTCGGCGATTCTAGGGTGCGAGCATGCTCCGGCTGGCGTACGGCGCAGCATTCGGGTGGGCGATGGCCTGCGCCCCGACGCCAAGAGTCGCCGACGCGCCCAACGCCGTCGCTGCACCTGGAGCGCAGGCCTCGAAGCGAGCCTCTCGGGTGGATGTCTTCGAACGCGAAATCAGCTCGTACTCGCACGACTACGTCGAGCGCGTGAGCGCGACGCAAGCCTGGGCCCTACGCGAGGGGCCCTCGGCCGCAGCACGAGTCATCCGCGTTCGTCTGGCGCATTGGGGCGACGCGCACCTGAAGGCCGTCGTCTCGTCGCGACTGGTCGAACTCGGGTTGCGCTACAACGGTGCCACGGTGGACTTGGGCCACCTGCGAGCTGCGCCGGCGTTGGAAGTCGTGGTGCTGAACGGCAGCGACGTGAGGAACGCCGAGACGCTCTCGCGCTTGCCGAAGCTCCGGCACTTGGGCTTCGCCGCGACCAGCGGTGAAAACGTGGATCTCTTCGCGCTCCTGCCCTCCCTACGGTCCCTCGAGACCCTCGAGCTCGACGCTGACTGGCTCGAGAACACCGACACCAGCACGCTCGGCGGATGGCTGGGACGCGCGCCGCGGCTCAGACGGGTGGAAATCCGAGTCCCAGCCCACCTCTTGTCGCGACCCGAGGCGCGGAAGCGGTTCGACGCGAAAGCCATCGCGCTCGAAGCCGCACGGCCCGGGCTCACGGTCCGCCTGCTTCCGCAGGAGTCCGACGAGGGCGTCGAAAAGAACCCGTAGCGAAACCGGGGCGGCTGCTCGTGGATTGGACTCCGCGACGCGAAACAGCTAGAGGCGCGCCCCGAGGAGAGTCCATAGATGCGTATTTCCATTCTGAGTCCGTGTTGCATGTTGGGTCTAGTGTTCGCGGTGGGTTGCGGCGGAGGAGATCAGAAGCCGCCGGCGGAGAGCCCCACTCCCACCACGTCGGCGCCGGAGCCCGCCGCCGACATGCCCGGCGAGCCCGAGAAGAAACCCGAGGAGCCTGCGGCGAAGAAGGAAGAGGCACCTCCCGCCAAAAAGAAGATCTCGGAGCTGATCTCGGGCGGCGGCACCTGGGCCTTTTCGCTCGCCGACTCGGCGGACGCCAAGGCGAAGGCGGAAGAGGGCTGCAAGAAGAAGAGCAAAGACGCCGCCAAGCAGGAAGCCTGCCTGAAGGACATCGAGAAGGCGGCGTCAGAGGAAGGCTTCCGTTACGAGAAGGACGACAAGGGCAACTGGTGGTGGGTGTCCTTCGCGAGCGAGAAGGGCAAAGAGGTCGTCGTCAACAAGCTCATGTTCAAGATCGAGAGCGACGGCGAAGTCGGCGGCTCGGCCAAGCTGAAGCCCGAAGGCAAAGACATGGGCAAGAAGCCCATGGCAAAGCTGCCGCCCGAGGTGGTCATCGAGGTGCCCGACGACAGCACGATGATCATGACCGACCCGAAGAAGGGCAAGCTGACCTTCAAGAAGAAGTGAGCGAGGGTGCATGAGCTCGGCCACGGCGAAAGACGACGTCGTGGCCGGGCAAGGCGCCGCGAGCCAGAGGATGGAGAATCCTCGCGCGTTCCTATAGCCTCGGAGGGCGTGTCTTCTCCCTTCTTGCGGCTCTTTTTCGTGGGGCTCGGCGCATTCGCCGCAAGCGCTTGCGGCGGCGACGAGGGAGGCTCCACCGCCTCCAATGCCACGGGGGGAACGCTCGGGTCGGGTGGCGCCGCCGGCGACGCGAGCAGCGCAGGCGGCACGGGCGGCAGCAGCGCCGCGAGCGGCAGCGGCGGGCTCGGCGGCGACGCGAGTTGCAGTCCCGGGCTCGCGCCCCAGGGCTCGCATCAAGTCGGCAGCAAAGACCTGCTCGTGACGGGCGCGAACTCTCAGCGCGCCATCGCCATCCGCCACTCGCCCAGCGCCGAGGCATGGGCCATCGCCAACGTCATCGCGGAGGCCGGTGCTTTCCCCATCGAGCTCCGCCGCGCCACCCTCGGTTCCGGAAACCTCGGCCTCTCCTCCGCCGTGCGCGTGCTCGATACCAGCGTGGCAGCGAACACCAACGCGTTCGATCCGTCCATCGCGGCCGAGACGAAGAGCTCTCGCGTGCTGGTCGTGTGGGCGGACGATCGCCTGGGCAACGGCAACGGTCTCTTGGAGGTGTTCGGGCAGTTCTTCGACCTCGGCGGCAGCGCTCCCGTCAAGGTAGGGAACAACTTCGTGGTGAGCCAGGTGCCGAAGAGCAGCGAGCACACCCCCCACGTGGTGTTCGACGACGCCGAGCAAAGGTTCTGGGTGGCCTGGGCCGACGACCGCGAGATGGCGACGAAGCCCGGCGGTCGGCACGAATACGCGCGAAGCGTGGGCAAGGACGGCTCGCTCGGCACCGAGCTCGCGCTCGGCGACGAGACTCAGTGGCAGGACGGCGTCCATGCGGCGGTCGGCTCCGACGGACCGCTCTTCGTCTGGAGCGAATACAGCGACATCGACGGGTTCGGGCGCTACCGAGCCCGTTTGGCGAAGGGCACCACGCTTCTCACGTTGCACCAGTCGAACAGCCTCGTGCCGGCGCCGCCGGCCATCGCCTGGGACCGAGCTCGCTGCCGTTTCCTGGCCCTCTGGCAAGAGACCGCGAGCGCGAACGCACCCGACAAACAAATCTGGGGCGCGGTGCTCGCGCCGGACGGCAGCGTCGTGAAGCCGCGTTTTCAGATCACGAGCCACGTGCCGGGCGCCGGCTCGCCCACGCTCGAGTACGCGGCAAAGACCGCGACGTTCGTCGCGACCTTCGGCTCGTGGACGGATCCCGACGCTTTCTTCGTCGAGCTCGACGGCGACGGCGTGGCCCTCGGTTCGCCCGTGAGCATCCACTCGACGCCCCCGGCCAAAGGCACCTACTACCACGCGCTCGCGCCGAGCGACTCGGGGCTGCTGCTCATCTCCAACGAGGACTACGCGCGCCTCGAAGCCACCGTGCTCTTGACACCTTGAGCTGCGCACGCGGGCCGGGGGCTGGCGCCCGTGCTAGCGTCGGCCGCCGATGATGCGGCGTGCGGTCTTGATGTTCGGGATGGCCTTCGTCGCGTGCGGCGGCGAGAGCAACGACGGCTTGTTCAACACCGGCGGTTCGAGCGGAAGCGGCGCCGCGGCGGGCGCGACCGGCGGTGGTGGAGCGGGCTCAGGCGGAGCGGGAGGCTCCAGCGGAGGCGCAGCGGGAACGAGCGCGACCGGAGGCGCAGGCGGCGCAGCGACCGGAGGCAGCGGCGGCACGGCGACCGGGGGCACCGGCGGCACGAGCGGCGCAGCGACCGGAGGCACGGGCGGCGCGCCGAGTGGTGGTGCGGGCGGCACGGGCGGGGCAGTCGGGAAGCCCTGCAGCTCGAACGACGAGTGCAAGCCGTTGCTCTGCAATTCCAAGCTCGACACGTGCCAGGCGCCGGCCCCCATCGGTGGCCCCTGCAACTTCGGCAACGAGTGCCAGAGCGGACTCTGCAACTCCAAGACGGATCAGTGTGCGGTCCCCGCGCCGCTCGGAAGTCCGTGCAACTTCGCCAACGAATGTCAGAGCGGGCTCTGCAACTCGAAGCTCGACCAGTGCTCGGTCCCAGGCCCGAACGGGACTCCGTGCAACTTCGCCAACGAGTGCCAGAGCGGGCTCTGCAACTCGGTCCTCGACGTCTGCTCCGAGCCCGGCGGACCGGGGACCCCGTGCTTCTTCAAATCGGATTGTCAAAGCGGCGTGTGCTCGAACGGCAAGTGCGCCTGAGTTGGCGGAACCGTCCGACTCCAGCAGCGAGTCCACGATCGTTTGGGGTATGCTGGCGGCATGCGGAGCCGAAGCGCACGGATTTCTTCGCTCGTACTCGCTTCCCTGGGACTCTGGCCGACCGAAGCCTCGGCCGCAGCGTGGGACAAGCCCGGGTACACGTTGACGTTCCACGACGAGTTCGACGCTGGCTCGCTCGACACGACAGCCTGGAAACGTCGCTACAAGTGGGGTGAAGCCGTCATCAACAACGAGCTACAGGCCTATGTCGACGACGCGTTCAGCGTCTCGAATGGGATGCTGAGCATCAGTGGAAAGCACGTGTCGGGGGCGTACGCCGGCCAGACGCTCGACTACACGTCCGGCGTGATCTGCTCGGTGCACGAGCAGAAGTACGGCTACTTCGAGGCCCGCCTGAAAATGCCGAAAGGCAAGGGCCTTTGGCCTGCGTTCTGGCTGCTCGGCGCCGTGGGAACCCAAGGGGTGAACGAGATCGACATCCACGAGCTCTTGGGCCACGAACCGAACAAGGTGTACATGACGGTGCACTGGGGTCCGAGCTACGACCAGGGCCACGAGTCCGACGGCTCGGAGTTCACCGGACCGGACTTCTCCGCCGACTTCCACACGTTCGGCCTGAGCTGGACGTCGAGCCAGATCGTGTGGACCGTCGACGGCGTCGAACGAAAGACCTACAGCGGACCGGGCGTGCCCAACGTCGACATGTACGTCATCTTGAACCTCGCCATCGGCGGCAACTGGCCCGGCGCTCCCGATGCGAGCACGGCGTTCCCCGCGACGTACGAAGTAGACTACGTGCGCACGTACCAACCGCTGGCCGGCGACGCGGGGGTCGGCGGCGCAGGAGGCAGCGGCACCGGCGGTGCGGCCGGCGCGGGCGGTGCGGCGACGGGGGGCGCGAGCGCGGGGGGCACGAGCGGAAGCGGCGGCCAGAGCGGCGGCGGGGGAATGCCCCAGGCTGGAACGGGTGGAGCGAGCGGCGGAGGAAGCACGGACGACTCCGGCGGCTGCGGCTGCCGCGCGGGCGCATCGGAGCGGTCCGCGGCCTCCGCCTCGCTCTTGCTCCTGACTTCACTCGCAACGTCGCGCCTCGTCCGACGGCGGCGAAGGCCCGAAAATTCGAGGTCCTTGGGTCGCGGGCGCCGCCCGCGCTAAGCTCCATCACATGGCGAGAGTCCGCCGCTGGCTCGTGCTCCCGGTCGGCGCGGCGACCTTCGCCGGGGCGTGTCACGGCCTCGTCGGCATCGAGGACTCCCCTCCCCTGTCGGTGTCGGGCACGGGCGGGGACGCCGCGAGTGACGTGACCCAGGACGTCACCCAGGAAACGGGCTGCAAGTCGGTGCAGCCGCCGACGCCGCCGGTGGGCGCCGACAACGGCGGCAACATCGAGTTCGCGGTCGCAGTTCGTGAGCTCAACTTCGGAGATCGAACGACCGGGTCCGGGCCGACCTGGCCGACCCTGGGCTACGATCTCGACAAGCTCTGCACGTGCGACCTCGACAAGCTCGGGAGCTGCAAGGCCATCAACAAGGTCGTTTGCGACGGGATCGACGGGCGCGACAACGGGTTCGGGGGCTTCCTGTTCCAGATGCGCGACACCTTCAAGGTGCAGGAGCTCTCGTCCGAAAACGTCTCGGCCGGCATCGAGACCGGCAACAACACCGTCCTCATCCGAGTGCGTGGTTACAACGGGTCAGCCAACGACGGCGTGGTCGAGGTGTCGTGGTTCGCCAGCGACGACTTCGACTTCAACAATCCGAACCCTCCCAAGTGGGACGGCACCGACGTCTGGTCGGTGTTGTCCTCTTCGCTCACTGCATCGACGGGAGCAGACGGCGGCACTAGTTTCAGCGTGGATGCTCCGAAGTACACCGACAACAAAGCCTTCGTCAGGGACGGCACGCTGGTGGTCAGCCTGCCCGAGGGCGCGTTTGCGCTCTCCTCGAAACGCTCCATCGGCTTCTCGGCGGCAATCTTCACCGGCAAGCTCCAGCAGGGCAGCAACGGCTGGAAGCTCGAAGAAGGCATCCTCGCGGGCATCGCCAAGGTGGGTGAACTGCTCGGCCTCTTGCCTACCATCGACGACCCCATCACCCAGCAGCCGATCTGCATGGACAACCTGGTCTATTCGGGCGTGAAGAGCCTGATCTGTGACGCTCCGGACATGACGGTCATCGCCACGCCGTCCAAGACCTGCGACTACATCTCGCTCGGGATTGGCATGCGCGCCGATCCCGTCCTGATCGGCCCGGTGAGCGTCCAGAAAGACCCGGTCAGCCCCTGCGCGGCGGGTCAGGATCCGTCGAAAGACACCTGCTGAGTCGCTGGCTCAGAACGCCCCACCGTAGCGAACGACCGCTCCGCCGCCATCAGCCGTCGGTTGAGCGGACAGAGTGCGCTCCGACGAGCCCGCGCTGAGCACCAGATACGTGCCCACGCCGACGCCGACGACCCCGATGCCGATGCCGACGTCGGCGATGGTCGCCGCCGTGTCGGCGTCGTCACCCGCCTCGACGCCCTTGGGATCGCAGCCGGCATCGCTACAGTGCGCGTTGCGATCGTCCCAACGAGAAAACGCCCGTAGCCCGAAATAGCCACCGATGCCCAGCGCGACCACCCCGACGCCGCCGACGCCGTAGCCGATCAGTCGTTGCGTCTTCCCGGTGTCCGCGGGCTTGGGCCGTGGCTTCGGTCGAGGTTTGACTGGCTTGGGCAGCAGCAGGAGCTCGGGAACCTGTAGCGACTTGCGATCCGCGTCCGCCCCGAGGGTGACCTCGGCGCGCCACGCCTTGCGCCCGGGGGCGCTCGCCTCGATGACGTGGTGACCCGGATCGATGGGGACTTCGGAGCCCCAAAGCGCTTCGCCCAGGCTGGTGCCGTCGAGCGCGACGACCAGGCCAGGCACCCGCGCGGCCGCGGGGACCTCGAGCGTCAAGCGCGAGAGCCGCGGTTCGAGCTTCTTCAGATGGGTCTCCGCGAGGCGAACACGATCGCCGCGACCGTCGCGCCGGGCCAGCGTGAGCGCGTCGTTGAACTCGGACCAGGCGGTGGCGGTCTTCCCCTCCTCTTCGTGACACACGGCGAGATTCAGCAGCGTGCCAGGAGCGGGGTCGATGCGCTGGCTTTCGGCAAGCTTCGGGCATGCCTCCGCGAACTTCTTCTCGGCCAACAGCTTGCGACCCTGGACGAAAAGCTCCCGGGCGAGCGCGCGTTCGGTCGCGGAAACCTCCGCCCCGGCGGTCCGCGCCGAAAGGAGGATCAGAGCCGCGACGCCGAGGAGACGCATTCCGAGCGATGATGCTTCAACGCGGAGCGTTCTGCCAACCGTTCAGCGTTGGTCGGAGAGCGGGTCGAAGGCCGGGACCGGCTTCTTGGGGGCGCGAGGCTTCGCGCTCGCGGAAGGCGCCGGGCTCTCGGGCACGGTGCCCGTGCTCGGAGCCGCCGGCACGGAAGGCAGAGCCGTTGCGGGACCGCCGCTGGGTTCGGCCTTCGTGACGGTGAACGAGCCGGGCGGCGGCGCCGCGACCTCGCGCACGGTCGTGGGCTCGCGACGACTGAAGAGCAGCGCAGTGACGAGCGCACCGACGAGCGCGGCCAGGGCCACCATCAGGACCACGCGGGTCGAGCTCCGGCGTCGAGCCGGGGGCACGATGGACTGCGTGGCGAGCGCCGCGGACGTGCCGGGCTCTTCGCCGCTCACGCTGGCGCGCAAGTTCGGGACGCTGCCCGACTTTTCCGGGCCGATCCCCACCGGAACTTGCACCACGCCCGAATCGGCTTCGCCGGTCTCGATCCGGCGCATGAGGTCCAGCCGGCGCGCGAGGGCATCGCCCGCCAGACGTTCGACCCAGACACCCACTTCTTCGCGCGACGCCGGACGCAGCGCCGCCTCGATGGCCTTGGCCATCTCTTCCGCGGTCTGGAATCGTTCGTCGGGGTTCCGCGCCAGCCCTTTCAGCACGGCCTGGTCGAGCGCTTCGGGAACGTCGACGCCGTCGGCGCGCAGCGATGGGACCGCCGCCTCGGCGATCATGGCCAGCGTCGACGCCATGTCGTCGCCCGAGAACAAGCGCCGGCCCGCGAGGGACTCCCACGCCACGATGGAGGCCGCGAACAGATCCACTCGGCGGTCGATGGGCTTACCCGATATTTGCTCCGGAGAAACGTAGCCGAGCTTGCCCTTGAGCTGGCCGTCGTTGGTGCTCTGACTGCGCGACTCCGCTTTGGCCACACCGAAGTCGAACAGGCGAGCAGCGCCGTCGATGGCGACGAGGACGTTCTGCGGAGAGACGTCGCGATGGATGATGCCGAGCGGCTCCCCGGCAGCGCTCGTGGCTTCGTGGGCTGCGTGCAGGCCTCGGAGGACGTCGATCATGACCGCCACCACGATCTCGGGCGCCACGCGTTCGCCCGCGCGCTTCGAGGCGCGCAGCAGTCGGGCCAAGGTCTCGCCCGAGACGTACTCCATCACCAAGAGCAGCTCGCTCTCGGTCGCGACCACGTCCAAGACGGGGACAACGTTGGGATGGCGGACCCGCGAAGCGAGGCGCGCTTCGTCCATCATCATGGCGACGAATGCAGGGTCCTTGGCGTACGCGGGGTGCGAGCGCTTCACTGCGACGACGCGCGAAAACCCCACTGGACCGATGAGCCGCCCCATGTGGACCGAGGCCATCCCCCCCGACGCGATCTCGTCGTAGAGGACATAGCGCCCCACGGTCGCGGCTGCCTCGCTCATTCGCTCCATCTTAGGCGCGGGACGCCGCGGAAGGATATCTCAGGTCGGCTGTTTGCGCCGCCAGCGCAGCCACGCTGGCGTCTTCTCGCGAAAGTCACGAGCTGAAGCAACCCTCCATGGGCCAGCAAATGGGTGGGTTGTAGGGCAAGCAGCCCTCGCCCGAAGGACACGGCTTGGCGCACGCCTGGGTCGCCGGCGAGCTGCCGGGGTTCCCACAATACTCCTGCCAGTCGTTCCACTTGCCGTCGCTGTTGTCGGGCCCGCAGTTGCCGCAGTTCGAACAGTCGCACTTCTTCACGCAGGCGCCGAGGGCCTGGCAGTGGGCCTCGGGGACGCACGCTTCGTCGGCTGCGCAGTTGGCGCTGGCGCAGGGGTCGAAGGCGAGCTGACACTTGCCGTTCACGACTTGGTAGTCTTTCGGGCACTCGCAAGTCGCCACGCCTCCGACCAGCTTGCACTGCCCGCAGCTCCCGCAGCTCACGCCGGAGCAAGTCTCGTCGGCTTTGCACTCGGCGCCCACGGCATGAAAGCCGGCATTGCACGCGCAGGTCGCGCCGCCATCGGCGAGAGTGCAGGTCCCCTGACCGGAACAGGTGATCCCGCTGCACGATCCTGGCGCGCCGCCCGAGCCCACACCGCCGTTGCCACCGCTCGACGCACCACCGCCGCCGCTGGAAGTGCCTCCACCGCCGGTGCCGACCTTGCCGCCGCTGCCGCCCGTGACGGCACCGCCATCGGGACCCGCAACGCCGCCCGGATCTTCGCTGCACGCCGCGAGTGCGAGACCCGCGACGAGGACCGAGAGCGTCTGCTTCATGCCGAGCTCCGTCACTCGACGACCACGTTGCTCACCGGATAGAAGCCGTCGGCGTCTCTCCCAGCGATGGCGAGGCGCAACATCGGCACACCGGGCGTGCCCGTGATGCCGACGGCGAGCGAGTAGCTTCCGGTCGGCAGCGTGGCGGGCAGGGCGAGGTCCTCTTCCACCGTGTGGGTCCCGGGCGCCCAGGTTCGCACGTCGGCCTGGCTCTTCAGCACCACGGGCGTGCCGCTCGAAGGCGAGAGCCTGAGCTCGAGCCCGAACGGATGGTAGGGCGGCGCGACGCCGACGTTCTCGACGCTGAGCCCGACGTGAAGCGTTCCGCCCGCGGACACCGTCTTCGCGTGGGTCACGGTTCTGACTACCAGCCGGTAGCCGAGCTTCTTCAGCGCGGCTTCGATTTCGGTCCGATATTGCGCGCCAGCCGGGATCGTCGCGCTCTTGTTGTTGATGAAGGAACCATGGAGATCGAGGCCGTATTGAAAGATGCCGTGGATGTCGAAGCCCTCGTCGACCCAATCTTGCATGGTGCCGCACGACTCCCAGGCGACCGGCGCCTTCTGCCAAGCGCCGTCGGCTTGAGCCTGGGACACGTGCTGCTTGTACATGTCTTCCATGTGGTTCCAGGTCGCGGAGAACATGCCGTAGTCGCCGAAACAGTCCGCGCGCCAGCCCGCGCCCTTCGAGACGGAATAGGTGAGCAACTCCACGTCGCCAATGAGCCCGGTCTTGGGACTCGAGGGGAACAGCGAGAAGTGCAGGTCGGCCACCTTCTTCCGCGTGGCGATGCTCGGCAGGGGCACCTCTGGGGTCGTGCCGGAGAAGTGCCCCTCACCCCAGAGACCGATGCCCCCGAGATCGACCTGGACGTCCGGCTCCTTCCCGAGGGCGGCGCCCACGGCGTTCATCAGCTTCTCGAATCGCGTGTAACAGGTGGCGTCATCGAGGTCGGGTGCCGTGAGCTGCGGCCCACCCGTGTTGAACTTGAAGACCTTGCAGCCGGCCGCTTCGAGCCAGCTCGGAGCGTAGCCCGGCACGTCACCGGCCGTCATCACGCGGAACATCAAGGTCTGGCCGGCCGCGCGCGCCTTGGTGAGCGCGTTCTGGATCGGGCTCACGTCGATGCCGCCGTCCGTCGGCTCGAGGTCGTCCCAGGTGTAGCGAAAATACGCCGACCCCGAGGGCAAGCCATCGAGCTTCGAATCCACGTCCGCGAAGGTGTGGAAGGTCTGCCAACCCATGCCGGGGTTCGCGAGCAGATCCGTGATCTCTTGGGGCGTGACGCTCACGTTGGAGCCGGCGTTGCCGCCGGTGCCGCCGCTCGCGCCGCCGCTGCCTCCTCCGCTGCTCGCGCCCGTTCCGCCAGACCCCGAGGCTCCCCCGGTTCCGGATGGCTTGTCGCCAGAGTCTTCGGAACAGCCGACGGAAAAGACCAGCGCCGAGAGCAGTGGAGGAAGCAGCCGCATGGTCTCTTGGTACCACACGGCGGCCTCGGGCGGCTCAGCCGGGTCCGGGGAGCTCCACGCGCACGTTCACTTCCAGGGTCTCCGTGCCCCCACCGACGTAGATGGTTCCGGAGGTCGGCGTGGCATCGACGTAGGAGCGACCGACCGCGACTCGCACGTGATCGGTTTGCGTGGGGACACCGTTGGTCGGGTCGAACCCCTTCCATCCGGCCTCGGGCAGGTAGAGCTCGACCCAAGCGTGAGAAGCCTCGGACTGCGCGACGTTGGTGGCTTTGGGCCCGGTGTAGAGGTAGCCGCAGACGTAGCGCGCCGGAATGCCCAAGAGTCGCGCCAAGCAGATGAACAGGTTGGTGAAGTCCTGACACACCCCGCGCCGGCTCGCGTAGACGTCGAAGGCCGTCGTCGCGACCGTGGTGGCGCCCTGCACGTAACGATATTCCTTGTAGAGCGTCCGATTCATGTCGAGCAGCGTGCCCAGCAAGTCGTAGTCGCTGCGCTCCACGAAGGTCATGGCGTAGTCCGCCAACTCCTGGAGCTGGGTCTCCGGCAGCTCCGCTGGCAGTAGATAGGGCGCCATCATTTCTCGCTGCCACGGCATCCAGACCAGCGGGATCGCTCGCCGTGCATGGAGCGGCTTGAACTCCAGCGGATCGGTGTTCAGGACCTCCACGGACGCCCGCGACTCGATGCGGAGCTCGCTGTAGGGGCGCTCCACGATCAGCCTCCGCGCGCGATTGCCGAATACGTCGTCGAAATCGATCTGACGCCCTTCGAAGGGCTCGTCGTCCAGGTGCAGTTCGATGGAGTGCTGGCGGACGTTTTGGAGGCGATCCGCAGCCGGATGGAGCTTGAGCAGATGGCTGCTCCGCTCCACGGGCTGCGTGTAGCGGTAGACCGTGCGGTGGGTGACCTCGAGCGTCCTCGGTTCGGCGTGGCGGGGCGCGGGGCGCACGCTGCGGCGCCGCGGACCCGCGCTCCCGGCCGTCACGTCCGACGGGCCAACGTCGGCGACGATGGAGCCCTGGCGCACGACGACCAGGCGGCCGGGGCCGACGCGCGCCCAGCAGAGCCCCTCGCCGTCGCGGCGCACGAGGACGTTGGACGAGACCACGATGGCCTTGCGACTGAATTCGCCACGACTGCTGAGGTCGACCCAGAGGTCGTCGTCGCCGAAGACGAGGCCAGGACCGTGCGGCGGCAGGATCTCGCAGAGGTAGAGCCCGTGTTCGTCGCCGGCCCCGCCCCAGATCAACAAGTCGACGCCGTCGCTCAGGACCAGCGCCAGTTCGCCGTGGCGATTCAGTTCGGTCAAGAGATCGGCGAGGCGTTCGAGATTGGCCTCGCCGATGGAACGCCAGCCCGCCTCGGCGAAGCCGTCGAGGATGCGACAGAGCACCAACTCCGAGTCGGTGGAGCCCACCGGCTCGAAGCGAGTGCCCGGGTTCACTCGCTCGCGCAGGCTGCCGCTATGTCCCATGAGCCAATCGCGTCCGCCGTGAGGCCGGCAGAAGGGCTGGGTGTTCGCGTCGGTGTTGGAACCCCACATCGCCGTGCGCACGTGGATCAGGAAGAGGGACGAGGCCAGGTGATCCCAGGCCTTGATGAGCTCGCTTCGGATGCTCCCGCTGGCAGGCGCTGGCTCCTTCAACACCGACGCCGAGGGTTCACCGCCGGGGTAGTAGCCGATGCCCCAACCGTCCGGGACCTTCCGACCGCGGTGCAGGCACGCGAGGTCGAACGAAGGTGCGAGGGTGCCCTCGCAGCTCATGGCGAAGAGGTTCGGCATGCGGGAGCGACGACTCTACAATGCCCAGCCGGCCCGACCCCGACGGAATGCTCACTGCGGCGCGGGGTGAGGCTCCGGCGCGCACGGCTCGCCGAGAATTTCGCCGCCGACCCGGCTCCCGACCGCGTGTGCCTCGGCGACGACGGCGGTGAGCACCTCGTGTACGCGCGCGCCGTCGAGGCCATCCGGCACGAGCTCGCCGAGAAACCGCTCGAGCGCTTCGAGCCGGTCGAGCGCGGCGCGCCCGGGCAGCTCACCGGAAGCGCACAGGATCCGGAGCCGGTCGCTGGCCGAGCTCACGCAGTAGCGCACCGAGCGCGGGAACTTGGGCTCGAGGATCAGGAACGCCGCGACCGACGTCCCGGTGACACGACCCCGGTTGCGCTTCATGAACGCCTCGAAACCCGAGCAGGCGCGGAGCAACGAGAGCCAGAGCGCGGTTTCGAGCACCGGGTGCGCGGGCTCGGCCACCACGGCGTGGTGCTCGACGTCGAGCAAGCGTGCGGTTTGGCTGACGCGTTCCAAGAGGACGCCGAGCCAGATGAAGTCGAGCGGGGCGTCGTGCAGCATCGTGCTGCGCAGAAGGCCGAGCGCGAGCTGGGTCGAGCGCCGGACGCGGGCGTAGAGTGCGTCTCGGTCCGAGGCATACATGGCCGACGCCTCGTCGGAGCACATGAACAGGAAGAGCTCGTTGACCGTTTGCCAGACTTCGAGACTCACCACCTCGCGAATCGAGCGAGCGTTCTCCCTCGCCGCCGAGATGGACGAGGCGAGGCTCACCGGGTTTTCGTGATCGAGACACAGGTAGCGCTGGATGCTCTCCGGGTCCGAGAGCCCGCCGCGGCCGAAGCGGCTCACGAAATCGCGCTCCTGTCCCGAAACGATGACCAGCGGGGGCCAAACCCGACTCGGAGGCAGCTCGGCGTCCAAAGACAACGTGCCGGTCACGTGCAGGTGGCGCGCCGTGCTCTCCGAACGCTCGATGTAGCGCCCGAGCCAGAAGCAGTGGTCGGCGACGCGAGCGATCACGACTCCTCCGACAACACCCAAGTGTCCTTCGAGCCGCCGCCTTGGCTCGAGTTCACGACATAGGAGCCCTCGCCGAGCGCGACCCGGGTGAGTCCGCCGGGCAGCACCCAAGGACCGTCCGGACCCGAGAGGACGTACGGGCGGAGATCGACCCGGCGCGGGCCGAGCGTGCCTTGCGTCGCGTCGAACGTGGGGCAAGTGGAGAGCTCGATGCGGTGCTGGGCCACGTACTTGCGCGGCTCGGCCTCGATCCGCCGCCGGAACTCCTCCCGCTCCGCCCGGCTCGATTCCGGTCCCATCAACATGCCGTAGCCGCCCGCTTCGTCGACTGCCTTGACCACCAGCTCGCCGATGTGATCGAGCACGTAGCGTCGATCGTCGTCGCGCGCGCACACGTAGGTCGGCACGTCCGAAAGGAGCGGTTCCTCGCCCAGGTAGTAGCGGATGATTTCTGGCACCAGCGCGCAAACGGCCTTGTCGTCGGCGACGCCGTTGCCGGGCGCATTGGCCAGAGTCACGTTGCCCTTCGCCCAAGCGCGGAGGAGCCCGGGCACGCCCAGCAAACTGTCGGCGCGGAACGCCGTGGGGTCGAGGAACGCATCGTCGACGCGTCGGTAGACGACGTGAACGCGCTCACGACCGCGCGTCGTGCGCAGGTACACGCGCTCGTCGTCCACCACCAGATCGCTCCCCTGAACCAACTCGACGCCCATGGTGCGCGCCAAGAAGCTGTGCTCGAAATAGGCCGAGTTGAAGGGTCCGGGTGTGAGCACCACGGCCACGGGGTCGCGCGTGCCTTCGGGGGCGAGCCCGAGCAGGGTCTCGGCGAGGCGAGCCGGGTAGTGATCGACGCGTCGCACGCGAGCCTCGGCGAAGATGGTCGGGAACACGCGCTTGGTGACCAAGCGGTTCTCGAGCACGTAGGAGACGCCCGAAGGGGTGCGCAGGTTGTCCTCGAGCACGCGGAACACCCCGTCCGGTCCACGGATCAGATCGATGCCAGCGACGTGGATGCGAACGCCGTGGGGCGGGCGGATGCCCCGGAGCTCGGGCAGGTAGTGCTTCGCACCGAGCACCACTTCGGCAGGCACGTGCCGCGCGGCGAGGATGCGTTGCTCACCGTAGACGTCGTCCAAGAAGGCCGTGAGCGCACGGATGCGCTGCTCGAGGCCGCGCTCCACCTTGGCCCAGTCGTGAGCGGCGATGACCCGCGGCACGAGACAGAACGGGAAGATCTTTTCGGTGCCGCGCTGGTCGCTGTAGACCGAGAAGGTGACCCCTTGGTTCAAGAGCGACCGTTCCGCGAGCGACTGCGCGCGTGCGAGCTCGCTCGCACCCACTCGGGCGAGGGCAGCCAGCGGTCGCTCGAGACTGTCACGCAAGCGTCCGGGTCCCGAGAAGAGCTCGTCCCAGGTTCCGGAGAGCGGAACGTAGTTTGCGAGCAGGCTCTCGCCCCGCGCGCCGAGCGCAGCCCACGTCGGTTCGTCCGCTCGGAACGTCACGGCTCGTCAGCCTCCTCCGGCGGCTCTGGCATCGGGTGATCCAAATCGAAGCGCCGGAGGTCGACGCTGTAGGGAGCCTCGGCACACGCTTCGAGGCGCCTGGCCTGGACGGGCCAAGGCGAAGGCCCCTCGAACGTGAAGCGCTGCGCCCGCCGGGCCGAAGCTTCGAAGCGAGTGAGCGGCGGGACGTCGAACGCGCGGCCTTCGGGATGCCACACGTGATAGGCGGCGGCGCCCAGCGAGCGTTTGCCCCAGCGGTCGACGATCTCGAAGCGCAACGGGTGGTGGATGCCCAGGTGCGGATGCAAGCTGTGGGGTGGCGCCCAGGCCCGGAAGCGCACGCCGACCACGAATTCTCCGGCAGCGCCCGTGGGCAAGAGCGGCAACTCGCAGCCGTTCACGATCACCGCGTGTCGCTCGGGCACCAGACCTTCACTCCGGACCTCCACGCGCTCCATGGAGGAATCCACGAAGCGTGAGGTGCCTCCGGCGACCATCTCCTCACCCAGCACGTTCCACGGCTCGATGGCGTTGCGGAGCTCGATGGCAACGTCGCCGGCTTCGAGCCGACCGATGACCGGACAGCGGTGCTCGATGAACACCCGGTACGCTGCGCGGGGCAGCGGCACGCCCGTGCGCTCGAGGTGCTCGAGCACGTCCAGGAAGTCGCGCCAGAGCCAAAACGGCAGGAGAAAGCGATCGTGGAGCAGTCGACCCCAGCGGGCGAGCGGCGCCCGATACGGTTCGCGCGCGAACGAAGCGACCAGGGCCCGCACCAAGGCGATCTGGGCCGCCGCCATTCGCACGTGGGGAGGCATCTCGAATGCCCGGAGCTCCAAGAGGCCCTGCCGGCCGTGTGCGCTGGCCGGATCGAACAGCTTGTCGATGCAAATTTCGGCGCGGTGTGTGTTGCCCGTCACGTCCACGAGCAAGTGACGGAAGAGCGAGTCCGAAAGCCACGGCGCGGGGTCGCGCTCCGGAGCGAAGGCGCGCGCGAGAGCGATCTCGAGCTCGGCCAGCGAGTCGTGACGCGCCTCGTCCACGCGCGGAGCCTGCGAGGTGGGCCCCACGAAGAGACCCGACATCAGGTACGACAGCGAAGGGTGATGCTGCGCGAACGTGATCAGACTGGCGAGCAGATCCGGGCGCCGCAAGAACGGGCTCTCCCTCGTCGAAGGGCCGCCCAGGGTGATGTGATTGCCGCCGCCGCTTCCGGCTGGGCGCCCGTCGAGCTGCCACTTCTCCGCGCACAGGCCGGCGCCGAGCGCCGCGTCGAACACCGCTTCGAGCGTAGCGAGGTGCTGCTCGAAGCTCGCCGACGGCGGCACGTTCACTTCCAAAACACCGGGGTCGGGCGTGACCGCGAAAGAGCAGAGCTCCGGCGAGCGAGGCGGCGGATAGCCTTCGAGCGCCACGCGCACACCGAGCTCGCGCGCCGCAGCATCGACGTGCTCGACGAGCTCGACGAAGCGCGCAGCGCTGGGCAGAGGAGGCAGAAAGACGTAGAGCGTGCCACCGCGGAGCTCGGTGGCGAGAGCCGTTCGAATGCCCCCCGGCGCGACCACCGGGGGGCCAGCCGTTCTCTCGCGCGTCTGCCCCTCTGGGTCTCGTCGCCGGGGATCTGGCGGCCCCGGATACTCGGGTTCCTCCGGCAAAGGGGGAGGCGCGCCTCGGATGGAGGACAGCGGCAAGCGCAAGCCCACCGGGCTGTCGCCTGGAACGAGGTAGAGCCGTTCGCGCCGAAAGCTCCAGGCGTCGCCGAGCCAACCGCCGTCGGCGGCCGCTGCGATGGGCAAGACGAATCCCGACGGAGAGCCGAGCCCGCGCTCGAGCAGGAGCGCCAGTCGGCGTCGCTCTTCGGAATCCGTCAGATCTCGCGCGAAGGGATCGACGCCCACGGGCAATCGCGCCTCTTCGAGCAGGTAGTGCCAAGGGTCTTCGTACGCCGCTCGTACCAGGCCGCGCGCGAGGCCGAGACGCTCGGACAGGGCGCGCGCGAGCTCCTCGGCGTGGCGTGGTTCCGGCGCGTTGCGCCCCGCCGGACCGAGATCGGCGAGCGGAGCGCCGTCTGCCCGCCAAACGAGCTCGAGCTTCCAGCGCGGCAGGCTCTCTCCTGGATAGAGTTTGCCAGTTCCGTGAAGCAACACTCCGCCCGGCGCGAGCCGCTCGCGGAGCCTCTCGGAGAGAACGAGCGCTTGTTGCCACTTGGTGGGCCCGAGCGCTTCGCCAAGCCACTCGGGCCGCTCGGGGTGGAGGCGCGACGTGAAAGTGGGCTCACCCCCGACCGTGAGCGCGAGTCCGGCCTCGACCAGGCGCGCGTCAGCGTTCTTCGCCGACGCCACCAGCTCTCGCCAAGTCTCCTCGGTGAACGGAGCGGTCGGCCGCGGCTCGTGCCCGAGGCGCATGAGCTTCATGTCGAAGCGCACGCGCGCAGCGGGTCGATCGCTCGTCCCCTCGATGGGCGCGGCCGCAGCCGGACGCGCCGTGCAGGCGAGGGGAATGTGCCCTTCACCCGTCAGAAGCCCGCTGGTCGCATCGAGCCCAACCCACCCGGCGCCGGGCAGATAGACTTCGGCCCAGGCGTGCAAATCGACGACGTCCCTGCCGACGCCACGCGGCTCGTCCGGGATCATGCCTTCATCGGTGAGCTGCACGAGGTATCCGCTCACGAAGCGCGCAGCGAGCCCGCGCGAACGCAATAGCGCGACCAGAAGCACGGCCGAGTCGCGACAGCTTGCGCGGCCCTCGGCCAGCGCTTGCTCGGGAGTGAACACACCCGACTCCTCCCGGAGCACGTAGGCGAGTCGCGAGTGGACGGCGCGGTTCAGCGCGACGACCAGGTCCACGCTCCGCCCTTCGTGGGGGAGCTCGGCGGAGAACGCTCGGAACCGCTCGCCCGCCGCGTATGCCGGGTCGTGGGTCTCCAGATAAGGCGCGAGATCTCGCACCAGCGCATCGGGATACCGAAACGGAGCCTCCTCCGCCTCGGGATCGACGAAGAAGTCGAACGGGTTCACCGGGCGGATGTCGACAGCGAGCTCGACCAAGACGTCGAGCGAGGTGAAGCGCTCACCTTCGCGGAACGAGAGCCGCGCCAGGTAGTTCCCTGCGGGATCCTGCTGCCAGCGCAGCTCGCAGGGTTGCTCGACGGAAAGCGAGTGAGTTTCGATGCGCGCGCGCGCGTGCGCGGCGGGGCGCAGTCGCACGGTGTGCGGGCCGAACCGAGTCGGGTGCTCGTATTGGTAGTGGCTCTGGTGAGAAAGGAGCAGCCGCACGATCCATCTCCGTCTACCTCGACCCGCGTTTCACGAGCGTTTCGGCGGAGCGTGTGGACGTTCAGGACGAGCGATTCAGCGCGGAACCGTCCAGCGCATCTTGGCTTCCAGCTTGCCGGTCCAGATGTAGGGAATGTCGCCACCATCGAACAGCTCGCGCGTGGGACCGTCGAGGGTCTGCGCGCCACCTTTCCAGCGCTGGATGGAGTTCTCGTACACCCAGCGCACGTCGACCTCGGCACCCGCTTCGAACCCAGTCATCCGCTTCGAGGTGTTGCCGGGGCCGGGCGCGAACGGATCGATCGTGAACGGCTGCGTGTGCTCGCGCGATTGTCCCGGTTCGAGCAGGTGGAAGTCCGCTTCGGTGACGACGTAGCCGTGCGGGTGAGGCTCGGGCACGAACAGCGGATCGCCGGACTTCGGCCGGAAGAACAGCGTGCTGATGTTGGCGCGAAACGCCTCACCGTTGGGCAGGTAGTAGCGGAGGGGCTCCTTGCCGAGATTGCGGAAGTGGAGCACCGCGGTGCGCATCGGCACGCGGTCGACCACGACCTCGGGTTTGATCTCCAGCCGCACCTCGAGCCGCCCATCCGCCACCGCATCGCTCTTCGCGCTCATCTTCGCCTGCTCCGGCGGCGCGCTTGGGCTGGTCTGGGTGTCCGTGGGCCGCACCGACCCACCGTGGCAGGCGCTCGACGCGCACGCCAGAGCGATCCAAGAAACGACCCGACCGAGGGCTCGAGCGCGCACGAGGCATCTTCGCCAAGTCTTCGCGCCACCACAAGTCCTGCGGTTCACGCAGCGATGCCACGCACTACGCGCCCGACCGCCCTGCCGATGCGGCGAAGGAGGTGCACCACCGCGCCTCCGAGCTCGAACGAGCGCGGGACCTGACACAGCACGGGCCTCGGGGTCGGGTTCTCGTCGTCGAGGAAGCGCGCGACTTCCCCGGCGAAGCGCTGGGGATGATCGAGGTGCGGAAAGTGCCCCGACCCGGCGTAGGAAGACAGCTCGGCGCCGACCAGGCGCTCGCGCGCGCGGAGGGCGTGCGTGTAGGGCACGATGCGATCTTTGGTTCCCCAATGCAGCGTGACGGGCGGCAGCTCGGGGACGAGGTGGATGCGATCCCAGGTTCGCTGGTGCTGACCCAGAAGATCGACGCACCCGCACACCGTGCGTGTGAACGCGCGACCCGACCCCGGCATGGAGTTCATCCAAGCGAGGCGATCGATCTCCTCGGGCTCGGGGTTTCCGAGCTCTCCGGCGGCGATGCGCATCATCACGCGGGTACCGACGCGCATGGCGGCGGGAGCGAGGAGCGGGCCGAGCACGGGAAACGCCGCGAGGCGCATGCCGATGCCGACCTCTCGCCCGAGACCCCCGGGCGCGACGAGCACGAGCCTTCGGTAGCGCTCGGGTCGCTCGAGGAGCATCCACTGGGCGACACCGCCGCCGTACGAATGCCCGGCGAGGTCGACTCGTTCGAGCTCGAGCGCATCGAGAAAGGCGCGGAGTGTGCTCGCGTACCACTCGAGCGTGTAGGGCGCGTCGGGGCGCCCGGACAGACCGTGACCCGGCAGATCGGGGGTGATCACCCGATGGTGCTCGGCGAGCGCCGGCACGACCCGACGCCAGGTTCGGTGGCAGTCGCCGAGCCCGTGGAGTAGCAGCAGCGGCGACCCTGATCCCGATTCCGCCCAAGCGATGTCGGTGTCGCCGAGGCGGGTGACCCGCAGAGAATCCCGTGGTTTCATGCTGTGTCACGCATGTGATACAACGTGATACAGATCTTGGCAAGTGCAAAACGGGCTGGGCGCGCCGGGGCCTCGCAAGTCGCCGGCGAGAGGTCTTTGATTTAGCTTCCGTCGTGTGAAGATCGACGTTGCCGAGTTCGTGAAGCTCACGGCTCTCCTCGCGCTCACGGGATGTGCTTCCGGGAAACCGACCCCCTCCACCGGCGGCTCCGACGACTCCAACGTGATCGTCGCCGAAGCGCCCAGCGAGCCCAAGGAGGCACCCGTGACCATCGTTCCTGCGAGCGAGGACGCGGGCCCCGCCGTGGAGGCGCCGCCGCCGAGCGGGCCCCCTCCCATGGCAGAAGTCGTGCCTGCGCCCGAGGCGCGGCTCGCCGCATGTGACAGGCTCTCCCCCGCGTGTGAGGGCCTCGTGGAGTCGTGCGCCGCGCTCACCCGAGGTGCCGATCCGAGCGTCGAAGGCAGCTGGGGACATGGCTTCGCCAAGCCCGTGGCGGAACAGATCGCGTCGTGCTGGGCAGCCAAGGTGAAGGCGCCGGCTTGCGACTACAAGGTCATGGGGCGCTGCGTGAAAGACGCGGTGATGAAGGCCAAGGTCGATCGCTCCCTCGACGCGAGCTGTACGCAGGTCATGGCCGACTGCAAGCGCATCGGCAAGCCGGCGAAGTACACGAAGGACCAGTGCCTCCACATCTTGTCTTCGACATCGGGACCCGCGCGCACCGAAGCCGCTCGCATGATGGGCCCCATGGGCGAAGGCTGCACTCTCGACTACGCCGTGCCGTATTCCGCCTTCGGTCCGTGAGGACCGCGGCCCCAGAACCGCGTTGCCTCGCGCTCCGACTTGACAGAGCGCGCGCTTCGTCGTGGGGATCGGGCCCCAAGATGCGCCTTCGCCGATCTCTCTTCCCGCTCTGCCTGATCAGCTTCGCGTGCACGCCGAGCGAGGCTCCCGTGCCGGCCGAAAGCCCGAAAGCTCCGCCTGCCATGACCCCCGCCCACGACGAACACACGAAGTCCCTCGCCGAAGCCGAACGGCTGCGCGCTCTCGCCGACCAAGACCCGATGCTGGCTCCGTGGACGGGGCCGTACGGGGGAGTGCCGCCCTGGGACCAAGCGAAAGCCGAGCGCTTCCCCAAGGCTTTCGAGCTCGCCATCACGCTGCTCTTGGCCGAGGTCGACGCCATCGCGAATAACCCCGAGCCGCCGAGCTTCGACAACACCCTCGCGGCACTCGAAGACGCCGGCCGGCACCTCGACCGTTGCGAAACGTTGTTCAGCGTGTTGAGCGGCAACCTCAATACCAAAGAGGTGCAAGCCGTCGATCGCGAGTGGTCCCCGAAGCTGGCCGAGGTCCGCGACAAGCTCACGTTCAACGAGCGACTCTTCCAGCGCATCGCCAAGGTCCACGAGACTCGCAAGCAGGCGCAGCTCGCGCCCGACCAGCAACGTCTCACGGAACGGGTGTACGACGCCTACGTCCGCTCCGGCGCCAAGCTCGACGCCACGCAGAAGAAGCAGCTCGGTGACATCAATCAGAAGCTCGCGGTGCTCTTCACCGACTTCGGCAACAAGGTCTTGGCCGACGAAAACAGCTGGATCGTCATCGACAAGAAGGACGACCTCGCGGGCCTACCCGATTCCATGCGTTCGAGCTTCGAAGCCGCCGCCAAGGAAAAAGGGCTCCCGGGCAAGTGGATCGTGGTGAACACGCGTTCGAGCGTGGACCCCTTCTTGACCTTCTCCGCCAAGCGCGAGCTCCGCGAAAAGGTGTGGAAGGCCTTCAAGAAGCGCGGAGACAACGGCGGAGCGAACGACACCAAGGCGACCATCGCCGAAATCGTCAAGCTCCGCGCCGAGCGCGCCAAGCTCCTCGGCTACGCCTCGCATGCCCACTGGCGCATGTCCGACACCATGGCCATCGATCCGGCCAAGGCACGCGAGCTGATGCTCCGGGTGTGGCCCGCGGCGGTCGCGCGCGTGAAGGAAGAAGTCGCCGACATGAGCGTCTACGCCAAGAAGGACGGCGTGAAGGGCGCCTTCGAGCCGTGGGACTATCTCCACTACGCCGAGAAGGTGCGCAAGGCGCGCTACGCCCTCGACCAGGCCGAGCTCAAGCCGTACTTCGAGCTCGACCACATGATCCGCGGAGCGTTCTGGATGGCAGAGCAGCTCTACGGCCTCACCTTCACCGAGATCAAAGCCAAGGTCCCCGTCTTCCACCCGAGCGTGCGCGTGTTCGAGGTGAAGAACAAGAAGGGCGAGCACGTCGGCCTGTTCTACGGTGACTACTTCGCGCGAGCGGAGAAGCGCTCCGGCGCCTGGGCTTCGGGCTATCGCTCCCACGAGACGTTCACGGGCAAGACGGTCACCACCATCACCAGCAACAACAACAACTTCGTGCCGAGCGAGGCTGGCAAGCCCGTGCTGATCTCGCTCGACGACGCCCAGACCTTGTTCCACGAGTTCGGTCACGCCCTCCACGCGCTCCTCAGCGAAGTGAAGTACCCGGGCCTGGCGTCCACGCCTCGGGACTTCGTCGAATACCCGTCGCAAGTCCACGAGATGTGGGTCTTGACGCGACCGGTGCTCGATCGGTTCGCGAAGCACTACGAGAAGGACCAGCCGATGCCCCAGGCGCTCGTCGACAAGGTGCTCAAGGCGCGCACGTTCAATCAGGGCTACGCCACGGTGGAATACTTGTCGGCCGCCATCCTCGACATGGAGCTCCACTCCAAGGCCGACGGCGCCGGCGACATCGAGCGCTTCGAGCGCGAGACCCTCGAGCGCATCGGGGCCCCCAAGGAGGTGGCCATGCGCCACCGCATGCCGCAGTTCAACCACCTCTTCACCAGCGACTCGTATTCGGCGGGCTATTACAGCTACCTCTGGTCCGAGGTGATGGACGCCGACACGCGCGAGGCCTTCCGCGAAGCCGGCAACGAGTTCGACCCCGCCACGGCCGAAAAGCTCCGAAAGTTCATCCTCGCCCCGGGTAACACCACCGACCGCGCCGAGGCCTACCGTCAATTCCGAGGCCGCGACCCCGACGTGAAGGCGCTCCTCGTGAAGCGTGGCTTCCCGACGAACTGACCCGCTACCCGGTCCCGACCCCGGTCCGGCCCCGCGGAAATTGGGCCTCGGGTCCGGTCCTGCCGGATATTCCGCCCCATGTCGCGCGGCCGGCGGACTCTGCTCGTCTCATTGTTCGCGCTCGCCGCCTGTCGCCCGCGAACCGAGCCGCCCCAAGGCGCTACGCCCCCAGGTCCCGCACCGAGCCCGAGCGCGTCGCCCGCCGAGCCCGCAGTGGGGCCCGGCGCCGTCGCCGAATCCAAGGGTCCGGCTCCGC
>Ga0268298_10001042_pt1 | contig 33795 bp, 21 predicted proteins | sample WWTPWeurt_MetaG_FD_194462 | JGI IMG/M metagenome (GOLD analysis project Ga0268298, IMG submission 194462) | Activated sludge microbial communities from WWTP in Nijmegen, Gelderland, Netherland - WWTP Weurt | ecosystem: Engineered > WWTP > Aerobic digester > Activated sludge | place...
TGCTCTTCCCGGGTACGTCGACCATCCAGACGCGTCTCCGCTACTTCATCATCGTCCCCTGGGTCTATCGCGAGCTCGAGCGGCGGCGCGGCGTCACATCGGCGACGATCCAGCAGACCGTGCGCGCGAGAGAGATCGCTCTGATCGAGCCCCTGACCAAGTCCGAGGGCGGCGGCGTGTTCGGCGCTCAGTCGGGGCGCACCTTGCAGCGCTTGCCGAGCAATGTGTACTGGAACGGCCTTCGCACCTGGGGGATCTTCCGGCTGCCCTGGTCACAGGACGAGTACCACCAGCACTGGGACGCACTGCGAGATCGAAACCAGAACATCGTCATCGCCGACGACTCCGGGATTGCTCCCGATCTCGTGCGCGCTTGGGACACGTTTCCGAGTCCGCCGAGTCAAGACTGGGGCGACGCGATCACCCTCGACGTGCCGCGAAGTGAAGCGAGCTATCTCCAGCAGCGCATGGAAACGACGCACGGCTCCCTCCTCGCGCATTTCGCCGCGGACGTGGCGGCCGCCGAGATCGACGCGGAGATGCCGTGGGACGCCGCCGACCGGCTTCCCGTTAAGCTGGCCCGGCTCGTCGAGCAGGCTAGGGCGTTCTCCGGCGTCATGCACGGGGCGGCATGGCTCTACAACCTGGTGCTCTGCCGGTCGTCGAAGCTCGCAGCGCACAGAGAGCGAATCGCAGAGCTCGAGGCTAGCTTGACCGAGTGGGCCGCAGCGGCGGCGCCAGTCTTCGAGTCGTGGCAACCCGGTGAGCTGTGGGCGTTACTGGAGGAACGCGCCGTGGCGGTGCCGGCACAGCGACCCGACCGGCGCTTCGTCGAGGACTGGTTCGCGCTCGTCCGCCGGCGAGAGCCGCGGGCGCTCGCGAATGACCGTGACGCGGCGCACCTCATCGTGGAAAGGGAACGCCGGGTGAAGGGCGCGAAGCGCGCTCGTTACGACAACCCACAGGCGTTGGCGCGGTGGGCGGGCTCCGGGACCGCGCCGTTCGACTACCGCTGGTTCCGCGTGCGCGGTTTGCTTCGTGACCTCTACGCCGGGCTGAACCGCAAACCGTCTTGAGGTGCCATGCTCGCCCCTGGAGATCGCCGTCTATATACGAGCTGCTTCTCGACGCCCGAGGGGTACGTCTTCGACTATGGAGTCGGGACGACGTTCACGCTGGATTTCAGGTCGTTCTTGTTCGTCCCCGTGGCTCTGGCGAGCGCCCAGCTCGAGGAACCCGCTGATGCGCTGAGGGATCCCGTCGGATTGCTCGAGGCCATTCACCGCGTGGGTGATCGCCTGACTGTGTTCAGTCACGACGGGCACTCGGACGCGCCGGAGGTGCGCCACCCGCTGCTGTCACTGCTCGAATCGTCGTTTGTGCCTGCGCGCGCGCGTGGGGACGGGGCCATCTTCCACCCAAAACTGTGGTTGCTCCGGTTCCGCGGCCAGAGCGAAGAGCGCCCGCTGCTGCGTGCGGTGATTCTCTCCCGGAACATCACCGCGAGCCGATGTTGGGACACGCTGGTTTGTTTGGAAGGCACGCCGAATCCGAAGCAAAAGGTCCCTGAGAGTCGCGAGCTCGCGAAGCTGGTCCGGGCGCTCCCCGGGCTCACGACTTCCGAGCGGCCTTCGCCCGAGCGACTCGCGTGGCTGGAGACTCTTGCTGCCGAGGCCGAGCGGACACCGTTCTATGCGCCCGAGCCCTTCGACACTTCAACGCTCGCCAATTTTGTCGCGCTCGGCACGGGCGACGGCGCGAAGTGGGAGCCCGACGGAGGGGAGAGGCTCTTGGGGATCAGTCCGTTCCTCGGCGAACGCGCCTTGCGGGCGCTGGCGCGCCTAGCGGACAAGTGCGAGCTGATCTCGCGCGACGAAACGCTAGACCGGATGCCGCGCGCCGCTCTCGAGGGGTGGCACTGCTTCAGTCTTCACGATGGCGCCGGCGGGGAAGCGGATCCCGGGGAGGGCAGCGACACTGCCGACAGCGTTCCCTTTGGCTTGCACGCCAAGGCCCTGGTCGTCGAGCAGGGCAAGCGGACGATGTGGTGGCTCGGTTCGGGCAATCTATCGGACGCCGTCCTGAACGGCACGAACGTCGAGCTGCTCGTGCGTCTCGAAGGGGCCACCAAGAGGGTCGGAATCGATCGCTTCCTGGAGAGCGGCTTCGACGCGTTGAGGCGACCTTACGACACCGCCGGCGAGTGCGCGCCCGACACGCCAGCCGAGGCCGCCGAGCGGCTCGCTGAGCAGGCTCGACACGCCATCGTCCGAGCCGATCTGGGCGGCGCCTGCCGCGATGCCGGCGACGGCTCCTGGACGCTCACCCTTTCGGGGGATGTCGAGGTTCCGGGAGGTGCGCTCATCGAGGTTCGCCCGATGACGCTCCCGGTCGGGCACGCGCGCCGATGGGCGGGCGAGGCGCTCGAGTTCCGCGGCGTCGCCATCGAGTCGCTCACCGCCTTCTTCGCGTTTCGCATCGAGACGCGAGTAGCGGACAGCGCAGTTACGATCACATTCTCGCGCAAGCTGCCGGTCAGCGGGTTCCCGGAGGAGAGGCTGCGACGCGTCGTCCAGAGTGTGATCACCGATCGAAGTACGTTCTTGACCTACCTTGATCGTGTGTTGGGTGGCATCGACGGACCCATCGGGTCGCTCTCGTCGGCGAAGGTCATGGCGGGGCGCAGCGCCGGCGCGGGCAACGCCGTGCAGTCCGAGGCCGTGGTCCTCGAGAGCATCGTGCGCGCGCTTCGTCGGGACCCTGAGCGCCTGGCGGCGATCGACCACACGATCGAGCGCTTGCGGAGTGACACTGACGGATCTGAACGGGCGATCGTACCTCCGGACTTTCTCGAGCTGTGGACGCTGGTTCGCACCACCGTCCCGGCGAGTCAGAAGGGTGGGGACGGGTGACCGGCGAGCGGGCCCAGGCGAAGCCGGACAAGAACGCGCTGCTCGGCAAATTGCGCGGCTTTCAGCGACGCACGGTGGCGCATGTCGTGAAGCGGCTGCTCGATCCGGCGGGATCGCAGCGATTCTTGGTCGCCGATGAGGTAGGTCTCGGCAAGACGCTCATCGCGCGAGGCGTGGTTGCCGAGATCGTCGATCGGCTCTGGGACGGGGTTGGGCGCATCGACATTCTCTACGTGTGCTCGAACACGGCGCTGGCGAGCGAAAACTTGCGGAAGATCCACATCGGCGGGGAGAGCATCGCGGGCACTCGCCTGACGCTACTCCCAAAGCAGATTGCTGACTTCCACGAGAAACTGAACTTCGTCTCGTTCACTCCAGGGACTGCGCTGCAGGTGATCGGGTACGGTCGCGTGGACGAGCGCGTGGTGCTCTACGCTCTGCTGCGCGGTGAGTACGGCGACGCCGCGTGGCTCAAGAACCTCCTTCAGGGCGACGTAGGTTCGGACAACTGGCGCGATCGACATCTCGCCTGGCTTCCCGACCTCGATTCAGGGCTCACGCAGGGATTTCGGATCCGTCTCTCTACCAATCCGAAGCTCCAGGCCGACTTGGGGTGGGCCAGCGAGACCTTGCTCCGGACGAACTCTCGCCTCGACGACGAGCAGCGAAGCCGGCGTTACCACGCGGTTGGGCAGCTCCGTCGCGTCCTGGCCGATTGCTGCATCGACGCGCTGCAACCCGATCTTATCATCCTGGACGAGTTCCAGCGCTTCAAGGATCTACTCGGCGGCGGCGGCGAGGAGCAGACCGAGCTGGCCGACCTCGCAAGCAAGCTCTTCGACTACGAAACGCCAGAGAAGAATCGCGTGGCCACCCTGCTCTTGTCCGCGACGCCGTACCGCATGTTCGCGACGGACGACGAGTCGGTGGGCGCGGATCACTACGAGGACTTCCGGGACACCCTTCGTTTTCTGGTGCGGGACGAGAGGCGGTTCGCTGAGCTGGAAGCCTCCCTCGAGGCCTACCGTCGCGCTCTGCTGAGTGCCACGAACGGCGACCACGGTCGGGTCCGAAACGCGCGCGACGACCTGCAGCTCCGACTCAAGGAAGTGATGGTGCGGACGGAGCGGGTAGATTCGACGATCGATCGAAATTCCATGGTTGAAGAGCCTGAGATCCGCGCACCGTTGGCGCAGCGCGACCTGGTGCACTTCATGGCGACAGATGACATCTCCGAGAGGCTCGGGGCATGCGACGTCGTCGAGTTCTGGAAGTCGGCTCCCTATCTGTTCAACTTCATGAAATCTTATCGGCTCAAGGAGGACTTCGAGAGCCAGCTCCACCTGAAGGCGATTCGTGAGGGTTTCGAGCAGGCCGCTCCGGAATTCCTGAGCGTGCAACAGATTCAAGCTTACGAAGAGATCGACCCGGCCAACGCGCGCCTCCGGGCGCTCTCTCAGCACTCCCTCGGCGCCGGTCAGTGGGGCATGCTGTGGCTTCCGCCCACGGTCCCGTACTGGCCTCTCGGGCAGGTCTGGAAGGACAACGTCGGCTACTCCAAGAAGCTGGTCTTCTCGGCGTGGAACGTCGTTCCGGACGCGATTAGCGCCTTGCTCAGCTACGAAGCCGAGCGACGGATGGTGGGGGATGCGCCGCGGTCAGAGTACGCGCGGCTATATCGCTGGCAACGCCCCGCCCTGCGGTACTCCCTGCTCGAAGGCCGGCCGCGAAACATGTCCACGCTCGCGCTCGCGCTTCCGTGTCTCGCGCTCGCAGATGAGCTCTCCCCGCTTGGGATTGCGCTCGACGGGCAGCCGGTCATCGAGAGCATTCGCGTTCGGGTCGCGCGGCTCATTGAACGCCTGCAGCCGCTGGCCGGCGAAGGCGCGACGGACGAGCGCTGGCACTGGGCCGCGCTCCTGTTGCTCGACCGTGACGACGAGTCCCTCGCCGCTTCGCTGGAAACCTGGGACGAAGCCGACGACGAAGAGACGGACGTGGAAGCGGCTGGGGACGGCAACGCACCAAGTGGGCGCAAGGATCGCGCGCAGCGCGTTCACCTCGACGAGGCGCTCCGTGTGCTGCGGGGCGAAGAGAAGCTCGGAGCATTCCCTCCCACGCTCACGGAAGTGCTGGCCGACCTGGCGCTTGGCAGCCCCGCTATTCTCACCGCCCGGGCACTCTCGCCGTTTGGCGTTGGCCCGGCGGCGCGGAGGCAGGCCGCGGTACGCGTGGCGAACGGGTTCCGCAAGCTGTTCAATCAGCCGCCGGTCATCCGGATGCTGCGCGGGAGCGCCGACGATGAGAGCTACTGGCGCGTGACCCTCAACTACGCCCTCGACGGAAACTTGCAGGCGGTGCTCGACGAGCAAGTGCATCTCCTTTGGGAGCAGTACGCGTGGGACGACAAGCCGGCAGACGAGGTGTGCGAGAAGGTTGCGGCCACGCTCTACGACTCGGTGACCACCAAGGTGTCGCGCGTCTCGCCGGACCTATACGCGACCGGCGAACGGCGCATCGAGCAGGCCGACGCTCAGGACGAAGCGGGGAAGCGCGAACGTGTGGCGCTGCGCACGAGCTTCGCGCTGCGCTACGGCGCGGTGAAGGGGGCATCCGACACCATCGAGGCCCGGGAGGAGAGCGTGCGAACTGCGTTCAAGTCGCCTTTCTTCCCGTTCGTGCTCGTCTCCACCTCCGTGGGTCAAGAGGGTCTGGACTTCCATCCTTGGTGTCACGACGTCTGGCATTGGAACCTGCCCGGCAATCCGGTCGATCTCGAACAACGCGAGGGGCGCGTTCACCGCTACAAGGGACTGGCCGTCCGGAAGAACGTGGCGGAAAGCGCGATGACGGTGCTCCGCGAGCGGTGGACGCCGGGACAGGACCCCTGGCAGGTCTTGTTCGCCGCGGCCGAGGAGCGGTACCGCGACCTCGGGAGCGACCTGATCCCGTACTGGGTCGCGCCGGGTCCGCACAAGGTGAGGCGCTGCGTGCCGATGCTGCCGTTCTCGTCGGAGATCGGCCAGCTACGCCGGCTCAAGCGCAGTCTCGCCATCTATCGGGTGGTCTTCGGTCAGCCGCGGCAGGAAGAGCTGCTCGGTTTGCTCGAGAATTCAGACGTCGATCGCGAGGAGCTCGAGCAGTGGATGGTGTCACTGAAACCGGAGTGATTCTCTCTTCGACGCTGCGCCCGACGCCCACGTACTTTGATTGCGGCGGTCTGCCGAACGTCACAGAATCCACGCATGCGCAACCCGAAACCCGGGCCACCGAAACTGCCGCTTCCAATAGAGGAGGCCACTGAAAAGCTCTTCTCCGTTGTGCCCGAGCTAGGCAATGAGCTCGGCGACCTGCTCGGGATCCGGATGCCGCGACTGAACAGGCGCGAAGTCGCGCGGGGCCGCAGCAAGTTGAAGAACCACGTGGCCACCCTGAGACCGTTCATCATCGGGCTTGGGGTAGTCGACAAGAACATCCCCCCGCGGCTTGGCCGCTACGCACTCCTGGAAGGATTCCATCGCGCGAACCTGGCGAACGCTGGTGTGCGTCTTCGGCGGGGCGAAGACGGTTTTGTGGCGTTGTTGCGTCTGCTTGAGGCTTCCGCCTCGGTCGGCGGCCACCTCGCCCAGCACCCGGCGTACGGAGCGTCGCGCGCGGCCATGGTTGCTCTGGCGAACCGGACTGACGAAACTCGCCACATCGAGGAAATTGGGCGCGTTCGGCGGGCATTCTTCGAGCAGTCTCCTTCCGTCCGCAAACTGATCCGTTTCGGGCGTGCCCTCGCGAAGGAATCTCGTCCTTGGCGACCACACGCGCCAGCGCGATTCTCGGGACCTGCTGTCAATCGAATCGCGCACGAGTATGCGTTCTCCGCCAAAGCGTTCGAGACGGGGCTGCGGTACTTGGCCTCACTGGCAGAAGCGTGCGACGGGCGCGAGAGATTCGGGTGGTGGGCGTCAGCGCCGCTGGCTCAGGTGATAGAGCACGCAGGGCGCTTGCCCGATCTCTCGGCGGTGCCGGCGCTCATCGACCGCAACGTGCGCAATGCGCTAGCGCATGGACTGGCTGAACCGCGGCCTCGCACTCGTTCTATCGTCTTCCACGATTCGAGCCGCACCGTCGAGTGGTCGCTGCTTGAATTCTTCGACCGGACGCGAACGCTTACCGCTTCGATGATTCCTTTTCTGCAGTACGCGGAGATCGAGTCCCTGGTTCATTTCCGCAAATTCGCAGAAAACATGTGGCGCGCGGTCGCGCGCGAGGCGGCGCGTCCCAGCTCGAAATCAGCAGCTTCTCCGACCTCACGAGCATCAGCACCGCGCTCCGCACCCTCGCACCGAGCTCGGCGCGGCCGCGCGACGTGACGCACTGAGGTACGGTGCGTCCGCAGCCGCGACGCGCTCGCATCAGCTCAACGACTTTCTCGGCGGTCACCACCCGCCTCGCCCCCTCCACATCCAGCACCTTCTCGACGACCAACTCCGCCAGCAGCTCTGCCGGCAGGCACACCTGGAACTTCGACACCCTCGTCCGGCTGGGATCCGGCGCCGCGCGGAGCGCATCCTCCGCCGTCGGCCTGCCTTCAGCCTTCCACCGCGCCAGCACGTCCCGCACCGCCGCTCCGCTCTTCGCCGCGTCGCCCTCGAGCTTGATGGCCGCGTTCGTACCGACCACCTTCTCGCCGAGCTCCTGCTCGAGCATGCCGCGGAGCAGGGCGTTGGCGCCGCCGCCCGCGAAGTTCCACCAGGTGATGCGGTCCGGGGCCTCGATGAGGGAGCTCTCGCTGCCGCGCAGGTGGTCGAACTCCGAGCGCAGCGTCGTCATCACGCGCGTCGCGCGCTCCGACCACGAATCGTCCCGGTCGTCCGAGACCAGCAGCCGCTTCATCGCCTGGCATAGGTCGTGGGACAGGTGCCGTGCTTCACCCTGCCAGCGCGGTGTCCGACCCTTGGGCGAGGGGCGCACGACGCACACGCCGCGGTCCCACTCGACCGTGATGATTTCCCAGGATTTGCCGGCCAGCATGAATGAGCCGGGGTTTGGGCCGTTGTCGATAGCCGCGAGGAATCGGGCCTCGACTGTGCCGACCTCGTCGGGGCCGGCGCGAACGGTGATGTCGCGGGGCGCGTCGAAGACCGCGTAGAGCTCCTTGAAGTGCGCGCGGCCGAAGCGGCGCTCGCCGACGGGCCCGAGCCAGAGCTTGCCGCTGTGATCGGCGAGGATTTCCTGGGAGAGCATGTGATTCACGATGGCTGTCCGCTCGGCTGACCCGAGGCGCGAAAACGCCGCCGTACCGCGCAGCCAGTAGTCCACGTCCTGCGGGAGCACGCCGTCGAGCTGGATGCCCAGCGTCATGAGCTGGTGCGCAAAGATGTGCGAGGCGCGGGAGCTCGGCTCGACGGACTCGACGAAACCGTCGCGGAAGAGCTGCACCAAGGCGGCGGCCGCGAGGACAGCCATCTCGTCGAGCGCGAGGAAGGTGCAGTTGGGAGTCATGTCCGGGCGGCGGCCGGTGCGGCCCATGCGCTGGAGGAAGCTCGCGACCGTTGCGGGAGCGTTGATCTGCAGGACGTGATCGAGATCGCCGACGTCGATGCCCAGCTCGAGTGCGCTCGTGGCCACGATGACGCAGTCGCGGCTCTGCTCGAAGGCGCGCTCGGCGTCGCGCCGCGCGGCGGCGGAGAGGGAGCCGTGCGTCACGTAGGAAATGACGCCGCGGTCGTTGAGCAGATTGCCCAGCTTCTCGGCTTTTCCGCGCGAGTCAACGAAAACGAGGCGCTTCTTGCTGGGGTGGAGTCGCTCGATGGCCACCGCGGCGGTTTCCATCGACCCCACGTAGTCGATGTCCAGCTTGGGTTCTTTTCGCGAGCCCTTGGGATCGACGACGGCGCCCGGGCGTTCGGAGCTGCCGCGGATCCAGCCGAGGATTTCCTCGGGATTGCCCACGGTCGCCGAGAGGCCGATGCGCTGCACGTCGTGGCAGGTGAAGCGGAGAATGCGCTCGATGACCGCGCTCAGGTGGGCGCCGCGGTCGTCGTCCGCGAAGGCGTGGATCTCGTCGATGATCACCGCGCGGAGCTTCGCGAACAGCTCGCGAGTGGGCACGTTCGAGCTCATCAACATCGCCTCGAGCGACTCGGGGGTGATGAGCAAGATGTCGGTGGGGTCGCGCAGGAAGCGGCGGCGCTCGCCGGGGCCGACGTCGCCGTGCCACTTGAACGAGCGGCGGCCAATCAGGCCCGCCAGGCGCGCGACGCGGTCTTCCTGGTTGTTGAGCAGCGCGCGGATGGGTGAGAGGTAGATCACCGAAACGGGGCGCCAGTCTTCCGTGTCCATCTGCGACAGGACGGGGAAGAACGCCGCCTCTGTCTTGCCACCGGCGGTGGGCGCGAGGACGACGGCGTTCTTACCGTCGAGAATGGCGTCGATGCTATGCTCCTGCACCGGCCGGAGCTCCCTCCAGCCGAGTGTGTTCGCGATCTGATACGCGAGCGCGCTGGAGAGCCGGTCGAAGGCGCTCAAAGGTTCCGCGCTCCTCCAGGAGGCTTGATGTCGACGTCCAAGGCAATGTCGTCGGGGGACTTCGCGAGGCCCGCGGCGCCGCGCTCCTCGTCCGTCAGCTCTTCCGCTTTGACGATGAGCGGGTAGTCCTCGCGCGGGTTGAACTCCGGATGCTCGTCCACGCGGTCCAGCACGTCGACCACGCGCTTGAGGTAGATGCGCGGCGCGACGCCGACCTTGCCGCCGAGCTTGCCTGCGACGCCCTGCGCGAGGGTGTGGAGCAACGCATCGTCGACCTTCGCGTGGATTCGGTCGCCGGCCGAGGAAGGGTAGAGATCGCGGACCCGCTTGCCGACCTCGACGAGCTTGTCGAGGTCGAAAGGCATGAGCCGGAGCTGCGGCGCACGCGCGCTGTCGAAACGGGTGTCTTTCGCAAACTCGGTCGCGAGCCGTGAGGCCAGGGCCGGGGCGCGTTGCACCCCCTGGGGCCCGTCGAAGAACTGCGGCGTGCCGGTGACCAGGACGTACAGGCCCGGGTAGCGGCTCTGGTACAGGTCGTCCACGAACTGCCTGAGCGCGTTGAGGCTCTTCTCTCGACTGTCCGCGCGCACGCGCTGGATGGTCTCGACCTCGTCGAGCACGAGCACGAGCCCTTTGCGCCCGGTCTGCTTGAGCACTTCGAGCAGGCCGCGGAAGAATCCGGAGGCCCCATCGTGGTCGATCTCGCCCTTCAGCGCCGCGGCCCGCTTGATCTCGGCGCCGACGTTGGGCTGCCCCATCAGCCACGCGATCAGGCCCTCCGAGATGGCGTGCTCTCCGCCGACGCGTGCGGCATGGCAGCGGCGGAGCGCCGCCGCGAACTGAGGCTGGGTGGCGCTGACGGAGGCGAGGCGCTTTTCCAGCAGCTCGCCGACCGCTCGGCTCACCGCTTCGGCGTCATGGCCGCTCACGTGGCCGCCGGTGAGGACTTCCTCTTCGAGGGTGTAGAACCAGCGATCGATGAGGGCTCGGAAGGCGCCTTCCGACCACTCCTTGGTCTGAAGCCCTTCGATGGCGCGCCGGTAGACCGTTTCGAGGCGGTAGAGCGGCGTGTCCGTCTCGGAGATCTGGACCAGCGTGGTCGCGAAGCCGCGTTGGCGGGCACGGTGCTCGAGCCAGCGCGCGAAGAAGGTCTTGCCGCAGCCGTACTCGCCGCGCACGGCCTTGAGCATTCCGCTGCCCGCGGCGACGGAGTCGAGCTCCTCGTCAATGTGCTTCTCGAAGCGGTCTAGCCCGACGGCAAAAAGCTCGAGGCCCCGCTTCGGGACGACGCCGAGGCGCAGGGCGTTCACGATGTCACGACGCTTCAGCGGGCTCGCTTCGGTGCTCACAGGTTCACCTCGAACTGCTGTGCGAGCTTCTCGCGGTCCAGATACACCTGCCTGTCGGCGGGACTGTGGCGCAAGACCTGGTAGCCCTCCAGGTTCAGGACCTCCTGGAGCGACGAGACCAGGCCGGCGACGCGCCACTCCAGCTCACCCATCGCGGCGGCGAAAGCCTGCTCGCCGGACGCTCCGTTGCGCGAGAGCAGGAAGTCGACCGCCAGCACGACCTTTGCGCGGCGATCGGCACGAGGGCAGATCTGCTTCAGCACGCGGGACGTCGCGAAGGTTGATTCTTCGATGGGCGGCACGCTGGGCCGGCGCTTCGACGGGGGGGGAGGGGCGACGAACGGGAGTGTGGTCTGCTTGGGCTTCGGCTTCTCGGGCTGGCGCGGGGCGGGAACCGCGACGTCGAAGTGCCACCACGCCGGCACGAACGCGGGCCATGGCTCGAGCGCTGGGTCAGCGACCGAGACGCCCGCGTCATCGCAGCCGATGAGCACGCAGGGCGCGACGACCTCCGCCAGGGTGGCGCCCCCATGCTCGCCCGCATGCGCGCCGCCGCCGTATCGCGAGGCGTCGTCCGCCAGCAACACTACGCCGTGAACGCCGCGCGGCGTCCAGACTCCGCTCCCCGCGAATGCGACCTCGCCGTCGGCGACGGGATCGGTGGGCGAGGCCCACGGGCGCCAGCGAGCGCCACCTCCCGCGAGCGCGCTGACGGTCTTGAATCGATCGGCGGGAACGTGCCCGTGGTCGCTGGCCAAGAGCACGCAGCGACCCGCGGTCCGCGCGGCCTCCAAGAGGTCGGGGAGCGACGCGATGTTCTCGGGCTTCCAGTCGGGACGGTGCTGGCTGTCGCCTTTGAGCGCGGCGTCGATGGCGTTGATCACCATGGCGACGACTCGCTTCGAGGTGTCGGCGATGAGGCTCAGGGCCTCGGAAGAAGCGCTTCCGCCCGCGGTGTGGCCCTCGGAGCGCAGTAGGAGGCGAGGGGTCTCGTTCTTCTCGCAGAAGCGCAGGATGTCGCGGTGGGTCTGGAAGCGCTCGGGGTCCTTCGAGGTGTTGCCCGCATCGCCGGCCTTCATGGGTTTGCCCTCGAAGAAGGCCGAGCGGCTCACCTCGGTAATGGTCGGTAGCGCTGCGAAGACGACCGGGTACGCACCGCTTCCGATGCGGCCCTTCGCGGTTGCGTGCCACGCGAGCGGGCCCCACGCGGCGGCGCGATTGCCGAGGGCCTGCATGAGCTCGACTGCTTGCGCCCACGCCATGCCGTCGAGGAGGAGCACGAGCAGGCGGCGAGAGGCATCATCCTCGAGGAATCGTGCAGCGACGCGCGACAAGGCTTGGTCGATGGGAACGACCTCGGTGGCCGGGCGGCCTGCGTCGTGCCAGGCGTGGAGGCTCTGCGCGAACCGCCGGTCGAGGCCGGTGCGCGCGTGATCGGCCGCTTCGACCACAGCCTGCGCGCCGCGGCCCAGGGCGGACTCCGCGCTGCCGCGAGCCCAACGGCGCGCCCAGTCCACGTAGCCGCCCTCCTCCGAATACCAGCGCCCGAGAGCTTCCGCCGGCGCTTGTGGCGTGGGCGGGTGGTCGAGCTCGAGCCCGCTCTTCTGCGTGAGCCAGGCGGTCAGGCGTACGGCCATCTCCGCGCGCTTCACCACGGCCGTCTGGTCGCTGTCCTTGAAGAACAGGTGACCGTCGAGGGCGCGCAGAGCGCGGGCGGCGTCAGCAAACGTTTCCGGGGTCGCGTGGCTCGCGCACGCTTCGAGCGCACGACCGAGCTGCTCGAGCCGGGCGGCCCAGGCCGAGGGCAGCAACGGGTGCCCGGCGATCCAGGCGCTGATCTCGGGCTCGTCCACGTGAGCGTCCGCGGCGCGCAAGATTGCGCGTGCCTCTCCGGGAGAGACGCGCTCGACCAAGCGCAGGCTCCGCGTCGCGCTGCCCGCCAGCCCCCTGACCACGCCGTCGATGTTTGCATCCGGCACGGTCACGCCGAGCGAGTGCTTGAGCTTCTGCTTGAGCCAGATCCACGCTGCTGCGTCGGGGCGATCCACCAGCGCCTCGAAGATCAGGGCAAATTCGAGGAGCAAGCGGCCGCGGCCGTTTTCCCAGGCGCTCCAGATGATCGGTCCGACCGGGCCGAGCTGGCGTTCGAGGTGTTCGAGCAAGGCGGCGCGCACGCCCGGCCCGCCATCGCCGCCGAACACGACCGGCGCTTTGGCGAAGCTCGCGTTCATCGCCGCCCAGGCCATCAGCGCGTCCACCGCGAACTCGCCGCCCCCGCTGAGCCCCCAAGTCTGATCGAGCCACGCGCCCCATAGCTCGTTCAGCGTGAGGCGACCCCCGGTGATACTGAAGGTCGGCGGTGGTTTCTGATCGAGCAGGAGCCCGACGAGCGGCGAGCGCAGCACGGCATCTTCCAGCTCGCGCACTCCGAACATGCGCCGGACGCGCGCGTCCACTCCAATGCGGTGGACTCGCCCGTTTTGAACGAAGCGTCCCGCAAGATCGATGGGGATGTCGCTGGACCACGGCACCAGAAACGCGACGTGGGACTCGGTATCGTCGAGCGGCGGCAAGTGCTCTCTCAGCTCGAGCTCGCAGCGAACCGGCAGGACACGAAAGCGGAGCGACTGGTCCGTGCTTACCGTCGCGGGCTCACCCGTTCCGTAGAACGCAACCAGCGTCGACTTGCGGGTGGTGGTCGGTCCGTACAGGCGATCGAGCGCGCCCTTCAGATCTTCATGCGTCAGATGAGGGAGCTCGCTGGTCATGGCTTCTTCGGCCAGGAGACTTCGATTTGCCCCGACACCATCACGTCGTCGCCGTGCGCCCCCACTTTCTGTTCGAGCTCGGCTAGCGACTCGCGCAGCGCTCGAACGGCGGCCTGTCCGCTCCCGGCGATCTGCCGCGCCTGACGGTCGCGTCCGGGCGCTTCGAGGGTCGGCGCTCGCGGCGTGAGCAGGCGCTGTCCTTCGACTGCAAGCTCGCGAAGGCGTGGCGCCAGGTGCTCGTTGACTTCGTCCTGCCGCAACGCGCGCTCCACGCGCTCGAGCAGCTCGGCGGCGCCGCCGAGCGTCGCGCGTTGGGCTCGGAGCGCGGCAAAGACGTTGAAGATGATGTCGTCGGAGAGCACGTCTGCCGTGGCGCTCGCCGTCGCGATGCTGGCGCCCACTGCGCGCGGGCTCGTCTCGGCTCCGAACGAAGCCAGCAGCTCCACCTGCTCGAGCCCCGACTTGCCACGCAGGCCTGCCCACAACCCGTCGGCCGAGCGTGCGGTTTTCTCGCGATCGGTGTCCCCGAGCCCGAGCTCCGCCCGTCGCGCCGAGAGCGCTGTGACCAGACGGCTGCACGCCTGGCTGGCCTTCCCCGCGTGCTCCTCCACGGCCGTCTCGAAGCGCTTGAGGTTGTCGGCGTGCAGAGCGCGACCGCCGAGGCTGAGGCCGAAGGTGTGGCCCGCCAGCCCCAGCGCCTTCTCCCAGTCGGAGGCGCTCGGCAGGTCGGGCTTTTCGAGCACGACATCGTCGGGGATGTCTTGCCCGGGCTTGGGGAAGAAGGCCTTGCCGTAGAGCGAGAAGGTACGCTGGGCCCAACGTGCATAGCAGCGCACGACCAGATCTTCTGCGCCGCGTTCGAGGCCCATCTTTCCCGCCTCGTCGAGCCAGTCGCGCACCTCCGCCGCCGTGGGCGCGTCCACGCTCTTCCGCAGGCGGCTGCGCTCGATTTCCTGGAGCTTCAGGTCGTCGATCAGGTGAACCGCGCCCTCGGTCACGCGTACGAGCCCGAGCTCCTGCAACGTGAGCCGCATCTCGTCGGTGAGCGCCTTGTCCGCAGCGATGCGCTTGTCGGTCGCATCCACGATCTCCCCGAACTTCTCGACGAGGGCGTCGATGCGCGCCTTGGTTAGCGGCTTTGCGGACGAGAACTTCGGGTGCCGCGGCCAGCGTGCGTCCAGCGCCGCGCGGGCATAGGCGTCCAGCGCGTCGGCGAGCTGCGCAGCGGCGGGCGCCTGGAGCGTTGCACCCGGCTTGAGCAGCATCAGGTGCTTGGCAACGGACGCGGACGGATCGAGATCACCCTCCCTGGCCGTGGCGAGGCCGTAGGCCTGCTCCAGCACGCCCAAGATGCGCGACTTCTTCTGGTTTCGGAGGTTCTCCAGGTCGTTCAGGGCCCGGCTCTGGTGCTCGGTGCTCAAGTCGGCGACGGCCTGTCGCTTCGTGGCGCTGTCCGATAGCACGTGCTCCAGAATCGTCAGCTCCCCGAGCAGGTTGTTCACCGAAGCGCTGAAGAAGTGGGGCAGCCAGACCAGGGTCCAAGCCCCCCCGCTCTCCTCCATGAAGCGCTCGCAGACTTCGACGTCTTCGTTGGGGCCGTGGCCCGGATCGTCGAACGGGTAGTCCACGATGACGCGCAGGGCGTCGGAGTCCGGACAGCGGAGCTGTTCGCCCCCGAGCTTACGGACGTTTGCGAAGCGCAGGTGTGCGGGCCGCTTCGTACCACGCCATTCGACCTTCTGGTCGATGCCCCAGTCCGCGACCTTCTCGACGCCGAGCGCGTCGAACAACAGATCCCGGAGCACGCGTTGCCGCGACCCAGCGGTGTCCGACGAGCGGTAGCGCTCCAGGATCGGGCCGAGGTCCACCCCCTCGAGCTGGATGCGCACGGACGGGTCGGTCTGGTTTCCTACGTGAACCTGGCCGATCACGCTGGCCCACTGTCGCAGCTTGCCCGCGACCTGCGCGCCTTCGGTTCCCGCGATGGGCACCTTGAGCGTTCCGTGATTGAGCTGCGCGAGGCGGCTGGCGGTCAGGTCCTTGAGCGCGGGCACCTCGGGAACCAGCGCCGCGACAATTAGGGTCTTGATTAGGCGGTTGTCGGTGCGGCACGCCTTTTCGCCACAGCTCGAGCAGCCCAGGCGGATCGGATGGCCATCCCGCATGCGCTGGCAGCGGTCTGCGGTGTTGGTGCCGTGGGTCTCCCGGATGATGGGCAGAAGCTGCTGCTTGTAGAGATCCTTGGCGCTCTTGAAGCGCGCGCGCATCACGCCGTCCGCCGGCTCTTCGCTGCCCGCCAGCACGTCGAACAGGTCGCCCACGCGCACGACCTCGCCGAGCATCAGGTCGTCGATGTGCTCGACGAGGAGCTCCATCAGGAGCTTCAGCGCGGTGCGCTGCCGCTGGAGTGAGCTCGACAGCGCGACCAGCGCTTCGACCAACGCCGGACTGAAGGGATAGAGCTTGCGAAAGGCCTCGGCGTCCTGCTGCCCGAGCAGGGTTTGCCAGGACGCTCCCGCGCTGCGCTTCAGCGTCTCGAACGCGCCATCCAGCGCCTTCTTTGCCTCGTCGCTCTTCGGGCGCAGCATGCGCCGCTCGATGATGGCGGGCAGGTTCCGGTCTTCGAGCGCGATCGTGTCGTAGCGGCCCTCCCAGTGCTCGAGCGAGCCTGCGAGGCGTTGCGCCTCCGCCCCCGCGTAGTCCTTGCCGCACATCTCCACGAGGCTGCGCTGCCGGGCGATGAAGCTGACGAGAGGCAGAGCCCGCGCCGTGTCGTGCGCCTCGACCAGCTTGACCATCTTCTGCACTTCGTTGTGCAGCCAGGCCGAGTCGCTCGCGCGGTGCGCCAGCCACAAGATGAGCTCGTCCAGAAACAGGACGATGCCGTCGTAGCCGAGCTTCCGCGCGTGACCCGCCAGCACCGCCAGCCCGGAATCGATGTCCACGAACGCGCGGCTCTCCTCGGCCCAGGCCTGGAACCACGCCTTCACCAGCGCGTTGAAGAGCTCGGCGCGAGTCTCGAGGACGTTCGAGGCAGCCGCCTGCTCGAAGCGTTCGCGGTCCCAGCCCGTGGCCAGGTCGCCCCAGCCCTCGCTCGCGGCGGCGCCTTCGTTCATGTGGGCGAAGAAACGCTCGTCGCCCAGCCGATCGAGCATCCGCCGCGCGTCGGCGAACAGCCCTTCGTCGGCAAACAGCGCCGGGATCGGGGCATCCGGGTGGTGCTTCTGCACCCACTCCACGTACGTCCCGAAGATCGCACGCTCGATGCTCTCCTCGGCGATCATGTGGAAGTGGAGCTGAAGCAGCTTCGCCTTGCCGACGAAGCCGTGCTTGGCGCGGAGCGCGTGCAGCTCGGACTTCCGCCACGCGGCCTCGTTGCCGTCGAGCAACAGGCTCAGGAGCGCCATGAAATGCGACTTGCCGCTGCCGAAGCTGCCGTGGAGGTACGCGGCCTGGCTGCGCCCGTCGCCGAGCGCGCCGCCGACCAGGCCGAGCGCGCGGTCGAAGGCATCGACCAGCGCGGGCGTCACGACGTAGGTTTCGGTCGTCTCCTGCGGGTGCTGCACGCCCTCCGACAGCTTGACGACGAAGTCGCCCTTCCGGACTTGGTCGGGCAGATCGAAGAGGTCTTGCACGCGGGTCATCGCGGTCCCCAAAGGCCACGCCGGAAGGCGCAGTTACAGCGGTTTGCAGTGACATGGATCACGATACGCGGTACCCGGCGTGTTGAAACCACCCTTGGCAATCTTGCGGGCTGGTGGCGCTGAGCCCTTCGTCCAGCGCCCAGATCAGCGCTTCAAGGACACGTGCCTTCGCCGCCCGGAGGATGGTCTTCACCTTTCCCCAGGCTTCCTCGATTGGGTTCAGGTCGGGCGAGTAGGGGGGAGGAACTCAAGTCGCGCGCCACGCCGGGCAATCAGCTCGGCGACCTCCTGGTCGTCATGAAAGCTGATGTTGTCCAGGACCACGATGTCGCCGCGGCGCAGAGTGGGCGCAAGTTGTGTGCGGACCCAAGCGCGCATCGATTCGGTGTCCATCGCGCCGCGCAGCACCATCGGTGCGGTGACTCCCTCCTCGCGAAGCGCAGCGATCACCGAGTACGTCTCCCAGCGTCCGACGGGCACATCATCGACGACGCGCTCGCCGCGTGGGCCCCATGCCTGGCGGCGCGTGAGGGCGAGATTCACGCCGCTCTCGTCGATAAAGACGAGCTTGTCGGCGGGCCATCTGCGCATGCGGCGCTGAAAATGCTCCCGCGCTTCGACTATGTCGGGGCGGTTTCTCTCCGACGCGTAGAGGGACTTTTTTTTAGCGTCAGTCCCATGCGACGGAGCTGCCTCCACATCGTGGTCTCGCTGACACCGACGCCCGTCGCGTCCGCAAGCAGTTCGCACAGAACGACGAGGGTCGCGTCCGGGTACTGCGCAACCAGCTTTCGGAGCTTTTGCTCGTGCTTGCCCTGCACGAGGCGCTCTTTGCCGGGAGCCTTGCCGGCCGCGACAACCCCGGTGCGGTCTACCTTCAGCCGCAGCTTGCGCACCGAACTCGCACTGACCTTGAAGCGTTTCCCCACCTTCAGCGAAGACGGCTCTTCCGCAAGAGCCTCCATGATTCGCTCGCGCAAATCCAGGGACGTCGGTTTCATGCGACATCGTCTATCAGGTGTTCCCGCTCATGGAAAGCCGCTGTAGGCCGTCGAGACTACACGGTTTGTGGGAGAATTGGGTGCGACAGGATGCGGCGCACGAAGCCTTCGAAGTGCCCCGATTGTGGGACTGGCAACGTGGTGCGCATCATGCGCGGCGAGCCGACGCCGGAAGCCGAGGCGCTCGCGCGGGCGGGTCTGGCAATCAACGGCGGCTGCATCGTGTTCAAGGGACAGCCAAGGTGGGGGTGTACGGCGTGTGGAAGCACGTGGATGAGGAAGCCACGCCGATGACCCGCCGAGCGCAGCTGAATCCAAGGAGCCTGGCTGCGCGTTACCCACGCCTCGCGCGTGAATGGCATCCGACGCGCAATCGGCCGCTCACGCCGAACGACGTCGGACCAGGGTCCGCGAAGCAGGTGTGGTGGAGGTGCTCCCGCGATCCCAGCCATGTTTGGAAAAACAGCGCCATGCAACCGAAAGTACGGGACGGGCTGCCCCATGTGCTCCGGCCGTGTTGCCACGCCGAGCACGTCACTCGCCGCCCTGTCGCCCGAGCTCGCGCGAGAGTGGCACTCGACCGCCAACGGCGACCTCCGTCCGCGGGACGTGCGTCCGGCTGCCTACATCCGCGTGCGCTGGCGTTGCCACAGAGACCCCCGCCACGAATGGGACGCGCCGATCGCCCGCAGGGCCGCAGGAATCGGGTGCCCTTATTGTGCGGGAAGAAGCGTCGTGCCGGGTGAGTCGTTCGCGGATCGATTCCCGGACCTCGCGTCCGAGTGGCATCCAACCCGCAACCCCAAGCACCCCTCGAAGCTCACGTCGGGCTCTCACTACCGTGCCTGGTGGCGCTGCGGCCGCAACTCACGTCACGTCTGGCAGGCCGCGGTCGTGAAGAGGACCAGTGAACGTCAGGGCTGCCCATTCTGCTCGGGAAGGCGGACGACTCCGTCGACGTCGCTCGCGGGGAAGCACCCGAAGATCGCGCGCGAATGGCACCCAACGAGGAACGGCGCGCTCCGGCCGACGCAAGTGAGCGCGCGAAGCAACGAGCGGGTCTGGTGGCGCTGCTCGAGAGACCCAGGGCATGAGTGGCAGCGCGCCGTCTCCACACAGACGGCCCAGGGCGCTCCCTGTCCGTTTTGCTCCGGCCGTCGAGTCTCGCCCACGAACTCGCTCGCCGCGATGCGCCCGGACCTCGCCGAGGAGTGGCACCCGACCAAGAACGGAAACGTGACAGCAGCCTCCGTGACTGCGACGGCGCCTCGCCGGGTCTGGTGGCGCTGTCGATGGAACGACCATCACGTCTGGGCGACGAGGGTCTACTGCCGCTCGAGACTGGGCACCGGCTGCCCATTCTGCGCGGGGCAGCATCCTGCCAAGCGCGCGAAGCGAAGGCGGTCCAAGGTTCGCGTTCCGCTGATGTCATGAGCAACCGGCCGGCGGCTGACGCACTTCAACCCGCCTCGCATCTGGGGTACCTCGTCCGCATGGCAAGGTACGGAGCACCGAAGGCGCGCGAGCCGGCGCGAAGGGACGTGGACGCGGCGCTCGCCGCCATGTCTGCTGAGGAGCTCCGCGATGTCGTCCAGGGGATTCTGCGCGAGCTCGACGACCGCGCATTCAGCCGAGTCGCCAGTTCCCTGGTGAGCCGGGCAGCACGGAACGGCTCGCATTGGGCTCCGGCGGCACTGAGCGACGACGAGATCGCCCAGACTCTCGCCTTCGCGGAGGCTGCCGAGCGCATCGGGCAGGCAGGTCCCTCGGAAATGGACGAGGCGCTCAGAAGTGGATCCGCGGCTTTTCTCGGGAGGGACTATCGCGCGGCGCACCAGATCCTCGGTGCGCTGCTGCGGCCCATCGCGAACGGAGACGTTGACCTCGGGCAGGACGAGATGGTCGACGAAGTGCTCGGCACCGACACCGCCGAGTGCGCGGCGCAGTACGTGGTCGCCACCTACATGATCTCGCTTCCCGCAGAGCGCGCGCCCGCGGTCCGCGCCGCGATTGAGCACGTCCAAGGCGTCGGGTACTTCTGGGATCCGATCAAAGTGATGGAGGGGGCGGCCGTGGAGCCGCTGCCCGACCTCGACGCGTTCCTTCGCAGTTGGCGCGATCTGCTCTGCGAAGATCCCGCCGCCGAGCGCGATGGCCGCTGGGAGAGCGACCAGGAACGCTGGGTGCGCGAGGTCGTCGCACGTCTGGAGGGTGCGGGTGGGCTCGCGAGTCTCGCGCGCTCGACGCGGCGCGCCGGCGACCTTCGCGCCTGGTGCGAAAGCCTGGTCGGCGCCCGTGACTGGCAGGCAGCGCTCCCGGCGTTCGACGAGGCGGCGGGGCTCGTCACCGACAGCGACCACGTGCGTGCCGAGTTGCTCGACGGGGCCGCGCTCGCGGCGCAGACCCTCGGGCGGCGTGACCTGCCGGCCAGGCTCGAACGCGCGTGGCGAACCGGCCCGACGATGGCCAGGCTCCGGCGCTGGCTCGGGACCGCGGGAGGAAAGGCAGCGCTGCGCAAGCGCGCGGCAGTAGCGCTCATGGCCTGTCCGAAGGGCGCGGCGCGCCAGCGCGCGTTCCTACATCTGCTCCGGGGTGAATTCGAGGAGTCCGCGGAGCTACTTGCTTCCGCGCCTGGGCTCGGGTGGTCCCACGGTGAGCACCCGGGACATCTCTTGTTCTCACTGTTCGCGCGGCTTCTCGGCGCGGTCGCCGAGGTGCGCCACGTTCCGGATTTCGACGAGCTCGAGCTGATGACGCCCAGCGCGAACGAGCCGCGCCTTGCCACGCCCGAAGCAGAGGAGCTCCTCAGGGTTGCCGGCATCGAGACCCTCGCAGCCACCACGGCTCGGAAACCCGTGGTTGCTGCGCTGCGCAGGGCCGCCGAGCGCAGGCTCGAGGGAGTCACCGCGAACAAGCGGCGCCGTCACTACGGCCACGCCGCCGACCTCGTCGCGCTCTGTGTTCGCTGTGATCCATCGCCGGCGACCCAGCGCTGGGCGACAGGGCTCGATACCGAGTACCGTCAGTTTTCTGCGCTCCGCCGCGAGCTCGGCCGAGCGCTTGGTACTCCATGACCATGAAGATCGGACCCAACGAGCGCTGTCCCTGCGGCAGCGGCAAGAAGTACAAGAAGTGTTGCGGCAAGCCCGGAAGCGCGGCCCGCGGCTTACCGCACACCCCTGCCGACCGTGAGTCGGCCATCGGGAAGCTCGAGGCGTTCATCGAGGAGCGCTACGGCGAAGACGACGAGTACGCCGCCGCGGAGTTCTGGGATCATTTCGCCGACCGAGAGGCCGAGCTGCCACCGGACATGCTCGACATGTCGTACGCGGCCTACGATACGTGGTTCGCCTTCGATTGCCTGATCGACGGCAAGACTCGGGTCATCGACGAGCTCCTGGCGCACGTCGAGCTGACGCCCGGCGAGCGTGGGTTCCTCGAGGCCATGCGCCGGACGACCATGCGTCTGTACGAGGTCACGGACATCGTGCCGGGCTCGTCGATCACTCTGCGCGATCTGGTGGAGGGCGACGTCGTGACGGTCGCCGAGCGCACGGCCTCTCGGACCCTGTCTCGCGGCGACTGCTTCGCCGCACGGGTGATCGCGCGGGGCTGCTCCGGCCGCCCCGAGATCGAGCGCGGCCTGTTCCCCATCGCGCTCTTGGTGCGCGACGCCTTGATCGACGAGATCAAGGAGCACCGAAAGCAATTCCTGCGCGACGAGCCAGGACGCTCCATCGACGGCTGTTACAGGGAGCTCCCGCCGGTGTTCCACGCCACCTGGCTCGGCTCCATCTTCGAGCCAGCGATCCCGGAGCTGACCAACACGGACGGCGAGCCGATGGTGATGACGCGGGTGTCGTTTCACGTCACCGATCGTGCTGGGCTCGAGCGGGCGCTCGACGGCGCGGAGGCGGCCGGGCTGGCGCGGGCGGGCGATCTCGCCTGGGCGTGGGACGGCAAGAACGCGAGTGGAGCCGACGTGTCGCTCGGCACCCTGAAGCTCGAAGGTGACCTCCTCGGCGTCGAGGTCAACTCGGCGGTGCGCGGCACCCTCGCACGCGAGCTGATCGAGCGGATCGCTGGCGCGGCAGTACGGCACCGCGCCACGACGCACGAGGATCTGCACCAGAAGCTGGTGGAGGCGGTGACGGCCCGCGCGCTCGGCAAGGAGCCCGCCGAGCCCGCCGAGCCCAAAGGCTCGCCGGTGGCCATCGATCCCGAGATCGCCGACGCGATCGTCGCCCAGCACTACTCTCGACACTACCGCGCTTGGGTGGACGAGCCGGTTCCCGCGCTCGGCGGCCGCACGCCGCGCGAAGCGGCGAAGCTCGCCGACCTGAAGCCGCGGGTGGAGGAGCTCATCCGCGGCATCGAAGGCATGTACGAGCGCGCCCTCAAAGAAGGGCAGCCCGCATACGACCCGTCCTGGATGTGGGCCGACCTGGGCCTCGACGCCGACGCCGACCTGTCCCACCCGCCGCCTATGGCGCACGAGCGGGTTGCAGAGCTTGTTCCCGGCAGCGCTGAGGCGAGCCGCGCGGCCGCGGAGCGGATCCGGGCACGAGCATCGTTCTGCGACACCGAAACGGTCGCGGACGACGACGAGCTGCGCAGCGACCTCGAGCTCCAGCGTTTCCTTCGGCGCGATCGCCCGGCCGACAACGACTCCGGGCAGGAGGGCGCCCGAGCCGCACCGTACCTGCCGTTGATGGTCAACCTCGACCTGCATCGGCGCAAGGTGTTCTGGGTCGATGCGTCGCTCGCATACATGCTCGAGAACACAGACCTCGACGTGCGCGGCCGGGAGCTCCGCACCCCGTTCCGGAGCTTCGCCCTGGTTTTCACGGATCGCCACGCCCTCTCCCTGGGCGAGCGCCTGCTCTCGCGGCAGGCCGGTGATCCGCTACGCGGCCAGATCCTGCGCGTCGCAACCGTGTACGTGACCGAGCGCCCGACGAGCGATGGCCGCGTCCTGGACGTGGTCTTCGCGTTCGACGCGCTCGGGGCCGACCTGCCCAGTCTGGTCCGCTACGAGATCCCGGCTGGCGACGAAGCATCGCTCGGCGCGTTCATCGAGTCCGTCGCCCCGCGCCCGGCGGCCGAGGCGGCGGTTCGCGACACGAGCCCTGCGCGGGGCCTGCTGCGCCTGGTGCTGAACGCGATCCTGTACGCGACCAGCGCCGACGTCACCCCAGAGGTGCGCACCGTCGCGCCCCGCAAGCGCCCGACCGGCACCGGTGTGGTTCCGCCCAGCTCGGATTCCGTCTTCTTTCTTCCCGGGAAGATCGACATCCGGAGCGTGCGGCAGCTCCGGGAGCTCGCCCGCGCACCCGACGGCGGCGAGCTGTTTGCCCGGTTCATAGTGCGCGGTCATTGGCGCCGGCCCGCGAAGAACTGGACCGATCAGCGCCTGCGCTGGATCGAGCCGTACTGGAAGGGCCCGGACATGGCCGCGGTGATCGAGAAGGCGTATCGGTTGAAGGCGTAGGGCGTCCGGTCCCCGTGGCGGAGCGCTCGGGCCAGCTCTTTCCCCGCCCACCATCCCCTTGGCCCCGTCCTTCTCTGCGCGAGTCCTGCCGTACAACCCGTGGTTTCTGCGCATTCCGCCCCAGTCTGGCATGCCGAGATCGGCTGCGGTACGGTCCCCAGCCATGCGCACTTTCCCGTGCGAGATCGAGGGCGCCGCGATCGTCGTCGTCGGCAACTTCAACCCAAGCATTTTCCATCCGGCTTGGTTCGAGCAGCAGGGGATCCTCTCAAAGGCCCAGGCAGCGTCGGCGACGGTGCAAGCGGTGATACCTGACGTTGCTCAGTTCACGGTGGGGAGCGACAAGATCGAGATCCAAGCTCTCCGCGATCGCTTCACGGTCACCGGGCCAGCAGACTCACAGATGGAGCTCCCAGCGATCGTGAACCAAACGCTGGGATTCCTCGAGCATACGCCGGTGAAGTTGCTCGGGATCAACTACAACATGCACTTCCGAATGCCTTCCGCGGAGACTTGGCATCAAGTCGGGCATCGCCTCGCGCCCAAGGAGATGTGGGAAGGGCTGCTCGAGACGCCTGGGACTCGCCGCGTAGCGGTGCAGGGGCATCGTCCCGGCAGTCGAGCAAGAAACGTGACCGTCACGGTGGAGCCGTCGGTTCAGGTTCCCAACGGTGTCTTCATCGGCACAAACGAGCACTACGACCTGGGGGTTGATAGCCCCGTGGCCACACTGGTCGACATTCTCGGAAGCGAGTGGCAGGCTTCCGTCGAGTTCGCCCGGCGTCTCGGAAAGACTCTGCTGGAGCGCGCAACAGAATGATCACTGCCCACGAAACCGAAACCGCATTGCCGGAGCGAGTTCGTAACGCAAACGGCGCTGCGACGAGTACGGGGCAGCAGTTTTCGCCCGAGATCCCGCGACCGTGGGCCGCTCCGCATGCCGAGCAGTTGCCCGAGCCGACGCGGGTCGATCAGGCAGGGTCCGTCGCCACTGCGCTCGATGTGCCACCGGAGCCGGGGGTTGCGAACGTGGTGAAGTGGAAGCTGGCGCGGCGCCCGCAGCTTGGTCCCATGCCCGCGGTGCAGATGTTGGAGCACTGGGAGGGACAGGTCGAAGCCGTACGGGACGGTACCGTGCATGCACGCATGCGTAGTCTTCGTGACTCGGCGGCAGAGGAACACGCGGCCGAGATCGAGCTTGACGCATTCGTAGAGTCCGAGCGGGCGAGTCTCCAAGCGGGCGACACCTTCTACTGGGCGGTTGGCTATCGCACCGAGCACGGGACCCGGACTGGATTCAGTGAGGTGAAGCTGCGACGGCTTCCCGCCTGGACAGAGAAGGACGTCGAGCGGGTCGCCCGAAGCGCCCGGCGCTGGGACGCGCTGTTCGATGACGCCGGATGAGCGTTCTTGCCCGCCTGAGCCAGGCGAGCTCGAGCTTTCGGTGTTCGGCCCGGGCGTCGGCGAGTGCGTGTGCGTGCACCTCGGCGATGGCGCGTGGATGGTGGTCGATTCCTGCGTCGACTCGGCAACGCGAAATCCTGTCGCACTCGACTACTTTGCGGCGTTGGGACTGAACCCGGCGACCGCAATTCGCTCGGTCGTGGTGACCCACTGGCACGACGACCATACGCAGGGAGCCGATCAGATTCTCGCCGCAGCTCCCGAGGCGGAGCTGGTCTGCTCCGCGGCGCTTCGCGTGAAGGAGTTGAAGACCGCGCTGGAGGCGAGCGGCCAGCAGTTCATGGAACCCTCTGGTATCGGGGCACTTCGGCGGACATTTGAAGTCGCACTCGATCGGAAAACGCGCAGCACTGGGAAGGCGCCCCGGTTCGTCGTCGCAGACACGACGATCTGGCGGAACGGTGGCGCGACAGTGCACGCGTTGAGTCCGGCTCCAGCGGTCCAGTGGAACGCATTTCGTGAGCTCGGGCAGTTGATACCGAGCCCGAAGGTTCCCAGGCGGCGCGCCGTGGCTCACACGCAAAACGACGTCGCCGTGGCGCTCTGGCTGGAGCTGGGCGAGGCGCGCGCGCTGCTTGGTGCGGATCTCGAACGCGGAACCGCGGCGCCCAGCGGATGGCAAGCCGTGGTCCAATCAACGACGCGTCCACCAGGAAGGGCCAATGTGTTCAAGGTGCCGCATCACGGGTCCGACGGTGCGGACGAGCCAGCCGTCTGGACGCGCATGCTCGACTCTGACCCCGTCGCGGTGCTGACACCCTATCGAGCAGGGAGCAAGCCGCTGCCAACGGAAGCCGCGCTTACTGCCCTCGGACAGCGGACTGGTGACCTGTACTGCTCGGCCCCAAATCGCGGCAAACGCCCCAAAATGCCCGCCTCCATGCGGCGCCTCGTGGACCGAGTTGCGCGAGAGGTGCGGGAGCTTCGCGGCCCGATGGGCCAGGTTCGCGTCCGAGTGAATTCGCAGACCGGCGCGTCGTCGGTTCAGGTATTCGGCAAGGCGTTTCGCGTCGTCAGCGCGGCGTGACCAGTGCCACGCTCGAAGGCGCCCAGGTCAGCCCGGCCGGTAGAGCCGTGGCGTATCACGGCGAAGCCGCATCTGCGGCCGTGTTGGGGTCATTTCACGGATTCGGCTCGTGCTACGCTTCAGGACAATGAAGCGTTCCAAGAAGCTCCAGCCCGAGCGGAACGTCGGCGGCGAGAGGCAGCCGGCGGAGACGGGTCGCGAGCTCCCTGAGGCGACGGCAGTGCTTGTGCGGAGATGGCTGGCGCCGAGCTGGTCGAGGGCGCGCGAATCAAAGCGCGTCGAGCGTGGATGAATTGGGATGAAGCCGAAGTCGCCGAGGAGCTTGCGCCGTGGCCGGCGGCCCCTACACGGGAACCAACACGACACCGATCATCAGGCTCTTCGGGATCGGCCAGCTCGGGCCGTTCAGGCCTCTCCACGCAGACAGCTCGCGAGAAAGTCGCCGAGTTGTGCCGTGCTGATCCCGGCCCGTTAGCGCGACGGCAGCTCCGCTCGCCCGCGCGCCCGACGGCGACGAGCTCTTTGCCCGCTTCATGGTGCGCGACCACTGGCGCGACGACTGGACCGATCAGCGCCTTGACGCTGGCTCGAGCCGTACTGGAAGCGCCCCGACATGGCCGTGGTGATCGAGAAGGCGCATCGGTCGAAGGTCTAGCGGCCCTTCTTGCGGATCCCGATCCCCCGCATCCGCTCTTCGACGCCCTTGGCCGTGTACTGGACGCGGAACTCCTTCGAGTACTGTTTACTGAGCCTCCTTCCAAGGCCCGCTTCTTTCAGCGCTTCCTCGAGCGATACGCCGCGCTCGCTCCAGTCCAGGTTTCCGAGCACGCGAAACACGATGGCGTCCGCGGAGCAGATTCGCACCCCCGCGTCCGCGTTCACCAGATACGCGAGTGACTCCAGTTCACCAGGGTCCAGCTTCTCGGCGTACAGCGGATCGAAACGACCGAGGAACGCGGTGGCCTCGGCGAGCGTCGCCTCGACGACCTGGATGCTGCCGGCGTTCGCGTGCTCGCGCAGATCGAAGTCGACCCGCGAGCCATCCTCAGTCTCGTAGAAGTGAGCCTCTTGCTCGACGACGGTACGGGATACGTACACGGTCGAGCGCTCCGTGAGCCCTCGCCAAGCCCCGCACCTGAAGAGTTGAATCACGACGTTGGCGTCAAGGAGCAGGAAGCTCGAGTCCTTCATCGTCCCCCAGCTCCTGCTCGGCGACCTGCATGGCGCGCTGGCGAGTCGTCCCGACGTATTCGGCGAACCGGCCCACGGAGATTTCGCCTGCGCGCAACGCCGCAAGGGCGAGTGACAGGAAGCGCGCCGGGCGCTCCGGAGGAACCTCCTGCGTGCGGTCTTCGAACAGGCTCGCGGCCTCCCGAGCGCGCTGGATCATGCCCTTGGCGCGGTCCTTTTCCGCGGGCGTTCCCCCGTACAGCACGTGAATTCGCCACACGAGCGCCTCGACCGACACGTCGAACTCCCGGGCAATCTCGAACAGCGCCGCGAGCGGCAGCTTGCCGTCGCGCAGGCGGGTGCCCACCGCCTCCCTGAGTGCGTCCGCAGGCATCAGGAGCCCTGCGGCGAACGAGTCCGCAAGCTTCTCCTCGGATTCGGCCCAGGTGTGACTGTTCGGCGCGTCATCGGATCCCGCGAAGTCCCAAGTGAGCAGGTGGAACAGTTCATGCGCGAGGTCGTAGTTGCGGCGCCACTTGGGGTTTCTCTTGTTCAGCAGGACCGCGGCGCCGAAGGACGGGCTCTTGGTACAGGCAGCAGTTCCCGACGGCTCGAAGTCGAGATGGAATACTTTCAGGCCGCAGCGCTCCTCGACCGCGTGAAGCAGTCCGGGTCCGGGACGGCTTCCCAGATCGAGCTCTCGGCGGACGCGCACGGCGAGGGTCTCCACCACGCCGCGATTGAACCCCCGTTCCGGTGGCGGGACCGACGGCATCGCGCACGCGACTCGTGCATCGCACCACATCTCCAGGTTGTGGTAGCGCTCGCAAAGTTGTCGGAACGTCGCCTCGACGCGCTCAGCTCCTTCCGGCTTCTCTCTCCAGCGCACGACCTCGGTCGGAAGCGCTTCGGTGGAGAGGAAGAACGAGACGTCTCGTCGATAGGCCGCGGCCAGCGAGCTGAGCTGACTCAGGGTCGGCTCGCGCTTGCCGTTCTCGAACTCGGACAGTGACGACTCGCCGATGCCGGCTTTCTCGCGCACATCCGCCTGCGTCAGCCCGGCGCGCTCCCGAGCAAATCGTAGCCGGTCCGCCACGTGGTCAGCTTTCACCGGAGCCTCCCTTCCGGAACACAGAAGATATCTAGCGCCTGACGGGCAGCATCGCAAGAGGAGCTTCTGGATTACAGAAACAGGGCCGAGTCACAGCCGGAGCGCTCGCTTCTTCCCCGCGACCCAGCCCGCCCAGCGCTCCCAGTAGTCGCGGAGCGAGCCGAGGTGTTGGTGGTCGGCGAACAGCCCGTCGAGCTCGTGCTGATCGAGCAGTCGTTCGTGCTCGGGGCTTCCGCGGTCGCGCCACGCATGCTGCCGATCGATCAGGCGATCCCCACCGGGCAGTGGGCTCGTGACCAAGCGCTGGATTGCCCACGCTTCCGAGTCGACGAGCCCGAGCAACGGCAGGTGGCGTTGCGCACCGTCCGCGTGCTTGTCCGTCACCGCCCAGAGCATCGCGTCGATCTTGTCCGCGCCAGCCCCCAGCCCCGCGATCCCGGGGGCGAGCGCGGGCGCTCGACGTTCGCGGTCGACGAGCCACGAGAGGCGGTCAACGACCATCAACACACGCGTGCCGGGTGGAAGCCTCCGTTCGAGCGTCCGAAACGTGTAGTCTGCGAAGCGGAACAGCGCCCGCGCCTGGGGATCACGGACATCCCAGACCTTTCGCAGCTCCGGGTTTTCGGCAAGGATTTGCTTCCACCGGTCCTCGATTGTCTGCGTCTGGAGCGCGCCGACGTCGGTCGCGCTCCAGAGCAGCGTGCTCCGCGCGGCTTCCGTGAGGTCGAGTATCCGCCCCGCATTGGCGGTACCGAACATCCCGCGGGTTTCACGACCGCGCGCGCTGCCGTGCCAGTCAGCGGCTCCCTCCGCTTCGAGTGCGCCGTAGAGCTCCGCGAAACCCGGGTCGTCGCGCTCGAACGTGCGCGCCACGAAGGCGAGCACTTTCTCGCCGCTGGCGTAGGCTGACTTGTTGTCGTCCACGACAATTGCCAGGTCTGCGTCGCGGAAGGTTGCGGCCCAGGGATCGGCTTCAGTCATTCGCTTGCACGCCTGCGGCCGGAGCACTGCTGGTCCGCTCGGCCAAGAATCGGACCTCCGCGTCTTCGCCAGACGTCGAGAGAGGCCACCACTCGGGTGATGGCCGCCGCCCGTCGGCGCCGACGTCGTAACCCTTGAGCGGGCCGCCATATCCGACGTGCAAGGCAACCAGGCCGGCGAGCAGGGTCTGGATGATTTCGAGTCGCCGGTAATCGCGATCGATGTCGTGTTCGAGCACAGAGTTCATCAGGAATCCGTGGGCTGGCTTGTTGCGCTTCTTGATTTCCGTCAGGATCTCCCGCGGGAGGTGAATTGCGCTCTGAGCAAACGCTCGCCGCACCAGGTCACCCGTTGGAGCGAAACGGGCCGACTGGAACTTGCCGATGACGCTTCCGCGCCGCTCCGGATCGGGCACGTGCCCAGCGATGACGGGGTGCAAGCTGTCCACCCAAGCTATCCATGCCGCCTCGTCTCGAACGAGCAGCTCGGAGGCGTCGCCGCCGACGAGCCGCTTGGCGAACGCCTCCAGGCCGACCTGCGCCTTCAGATAGCCCCCGTCCAAATGGTCGGCTTCAGCGTCGAGGTACGACGTGATCGCGATCACCAGAGGCTCCAGCCCTTCCTCCCGGAGCTTCGCTGCGAGGAGCCGAAAGAATTGAGGCACCCACAAGGCTGATCCGTAGACGTCGTCGGGGACGGGTGAGCGGTGTCGGGTGGACCGCCGACAGAAGTGCTCGACGCTAATCGCCCCCACGCACCGCCGCGCTCGGTCGATCCCCAACAGATAATCGAGCTCGAGCGCCGCGCCCAGACTGAGCTGCATCGCCAGCATGTCGCGGACGAGCGCCTCTCGATCTACGGTTTCGCCGTGCGCGTCGACGACGACCCGGTGGACTCGCTTGCGGGCAGTGGGGAGGAGATACCAGTCGTACGTTCCTTGCAGGAGGAAGCCTTCGGATGTCGGCTCGAGCGCGCCGGGGGGACAGCGCTCGACCAGGTGCAGATTTCCGCTTTGTGGAAGGAAACCCCTGAGGCGCCCGACCCAGAACTCTGGCACTCCCGATCCTTGCCAGTCCCAATGATGAAGTTGAACCCGCGCTTCGTCACCCAGGCGAATCATGTGCGCGAGCTCGGCGCGGACGGTGCTGCCATCGGCCAAGCGGAGCGAGAGCGGTTTGTTCCGCAGTCGCATCATCCTGTGGAGCTGGGCGAACGCGCCCTCGGGAGCGGCATTGAGCCACAAGATGAGCTGGCATCTGAGCTCGAGCCGACTCCCGAACTGAGCGAGGTCAAACTCGCCCCATGTGCCACCGGTTGCCGTGGAGAAGGTCGGTGCGCCCGTCGAGAGATGCTTGCGCCATACGTCGATCAGCAGATCGGTGACGCGGGGCGGGACCCGGCTGGACTTCTCGCGCAGCGTCACCCCGAGCCCTCAGAGTACTCGTCGCGGACCGCGTCCGTCGGCAAGGCTTCATCCTCGTCGAACGCGGTCTCCATGATGTGCGGGTGTCGTGCGGGCTCGATGCCGTGGAGGCAAGTGATCTCACTGACAAAGGCGTCTGTGCTGCGCATCAGCGGCACCGAAGCACCCTTGGACGCGAGCTCGAGCACCTCGCTCTGGTCGGTGGTATTCGTCCCGCGCACCTTCACGCCGTTCATCAGCAATACGGCCAATGCCATGGCATGCCCGTCGCCTTCGGGCGCGTGTGTAAGTTCGGCGTCGAGACCGGCTGCACGGAGGACCTGGCCCGCGGCCTGCGTTGCGTTCGCTCCGAGCGCGACCACGGTGGTCACGTCGCATGTCCCGACAGCGTGCAGAACTTCGGCGTGAAACTTCAGCTCGTCGATGCGCCGCAGTTCTTCGGCGAACGCTGGGAGCATCCCGCGGCCTCCGAGATACGCCAGTCGGCCCGCGCAGAACCGGATCCGAGAAACGATCCTCTTGTTGCGAGTCTCGTTGCCGGATTCTCTGGAGTACTCGCCTAGCCGCCGCTCGATCTCCTGCTGCAGTAGTTGGCGGAGGCTGTGAGCCTGCAACAAGATCGATTGAATCGATGTCCGGCGCAGGCGCGAGCGCAGCCACCGAGTGTCCTTCAGCTGTCGAAACCTCCGCAGGAAGGTCCGCTCGCGCACTGCCTCCGAGTAGTCCAGCAACGGCAGCCGGAAGTCCTCAGCCGCCAGCGCGCTGGCGAGGCGTTCCTTCGCTTCCGGCTGCGCCAACAGGAACCGCTTCGTGTCTCCAATGAGGCACATCCAGGCGTGACCTGCATCATCAGGCAAGTCGCGCACTGCGTGCAGCCAATCGCGGGCGAGTTGCTGTCGGTGCTTCGGCGACCCAGGGGGATGGAGTTTCAAGCCGAGGTCATCGAGGCGAGCGACGAGGTCGGCGTGCAATCGATGGACCGCGTCGCGTGGACCGATCAGCACGATGTCATCCACGTAGCGGAAGTACCGAACCGTCCTCCCGGATCCGTACTCCCGGTCCAGATCGCCCATGATGAGATTGCCGAGCAGGTGGCTGAACATCGGGCCGGTCAACAGCTCGCCCTGTCCGTTCCCGGGAACCCGCTGATAGTCAGAGAGCAGCTTCTCGCCCAGGGAAAGGACCGTGGAAGGAAGGTCAGCTCTTGCGGCGGCGATCAGCCAGCTCCTCGTTGCGGCCTCACAGCGGACGCTGGGGTAAAACTTGCGCACGTCCAAGTACTGCACGACCGCGTCTGGATCTTTCCGGCATGCGCGCTCGATGTCGTGCTCACGGCGTTTGAAACCAGCGTAGTAGGGTGCGAACACGCCCGCGGTCTCGTCTCCGCCGCTCAGTTCGTAGCTGTAGACGCAGTCGGGGAGGTCGAACTCGCGTTTCCTTGCACACTGGTCCAGCAGGAAGGCTTCCGCGATCGATTCGTTCGCGCAGGGGACGTGGAGCTCGCGATGCTCGATGCCGTGTTCTCCCAGTTCCTTGAAGTGCAGCACGCGTAGATACGGTTGGTCCACTCGCCGCAGCACCATGCGCGCTGCGATATCCGGAGTCCATCGCTCACCCAGAGTCGCGCTGTTTGCGAGGTAGTAGCGAAGCGCGAGGTAGGGGAAGATGTCTCGCCTTCGATACTGATTCACCGCGCGAACGGCGTACGGCTGGGGAGTCGGCACGGTCACGAGCCCTCCCGATCCAGCCTGAAGCGCAAGACTGCCAATCTCACCATTGGACGCCCCCGCTCGGGTATGGCGCTCTCGAACGTGACTTCCGTCGTCGCGATCGCGTTTTCATCAGACGTGCGGCCAGGTGGCACGACCAGCTTGAGGACGGAGCCGAGTTGCTGTTTCAGGAAGTCCGCCACCGCGAGCAAGACGCCGCCGCGCGAGGTGGCCGAGTTGGTGTTTGGTTCGATCCAGATCGCGCCGGAGTTCGCGCCAAGTGCGTAGCGAAAGATCTCCTCGATCTGAGGTTTGGCGTCCTTGAGCTTCCCCTCTCTTGAAAGCGCCCCCGTGAAGTTCGAGACCGCAACTTGCTTCTTCGTTGACGAAGCGCTCGCCACCGTGAATCGCTTGACAAGGTCGGAGGTGCTCAGCTTGTCGCAGGCATCCCAGTGCAACTGGTGCAGCTCCGGGAAGATCGCCTGGTGGTGCAACTGTGAAGTCAGCGCGCCGAATAGGTCGGCTGCGATCGCCCTTGCGTGCTCCGAGAGCTCGCCGCAGACGATGGCGACGTCCAGTCGCTCGCGTGGCAGCACGCCTCTTGCCCTCAGTTCCGCGACTGCGCAGAGTAGACCGAGTGAGAGCGCCCCCGCACCGCTCGGGATGTCGAGCAGTGCGATGCACCCGCCCGCCAACACGCGGACCAGGCTGTCCGAGATATGTGGAACCTTTCCCAGTGGGTCGAGCAGGGCGAGCTCGATCCGCGCAACTGAGCCATCGAACGCCTGCGCGAAGTGCTCTTCGGCCTGCTCCTTGGTCAGGCCTCCGACGGGCGACCCGCTTCGCTTGCGCGCGAGTTCGTCGAGACCCCGCGTTGAAAGCACGTTCCGATACGCCTCGGCCAGTTCCGGCGGGAGACGAAGAACGCCGTTCCCCGGGTCCCACAGCGACGGCGGCAGCTCGTCAGGGCGCAGATAGCGCTGCGTCAACGGGAGCCTCCTGCGTTGCTGTCGCGCGAGCGCGCTGCGGGGCGGGCGTTGGTCATGGCGGCTCGCCGGTCGAAGTCTCGCGCGACGTTGCGCGCCTCTTGCTCTTCCCGCGCGCCTCCGGTCTCCAGTCGCTCAGCTCCTCGACCGTCAGCCCGAGCTCGCGGCATTCGCCTTCGAGGTAGCTCTGAAAGTAGTCGCCGAGGCGTAGGCCTTCGAACTCTTGGCTCGGCTCGT
>Ga0268298_10001043_pt1 | contig 33790 bp, 20 predicted proteins | sample WWTPWeurt_MetaG_FD_194462 | JGI IMG/M metagenome (GOLD analysis project Ga0268298, IMG submission 194462) | Activated sludge microbial communities from WWTP in Nijmegen, Gelderland, Netherland - WWTP Weurt | ecosystem: Engineered > WWTP > Aerobic digester > Activated sludge | place...
GTTTCCGTCGTGACGCGCGCGCGGTCATCGGCAGGGTCCCACTCTTTCTGCGGAATCAACCACGTTTCAGGAATATCAAAACCGAGGCGAATCATCACGCAATACGCCGAGTGCTTTTCCATCGCCTGAAACGTGAATGGATTGTTCACGGCGTGCGAGTCGTTCACAAGCACGGCCTTCTTGAGCCATTCGCGCACGGTCATGTGCCAATACCCGAGGCGGTCAATCACAACATGACGGAGTACAGGCTCGCGCAGACTGAACGGCTCGATAGTCAAACGTTCGACCTCGAAATCAAAACGGCGGCCCTGATAGTTGATGTGCGAACCCAACTTCTTGATCAGGGCTTCGTAGGCCAGCGGCCAAGCGTATTCGTTGCCGAGCAAGAGGCCGATACGGCGGAGCGTGTGCGGAAGGTTGTCGGAGTAGGACATGCTTCTATTGTTTAGTCAATCTGCGGAATGTAAACGGAAATCATGCGGCGCCACGACGGCCAATCGTGCGGCGTGTCGTGTCCCCAAAGGTCAAGATGGTGTCCGATGCCTTTGGAATTCATAATCTCGGACATGCGCTTGGTCTGATCAATGCAGTTGCCTTCCCACGCGCCTTGACCGACAACAAGCGCGATCTTGATGCGGCGAATCGCTTCGAGCGTGTCGTGGTCGCCAAGGTTGGGCAGGTAATCCATCGGATTCTGAAAATAGAAGCTCTCGTCGTAGTAGCCTTCGAGGCGCTCGCGGATGTCGTAGTTGCCCGACAGGCAGAGCACTTGACTGAAATTCCACGGATACTTGAGCGCGAAATTCAGCGTGTGGTAGGCTCCAAAGCTCGAGCCGGTCGCGGCGATGCGCATCGTGGGCGATTGGCAGTGCGCATGAATAAATGGGAAGACTTCGTGTGTGATGTATTGTTCGTAGAAACCGTGGGCTTTGACGCGCAGACGCGGTTCAAGGCCCTTGTTGAACCAGCTTTCGGAGTCAATGCCGTCCACGCAGAAGACCTTGACGCCGCCGCCTTCAATGGTACCACGGATGGACTCGATCATATGATTGCATTCGTAATCGAAAAAGCGGCCTTGCGCCGAAGGGAAGACTAGGAGCGGACGGCCATAGTGCCCGAAGACGAGCATTTCCATTTCGCGGCCGAGCGCGGAACTATACCACTTATGATGTTCGCGTTGCATAGGAGAGTGTGGTGAGCTATTATAGAAAAAGCAGGAAGCCGAGAGATTCAAATGAGCTGCACATGCGGTCTGCGCAGCGAAAGCAGCAAGAAGCCCAGCGCGGCGCATATCGCGCATGCGGCGCCGAGATAGAAGGGCGCGTCAGAGGAAAAGTTATCCCACATCCAACCGGCCACCAGACTCGCAATGAGAGCCAGAAGCCCTGTGACCATGCTAAACACTCCGACGGCAGTGGCTTTGGATTCAGGTGCCACGACATTGACAATCAGCGCCTTGAACACGCCGTCCGTCAACGCTGCGTAGATGCCATAGAGTACAAATAGAGCGAGATAAGCGAATTGCGATTCAGCCCGCGCAAAACCAAAATACACGATGCCGTAAATCAGCAAACCCAGCGCGATGAGGCGCTCCTTGGAAATGCGGTCGGCCAGTTTGCCGATGGGAAACGCGAATGCCGCCGAGCACGCGTTGAATAACAGATAGCCCAGCAGCACCTGCACGAGTGACAATCCGCCGTCGCGCGCCTTCAAGATGAGGAATGCGTCGCTGCTGAATCCGAGAAATCCGACAGAAGCAATGAGCACGATGCTCCAATACGCTTTGCCGAGCGGCGCCGACCGAACTTCGCTCGGTTTCAGTTCATTTTCATGCCGCGGCTCGCGGACAAGAAATATCACGAGCACACCGAGCAGCGCGGGAATGAAGGCAATCCAATACAGATTGCGCAAGAGAATCGCGAGCTTGCCGGAATCGCCGTACGTTTGCAAAATGAAGAGCGAGATCGCCACGCCGAGCAGCGCACCGGCGGTGTCCATGGCGCGATGCAACCCAAACGCGCGGCCGCGCAATTCAGGCGGCGTGACATCGGCAATCAGCGCGTCGCGGGCGCTGCCGCGAATGCCTTTGCCGAAGCGGTCAAGAATACGCGCGAGCAAAACAAAGAACCACGAACCGGCGATGGCTATGAGCGGTTTTGCGATGGCCGCAAGGCCGTATCCCGCCAGCATGAACACTTTGCGTTTGCGAATGCGGTCGGAGTACCAGCCGCTCGCGCCTTTCAAAATACTCGCGGTCGCCTCGGCGATGCCTTCAATCAGCCCGACGATGCTGGCGCTTGCTCCGAGAATCGTAGTCAGAAAAATCGGCGTGATGGCATAGAGCATCTCGCTTGAGACATCAGTCAGGAATGAGACCCAACCGAGGCGGGTGACTTGCGGAGCGAGGCGGCTGCCGCTCATGTTCAGAAGTTACGCGCGCTTAATGCTGTCGAGGAATTCTCGCACAACGGATTCAACGACTGCGGGAAAACTCTCGGTCTTGCGATAGACGGAGCGCTGGCGGTCGTAGCTACCGCCGCGATCCACGACTTTGTGAATGTGGTTCAGTTCTTCCAGGCAATTCTGCTGAATCGCGAACGGCGTGAGCGTGTTGACCAGCAGATGCAAGTCGTCGCGCAGATGGCGTGTCGTGCCGTCGTCGCTGTGCACGATGTCCGCATCGAGTCCCCAGCGCGTGGCGCGCCACTTATTCTCTTTGATGAACCAGTAGCGGTGGATCGGCAACTCTTCGCCGTTGTCGTAAAGGTCTTCGAGATAGCAGACGAGACATTGCGCCATTGCAACAAGCGCGAGCACATCTTCGATATCCGGCGTGCCGTCACAAATACGGATTTCGATCGTGCCGAACTTGGGATGCGGACGCACGTCCCACCAGATTTCCTGAATGGACTGAATCGCACCGGCGTGAATAAGCGTTTTCATGAAGCGCTGAAATTCGGCCCAATTGAGCATGCGCTGCGGCAATCCGGCAGTCGGCATAGCTTCAAAGACTTTGATGCGCGACGATGCGAGTCCAGTCTCCTCGCCCATGAAATACGGCGAGGCCGCGCTGACGGCCAACAGATGCGGCAGGAATGTGGTCAGCGCATTGAAGATGGCAATGGCCTTCTCTGCGGTCTTAACGCCGACATGGACATGCAAACCGCAGATCATCGCGCGGCGTGCGGGCCACTGCATGCGGTTGACCAAATTCACATAGCGCGGATTATCGGTAATCACCATCTCGTCCCATTGCGCCGTCGGATGCGTCGCCACGAAGCACGTGGTCATGCCGAGGCGGTTGGCCGCCTCTTCGACTTTGCGGCACTTCTCGACCAGTTCGCGCTTCACGTCGGCGACCGTGCGGCAGGGCGACGTGATGACTTCGACGATACAGCGGAGCAGCTCGGGCTTGGCCCAATCCACGGGGCCGAGTTCGGCAAGGAGCTCCGGAGCGCGGTTGACGACATGCCAGGTCTTGGGGTCAATCAAGAGGAGTTCGCACTCGACACCCAGCGTGGGTTCAGGCGAACCGTTGAAAATCAGGGCCATAGGGGAAATTTGTGGTGGGAGTCCGAATGCAGGTTAATCAAAAAAGATACGGAATGGCTCCTCGTAATTCAACGGTTGTCGCGAAGATTTCTGATGCGAACGGATGGCGCTTACAGGCGGGCTTTCGGCTCTGAGTTAGAAATCGTATATTTGAAGTTATCCACAATTTGACCACCAGCAAATGCCGCAATTCCGACTCAAGAGTATTTTTCCCGTTCCGGCTGCTGAATTGTACGCCTGGCACATGCGGATCGGCGCCCTCGAGCGGTTGACTCCGCCGTGGTCAGCCATTCAGGTGACGTGGGGCGATGAAGCGGTACGCGAAGGGAGCCGGCGGGAGTTGATGGTACCGGCAGGGCCGCTGCGCATCAAGTGGCTGGCAAAGCACCACAGCATTGTCGAGGGCCGTCAGTTCATAGACGAGCTGGAAAGTGGGCCGTTTCGCAAGTGGGTGCACTTGCATCTGTGCACCGACCGGACTGACGGGCGCAGCGAATTGGAAGACCGCATTGACTACGAGTTTCCGCTGGGGAAAATCGGCCAATTGTTTGGCAGCCCGCAAGTGAATTGGATTGTCAACACTTCATTCCCGTGGCGGCACGAGCGCACATGGATTGACCTGTCGCGCCACGCAGAGTTTGCGGATCGTCCACGACTGAAAGTGGCCATCACCGGGGCCTCGGGACTGATTGGAAAGAACCTCACGAATTTCCTGACGACCGGCGGTCACACCGTTGTTCCGATAGTGCGGAGACGCGGCGGAAACGGAATCTACTGGAATACGCAACGGGGCGAGATTGAAAGCGAAAAGCTCGAAGGGTTTGATGTCGTCGTGCATCTTGCGGGCAAGAACGTCGGGGATGCTCGCTGGAGCGAGAGCGTCAAACGCGAGATTCTCGAGAGCAGGACGCTTGGAACCGGCCTGTTAGCGAAGACGTTAGCGGGTTTGAAACAACCTCCGAAAGTACTGATCAGCGCCTCAGGGACGGGAATCTACCAGATGGGTGACGACGCCCGCGCCGAGCACAGCCCGCAGGGCGGCACGTTCTTGGCTGAGGTTGTGCGAGCGTGGGAAGCCGCAGCTGATCCCGCCCGTCAGGCGGGCATCCGCGTGGTGCACCCGCGCATCGCAATGGTCCTCTCGGGTTGGGGTGGGGCGCTCAAGAAGCTCCTCCTCCCGTTCAAGCTCGGAGTCGGTGGCCGGGTCGGGAGTGGCGGACAGATGATGAGCTGGATTCAGCTCGATGACCTCTTAGCCGCGCTGTACCGAGCCATGTACGATGAACGTCTCAGTGGCCCGGTGAATGTCGCATCGGGTCAAGCGGTTACAAATGCGGAGTTTACGACTGTTCTTGGACGTGTATTGCACCGCCCGACCATCGCACCTTTGCCGGAATTTGTTGTAAATACTGCCTTTGGCGAGATGGGCCGGGAGCTTCTGCTGGGTAGCCTGAACGTTGAACCGCGAAAATTGAACGAAATTGGCTTCAAACTGTGGTTTTCATCGCTTGAAGCGGCCTTGCGGTTCGAGACGGGCAAGTCGTTCAAGCACTCGCCTCCGTTCCACCCTACCCCACTGCCACAAAGCGGGGCAAATGGCTATCTAATCTCGTGAGGGCGAATTGAGTTCCGGCCGGGTTGCGCTTCCCTTTGCCCGGCTTGGCGGCCTTCCTCCGCTTTCTTCTTTCTAATTTCTCATTTCACATTTTTCACTCACACTTTTCCCGCACGGAGTAGAACATGAAACGCACGCTGGTGCTGTTGTTATCGCTATGTCTGGTGTCGTCGTTGGCGCTGGCTCAGAAGACCAAGATCGAAAAGCTCGACGATCTGCCGCGTCATACTTACAAAGTTGATCAGAAGGTTGTTGATTTCATCAAGGATGACGCGGCGGTCAAAGCGCTTGCCGCTTTGGTCAAGGCTGACATCCTCGCTGATCTCGACAAATACGAAATTGCCGACAAGTCCACCTTACAGGGCATGTACGCGAATTTGGGCACAATCGCGATTATCGAAGGCGATTGGAACCGCTATCTGGAACTCGTGAACTTGCGCATTGAGTTGGAAGACAAGGAAGCCGCCAAGCACACGACGGCGCTGGCCGGTCGCGCGATTGCGCGCTCGCAGTTGAAGGGCAGCGAGAATTACGACGCGAACCTCGACAAGGAATTGCGTTCGATGCTGGCGAACATGCCGTATGACGTGGTCGGCGCGAATGTGAAGAGCATGAAGGGCGGCGCGGAAATGGCCTCAGCGGAAGTCATGATCGGCGGCTTGAACGCGAGCTTGCAGCCGCAGTTGGACAACACGAATGGCGAGATGACGCAGGACAACGCGATGAGCCTGTTGAGCCCGACGTTTGCGCTGAACTACTACATTCCGAAGAAAGACATTCTGATTGCGGCGTTGGCGGACTATATCAACAGCCATGACATCAAGAAGGCGGACATTTGGGCCGACCGCAATTTCGATTTGGAAAAGGGCAAGGGCTATAAGCCTGTTGTTTTGGCGGTGTGGGACTCGGGTGTGGATTACAACATCTTTGGCCCGCTCGGTCAAATGTGGGTGAACGAGAAGGAATTGGCCGGTAACGCCAAGGACGACGACAAGAACGGTTTCGTGGACGACGTGCACGGCATCGCTTGGAGTCTGCATTCTGACAAGGAAACCTCGCTGCTCTATCCGATTGGCGATCAGAAGATGAAGGCTGACGAAGCGCAAATGCGCCGTTGGATGAAGGGCATGGGCGACGCGGGTTCGGCGATTGAGAGCGAAGAAGCCACCGAAGTCAAGAAATACATTTCAAGCTTGAAGCAGGAAGAAGTTCAGCCGTTTATCGAGTCCATCGGTGTTTATGGCAACTACTGCCACGGCACGCACGTGGCGGGTATCGCGGCGGCGGGCAACCCGTATGCCCGCATCATGGGTGCGCGCATCACGTTCGACTATCATATCATTCCCGAGCTGCCGACGATTGAGCAGGCGACGAAGGATGCGGCGGCGTTGGTCGAGACGATTGACTATTTCAAGAAGAACGGCGTGCGCGCGGTCAACATGAGTTGGGGCGGCGATTTGGCCAGCATCGAAGGCGCGCTCGAAGCGCACAATGCGGGCGGCACGATTGAAGAGCGCAAGGCGCTGGCGCGCAAGATCTACACGATTGGCGATACGGCGTTCAAGAGCGCGATTAAGAACGCGCCGGAAATTCTGTTTATTACCAGCGCGGGCAACTCGAATCTCGATAACGCATTTGCCGAATTCTATCCCTCGAGCTATGATCTGCCGAACATTATTTCGATTGGCGCGGTGGATCAGGCCGGCGAAGAGACGAGCTTCACGAGCTTTGGCAAGGTGGACGTTTACGGCAACGGTTTTGAAGTGATGAGCTACGTGCCCGGCGGCACGCAGATGAAGCTCAACGGCACCTCGATGAGTTCACCGCAAGTGTTGAATCTCGCGGGCAAGCTGTTGGCCGTGAATCCGAATTTGACGGCATCGCAGTTGCGTGACCTGATCATCAACGGCGCGGACGAGCAAAAGGCGGGCGACCGCACGGTCAAGCTGATGAACCCGAAGAAGTCATTGGCTCTGTTGCAGAAAAGTTAAGTGTTGTTAGCGGGCGGATGCCATCCGCCCCTACAATTTTGCGGGCCGGTCATTTGACCGGCCCGCTTTCTATTCTGCTCTCCCCCCAAGTTTCGCTTGGGAAACTTGGGGGGACCAAGGGGGGCTTCTGAGTTCTTTTTTCCGTTTTACACTTTCGCATGCGTGCCAGACCCCATCCCCTACCCCTTTCCTTCACTTCGTTCGAGGACAGGCCCCGTAAACGGAGAAGGGGCGGAATGAGAACTTGTTTTGCCGTCATCGCTGAGTGCTACAACAGCGATTGTTCTGCTTTGAGAGCTGCTCTTGGTCAGATAAAAGCACAAGCTTGGCAGGCGATGCGAAAGTTTTCTTCGGCCAGCGTTGACGCTGGACCCATTGCCGCTTACGCGTGGCGCTTGGCGGGCGAGCTTAACCGTGGAGGATATGGGAAAGTACGATTTGCATATAATATACAACAGAAACAACGACAATCCAAGAAATAATTGCTAAAAACAGGTATTTAGGTAAACATTTGTTCAATAAATAGATACACGAATTGGCATTGGGGTTAGGAAATTGGGGAGGCGGAGGAGGGGGAGGAAAAGTCCGGGGTACTTGGGTGGGGTGCCGCTGCGAGAATATGGCTATTCTGCATAATTATTGTCAGCATCCATATCCTGGCGTATCACCCAAGCTCCTTCATTTGTGTCCCATATCATGGCGACGCTTGTGGAGTCTCTACCGCCAAATATGTCAGTATAGGCAACTTTGACGGAAAAGTACCACTGCTTATCGTGTGACAGTAAGTCGGCTATGTCGTCATTGGTGACAGTTTCTTCAGAATTGAATGTAAAATGAAAAGAAGTCTGCGGTCCCAATCCTGATCGAGATGCGAAAGTTGTATCAGTCCCAAATTGAATATTGACAATTGGCCATGCGAGCACAAGAGCTCCGTAAAACCTAACTTCTCTTGCTGGCGTATTGCCAACATTTCTAAATCTCACATTTATGGAAGCCGGCTTCCCGACCTCATAAATGACACTGTCAGCACCCTCAAAATTGATGTAGGCCCTAAGTTGTTTGTGGGTGGCGGAAAGCTGGTTGGATATGATCTTAGTCTGAGTTTCCGAAATTTCATACTGCTTGCAAGTTACAAGTACAAGAATAGCCGTAAGAGCCAATTCAATCCAAGGATGGATTTTATCAATCAATGGTCGAGCCTTTTCCACCTCTGTTGGGGTGTTTACGACCCTAACTTGTATTGGTTGGAGCGAATCATTAGAGATGCATTTGGGCTCTTGTCCGCCAATAGAGGCGCCCTTCTCTTGCCCCATAAGTTTGGCAACAACGGACTTTTTCTTGGTCATTAGCTGCTTACCTATTTTAAAGGAATGTTCATAAGCGGTTGCGTTGTTCGCCACATTTTGCCCCCCTTTTATCCCCCCAGAGGACTGGGGGGAAGCGGAAGGGATGACAAGGCATTGGGGTTGTGATTGCACATTACCGTTTGACCCCCCTTTTATCCCCCCAGAGGACTGGGGGGAAACGGAACCCCCCTTTGTCCCCCCGCGCATCGCGGGGGGAGGGCGGAAAGAAACTACCTCAGCATCCAATCTACTGCGGCTTGGCAATGGATGACGGTGGTGTCGTAGGCAGGTAAGGGGCAGGCTTCGGGTTTGATGAGCATGGGGATTTCGGTGCAGCCGAGGATGACGCCTTGCGCGCCAGCGGTTTTGAACGATTCCATGATGCGCAGATATTCCTGGCGCGTATCATCGTTGAAGATGCCTTGACCAAATTCGTGGACGATGGTGTTGTGAATCCAGTCGCGCACGGGTTTTTCGGGGACGACGATTTCGATATTGTGTTGAGCCATGATGTCGCGGTAGAACGGCTGCTCCATCGTAAAGACTGTGCCGAGTAAGGCGACACGCGTCTGACCTCGTTTGGAAATTTCGCGGGCGGTGGCCTCGACGATGTGAATCAAGGGAATGCCGATGGAGTCCTGCACAGCGGGTGCGGCCATGTGCGGGGTGTTGGCGCAGAGCATCAGCCCCTCGGCTCCGGCAGCTTCGAGTTTTTGCGCGATGCGGCTCAGGAAGCGCTCGGATGCGGGCCAGCCACCGGCCTGGTTGTCATGATAGAACTCGTGAAAATTCATCGAATAGAGAATCAGCCGCGCAGCCTGCAAGCCGCCCAGCCGCTCGGCGACCAGGGAGTTGATGAGCTTGTAGTAGTCCACCGTGGAATGCCAAGTGGTGCCACCAATTAGACCGAGTGTTTTCATTCGGGGAAATCCGTATATTGCCGTTTGTTCAATCTACGGAAACGCATTCGGAAAGACAATCGGCGGGAGACGGGATCATGAAGGGACTACTGTTTGGCGGCGAGGCGCTGAAGTCGGACGCCGCGAATTTCGGGCTGTTGGTGATGCGGTTAATTGCTGGACTGAGTTTGGCGTTCGGGCATGGAATCAACAAACTGCCGCCTTCGGAAAAGTTCATTGAAGGTGTGGCAAAGATCGGTTTCCCCCAACCGGATATTTTCGCGTGGGCCGCAGCGATCAGCGAGTTCGGCGGGGGAATTTGTATCGCGCTGGGATTGGGCACGCGGGTGTGGGGATTCCTAATTGCCTTTACGATGGGAACTGCGGTTTTCAAGAACATCGGCCAGTCGTTTGGCGAGTGGGAGCTGGCGGCAATCTACTTCGCCTGCGCTTTCGCGCTGATGTTTATCGGCGGCGGGAAGTATGCGGTGGATCGGAGATTTGTGTAGGCATCCAGAGACCCCCCTTTGTCCCCCCGCACGTTCGCGGGGGGAGATTAGAAACAGAAGAGGCGACCTTGCGGTCGCCTCTTGCTTGTTTCGTGATTTTGCGAAATGATTGTGCTATTGGCCTACTGATTGCCGAGGATGATCGGGAGACCGTCCTTGCCGGAACCCACGACGACGACCTTGGCGTTGGTGGAAGTGGCTAATTTTTCAGTAGCTTCGATGCCTTTCCAGCGGAGGAACGGGTCGGATAGGCCCTGCGAAACGATCTTCTGGAAGTCGGCAATACCTTGCGCTTCTATCCTCTTTCGGTCGGCCTCCTGGGACTCCTTGGTCAGAATGAACTCCATGCGTTGGGACTCCTGCTCGGACTGGAGCTTGGCCTCGATGGACGCAGTCAGGTTCGGGGGCAGGCTGACTTGGCGGAGGGGAGTGGCCTCGATGGTGATGCCTCTCGGTGCGACGGTTTTCTCAAGCTCTTCCTTGATTTGCAGGGCCAGGACTTCGCGCTCGGAGGTGTAGAGGGCACGGGCCTCGTAGCCGGCGGTGACGCCACGGGTGAGCGAGCGGAAGTTGGGCTCGAGAATGATCGTCTGGTAGTCTGGGCCAATGGTCTTATAAACTTCAGCGGCTGTCTCTGGGTTTAGATGGTAGAGCACAGAAACTTCCAGAGTTACGGACAGGCCTTCCTTGGACGGCACGACCATAACTTCTTTTTTCTCCTGAGTTTTCACGGAGAATTTGTGAATCGTAGCGAAGGGGTTGCGGAAGTTGATACCGGGCTTCAGGGTGACGTCCGAGACGTTGCCGAAGAAGTCCACGACGCCGACGTGTCCGGCCGGGATGACGGTGACGCAGCGGAACAGAAGGAAGATCAGGATGATGAATCCGATGATCTTGAGGATGGTACCGGGCTTGGGGTTGACATTGATGTCCTGCATGAGCCGCTCCCTTTGGTGGAAACCTTGAAAAAGCGTGAAGTTGGGTATTTCTAAAGATGGGGACGGCCAAGTTAAGAAACAAGGGGCAAGCTTGGGGATGGGTGTGGGGAAGTGCTTGTTGAACTTGAGATTCCAGCAGAAAATTCGTAAACTCTATGCTTCCAGCCTGTGCGCATGCCCGGTCGGAAGGAGCGGGGAATCGGTTTGGTTTTTCTTGAAGTTGCATCGTTTGACAGTGACAATCTGAAGATACATCCATGGCTGACCTATCATTTTTGGTGAACGCGGATCCGGCGGTGATTGACGATATTTACGAACAGTACCGTCAGGCACCGGGTTCCGTTGATGACGGCTGGCGGCGCTTTTTCGAGGGCTTTGAATTCGCGCGCACCCTGAACGGCCATGTGCCGATGCAGGCACCGGAAGAATTCGAGAAGGAATTCAAGGTCATCAATTTGATTGGCGCATACCGTCAACGCGGACACTTGTTCACCAAGACGAATCCGGTGCGCAAGCGCCGCGACTACGGCGGCAAACTGACGCTCGAGAATTTTGGATTGACGGAAGCTGATCTCGACCGCACGTTTCAGGCGGGTTCGCGAGTTGGATTAGGGCCGACGTCGCTGCGCGAGATTATTCGCCTGCTTGATGAGACCTATTGTCACTCGGTGGGTGCTGAGTTTGTTTACATGCGCGATCCGAAAGTCATCGAGTGGCTGCAGGATCGGATGGAGAGTTCGCGCAACCGGCGACCGTTTTCGCTTGACCATAAGCGGCACACACTGACGCTTCTGACGAAAGCTGTGATGCTGGAGAAGTTTCTGCATCAGCGGTTTGTGGGACAGAAGCGGTTTTCGAGTGAAGGCGTGGAGACGTTCGTTCCCGCTATGGACGCGATTGTCGAGCATGGCGCGGGGCTGGGGATTTTCGATTTCGTGATCGGCATGGCGCATCGCGGCCGGTTGAATATTCTGACGAATGTGTTGGACAAGGATTACCGGCACATCTTCAACGAGTTTGAGGGCAAGCAATATACCGACGGTGTGTTCTCGGGTGACGTGAAGTACCATCTGGGTCATTCGATTGACAAGAAGACGCGCACGGGACATCCGGTGCATCTGGCCGTGATGCCGAATCCGTCGCATTTGGAAGCGATCAATCCGGTGGTGGCAGGCGCGTGCCGAGCGAAGGCTGATTTGCGGCACGGCGGAAACTACCGCAAGGTATTGCCTGTGCTCGTTCATGGTGACTCGGCGATTGCGGGTCAGGGGATTGTGTATGAACTGTTGCAGATGTCGCAGGTCGAGAGCGGTCGTGTGGGCGGCTCGATGCACATTGTGCTGAACAATCAGGTCGGGTTCACGACGAACTACATCGAGGCGCGTTCGAGCACGTATTGCACCGACGTGGGCAAGACGACTTTGTCGCCAGTGTTCCACGTGAACGGCGACGACGTTGAAGCGGTGATTTACACGGTGGAGATGGCGCTTGAGTTTCGTCAGGAATTCCAGCGCGACGTGTTTATTGACATTTTGGGTTACCGCAAGCACGGCCACAACGAAGGCGACGAGCCGCGTTTCACGCAGCCGGTGCTGTACAAGGCGATTGCGGCGCATGCCGATCCGGCGCAGATTTATGCGCAGAAGCTGGCGGACGAAGGTTCGATTCCCGCGGCTGAATCGAAGGAGATCGAACAGCAATTCCGTGCGAAGCTCGACGGCGATTTCAAGACGGCGAAAGACGTGTTTGAAACGATGGCGCCAAGTTCACTGAAGGACAAGTGGGAAGGCTTGCGGTTTGCGACTCCGGATGATTTCCTAAAATCTCCCGCGACGGGCGTGGAGCTGAAAGACTTGAAGCGCATCGCGCAGGCGATTACCACGCTGCCGGACAACAAGAAGTTCATCAACAAGGTCGAGCGGATTTTTGCGGACCGCCGCAAGATGATTACGGAAGGGCGCTTCGACTGGGCGATGGGCGAGTTGCTCGCTTATGCGACGCTGTGCGAAGAGGGGCACAACGTGCGGCTGGCGGGTCAGGACTCGAAGCGCGGCACATTTTCGCACCGCCACGCCATGGTGCGTGTGGAAGATTCGGATGAAGAATATTATCCGCTGAAAGACATCAGCCCGAAGCAGGCGAATTTCGAGGTTTACAATTCGATTTTGTCGGAATACGGCGTGATGGCGTTTGAGTACGGCTATGCGATGGCCGCACCGAACGCGCTGGTGCTGTGGGAAGGACAGTTCGGCGACTTTGCCAACGGCGCACAGATTGTGATTGACCAGTTTATTTCGGCGGCCGAGCAGAAGTGGCGCCGCGCGAATGGGATGGTGCTGCTCCTGCCGCATGGATCGGAAGGTCAGGGACCAGAGCACTCGTCGTGCCGAGTGGAGCGTTATTTGGAGCTGTGTGCGGGGACGAATATGCAGGTTGTAGCGGGCACGTCACCGGCGAATTTCTTCCATGTGCTGCGCCGCCAATTGCACCGTCCGTTCCGTACGCCGTTGATTGTGTTGACTCCGAAGAGTCCGCTGCGGCATCCGTTGTGTGTCAGTCCGATGGAAGATTTCGGCCCGGGTAAGAGCTATCAGGAAGTGCTCGATGACACTTGGACTTCGCCCAAGCAGGTGAAGCGCGTAGTGTTGTGCATGGGCAAATTCTACTATGAGTTAATCAAGAAGCAGCGTGACGCGGAACGTAAGGACGTGGCACTCGTGCGACTGGAGCAGATATTCCCGCTGCCGGAACCGCAACTGAAGGAAGTGCTGGCGCGCTATCCGAAGGCGGAATTGGTGTGGGCGCAGGAAGAACCTGAGAATCAGGGCTGCTGGCCATTTTTGAACCGCAAGTTTGATTTGGCACCGATTAAGGTGTTGTCGCGGCCTGAGTCGCCGACGCCGTCGGTTGGCTTCCCGGATTTACATGACAAGGAACTGACGGCGCTGGTGGAGCGCGTGTTTGAGCCAGCGTAGACGCTGGACCCGCTTGAAAGCGGGGCACATTGCCGCTGGCGCGAGGGTTACAGATAAAGATGGCGCTTGAAAAGATCCTTCACCCGCGGCGGGTTCAGGATGACAATGCTCTTAACGTCCGGGTGGGCGAACTTTTTCTCCGCTTGGCGAACATAAAACGAGAGACATGATGATTGAAGTGAAAGTCCCGAGTCCGGGCGAATCTGTCAGTGAGGTAACGATTTCCAATTGGCTGAAAGCCGATGGCGCATTGGTGCAATCGGGCGACGAGCTGTTTGAAATCGAGTCGGAAAAGGCGACGCTTTCGGTGTCTGCCGAAGCGAATGGTGTGCTGAAGATTTTGATACCGGTGGGAACGACGATAAAGGTTGGCACGCTGGCGGCTACGATTGATGAGACCGCGACGGCCGGCGTTTCAGCGCCTGTGAGTGCTCCTGCTCCTGCGGCACAAGTTGCGCCAGCAAAGGCTGCTGCACCGGCAAGCACGAGTGCGATGAAGGTAGCCTCACCGGCGGCGGACAAGATATTGCGCGAAGCGGGCATGACGGCGCACGACGTTGCGAACGGCAGCGGGCGCGCCGGGCGCGTGACGAAGGAAGACGCGATGCGCACGGTTGCTGCGCCAAAAAGCGCACCGGCTCCGGTTGCGGCAGCGCCTACTGCAACTCCAGTGAGTGCTCCTGCGCCGAAGCCTCAATCTGCGCCCGCGCACATGCCACCGCAACAGGCCAAAGTCGCGTATTCGGGCGAGCGCATTGAACGCCGCGAAAAGATGACGCAACTTCGGCAGAAAGTCGCGGAACGATTGGTAAGCGTGCGGCAGACGACAGCGATGCTGACGACGTTCAACGAAATTGACATGTCGGCGCTGATGCAGTTGCGCAAGGACTATAAAGACAAGTTTGAGCAACAGCACGGCGTGAAGCTCGGGTTCATGTCGTTTTTCACGAAGGCCGTGACGGAAGCGCTGCGCTATTTCCCGGCGGTGAATGCGTTCATTGAAGGCGACGAGATTGTCTATCACGATTACGTGGATATGGGCATCGCGGTCCAGGCGCCGAAGGGATTGGTCGTTCCGGTCGTGCGCAATGCCGAAAGTTTGACGCTGGCGCAGATTGAAATGGAAATTGAACGGCTCGCTGCGCGGGCGCGGACGAATCAGTTGACGCTGGATGAGATGACCGGCGGGACGTACACGATTTCCAACGGTGGTGTGTTCGGGTCGTTGATGTCCACGCCGATTCTGAATCCGCCGCAAAGCGCGATTCTGGGCATGCACAAGATTGAAGAGCGCCCGATTGCGTTGAACGGTCAGGTGGTGATTCGACCGATGATGTATGTGGCGATGAGCTATGACCACCGGATTATTGACGGGCGCGAGTCGGTCGGATTTTTGGTGCGCGTGAAGGAGAGTTTGGAAAATCCGGTGCGGCTGTTGCTGCAAGTATAACTTTGCGGGGAGTTAAGAGGCCCCCCTTAATCCCCCCAACTTCCCCAAGCGGAACTTGGGGGGAGACTAAGAAAGAAAATGAAATACGACTTGGTAGTTATCGGCTCGGGGCCGGGCGGCTATGTGGCGGCGATACGCGCTGCGCAACTAAAGCTGAAGACGGCGATCATCGAGCGTTATCCGACTTTGGGCGGAACGTGTTTGAATGTCGGCTGCATTCCGTCGAAGGCGCTGCTTGATTCGTCAGAGCATTATTACAACGCGCGCACGCATTTTGAGGCGCACGGTATCGGCGTTTCAGGGCTAAAGCTCGAATGGGACACGATGCGCGGCCGCAAGAACAAGGTGGTCGAAGAGAACACCAAAGGCGTCGCGTATTTGATGAAGAAGAACAAGATTGACGTGTTCTATGGGCACGGCAGTTTTGCGGGCGCGGAGACGGTGCACGTCACGCAACCGGATGGGAGTCATCAGGAGATCAGCGCGAAGAATGTGATTATCGCGACGGGTTCCAAGCCGGCGGACTTGCCGTTTGCGCGGATTGACAAGCAGCGAATTATTTCTTCGACGGAAGCGCTGGCGCTGACGAGTGTGCCGAAGGAGTTGGTGATTATCGGTGCGGGAGTGATTGGCTGTGAGATGGGCTCGGTGTATGCGCGGTTGGGGACGAAGGTGCGCATCGTGGAGTTTATGAGCTCAGCGATTCCGACGATGGACGGACTGATGGGCAAGGAACTTGGCAAGTCGCTCAAGAATATCGGGATTGAGCTTTATCTAGGCCACAAGGTCAAGGCGGTGGACAGCAAGGGCAAGAAGGTCAAGGTCACAGCAGAAGCGCCGGGCGGCGAGGAGATTGAACTCGGTGGCGACTATTGCATGATGGCCGTGGGGCGCAAGCCTTACACAGACAAGCTCGGGTTGGAGAGCGTGAAGGTGTCGCTCGATCAGCGCGGGTTTATCAAGGTGAATGAGCATCTTGAGACCGCGCATCCGGGGATTTATGCGATTGGTGACGTGATTGGCGGCGCGATGCTTGCACATAAAGCTGAAGAAGAGGGCGTTTACGTCGCCGAGCAGCTTGCTGGACAGAAGCCGCATATCAATTACAACACGATTCCGTCGGTGGTTTACACTTGGCCGGAAGTTGCCGGAGTCGGTTATACGGAAGAAGAGTTAAAGCAAGCAGGCCGTGCGTTCAAGTCGGGAAGTTTTCCGTACAAGGCGTTGGGACGCGCGCGTGCGGCGCATGAGTCGGAAGGCGTCGTGAAGGTTCTGGCCGACAAGGAAACGGATGAGATTTTGGGCGTGCATATGTTTGGCGCGCGCGCGGCGGACATGATTGCCGAGGCGGTGGTGGCGATGGAATATCGCGCCAGCGCGGAAGATATCGCGCGCATGTCGCATGCGCATCCGACGTTTACCGAAGCGATGCGCGAAGCGTGTTTGGCGGCGACAGAGAATAGAGCGATTCACTTGTAGATTCCGGCCGGGTTGCGCTACGCTTAACCCGGCTCGGCGAATAACTAAAAGAAGCCCCCCTTAATCCCCCCAAGTTTCCCAAGCTAAACTTGGGGGGAGACCAGAAGAAAAAGTACATGGGATTTGTCCGCTTAGACGAATTTCGGGAGCGACCCGAACGCGAGATTAAGAAGGTCGTGTGCGTGATGCCGGCCTACAATGCGGCGCTCACGATTGAGCGGACGCTGAAGTCCATTCCGGCGGGAACGGTGGATGAGTACATCCTGGTGGACGATTGCTCGAAGGACAACACCGTCGAAGTAGCGAAGTCGCTGGGGATTACGGTGATTCAGCACGAGCAGAACAAGGGCTACGGCGGCAATCAGAAGACGTGCTACGACGCGGCGCTGAAGTCGGGCGCCGATGTGATTGTGATGATTCACCCGGATTATCAGTATGATGGGCGCATTACACCGGCGGTCGTGAGTCTGCTCAAGACGGGTACAGTGGATGTGATTCTCGGCTCGCGGATTCGTTCGCGGCGTGAAACGTTTGAAGGCGGCATGCCGAAGTACAAGTATTTTTCCAACCGCGCGCTGACGATATTCGAGAACATGATGCTCGGTCAGAACGCGGGTGACTTGCACACGGGTTTCCGCGCTTATGCGCGTGAGGTGATTGAGACGATCAACTACAAGTCGAATTCAGACGATTTTGTGTTTGACTCAGAGTTTCTGGCGCAGGCGGTGTATCACAATTTCAGAATTGGTGACGTGCCGATTCCGACCCGCTATTTTGACGAGGCCTCGTCCATCAATTTCCGGCGCAGCGCCAAGTACGGTTTGCAGACGGTGCAGGTAATGTTTAAGTTCAAGTTGGCGCAGTGGGGCATGTCGGGTTCGCCATTGTTCAAGAAATCTTCGGGAGCCTAAGGCGATGCGCTCGGATGTGCGGATCGTACAGCGGGTAATGTACAGCGCGATCCTGGTGGTCGCGCTTATTTATACCGTCGTGCCGCTGTGGGGACCGCAGGCGGACATGTGGGAGACGATTGCGGCGATGGACGCAATCTCCAAATCGCCGCTCGATCCGCGCAATCCGCTGCTCGATTTGCCGGGTGAAACTTCGCCGCGTTTCACTCCTTACACGGTGTTGTGGGGTGTGATAGACAATATTTTCGGGATGAAGTTGTTCACGACTGCGGCGCTTGCGAGTTTGGTAAATGCTCTTTTGTTTTTCACGGGACTGCACCGCGTTATTAAGACCATAACGCCTGATCCGCGCGCGCCGTTGTGGATTATTCCGGTGATGCTGATTGGCTGGGGGCGCGGCTGGGGTGAAGCGAATGCCTATCAGTTTGAGCAGTTCTTTGCGACGATGTCTTATGCGGGGACGTTTACGTACGGTCTGTGTTTTCACGGGCTGGCGGAACTGAACCGCTATTTGTCCGACCGCTCGCGCGTGGGGTTGGCGCTGTACGTGATTTTGGGGATTCTGGCGTGTTGGTCGCATCCGATAACGGCGCTGCTGCTGTTTGCGATGGGCTTTGCGTGGTCGTTTGCGCGTGCGCCGTTTAAGACGGCGGTACTGTTGCAAGTCGTTCCGTTCATTGCGTTGGCGGCGTGCTGGCTGTGGCCGTATTTCGATTACCCGACGGTGTTGTTTCGCGGCTCGACGGAAGCGTGGTACAAGGTGCGGCTGTTCGACGGGCAGTTGTTGCGTATCGGGCCAGTGGTGTTGGGAATTTTCGCGGCGGGATATTTTGCTTGGAAGCGGCGCTACGGTGAAGTGACGCTGGCGCTGCTCTTATCGCTGGCGATTTATTTGTTCAGCTGGGCGCTGGATATTCAGATTGGCAGCCGCTTTGTGTTTTATGGCGCCATCTTCGCGCATTTCGCGATTGGTTTGTTCCTGATGGAGCGTTTCAGTGATTTGAAACTCGGGTCGCTGTTGGAACGCGGTGTTGTGCTGTTTGTGCTCGCCGCGGTGTTTGTGGCGGGCGGATACTATCGCGTGAAAAAGCTCGACCGCGACTGGCAGCCGGTGGTGGAGCACTATCAGACCATGGGCGGCGATATTCTTGAACCGTGGGAAGACATCCGGTTTCTGCGCGACTATCTGAACGACAACAGTGTCGTGATGGTTGAAGATACGGTGGGCTGGCGCATTCCGGCAGTTACTGGCGCGCGGTTGGTGGCGCAGGCCAAAGGCAATCCGCTGATGGCCGCCGAAGTTGCGCAGCGCCGCGCGGATGTAGTGACGTTTTTCAGCGGCCCTGCGACCACGGATGAACGCCGCGCAATGCTTGTGAAATACCATTGCACACACATTCTTGTGGATGCGCGCAACGCTGAGCGCGCTGATGATACGCTTGATAGCGACCTTTCCATTTTGACTGAACCGCTCGCGGCTCCTCCTCCCTACCGATTGTTTCAGATTCCGGCCGGGTTGCGGCGACCTTAACCCGGCTCGGCGGTCGTTTGCCGCGGCGGTTCGTGTGAGCGAAGCCAAATCTTGACTCACCCACTACACTCCCCAAAACGGAGACGAATGATGATACGTTGGGTCACACTTCTGTTGTTGACGCCGCTTTTCGCGTTGGCGCAAGGAACCCTTACCGAACGCGCGGCAACGTTGCTCGCTTCGCACAGCATGCCCGCGCAGCCGGAGTGGGCGAAGGGCGTCGTGAAATATTATCCGAACCTGTGGGCGGTTGAGACGGATGTGTTGCGCAGCACACAGCCGGATAAACTCGAGTTTCACGGCGATCCGGAGCAGTATGTGGCGATCGTGTCGTGGTATCTGCTGACGGAGAATCTGTCCGCGCTCGAGACTTGGAGCGAGACGATGGCCAACCCGCGGGAGTTGGCGCAGGCAGAGTTAGCGTTTGCAATTCTGAATGTTTCGCGGGCGGACTCGCTGTTTCGTGGAGTGCTGGAGAATCCTGACCCGATTTTTCAGCGGCAAGCGAAAATCGGTTTGTCCAAAGTGCTGCAGAAGCAGCAGAAGTACGCCGAGGCAGTGGAGCTGTTGACCAGCGCGTTCACGCCCGAGCAAATTTCTCCGGATGTGATTTTTCAGACGGCGATTTGCAAAATCGAATTGGGCGAAATCAGCGAAGCGATTGACCTGCTGGAAGCCACTTTGCAATGGAACGGTTATCATGAACTGGCGCACTATTATCTGGGGAACGGCTACGCGCGCAAGAACTACAGTGAACTTGAAACACGGGATGAACTGAAGTGCGGCGGCGGCAAACCATGTGCGCGGGATTTTGTGGTGGATGGTTCGGGTGAATGGATGCGCGGCGAGTTTGACGCGGCATTGGAGCATTTCATTCACGCGCTGGACATGGTGCCGGACTATGGCCGGGCGCACAATGGCGTGGCTAAGTGTATCGAACAGATGCGACTGCGCGAGAGCACCTACCGCGCGCAAGACCAAGCTACCTACGACGCCAAGCCGACCCCAGTGATTCCGCAGATTGAGAAGTACATTCTGAATTGGGAATCGCTGTCCGAACGCCATCGTAAGCAGGTGGCGATTTCGGTTGAACCGTGGAAGGCTTATGTGCCGGTGTTAGTCGCCAGCGGGAGTCATCACTACATCAAACCGCTGCACGAGAAGCTGTCGGAGGTTCCGGGACTTGAGACGATTGCCGACCAGCGAATCAGCTACGATTCGCGGCTGTGGGACGACGTGCGCGGCTGCGGCGGCTATACGACAGTGACAGGCATTGAAGACGTAGAGCGCTCGATTTACAACCGGTACAATACGGTGCTGCACGAGTTGACGCACCAGGTACACGGCGTATTTCCGCCGGAAGATATGCAGCGGATTGATGACAAGTATATCGCCGCCAGCGCTCTGGATGCTGCGGGCAAAGAGATTTTCGTGAGCCGCTATCAGGGTTCGAGCGTGTGGGAGTATTTTGCGGAGGGTGTGAACTCGTATTTTTCACCGCGCCGCAACGAATGGGACACGCGCGAGATTACGCGGGAACGGCTGTTCGCGCTGGATTCGGGGCTGGTGAACCTGTTGGAATATTACATGAAAGGGCCGAATATCGTGGCCTGTTACCCCGTGGGGCTGGTAACGGCGGCGGACAACGAGGTGGAGCTGGGGAAATTGGGCGAGGCAATGGATTATGCCCGGCAGGCGGAGGCGCGGGAGCCGGGTTCGGAGGTTGTGCTGCGGGCGATTTCACGGATTGCCTGCTACCGGGACGAGGACAGCCTGGCTCAGGGCTATGGGCGGCGGTTGGTGGAGGCCTATCCCCAGAAAGCGGCCTCCCACGGGCAGTTGGCCTGGGCGATGGCGTTTTCGACGGGCAAATTCCGGGAAATATTGCCTGTGGTTCAAGCGGGGATTGACCGGACGGCGGGGACGGAGCGGACTTTGGCGCTGCGGGAACTTGCGGATTGGCAGGTTTTGTGTGGCAAGTTTGCTGAAGCTGTTGTAAATTACGAATTGGTACTGGGTGAGCAGGAGACAGATGATTCAGCGATTCGCGGGTTCGCTGAGGCCTTGTTCTGGGCCGGGCGGCAGGCGGAGGCGGATTCGGTCTATCAGGCGGCCCTGTTGCGCCGTAGCGGCGTAGTATCGCTGCGGCTGGAATACGCCCGGGCGCTGATTTTGATGGGCCGGTTGGACGAAGCTGCGCGGCAGATTGGCGAGGCGGTGCTGTTGAATCCGGGGGACGGGCGGATACTGGCGCACCAGGCGTGGTTGGCCGAACGTTCTGGCGATGGCCGTGAACGGGCGGCAGCGCTGGCCGAGGCGGCGTTGGCGCAGTACCCGGATGATGCGTTGGTGCGGGTGCTGACGGCCAAGGCGCTGGGGCAGGATCTGAAAGTCCCGAGTGTTGTCCCGCACTGGACGTACAACGCAAAAGAAGCGGCGTTTGAAGCGCGTGATTTTTGGGACGCGACGACGGTGGCGCTGTTGAATTCTCAATAGATTGGTTGACTTCACATACTTTTGGGCTGGATGCCTTGACGAACTACTCTTCAGGAGGCTCTTAATGAGACGATTGATGTGGCTTATGCCTGCGCTGTTGTTGACGCTTTGCATGGCGCGTGTGCAGGCCGGCGAGATTGCACCTGAACTTCAGAACAACTGGAGCCAGATTGGCGGAACGGACAAAGTGGTCGCGCTGTTCCATTTGTGGGAACGCGTTGATTTGCGCGAGATGGATATTACATTGCGCGAGATGCGTGTTACGCGGCAGCAGCGGCATCAGATTGTCGTCGAAGAGCTGCAGCGCGTCGCGCGTGAGTCGCAGCCGCCGTTTTTGGCGGCGTTGGACGAGCAGCGCGCGGCCGGAACGATTGAAGGTTATACGGCATACTGGATTACGAATTGCGTGTGCGTGAAGGGTGACCGCGCGACTTTGGAAGCGTTGGCCTCGCATCCTTCGATTCAGTGGGTGGAAGCGGATCCGGTGATGGAATTGATTGATCCGGTGCAGATGCAGCGTGCTCCGCGCGAGACTTTGGACGACCGGACGCCGGGCGTCAACGCGGTGCGCGCGCCGGAAGTTTGGTATGACCTGGGCTTCACGGGCGACGGCACGTTGATTGGCGGTATGGACACCGGCGTTGACGTAAATCACCCGGCGTTAAACGCTCGGTGGCGCGGAAACGAGCATCCGGTGTCGGAGTGCTGGTTGAATGTTATTGGCGCGCCTGGCGCGAACCCCAGTGACCAGAATAGCCACGGGACGCACACGATGGGTACGATGTGCGGCACGGGCAGCGCGAGTTCGCTGTTTGACACGATTGGCGTGGCACCGGGGGCGCAGTGGATTGCCTGCAACGCGATTGGCGCGTTCGGCAACGACTTCAACAGCGACGTGCTGCAGGGTTACCAGTGGTTCGCCGATCCGGACAACAATCCGGAAACGGTGGATGACGTTCCCGACGTGGTGCAGAACTCGTGGGGTGTGTCGGGCATGTTCTCGGGTTACACCGATTGCTTTGAGTTTTGGAATGAGTCCATTATCGCGATGGAAACGGCCGGCACGGTGGTGACGTTCTCGGCGGGTAACGAAGGCCCTGGACCGTCGTCGCACCGCAGCCCTGCGAACGTGGCGATTGACTCGGTGACGTTCTTCTCGGTCGGCGCGGTGAACGCCAATGGCTTCCCAAACACGCCGTATCCGGTGGTGGACTTTTCGAGCCGCGGCCCGAGCGACTGCGATCCGGCGCAATTCAAGCCGGAAATTGTGGCTCCTGGCGACAACGTGTATTCTTGTATTCCCGGCGGCGGTTATACGCAGATGAGTGGCACCTCGATGGCCGGCCCGCACATTGCGGGTGTTGTGGCGTTGATGCGCTCGGCGAATCCGAATGCGGACGTGCGTGAAATCAAGTCGGTGTTGTTGGAAACGGCGATTGACTACAACACGGTCGGCGACGACAACACGTCGGGCCGTGGTATGGTTGACGCGTATGAAGCCGTGATGCTGATTGCATCTGACCGCGGCTGGGTGTTTGGTCAGGTTACGAACGTTAACAATGGCTCGCCGATTTCCGGCGCGCGAGTTCAGGCGGGCGACAATTACGTGCGCATGACGGATTCGCAGGGCAACTACCGCATTTCGCTGCCTGCGGACTCGCTGTTGCCGTTCACGGTCAGCGCTTTTGGCTATGCGCAGTATGTTACGACGATGCAGGTTGCCGATTCGGATACGATCGTCGTGGATATCGAGATGACTCCGGTGGCGTCGGGCACGATCAATGCCACGGTTCTTATGGGCAATGATGTCCCGGTGGAACACGTGGTTGTGACGCCGCAGAATATTCCGGTTGGCCCCGTGGAGACGGATGACGAAGGGCACTTCTCGTACACGCTTCCGGAATTGAACACGTACACGTTCCATTTGACGTTCCAGGATATCGCGATTGATACTTCGATTTTCATTCCGGCAGGCGGCACGGTGAACGCGGTGATTCGTCTTGAATCGGCGCGCACGGCACCGATCACGTCCGATTCGTCGGCGTATATGGCCTTTGACCGTTATGACGACGTGATGCCCGCGCCTTATGTTTGGACGGATATGACGGACGCGACGGAATTGACGTTCCCGCCGATTGCCGACGCTTCGGTGTTTATGGAGATGCCTTTCCCGTTCAAGTATTTCGGCCAGACGTATGATTCGATTACGGTGAACGAAAACGCCTGGATTGCGGGTGGTGAAGATCCGGACCGCCGCAATGCCAACACGGCGATACCGCACCCGCTGGGCCCGTCGGCGATGGTTGCTCTGTTCTGGGACAACTTGATATTGAGCATCAATCCCGTTGATTCGCGCGTGTGGTGGAAGCACGACCAGGCGAACGGCGAATTGGTTATCGAATACGAAATGCTGTGCTTCGCGCCTTGTGCCGAAAATTATTTGACGGCACAGCTGCACATTTACGACCAGGAATCCTGGCCGACGCCGACGGGCGATTGCGAACTGCTGTTCGTGTATGAGCAGGTGGATGTCGCCAACAGTGCGACGGCGGGTATTGAAAGCCCGAGTGAAACGCACGGTATTCAGATTGTGAACAACACGGTTCGCAACCCTCACGCGTTTGCGATTGAGCCTGGCGCGGCGATTCTGTTTACGACGCGCACGGGTCCGCGCACGACGGGCAACTTGAGCGGCACGATTACGCTGCATCCGGCGCTGTCGCAGGCCGTGCCGAACGGCGTGCGTTTGGGCACCAGCACCGCGCAGGTGTTTGTGGATGGCTCTTACAGCTTCCAGAACGTGTTTACGGGACCGCGCACACTGCGTTTGCAGCTTCCGAACTATGAACGTGCGGTGGGCTATGCGACGGTCAACACCGGACAGACTACGGATCTCGACTTAGAGGCTTGGCGCCTTGATCCGCCGTCGAATTTGACTTTTACGCGCACAAACGACTCGCTCTTCCTCGCGTGGGAGCCGCCGACAAGTGTGGGCGGTCTGGATGAATTCCAGTCGTACAATGTCTATCTCGACTCGTTCCTGCTGGGCGGAACAACGGCACAGGAGTTTCGCACGCGGATTCCGACCGGAGACTTGGGTCACGCGTATTGGCTGACGGCGACGTATGATGGCGGCGAGTCGGGCGCGACGGACACCATTCGCGTGTCGTGGATTGACGCCGACGATGTGGTGGCAATTCCGACGGTTTATGCCATGTCCCCGGCTTATCCGAACCCGTTCAATCCGACGACGACGTTGAACGTTTCGCTGCCACAGAGCGCTCGTTTGACACTGCGCGTATTTGACGTGACGGGCCGCGAAGTGGCTTTGGTAACCAACGGGCTTTATGCGGCAGGTGTACACCGCTTCACGTGGAATGCCGAAGGCAACGCCACAGGCGTTTACTTTGCGCGTCTGGAGTCTGAGCTTGGCACACAGATTCAGAAGCTGTTGCTGCTGAAGTAGTTTTCAAGAAGAACTTGAGCGAAAAAAGGCCGGGCGCAAGTCCGGCCTTTTCGTTTGGGCTTGACTCCGTGCGCGGATGTTTGTACCATTTAGCGAATGCTCAACGTGACCCGCGACTTAAAGGCATTGCCATGTTAGGATTGAACAAAATACTCATGATTGCGCTGCTGTTCCCGCTGTGGGCGATGGCGCAAAGTGCGCCACCGCTGACGGTGGTGGTGGTGATTGACCAACTGCCGCTCTATCTTTTGGATCGCAACGCCGATTTATTTGGTGAAGGCGGCTTCAAACGGCTGGAGCGCGACGGCAAGTTGTTCACCGAGTGCCGGTACAGTCATGCGGTGACAGAAACCGGGCCGGGCCATGCAACGATTTCAACGGGCTGCAATCCGTTGCACCATGGGATCGTTTCTAATGTGTGGTATGATTCGACCGACGCGGAGCATTACTGTTTTGGGTGTCCTGATGCGCGTCGCGTGTCAGAGATTGGCGTTGACAGCACGGCGGCGGCGGCGTGTCCTGACAATTTTCGATGTGACGCATTGGCCGATGCGTGGCGCAGATCGTATGGGAGTCATGCTAAGATATTCAGCATGTCTATCAAGGATCGTGCGGCGGTTGCGCTGGGCGGGCACTCGGCGAATCTTGCATCGTGGGTGAATTGGTCGGACGGCAAATTTGAATCGAGCAGCTATTACGGCAATGCGTTACCTGAATGGTGTGTTGAATACAACCGCAATTGGTCGAGTTATTTTGATAAGACTTGGGAAAAGCTGCGTGGGCCGGAATCCTATGCAGGGGCGGACGGTGATACGCTGGCGTACGAAATGGGTGACCGCAGCGGCCTGGGGAACAGCTTTCCGAAATCCCTGCGCGGCGAATCTTTGGAGCCAGACAAGGCGTACGTCCGCCGGATGTTGACCTCGCCGTTTGGCAATGATTATCTCTACGGGCTTGCGCTGAGCTGCCTTGAAGGTGAGAGGTTAGGCCGTGACAGCGTGCCCGACTTGCTGTGCGTGAGTTTTTCTTGCAACGACGTGTGCGGCCACACGTTTGGGCCACAGAGTGAAGAAGTGATTGATATGATGCTGCGTACGGACAGTTTACTGGCGGATTTATTGACGCGGCTGGATGCGGTTGCTGGCGCGGGGAATTACTGGTTTGCTTTGACGGCGGATCACGGAGTTTGTCCGGCGTGTGAATCGTCACTGGCTCCGCGCGGCGTAGGCGGGCGCATTGACTTCGGCACGATGCAGGATTCGCTCAACGCATTTTTGACGCACAAGTTCGCGCTCAACGAATTGCCTGAGGGCGGATTTGTTCTTGACTTGGGCGCGACGACGAACTTCTTGCGCATGAACAATGTGCGGCAAGCGAACTTGGATGCGCGGACAGTGGCGCAAGCGGCGGTGGTCTGGCTGACTTCCCGGCCCGGTGTTCGGAATGCGGTCGTGACCATGACCGCGAATGACGTTGAAGCGATTGCCGATGACGTGTTGCGGCGGCCAATCGAGAACAGTCAATACGCGGGACGACTGGGTGATTTCTATTTGCATCTACGGCCCTATTGGCAAACATCGAGCATCGCCGCTACGCATGGGACGATTCATGAATATGATACGCATGTGCCGTTGTATTTGATGGGCAGGCCGTTCGGCACGGGTCGAAGCTCGGTGGTTTGTGACCCGACGGATGCTGCAGCATCGCTGGGCGCGGCCGCGGGTGTGACGTGGGAAACTCCGCGGGATGGCCAGGCGAGGCTGAGCGTGCCATAATTCGGTAACTCCTCCGAATTTGAGCCAATGGGTCTGATTTAGCGCATCAGACCCATTTTTGTTGCCTTCGGGCAAGGAGAAACAAAGTCTTATAGTGAGTGCTTGAATGGCGATTTCTGGGCTAAGTTATTGGGAAATATTGCCATCTGCGGAGTCTGATGTTAAATTATAGACTGCGGTAATATTATCCAAGCCGCAATTTCCAGACTCGAAACGACGTTTTTTGCGTAAGCGAGGTCAAGATGGTCCGATTTCTTCTCATCTTCGTCGCGGTGGTGAACTCTGTGTTCGCAATACCGCAGCTGATCAATTACCAGGGGCAGCTCACGTCGCCCGGTGGCGCTCCGCTGGACACCACAGTTACTATGACGTTTAAGCTCTACAGTGTTGCGAGTGGCGGCACTTCGGTGTGGACGGAGACGTATTCGCCGGTCATTGTTTCTGAGGGTCTGTTTAATGTTCAGCTTGGATTAGTGACACCTCTGCCCGACTTGTTTGACGTGAATCGCTGGTTGGGTGTTACAGTCGGTAACAACACTGAGATGTCGCCACGGCAGCAGGTAGTCTCCGTCGCGCATGCGTATCGCGTGGGCACGGTGGATGGAGCGAGCGGGGGATATATCAGCAGTCCGGTATTGATTCAGGGAGACCTTCAAGTCGGTGACGCGAATACCACGACGGGCGCGGAGGGTATAGTTGTTGGCTCGGATAACATCTTGGGGGCCTATCGTTCTTCCATCACCGGTGGCTCGGATCATGTGATTGAAGCGACAGCCCATCAAGCCCATATCGGGGGCGGCGTAGGTAACCTGATTCAAACGTCACAGTACGGTACCATTGGAGGTGGTGCGGGCAACGTCGTGAACGCGAATTATGGCACGGTGAGCGGCGGTCGGCTAAACAGTTCGGGAAACGAGTGTTTTGTCGGAGGTGGAGTCGGGAACCGTTGTGCTGGTTACGAAAACGCTATTGTTGGCGGAGGTTCGAACAGAATTGACGGCGCCGGAATCAGCGTGATATCGGGCGGCGGCGGTTGTATCATTGACAGCATTGTGGCCGGGACGATTTCGGGCGGGCATTTCAACCGAGTATCGGCGGACTATGGAATGGTGGGTGGCGGGTTCTCTAATCATGCTGCGGGGCAATTTTCAATCGTTGGTGGTGGCAACAACTGCCACGCGATTAACCTGTCGAGCGCGGTCGGAGGAGGAGGGGGCAATTGGGCAAGCGGTCAGTATTCTACCGTCCCAGGCGGCTACATTTGCACTGCGACCGGCGACCATTCTTTTGCATCCGGGTGGCAAGCGCGGGCAAACCATACGGGTGCTTTTGTTTGGGGAAGTTCGTGGTTGGACTCTACAGTTTCTTTTGGTGCGTGGACTTTTACAGCTCGCTCGCCAGGTGGAGTGCGCTTTTATACTGCGAATTCGGGGACCGCAGTCGGCGTGAACTTACCGTCGGGCGGCGGTGCGTGGGCGAGTTTGTGCGATGTGAATCAGAAGAGATTGCACGGACTTGCGAACGGTGCTGAAGTGCTGTCAAAGATTGCATCGCTGCCGATTCACCGCTGGAGTTATCTCAGCCAGGATGAAACAACTCAACATCTCGGTCCAACTGCACAGGATTTTCACGCGGCTTTTGGGCTGGGTGACGACAACACGACAATTTCAACGGTTGACCCTGACGGTGTGCTGTTCGCGGCGGTGCAGGAGTTGGCGAAGCGGAATGCGGAATTGACCAAAGTGAATGAACGGCAGGAGATGGAAATAGCCGAGTTGAAGCGGCTTGTGAATCAGGTGATTGCATTAGGAAACAAATAGTATATACAAGAGCGCACGATGAAAACTGTCCTACTTTCGCTGCTGTTTGCGGCACAGGCATTTGCCATACCACAATTGGTCAATTATCAGGGGCAACTAACGTCACCGAGCGGTGCTCCGCTGGATACGACGGTGGCGATGACGTTTAAGCTCTACAGTGTTGCGAGTGGCGGCACTTCGGTGTGGACGGAGACACACGCGAGCGTTGCGGTGAGCGACGGGTTGTTTAACGTTTTGTTGGGTTCACAAGCAGTGTTACCGGACTCGTTTGCGGTAAATCGTTGGCTTGGCGTAACGATTGGTGCAGACACTGAGATGAATCCGCGGCAGCAGATCGTTTCGGTGGCGCATGCGTACCGCGTGGGGACGGTGGATGGAGCGAGCGGGGGCACGATCACGGGTGACGTCATTGTGAACGGGCGCGGGAATTTCGGGAATGCCAATACGAACCCGGGGCTGCGCGCATTTGTGGCGGGCGAGAGCAGCGCTGCGAGCGGTGACTACTCGACGGTGAGCGGCGGATATTTCGGCGCGGCATCGGGGACATTTTCGAGCGTTGGCGGGGGCAAGTGGAACTATGCGCGCGGCTCGCGTTCAGTTGTAGCAGGTGGCGGCGGTGGCGCATCACTTTCGGATAGTAACTCAGCGATGGGCGATTACTCGGGAATTGTGTCGGGATCAAATAACACTGCGAATGGTCTGCGGTCCTTCGTCGGCGCGGGATATGGTAACGAGACAATTGCCCAATACAGCACGATAGGCGGCGGCTATACGAACACCGCAAGCGGCGACTATGCGGATGTCGGTGGCGGTCGAAGCAACGTTGCGTCAGGATCACATTCGGCGGTGGCGGGAGGCTGGCGGGGTGCAGCTTACGGCGGCTACTCGTTTGTCGGTAGTGGTGATCAGGACTCCGCGAGTTCTTATGCAGCAGTTGTGTCCGGTTCAAACAATCACGCGGGAGACATTGCGGCTTTCATTGGCGCGGGAACAGGCAATATTGCAAGCGGACAATATACGTCCATAGTGGGCGGCGGGTTGAACATTGCGTCGGGTTACTACTCGTTTATTGGCGGCGGCGTGCAAGATTCGGCGACGTTTGCTTACACCGTAGTGGGCGGCGGGCAATATAACAAGGCCTCAAATTCGGCGGCGGGTATTTTGGCCGGTCGTTACAATCGCGCAAGCGGCCAATACTCCGGCATTGTCTGCGGAGACAGCAATCGCGTGAGTTTTACCGGATCGTTTATCGGTGGTGGACACAACAATTATGTTCAGTGGGGCGAAGGAGCTATCTTGGGCGGCGGTGACAACACAGTTGTCGGGGGGTTTTCGTCTATAGCCGGCGGCAGCGACAACTGTGTCGGCAATGATCCCAATGACGCGTATTCATTTATAGGGGGCGGCCGGACGGACACTGTGCTTGCGGATTACGGAGTAGTGTGCGGTGGCAGCCGGAATAAAGTTACTGGGACCTACGCATTCATCGGGGGCGGTTTTAATAACCAGGCAACTTCTACGTGGGCGACGGTTAGCGGCGGAGAGAACAATATCGCGAGTGGTGGCGGATCAGTGATTGGCGGCGGTAACCAGAATACGGCGAGCGGCGGCAATTTCCCGACGATTGGCGGAGGTGTGTTGAATACCGCGGATGGTGATTGGTCCACAGTCTCAGGCGGTCGTGTCAATGTTGCAAATGGCGAAATTGCCACGGTCGGCGGCGGACAATACAATCAGGCGAATTGGTATGGCAGCACAGTTGCTGGCGGCGACAGCAACACATGCTCGAATAGCTACACGGTTATCGGCGGAGGGCAGTTCAATCACGCAGGCGGGCTGTGGAGCACAGTAGCGGGCGGCAGGCTTAACACGGCGAATGGAACTGAAAGTGTCATCACCGGCGGTCAAAGCAACATTTGCAACGGAAGTGAGTCGTTCATCGGCGGAGGGCTTGGCAACTTTGTAGGCGGAGACTATTCAGGTGTTGCAGTCGGGAATGACGTAGATATATTTGGTGACCACACATTCGCCGCCGGGTACAACATCAATGCCACGGCAAACAACGCGTTCATTTGGTCGGACGGCAGCGGCACCGCATTTTCGCCGGGCTCTAACAATACGTTCAACGTGAAGGCGAGCGGCGGAGTGCGATTGTACACGAACAATCTTGCGAGCGTCGGCGCGCAATTGCCCGCCGGTGGAACGGCATGGACAGCAATCTGCGATTCGACAAAGAAGAATCGCTTTGGGCGGGTGAATACGGCAGAAATACTTGACAAGCTCGGACAGATTCCGATTGAGCGGTGGAACTACAAGGACGATCCGAACCACGTTGAGCACATCGGCCCGATGGCGCAGGATTTTTACGCGCAGTTCGCTGTAGGCGAAAGTGATACGACGATTTCGACTTTAGATCCCGATGGCGTGGCGCTGGCAGCGATTCAGGAGTTGGCGAAGCAGAATGCAGCTCAGGAAAAGGAAATTGAGGTCTTGCGGGATCTCGTGCAGCAGTTGATTCAATTAGGAAAAAAATAGATACAGGCAAGGAAGCACTACGATGAAAACGATTCTCGCGCTCATTTTGGTCGTCGGCAATGCGCTGGCGATTACGCAGCAGATCAACTACCAGGGGCAACTTACGTCAACGGGCGGCGCACCACTGGATACGACCGTGAACATGACGTTTACGATTTACGATTCCGCCGTGGGCGGCACGGCGATTTGGACGGAGCTGCATCTTGGCGTGACGGTGACGGACGGATTGTTCAATGAACGACTTGGCTCGGCCACGCTGTTGCCGGATGTGTTCAACTCACACCGTTGGCTGGGGATTCAAGTTGGCAATGATCCGGAGATGACGCCGCGCGAGTTGTTGACAGCGAGTCCTTACTCGTTCCGTGTTTCGACGGTTGATGAAGCGTTGGGCGGCCACATTTGGACGAATGTCGCGATTGGAAACGGCGCGACTGCAACGGGAACGGCCGCCTTCGCGGCAGGTGAAAACGTCTCGGCAAGCGGCTCATATTCCAATGTTGGCGGCGGCAAGGATAACGACGCGACGATCATTGGCGCGACTGTCGGCGGTGGACGCAACAATCATGCGCGTGGCATCTACTCAACCGTTGTTGGTGGTGGTGGTCCGGCGCTGGCGGACTCGAATCATGCGGGTGATCAAGGCTCGACGGTGGGTGGCGGTACGAGCAACAGTGCCTCGGGTTTCTTCGGTACAGTCGCCGGTGGCTGTGGAAACATGGCGACGAATCAATTCACGACAGTGGGTGGCGGCTTGACAAACGATGCGACGAATTTGCATGCGACGGTGGGCGGCGGTTACAATAATGACGCGACAGGTGATAAATCCGTCGTGGCTGGCGGCAGCGAGAATCTCGCGCAGTCGAGTTACTCGGTTGTGAGTGGTGGTACTGCGAATTCGGCGAATGCGATTGGCGCATCGGTCGGTGGAGGACGCAACAATCATGCGCGGGGGATTTACTCTACCGTGGGTGGCGGCGGCGGTGCGGCCCTGGCGGATTCCAATCATGCGGGCAATCAAGGCTCCACGGTGGGTGGCGGCACGAGCAACAGTGCGTCGGGTTTCTTCGGCACAGTCGCTGGTGGCTGTGGAAACATGGCGACGAATCAATTCACGACGGTGGGTGGCGGCTTGACGAATGATGCGACGAATTTGCATGCGACGGTGGGCGGCGGTTACAATAACGATGCGACGGGCGATAAGTCCGTTGTGAGCGGCGGCAGCGAGAATCTCGCACAGTCGAGTTACTCGGTTGTCAGTGGTGGCACCGCGAACTCCGCGAATGCGATTGGCGCGTCGGTCGGTGGTGGACGCAACAATCATGCGAGAGGCATTTACTCGACCGTTGGCGGTGGCGGCGGCGCTGCGCTGGCGGACTCCAATTATGCGGGTGATCAAGGCTCCACGGTCGGCGGCGGCACGAGCAACAACGCCGGTGGATTTTTCGGCACGGTTTCCGGCGGTTGCGGCAATACGGCTACGAATCAATTTGCTACGGTCGGTGGTGGTTTGACGAATGACGCGACGAACCTGCATGCGACGGTTGCGGGTGGTTACAATAACAACGCGACGGGTGACAAATCCTTCGTGGGCGGCGGCAGTGAGAACACGGCGAGTGGCGCGCACGCTATCATTCCGGGCGGCTTCAACAATTTGGCGAGCAATGACTACACGTTTGCCGCAGGCCGCAACGCATTGGCAGCCAGCGCAGGCTCGTTCGTGTGGGGCGCTTCGGCGAGTGGATCGCAGACGGCGGCATTTAACCCCTACACCGTGACGTTTCGTTGCCAGAACGGCGCGCGCTTCTACACGGATTCGAGTAACACCATCACGGGTGTTTCGTTGGGCCAGGGCGCAGGCGCGTGGAGTTCGCTGTGCGACGTGAATCAGAAGAACTTGCATGGCGCCGTGGACTCGCGTTCAATTTTGGACAAGGTCTCCTCGCTTCCGCTCTATCGCTGGAGCTACAAAACGCAAGCCGACAATGTGCAGCACATTGGGCCGACCGCGCAGGATTTCAGTTCGGCATTTGGTTTGGGTGAAAACAATACCACGATATGCACGCTCGATCCCGACGGCGTGGCATTGGCAGCCATTCAGGAGTTGGCGAAGCGCAATGCAGCCTTGGAAAGTGAAGTGGCCGAGCTGAAGCAGCTCGTGCGGCAGATGGCACAACTTGGAACCAACAAATAACGAACAAACGGAGGAAGCATGTTGAAGCTCGTTTTTGCGATTTTGATTGCGGCCCTGAACGCCTTTGCGATTCCGCAATTGATCAACTACCAGGGTCAACTGACCTCACTGGGCGGTGCGCCGCTCGACACGACGGTGGCGATGACCTTTCGACTTTACGGTTCCGCAGGCGGCGGAACAGCGATTTGGACAGAGTCGCATCCAGCCGTTTCGGTGACGGATGGGCTGTTCAACGTGTTGCTGGGTTCCGTCACCGTGCTGCCGGATTCGTTTGCGGTGAACCGCTGGCTGGGAGTGACGATTGGAGCAGA
>Ga0268298_10001044_pt1 | contig 33784 bp, 22 predicted proteins | sample WWTPWeurt_MetaG_FD_194462 | JGI IMG/M metagenome (GOLD analysis project Ga0268298, IMG submission 194462) | Activated sludge microbial communities from WWTP in Nijmegen, Gelderland, Netherland - WWTP Weurt | ecosystem: Engineered > WWTP > Aerobic digester > Activated sludge | place...
ACCAAAATCAAGACTGCAGCAGGTGAGATCACCACAACCATCAGCATTGGCGTAACGATTGCAAGCCCAAACCAGAGCGCCGATCACCTCCTGGCCAGGGCAGATGCGGCAATGTACCAGGCCAAGAAGGCTGGCGGAGGCCGGGTTTTCTGGGCAGAGTCCAGTCGAGACGGTTAGGGGTTGCCCTGAGCGCCTAAGATCAGGCCCACTGCCTCAGCCAGTGGTGTAGAAACATCAACAACCAGAGCCTCTGCGGGTTCTTCGAGGGCGGCAAACTGGCTCTGGAGCATGGCTGGTTTCATGTAATGACCGGCGCGGGACAGCATGCGCGACCAGATCAGCTCATAACTGCCTTTAAGAAAAACGATCTGGACACCCTCGGTTCCGGCCAACAAAACCTGGCGGTAGCGCTCTTTTAGGGCCGAACAGGCCAGAACAGCGCCGCGATTCTCGCTCAGACAGGATGAAATCAATTGATGCAGATCTGCCAGCCATGGCCTGCGGTCATCATCATCAAGCGGGATCCCGGCGGCCATTTTTGCAATATTGTGGACTGGGTGAAAATCATCGGCATCAAAAAACTGCCAACCCAATTGATCTGCCAGGGCTTTGCCCAGCGTAGATTTTCCACACCCCGAGACACCCATCACCAGGAAAAACTTCGCTTTCACAGCCCCTCCCGCCAGATCAGTCCAGCAGTTCCAGGTGTTTGCGGAAATGTTTTTCCAGGTTTCGCTGGTAAGGGACCGCATCCCTGAGCAGGGTGGCTGTAATTTCCGAGCCAAACTGGTTCAACGCCGAGCCATAGGTGACATGCAAGATCTCACGGGCATGAAAATCGTCCAGCAGGGCCGGACCGTCGCTGGCAGCCAGGGCGGGCTCAGCCGAAACATGGTAAGTAGCCCGGTCAATGGCGTAGCGCTCCAATCCCAGCGCCCAGATTCTGGCAAACAGTCCCGGAGCGCTGACAGCCAGGGTGCGCAGGGCTTCCAGGTAACTCGTTCCAGCTGTCTTGACATGCAGCCGGCTGCCCCAGTGCCTGGCAGCCAGCGGATAAACGCTGAACTTATCCGAGCCAGAGTGCAGGCTGATTTTGTACGTTCCAAAGCAGGCGGTTACGGCGGCGTGGCGCGCCATCTCAGCATCCAGGGCTGCCAGGTCGCCAATATAATCGACGCCTTTCTCAAAACGCCCGATAAAGCGCGGGGCCAGGCTGGTGAACCTTACCCCCTGCCGGGTAAGCTCGCTGGCAATAAAATAATGCTCAAGTGGCGTTGTGGGCGAATCAGTCTCATCGACAGAGACTTCAAAATCAAAGCCGTCTTTCAGCTCGCACAAGCGCCGGTACATGCCAACCGTGTGCTGGATGGCTCGCCCGTACTTGACCTGCGCCCGCAGCAGGGTTTCGAGCGTAAATTCGCTAAAAACCGGGCTGCTCAGACCGTTCAGATATAAACCAGAGAGATCTTCACCATCCGCCTCCCCGATCAGTACCTTCAGCCTGGCAAGGTCGGCAAAATCGGCGCCATTCTCCACATATGCCCCGGGGTCTACGGTAAAAAAGGTGTAGCCGGCGGCCACAAAAGGCGGCAAATCGGCGAGCGTTTTCAGATGATCGGCATCTGCACCCCAGGGGGCGTCCCAACCCGCAGCCTCAACAGCCCGCCGGGCATCATCCAGCACCTGTTGGGGGGTGCGCCCGGTGCGGGCATTCTCACGCACAGATTGCTGGGCAAAAACCGGGGCAAACCGGGTAGCCCTGACAGCCGCAATATGTCCCGGAGTTGCCAGACCAAGCCGGTCGCCAAAGCCAAAAGAAGGGGAAAGTCCGAGATTCGTCAGCATAGTCATTGCCTTGTTGATTCACTGGACGAAGTGTCCAGTTTATAGGTTTGCCTGGCAAGCCCCACCGCCAGGGCCTGCATCATCTCCAGGGCAGACTGCAGATCCACTATATGACGGGCAGTCAATCCCGCCAGCCAGTTGGCTGAAGCCCTGCGCCAGACATCGTGGCGGGCCGGGATCGAACAGAAGGCGCGGGTATCATCGTTAAAACCAGCCGTATTATAAATCCCGGCGGTCTCCATCACCTGGTCAAAATAGCGGGCCATACCGTTCAGACTGTCGTGAAACCACCAGGGCGGGCCAACCTTCAAAGCGGGATAATGCCCTGCCAGCGCAGCCAGTTCGCGCGAGTAAGTACTCTCATCCAGAGTAAACAAAACCAGTGTCAAACGGCGGTCGCTGCCAAATTTATTCAAAAGCGGGAGCAGGCTGCGGGTGTATTCGGTCTGAATGGGGATATCGGCGCCTTTATCAGGGCCAAAACGCTGGAAAACGGCCTCGTTATGGTTGCGCAGCGACCCGGGATGGATCTGCATCACCAGCCCATCCTCCACACTCATCCGCGCCATTTCCATCAGCATATGGGCGCCGAAACGACTGGCATCCCCGGGCTCCTGCTGGCCTTTGAGAGCCCGCTGGAAAATACGCTCCGCTTCGACCGGGGTCAGGCTGTACGCGGCAGGCGTCAAAGCGGCATGGTCTGTGGCGGATGCCCCCATGGTCTTGAAAAATGCCCGCCGCTGCTCAAGCGCCTGCAGATAGGCCGGATACCCATCCACCGCTATCCCGCTGACTTCACTCAGTTTCGCAATATTTTGGCGCCAGTTTGGGGTCTCAAGGTTGACCACACCATCCGGGCGAAAAGTAGGCAGGACCCTGCCGCCCCAGCCAGAATCTATTATGGCCTGATGGTATTCGAGGCTGTCCGTAGCGGCATCGGTTGTACAGAGTGTCTCAATTTGAAAACGTTCAAAGAGGGCGCGCGGGGAATATTCAGGCTCAGCCAGCCTGGCAGAAAGTACCGCGTAAATTTGATCGGCGTTTCCTGCCGCAGGGTTTTGGTGAATGCCAAAGACTTCGCTCAACTCGTGCGCCAGCCAGATACCCGAAGGGGTGCCGCGAAAAAGGTGAAAATTCTGGCAAAACAAGCGCCAGATTTTGAGCGGGTCTGTTTCAACCGGCCCGCCATCGGCCCGCCCAACACCCAGATCCTCCAGAGGGATGCCCTGCGAATACAACATGCGGGTGACATAGTGATCGGGGATGATCAACAGATCGGCAGGCGAGCCAAAGGCCGCACCGGGATCGCCGAACAGGCGCGGGTCGACATGTCCGTGAGGGCAGATCAGGGGCAGGGATTTCACAGATGCGTAAAGCTCGCCCGCCAGGCTGCGCACACCAGGGTCGGGATCAAAAAAACGATCCGGGGAGAGAAAAGGAGAATTCATCGCTTCCATCCAGGTATATGGGGTGGGTAGTTCAGGCGCCAAAGATTCTTTTGAGCCAGGCAAAGGCGGCAGCCTGCATTTCCAGGTCAAACTTATGTGGCCCAGGATAAAACTGCCCGGTATAAGCAGCCGGGCTGCCAACGCTGGAATAATGCGCCGTAAGCCGCTCGTGGGCTGCCTGCATACCCTCCAGGGTGAAGAGGGTGTCATCCAGATCGTACTGCACCAGGAGAGGCGCCGGCGCCCGGCAGGCAGCAATATCGGGCCAATCGCCATAGCGCGCCCAGCCAAACGGGAAGAGCATCCAGGTATGCGACATATTGTGATCCAGCAGCCCCGGGTAGGTGGTCATCAAACCGATGATAACCGCAGCGCTTACCGCAGCATGGGTGGCGGTCAATAAGGCGGCCCGGTTCCCGCCGCCCGAAAGCCCGATGCAGCCAACCTGGGCCGCATCCACATCCGGCCTGGAAAGCAGGTAATTCAGGGCGACTCGATCTTCGTAGGCGACAACCCCCGCCAGGCTGGTCCCCAGGATATTACAGTACTTGGATACCCAATGCTCATGAAACCCGGCCGCGGTGTTGTACTGCTCAATTTCAGCCGGCACATCCGGATCGGGCGGCGCTGTCTGAAGCACAGCCGCAGTGGGCTTGCCCACCATCTGGGTCATCGTCTCCAGCGGGAAGCTGCGGCTGCCCCACAAAAATGTGTCGTGGGCAATGACAACAAACCCTTCCTTCGCCAGCGCATTCACATAGGCCCGCCCGCCGTATTCGATCTGGCGTAAATTCTGGAGCCCCGGGAGCGGCCCATCCGGCCCATTGGCGATTTTTTCCTTGCCATAAAATTTGTAATCGCTGTGATCGTGGAGGGCAGTAATCCCGGGAAGCGGTCCGGCAGCCCCGGCTGGCTTAAGCACATAGGCATGGGTGCGCGGACCATAACCAACCGACCACGAAACTTCCTCCCCTTCGAGCCCATCCTCCTGCCAGCGCCGCTCTACTCGCACCGCCCCGGGGGTTTCATCCCGGTTGCAAAACCCCAAAACATCCCGCAGCCGGTTTTGGGTCTCTGCTCCGGGGCTGGCAAGCGGGTAAAGCGGTTGCTGACGCTGCGCTTCAGCCACCCAGTCGCTGAAAATGCCCAAATGTGTGTAATTTTCTGGCATAAAACTGCCTTCTACTGTTTTGGATAATCGCGCCACAACCAGCGCATGGTATCGGGGAAGATGGCGCCGCCATGTTTGAGGGTGTGGTAACCCTCGCCAAAAACAAACTGATAATCATAGGCGCGGTATGCCAGCGTCGCAGCCAGATCATGATTGGCTGCCGGCCAATTCCCAAAAACAACATTCAGGTCATGCGCACCCGATTGGATGAAAATGCGCAGGGGTTTAGGCTCTGCCCGGCGGATCATAGACGACAGGTTGTGACCACCTCGAATATCGGTATAGCTGCCGCAGTGGCTGACGACTTTGCTGAAGACATCTGGACGTTCCCAGGCAGTATTCAACGCACAAATCGCGCCCGAGCTCATCCCGCAGATCGCCCGGCCCTCGCGCTCGGGGGTGATATTGTAGTGTTTCTCAACCTCTGGCAGCAGTTCCTCCAGCAGAAAACGGGCATACTGACTGCCCAAGGCATCGTACTCCAGGCTGCGGTTGTCATTCCCGCCATACAGGGGGAGGCCTGGGCCTGTATCGCCAGGGTTGATAAAAAGCCCAATCGTTACCGGCATATCACCCTTGTGGATCAGGTTGTCAAAGACCTGCGGAACAGCGCAGTCTGGGGCGAGATATAACCCGCCATCCTGGAAAACCATCAGACAGGCAGGCTCAGCCGGGTTGTACTGCTGGGGAACGTACAGCCAGTAGTCCCGCCCGGTGCCGGGATAGATCCGCTCGCTGACCCAGTGATATTTTGTAACTTCGCCCTGCGGCACACCCGCCTGAGGCTGTGAGTCGAGGCCAAGGGTGTACGGCTCTGGCCCGGCGATGAAGGCCGGCAGATCCATGGGTGGAATGCTGAGCGGTAAATTGCCAGCCGCCTCGGCTGGCACCAGTTTAGCCGGGTTCATCAGGTTTTCAGGATCCAGAGCCTGCTTAATGGCGCGCATGGCAGCCAGGGCTGGGGCGCCGTGTTCAGCCAGCATATATTTCTGCTTGCCAATCCCCACACCGTGTTCGCCAGTGATGGTGCCATCCATTGCCAGGGCGCGCCGCACCAGGCGTTCATTCAGGCGGGCCGCTTCGGCGTAATCCTGCGGGTTGTTAGGGTCAATCAGCAGCAGGAGATGAAAGTTGCCATCCCCCACATGCCCTACGATCGGTGCAGAAAGGAAAGAAGTCCCCAGGTCTTGCTTGGTCTCCACAATACATTCCGCCAGACGCGAGATCGGCACGCAGACATCGGTGGAAAGCACCCGGCAGCCGGGGCGGAAAGCCAATGAAGCGTAATAGGCATTGTGGCGCGCCGTCCACAAAGTGGTCCGTTCCGTGTTATTGCTGGTCCACTTAAAGTCACTGCCGCCCCATTCGCGCATAATTTCGCCGACCTGCTCGGCATGTTCGCGCACCCCAGATTTCGTGCCGTGAAATTCCAGGAACAGGGTGGGCTGCTCGGTCAGGGTAAGCCCAGAAAATTTATTAACCACCTTGACCATGACTTCGTCCAAAAATTCAATCCGGGCCACAGGCACCCCAGACTGCATGACCTGTGTCACGGCCTGTACGGCAGCATTAAAATCGCCAAACCCGACGACGGCCGCCGAAATGGCCTCCGGAACACCCTGGATCCGCAGCGTGATCTCGGTGATAATCCCCAGAGTGCCCTCAGCGCCGACAAACAGGCGGGTCAGGTCATATCCGGCAGACGACTTGCGCGCCCGGGTGCCGGTATGCATAATTTGCCCATCGGTCATCACCACAGTCAGGGCCAAAACATTTTCACGCATCGTGCCATAGCGCACGGCATTGGTGCCGCTGGCGCGGGTGCTGGTCATCCCGCCGAAGGTCGCATCGGCGCCAGGATCGACCGGGAAGAACAAGCCCTGCGGGCGCAGATATTTGTCGAGCTGCTGGCGGGTTACCCCAGCCTGCACGGTGCAGTCCATATCATTGGGGCTGACGCGCAGGATCTGATCCATCCGTGAGAGATCCACCGAAACCCCGCCGCGCGGGGCGAAAATATGCCCTTCCAGCGAACTGCCGGCCCCAAAGGGGATGAGCGGGGTATGGTGCTGGCCGCAAAGCCGGACAATGGCAGCCACCTCTTCGGTGCTGAGCGGAAAACAGACCGCGTCGGGGGCCATGGGCCGCAGGGAGGACTCATCCTTCCCGTGCTGCTGGCGTTCATAGTCGCCGGTGGTGAAGCGTTCGCCCAAAAGTTCGCTGAGCGCCATAAATAGTGGATTATTCATTCTTCAAGCCTTTCCGCCCATTCGTCCGGGCAATGATTCCAGATAACTTTTACCGCTCGGCCAGAGCAGGCACACCCCGCTGGCCAACAAATGTGCCATCAGGGAGCCATGGGTTTCATCCGCAAAGACCTGGCAAACCAGGTCCAGCGAATCCGGGGCCGCTTTTTGCAGCCGGATCAGCATCTCCTGCCCGCTGCCCATGCTGAAACGCGTTTGGGGATCAGCCAGCTCACTGCCGCCCACCGCCGAAAACACCCGGCGAGCAGGCCGGTCAGCACGTTTCACAAAAACCTGCTCCAGGGCCGCCAGGGTTTCACCGTACATTTCAACCCCAAAACTGCCCATGATCAATTTGTGAAAAGGAGAGCCGGTCAGCAGGGCGTGACTGGCGAAAGCGCCGCCTGCCGAATGCCCCAGCAAACCCAGGTCGTTGGGGTCGATAGGGTATCTTTCGAGCAAGATTGGCAGCAGTTCACTGCTCAAAAAAGACTGAAAAGCTGCCGCTCCGCCAATTGCCTGTTCCAGCGGCAGCCTGGCGGCGGCGAACCGGCCCAGCAAAATCTTACCAATCGCAGAGGCGTTCCAAACCGGGTCGTCAGGGCGCATACCGCCAGGTGTGTAATCGCGCAGCCGGCGCAGGTTATGCTGAGCAAAGCTGCCCGCAGTGGAGACACCCACCACCACCAGATCCATTGTTGTACCGGTCATCGCCTGCAGCCGCACCGTTTCGACGGCTGTACCAAAGTTCATGCAGCCGTCCAGCACAATCAGCAGCGGATAACGCCTGTCTGAAGCGCCTGTGTTGGACGGCGCTGAAACCGCAATCCGGTATTCAGCGCCAGTAGCATTCGAGGGCAGCGTAAAAACTACAGCCCCTTCCAGAAAAGTATTGGCATATAAATCTACAGACATATCAGATTTCACTCCCAGGGAATGATCCGAGCATCCTTTACCAGATTAACTGACACAAGACAACACGGGTAACTATTTGTACCAGGCTTTTCTTAAAGTCTGAAAACCTGCCGCCAACATATCGAAAAGATGAATTTGGGGTGTTTGTTGCGGGCTACCGCCCGCAACAAACACCCCAAACCCCGACTTTAAGAAAGGCGTGCTATTTGTACTCCACGGTGATGTTCCCAAAAGGAGACTTGCCCTTCAAAAAGACATCCGTGTTCATGCCTCGAACATATTTATCAAAAAACGCCAGTCCGTAACGGTTCATAATCTCCAGCATCACCAGTGGGACGACCTTTTTGCCGGTATAGGTAAGTTCCTTGTAAACCGGTTCCAGATAGGTGTAATCCATGTAGTCAAGATGCTCGGTATCATCCACGGTGACAATATACACATCTTTTTCTGTCTTTTCGAAGAGCAGCCGGCTGGTGTCATAGCCGTGGATATTCATGTGCGGTTTTTTTAGCCCGGCATCATACGGCATACCGTAATGACAGCCATCCAGGCTTAAAGCCGCTGCAATCCGGGGATCCGCGTAATAGGCTGCGCAGGATGCCAGCCCGCCACCCATCGACATCCCCAGAACACCCACTCGATCTGCTGCCAATTTGTGCGCAAAGAGCGCCAACTCGTCGAGATGATCGAGCACAAACAGCAAATCCTGATACCAGACCTTCATCCGCCCATGCACAAAATTGTTGTATTCCGTCATTTTTGGGTTGACTTCGTTTTTGTTGGGGACATAAAGCAGACGGGTAAAATTGTCCAGCTCGGCAAGGCTGAGCTTTTTGCGGCGTTTCAATTTATTAAGCAGATTCTTGGTCAGCAGACCATCTTTTTTAGCCAGTTCGGCGGCAATATCCGGGAAGACGCCAGTTATCCGCCCATCGGGGTATTCGGTCACAGTTTCACGCGGCACACCGACCGACAGCACGACATAGCCATGGCTCGCCAATTCTTCCAGCAGGATGGTGTTTTGGGTCATCAGACTGGTGTAACCCTGAAAAAAGACCAGTAATGGGAATTTTTCGGACTGCACCAGGAGCGGAGCATCAACATAAGCATTGGTCGAGATTTCTGCAAATCTGATCTTCTGGAAAATATTTTTAAAATACAGGTTTAAAGGCCATGGCAGTCCGTTGATCATCCCGAAATGGTAATCGTAATTCAGTTGGAATGCTTTCTCTGGCATATAGGGCTTAGGCGAACAACCTGTGACGCTGGCAGCCGGATACCAGGCCATAATCGGCAGTTCACGCGGGCTGCCTGTCAGGCCGTCCTGTTCAACTGTGCGGCTGGGATCCACCAGGCTGGTATGATAAAAACCAACCGGGAATTTCCCGGATGGTGCAGGTAGTTTTTCGATTTTTAACATATTAATCCAAAATTTAGGCTGTAAGCGGCCAGGCCGCTTACAGCCATAAAATCTATTTTGTCAGCCCATAACCAAAGGGGAACAAAGGCCCCTGGTCACCGGTGGGAAGATTGCTGAAATCAAACGGAAGCTGGTCATTCGAGCGCGGCCAGGTATAGGGCAGCTTGCCGCTGAATGGCTGGTCGCCAAACAGGACATCCGCCAGCCCCTGGGCCTCGGTGCCGGGCAGCCAGGCAGCCACAAATGCATCCCAGGCGTCAATCTGCCCGGTAACGACCATTGGGCGCCCCGACAGCAGGATCACCACCAGCTTCGGGCAGATGGGGCGCAGCTTTTCGAGCAGTTTCACATCGGCCCCGGAAAGAGACAGATCAGCCTGATCGCCCAGTCCTTCGGCATAGGGCTTTTCACCAACCACCGCAACACAGGCCTGCGCAGCCGGGTCAGCGGGGAAATCCCCTTTGGCCTTGTAAATCACCTGGGTGCCCGGGTTGACCGCGCTGCTGATCGCCTGATAGATGGTGGTGCCGGTTGTAATCTCGCCCAGCTTGCCCTGCCATTCAATCGTCCAACCGCCCGACTGCATACCGATATCATTGGCGCCAACCCCGGCGACATAGATCACACCCGCATCTTTGGCGAGCGGCAAGGCCTGGTTCTCGTTTTTCAACAAAACCGCCGACTTTGCAACAGCCTCACGCGCCACAGCCCGATGTTCCGCCGAGCCAACACTCGCCTGAAGGTCATTGTTGGCGTAGGGGTGTTCAAACAATCCCATGGCAAACTTCACCCACAAAATCCGGCGCACAGCATCATCAATCCGTTCCATGCTGATATCGCCGCTCTCAACTGCTTTAGAAATGGTGTTCAGGAAACGTTTGTAATCGGTCGGGACCATGTTCATGTCGACCCCGGCATTAATTGAAGTAACCACACTGTCGTAGTAATTGGACGAAATCTGATCTATGCCGCCCCAGTCTGAAACGACAAAGCCCTTGAAACCGAGTTCGCCTTTCAAAACATCCTGCACCAGGTACTTTTGGGCATGCATCTTCATGCCGCCATAGCTGGAAAACGAGGTCATAATCGTCAGAGCGCCGGCATCCACAACCGCCTTGTAGGGGGGCAGGAAGAGCTGGCGCAGGGTGGCCTCATCCATATTGGTGACGCCCTGGTCGAGCTTGTAATCGTTGGTGGTCGACGAGCCCCAGGTTGTACCGCCGTCGCCAATGTAATGTTTGGGTGTCGCCATGACAGATGCGGGTCCATTGATCGGATCCCCCTGCAGGCCTTTGAGGAAAGCGACCGACAGGCTGGTGACCAGATCGGTATTCTCGCCGTAACCCTCATAGGTTCGCCCCCAGCGAATATCCTGGGGTACCGCAACCACGGGCGCATAATTCCAGTAAATGCCCGTGGCGGCCATTTCTTCGGCGGTCACCCGGCCGATGCGCTCCATCAATTCCGGGTTGTTGGCGGCGCCAAGGCCAATCTGGTGCGGGAAGATGACCGCCCCGGCCAGGTTATTGTGCCCGTGAACGGCATCCACACCATAAATCATCGGGATGTTCAGGCGGGTCTGCAGCGCAAAACGCTGGTAGCGGTTGACCATCTTGAACCAGCCGCCGACTGTGTTGGATGAGGGGAATCCGCCGCCGCCGCTCAGCACGCCGCCGATGAAGTATTGACCCACATCCTCGAAGGAAATACTGTTTTTCTCAACCAGTGTCATTTGGCCCAGCTTCTCTGGGAGTGACATACGCTGCAGCAGGTCATCCACCCGCTCATCAACACTCAGGCTGGGGTTGGCGTACGGCGCGCTCGCCTCAGGCGCCGTCAGGGTGGCAGTTGGGGCAGGGGCAGGCGTCGGCTGGAAGACGGGCCGGTCTGAGGCCCCGTTTTGATAGAAAATCAGCTGACCGAAAACACTGGGGTTCTGATAGGAAGTATCGTTTCCATCCAGCCAGGACCAGATCAGCTTGAGATTGCGATCGGCTTCAGATGCGCCATTCAGATGAACCTGGAAACCCAGGGTTTGTCCGTGGGCCGGGGTGATCGACCAGAGCGAGTTTTTAAGCGGCACGGCTACTTCCACCGTCCAGCCCCGCTCAGACTTTTTGGCCGCCAGGCGAGCCCCCACGGCTGGGCCATTGACGCCCGCGATCACGGCTGTCTCAGGTGTCTTTTCAGCGTTCAGGGCAGGGACGGTCAACTGGGCCACACCCTGGACATAATTGGTCAGCCCCAGGTCGCCCGTGGCATTCAGGTAGAACTCCAGCGAATCTTCGTTCCAGTAATTAACATCATGCTTGCCAGAAATGATGTTGCTGTCCACCACATCGCCCATCAAATACAGGAACTCGTCATCGGCTGCCGCCGCAAACGAGACACCCGCATCCATTGAACTGGGGTCTGCGCCCTGCGGCAGGATGACCACCGGCAGGTCTTTCCACTCTGCAGTATCGCCATCCAGGGTGATCTTGACCGGGAAGGCGGCGTAATATGTCTGGCCCATATCGCCCTGCGGGGCGGTCGCTTTGCTATCTGCCGGGGCAGGCTGCGTGGGCTCAACCACAGGCGCAGCAGGCGCAACTGTGGTCGCAGTTGCGGTCGCCGCCGACACAGTGGTCGGGCTGGCCTGGGGAGCGGGCGCTGAGCAGGCCGAAAGCACAAAAGCCAGGATCATAAAACAGCGGAACAATGGGGAAGCTAACGAAGAACGACGGGCAGGTATCATCTTGGGCATCCTTTTAATCTTGTAACAGCGGATATGGGCTGAGAGATTTTTTGGTGTTTTTGGGGTGGCAGAGCCACCCCAAAAACACCAAAAACAACCTCTTTTCGAGCTAACCCGCAATCTGGGTTATTTACAGAGATAATTCTACACCCTATTTTGAATTGGCGAGCTTTGGGACCGAATGTCCAAAGACTGAAAATCTTTCATAAGTTACCGTCAGTTCGGGATAAGAGATTTTTGGGTGTTTTTTGGGTGGCTATGCCACCCAAAAAACACCCAAATAATCTTTTTCGAACTGACCCGAACTGGCGTAAGTCTGGGAATTGCTGTGAAATTACCCGGATAAGGGGGTGTATAATATTGTCTGTCATTTTACAGGTGTTTTTAGCATTCTTTGTGCGCAAAACATCCCCAATTCTGGTCGCTTTGTCTGATCATGACGACAAAGCCCTTCTGAGGTGAGCGTGGCAGAAAATAACACGATAATAACGCAGGAGCTAAACCAACAGGTCGCCTTGCTGTCAGAGATGATCGAGCAAGCCCGCCAGGAAATGCTGGCCAACCCGAACGACCGCTACCGCGGACCGATCTTAATCTCTCAGTTGGCCAGCAATATGAACCGGCTGCGAAAACAGGTCGAGCGGCTTGAAAATGATCACATTACGCTGATGGGGTTAATTGAAATCGGTCAGGCCGTAAACTCATCCCTTGAATTAGCCGACCTGCTGCGGATTGTGATGGATCAAATCATCCGTCTGACAGGCGCCGAACGTGGCTTCTTGATGCTGCGCGAAACGGGCGGCAAACAGGGCGATAAACTGGTCACGAAAGTAGCCCGCAACTGGGAGAAAGAATCGCTCGGCAGCACAGAATCGGCCATCAGTCAGTCTGTGGTGCTGCGTGTCTTTAAAGATGGTCAGCCGCTGCTCACCACCAACGCTCAGGAAGACCCCCGCTTTGGGTCTCAGGAGTCGATTATCGCCCTGAGCATCCGCTCCATCCTGTGTGTCCCGCTTAAAGTAAAAGAGGTCATCACGGGTGTGGTTTATGTGGACAGCCGCCTGAAAACGGGGATTTTTACAGACGCCAAGAGAAACCTGCTCCAGGCATTTGCCAATCAGGCTGCGGTGGCAATCGAGAACGCCAGATTGTTCGAATCACTGCGCACCACCCTGGTTGAAGTGACTGACCTGAAAAACCTGATGGCCAATGTGTTTTCCTCCATCGCCAGCGGGGTGATCACATCCAATATCCAGGATACAATTTTGCTTTGCAACCAGGCCGCCGAAAAAATTTTGGGCCAGACCCAATCTGAGATGGTGGGCAGCCAACTGGACCAGGTATTAACGCCCCTATTCAATGATATCGCCGCCCAGCTTGAAACAGTCCGCCAAACCGACCGCCAGTTGATCGGCCTGGAAGTGAACCCCACCATCCCCGGCCGGGGAACCCTGACGCTCAGCCTGAACCTGGCGCCATTGAAAGACGCCTCTGCCACCACCCAGGGTCTGGCGATTGTGATGGATGATTTAACCGAAAAACGGCGGTTGGAAGGCCAAAAACGGCTGTTTGAACGGATGGTCTCCCCCAAAGTAATTGAACAGCTCAACCCCGACAAACTGCAACTGGGCGGAGTGCGCACCCAGATCACAACCCTGTTCGCGGATGTCCGCGGGTACACCTCGTTCAGCGAGGGCCTCGACCCGGTCCAACTGGTGGCTGTGCTCAATTTATATTTGAAAGCCGCCGCCGAAGCCGTCCTGGCGGAGGACGGAACGATTGACAAGTTCCTGGGCGATGCGATCATGGCATGGTTCAATGCGCCCATCCCCCAGGCAGATCACTCCTTACGAGCCGTGCGCGCCGGGTTGGCCATCTCTAAATCGATTAAAAAACTGCATGCCAGCCTGCCGCCCCAATTCCATTTGCAGTTTGGGGTCGGGATTCATTTTGGGGATGCCGTTTTGGGTCTGGTTGGCACCGAAACCCGCCTGGACTACACAGCCATCGGCGACAGCGTCAACACAGCCAAGCGCATCCAGGAAAATGCAGCCGGCGGGCAGGTGCTGATCAGCGAAGATGTTTATCAGAAGGTTGCAGACAAAGTCTCGGTGAAAATTGTCAACCCAATCCGCGCCAAAGGCAAAGCCCAGCTTATCACCGTCTATGATGTTTTGGATCTCAACACCCAAGACACCGCCGGTTAAAGAAGAGGGTCAGACCACAGTGTCCGTGATATCGATTTTGATTTTCCCGATCTCACTGATCATGGCGGTCAGCGAAATTTTTTGAGCCCCGGCTGCCAGTGGTTCCCCGCTGACAGCTACAGTAAATGGCATTCCCATCCGCACCTGAATGGAATTGGTGCGTGAGAGGTCGGCGCCGTTGATAGATTTATCGCCAAATGTCAACGTAATGGCGCTGGCTTCGTAATTCTTCTCGCCCACGCTGACCAGATTGACGCCGGCCAGGGTGGCAGCGTCAATGATGTTCTTGATTGAAAATTGGAAACCGGTCTCGGTATTTTTTAGTGAGCCTTTGACATACAGCTTAGCGAGTAAAAAAGGTGGGAACATAATAATCTCCTTGGCCTTAATCATACCGCACAACCAGGGCTCTGAGGGAACGTCTGAGTAACCCCGGTTCGGGTCAGGTCGAAAAGAGGTTATTTTGGGTGTTTTTTTGGTGGCTGCGCCACCAAAAAAACACCCAAAAATCTCTTAGCCCGAACTGACGTTGAGCAGTGTTTAACTTTGGCTGCCCCAAAGTTAAACACTGCTCCTTTTTTGGAACGACTAAAAATTGGGCAGCCGGTTGGCGCGCGCCACGCTCCCCAGCCACTGTCCGCTGGGCTTGACTGTCCGCTGTTGGGTCTGGCGGTCCACGGCGATAATGCCAAACTTCGGTCCATACCCACTGACCCACTCAAAATTATCCATCGCCGACCAGGCAAAATAGCCGCCCACATCAATCCCTTCCTGCAGACATTCTGCGACACAGCGCAGCGCCCGCTGGAAATATTCCAGGCGGCGGGTGTCATCCGCACCGGACAGACCATTCTCGGTCACCAGAACCGGCAAACCGCTGACTCTGGCTGCATAACGGATGGTGCCGCCCAGGGCTTCGGGGTAATATTCCTCGCCCATCTGGTTCTTTTCAACGCCCTCAGCCGGGGGGATCACGCCCTGGGGGCCAACCAGCATGCGGGAATAGGTCTGGACCCCCACAAAATCATCCCCTGCCAGCCGTTCCAGGTAGACGTCATTCAAGTCATGGCGAAATTCTGCCGCTTTGCTTTCGCCGCCCTCGCCAGCCTGAATATCCAGAAGTGCCAGGGTCAGCCCCACCGGAAAATTGCCCGGCCCGGCTTTGATCGCCTCCACCGCCCGGCGGTGGGCAGCCAGAATGGTTTCGCGCATCTCTGGGCGGGTGCCAAACTGGAACAAACCCAGGCGATCGGGCGTAACCCCAAATGCCTGGGCCGCATTGGCCCAAAAAGGCGTATCCTCAATCCGAAACGGCAGCATTTTGGAGAGCAGCATCGGCAGGTTGGGCTCATTAAGCGTGCAGGCCGCGCCGATTAAATCACCCAGATGGCGGGTGACACGCTCGCAGTAACGGGCAAAACGCTCAGGGGTTTTCTCGTCCTGCCAGCCGCCTGCGCTCATCAGCCAGCGCGGTGAGGTGAAATGGTGGTAAGTGACGACAGGCTGAATACCGTGCTCGTGACAGGCTGCCAGCATCCGGCGGTAGTGTTCCAGCTCAGCATACGAGAATTCACCCTCTTCGGGCTCGATACGCGCCCATTCAATCGAAAACCGGTAGGCATTAAAACCGAGATCGGCCAGCAGGGCGATATCCTGCGGGTAGCGGTGGTAATGGTCACAGGCATCCCCGGATGGCTCGGCGTAGATAGTGCCGGGCAGATGTTCCAGAACCCAGCTCTCGCTGTTGAGATTGTTTCCTTCAACCTGGTGAGCGGCAGTCGCTGCCCCCCAGAGGAATTTTTGTGGAAAGGTAAATTCTTGCATGGAAAATTCTCCTTAATTGCTCTTCAATACTGTTCAATGGGTACCATCTCATCCAGGAGGAGCGGTGGGTGTTTTCTGCGGGCGAAGTCCGCGAGAAACATCCGCCTGCCCCGCTTATTGAGAGAATACTTCAACTGGATCTATTGGATACTCAAACCGGTAGGCGCCGCTGCCCACTTCCAACACAGCTGTTCTACCATCCTGAACCTGGGAAACTAGCAGACCTGGCAGGCACTGTTGCCCGACAAGGGCCGCATCTGCACCTGGCAGCCGGATTGATGCGCTGGTGTTCGGCGGGATCTGGACTCGGACAGTCAGCCTGCCCTCCTGCAGTTTCCAGGCAGAAATAATTTCACCATATCCCGACAGGTAGCTGACGCCGGCATGGGTCAACCCGCCAGCCAGATCCGGTTGGATCAGGATGTGCTTATACCCTGGCTGGTCTTTGTCCAGGCCCGCCACAAAACGGTAGAGCCAATCGCCAACACAGCCAAAGGTATAGTGGTTAAACGAATCAGTGCTAATCTGGCCATCCGGGCTGATGGCGTCCCAGGTCTCCCAGATCGTAGTTGCGCCGCGTTCAACTTCGTACAACCAGGATGGACATTCAGTCTGGAATAACAGCTTGTAGGCAATATCCCGCCTGCCGTTCGCACACAGCACATCCAGCAGATACGGCCCTGAGACAAACCCGGTATCCAGCCGGCAGCCATTTTCAACAATCAGGGCCACAAGCTGCTCGGTAACCTGGCGGCGTTTCTGCTCGGGTATGACTTGCATCTTCAGCGCCAGGACGTACATCCCCTGGTAATGCGCACTGAGCCGCCCGTCTTCGGAAAGATATTCGGCTGCAAACGCCTGACGGATGCTGGCATTGAGTGCGGCATACTGCTGCTGATCTTCAGGCTTCTGCAAAAGACCGGCGATCTGCGCCATCAGGTCTGTGCAGCAGGCATAAAAACAGCTGGCAGCAATTTCTTTGGTGGCGTTGGACGCTTCAAATGGGTTCCAGTAACCACCCGTCAGGCTGGGGATAAGCCAGTCGCCAAAGTGAAAACCCGTATTCCATAAATACTTTTGGCGCTCCCGAACTTCAGGCGGCAGATCAGCCTGCAGGCGTTCTGGGATGCCCTGCTCGGCTTCCTGGCGAACATACTCCAGCCAGCGCGCCATGCTGGAATAGTTTTCTTGCAGCACACGCAAATCCCCATAAACCTGATAAAGCGTCCAGGGGATGATGATACAGGCGTCCCCCCACCCCGCTGAGGTATGCGCACCGCCCTGAATTGGCGTAAACATTTCAATATAGCTGTTCCAATAGGGCACACAGGCCGGTACCTGCCCATCCTGGCGCTGCTCAAGCCGCAGGCTGCGCAGCCAGCGGGTGAAAAAAGCAGCCACATCCATATTAAAACAGGCAGTTGGGCCAAAGACCTGGGCATCGCCAGTAAACCCGGCCCGTTCACGCTGAGGGCAGTCGGTTGGAATCGAGACGAAGTTGCCGCGCTGGCTCCAGCGAATATTTTCCTGCAATCGGTTCAGGCGCTCATCCGAGCACGAGAAGCTGCCGGTATCCCGCAGTCCCGAGGCAATCACGACACCGCTGAAATCATCCCGGCCCGGTTCACCCGGGTACCCGCTGATGCGCACATAGCGAAAACCATGCGTGGTAAACCAGGGTTCGTAAACTTCAACCCCATCTCCCTTGAGGATGTAGACATCGCGCTGATCCTTGTTGCGTCCACGGATTGCCTGCAGGAAATTACCGTCCGAGTCCAGCATCTCGGCGTGATCGAGTGTGACAACGGTCTTTGCCGGGCCATGGACGCGCATCCGCAGCCTGCCAGAGATGTTTTGCCCGAGATCAAGCACGGTTTCTCCTCTGGGAGTGACCAGGATGGCGGCTGGTTGGATTTCCTGAACCACCTGGAGCGGATCGCCATACTGTGCCGCTAAGTTGGCATATCCATAATCTGCTCTCAGGGCTGGCTGCCAGGTCCGATCATCATAAGCGGGGAGATGCCAGTCTCCCAATTCCAACCCGACGTCGTACCGCTCGCCGATAAACAAATCAGAATAAACCAGCGGCCCGCTGCTGGATTTGAAGTTATGATCAGAATTCACCCACTGGCGGCTGCCATCCGAATACTCAACTTCGAGCTGCAGCAGCAGCGCCAGCTTATCCCCATACTGGCAGCTATCTCCCGGCAGCCCAATCCGGCCGCGATACCAACCATCCGCAAGGACTGCGCCAATCACATTGGCGCCCGGGGTGAGCAGTTCGCCAACATCATAGGTCTGGTACTGCAAAAAGCCCTGATAAGCGGTCACTTCTGGCGCCAGTTCCTGGCTGCCAACCCGGACCCCATTAATCTCCAACCGATAGACACCGTGAGCGGTGGCATAGATTCTGGCTTTACGGACCGATCCCTGGGTTGTAAAGGTTTTGCGCAGGTACAGGCAGGGGTTGAGACGGGAATAATCGCTGTCCGGCTGCGGCGAGATCATACCCAGGTTCTGGAACATATTGATTTTTGGTTCGGGTCTTGCCGGCTCCTGAACAGGCTCAATCCATAATGCCTGCCAGTCGGCAGACGTCAGCAGGCCCATTTCCCAAAAGGCGTCCGCACTCCAGTTCGAAACCGCATCCCGCTCATCCCAGATGCGCACCCGCCAGCAGTACCGCTGCCGGGATAGCAGTTCCGGCCCGCCATATTCAACCTGAGTGGAATTATCCGAAGGCACCCTGCCCGAATCCCAAACCAGTCCGGCGGAAGCATCTGCTGTAACCACAATCTGGTACGCGTTCTGCCGCACCCCATACCGCTCAGAGCGCAGCTGCCAGCTCAGGCGGGGCCTGCAGATATCGATTCCGAGCGGATCCTGAAGATATTCACAGCGCAGCGCAGCCAGCCGCACAGCGCCCAGGTCAGCCAGCTCAGAAGGTTTCTCCTGGCCGGCGCTGGATTTTTTAGTCATCGAGAGCATTTCTGTCATTTAATTTCCCAACCAAACCTGCCCGTTTTTTACCCGGCCGCAAACCAAAAACAATCCAGATCGAACAAACGCTCCGGATCGAACTGCGGGATGACAAACTTGTCTCCCGTACCTTTAAAAAACAGGTAAACCGCCCGCACCCCGTTTACAGGCTGCACCGGACAGCTAACTGTTTCCCATTTCTGCCAGCCGCCCGTGCGGGGCACCGAACAAACCCCAATCAAGACACCATCCGGCTGATCGAGGTGGATTTCAATCTGCCCGCCATAGGCCAGGCTGCCAGCCCGGGCAAAAAAGCTATTGACGGGCTGACTGTCAAAGTCCACATATTTATACGCCGCCCAATCATTCAGGTGGATCTGTGTCAGGCGCTCGTGCACAGCCGGATCGCTTGCGGTGGGTCCATCAGCGGCACTGCGCACATGCCCACTGAGCAGGCAGGCCCGCCAGGCCTCAATCGGCTGGATGGCGGGCAGCGGTCCGCCCACGCCCTGAGTGGTCATCTCCACTTCGGCAATCCTCCCGTCTTCACGAAACCTGATCGGCTCGCAGCAGACGCGGCGGTTAAAGTTGCTGGCCTGGGAGGAACGATGGTAAAAAACATACCACTGTCCGTTAAATTCGGCGATCGAGCCGTGGTTGTTCCAGGTCTCCGGGTCGCAGCCTGTGTTATCAATCAGGATGCCGCCCTTGGTGAATGGGCCCAACGGCGATTTGCTGGTGGCGTATCCCAAACAGGTTGGTCTGCCCCGGCTGATATCCGCATAAACCATGTAATAAATACCATTGTGTTTGCGAATTGAGGCGCCTTCATGAAAACCGTGCTCAGCCTCGTTCAGCAAATTGGGTTCCAGCGTCCCCGGTTCAAAGCTGTGCAAATCAGGCCGCAGCCGGGCGCCGCGCAAATGGAACTGGCCCCAATAGTAATAGACCTGCCCGTCGTCATCTACCAATACGGCGGGGTCAATCGCATCCCCGTCTGCACCTTCAATCGGGGTCGCATTGGTGAACGGCCCGCTTGGGGAGGCGCTTTCAGCCACACCTTCCCGGTTACCTGCATCGCAAAAAAACAGATAATAGCGCCCATTGTGATAAATACAGTCAGGGGCAAAGAGCGGTGCGGCGCTCCAGGTCACGCTCGGATTGGGCGGCGCTGAGCGGAAGCTCTCGCCGTGATCCTCCCAGTGGATCAGATCCGCCGAGGAAAACACACGGTATTCCCAACTACAGTAGCTGGTCCGTCCGCTGAGGTCATAAGAACCATACAGATACATGCGCCCATCTTTCCACTGGCGGGCCTCTACGTCAGGGACAAAATGCTGGATCGGGAGGATTGGGTTCGGCATTATATATCGCTTCAACTCTGCTCAAAAATCCACTTATTTTCCCAGGTTGGCTAAGACAGTTTCAAATGCCTGTGCCAGGCCTGGAGGATTGCCGACCATGTCCAGAACCTGGAGCAGCGTCAGACTGCGCTCATTTTGTAAAACCGCAAGCAGGAATCCAATATCTTCCACCTGTGTACTAACATCCAAAATCGCCTTGCTGGCTCGGCTGTCGCTCATCACATCGCCCACCAGGTCATCCAGGCTGTAGCTTGAGCGAAAATCGGGGTCCACAAAGGGGCCAGTCCAGCTCCAGAGACCCGAACCAACCTCAACTGGCGCTGCTGCGCTGCCCGGCAGGCTGACCTTGGCGCTGGTGTTGGGCGGGACGGTAACCGTCAGGGTAATTTGCCCGTCCACAATCCTCCAGCTTGATTCAGCCAGGCCGTAGGGTGTGCGGTGACTGGCGCTAGCGTGTGTCAAACCCGCGCCCGGACGCGGACGGATCACGATCTGGCGGTAGCCCGGCGCGGCCGGCGCCAGGCCGGCAATAGTGCGCTGCATCCAATCGGCTACTGCGCCCAGGGCGTAATGGTTGAAGGAGGTCATCTCGCCCGGGTTAATTGATCCATCTGGCAGCATGCTGTCCCAGCGCTCCCAAACGGTGGTAGCGCCCATGGTAACCGGGTACAGCCATGAAGGGCAGCCCTGCTGCATCAACAGACGGTAAGCAGTAGCAAAATGGCCGGTATTGCAAAGGGCATCACAGATCAGGGGCGTGCCCACAAAACCGGTGCGGATATGATAACCACTTTCCTGAACCAGAGCAGCCAACTGCTGCCCGGCCCGCCGGCGCTGTTCAGGCTTTGCCAGGAGATTAAATTCCAGCGCCAGGGCGTAAGCAGTTTCTGCGTCACCAATCATCCGCCCGGCGGGAGTTATAAATTCATGCCCAAAGGCCGCTCTGATGGCAACTGCCAGGGCGAGATAATGTTCTTGCTCTGCTTTCCGGCCCAATACCTGCGCCGCCTGCCCGACAATTTCAGCAGAACGGGCAAAGTAAGCGCTGGCAACAATATACTTGTCGGTACGCGCCAGCCAGGGCTTGTCCGGCGGAGCGGTCGGATCCAGCCAGTCGCCAAACTGAAAGCCGGTATCCCAGAGATGCTTTTCACCTGCCAGAGCAGCGACATGATCCACCCAGGCGCACATGCTCTCAAACTGGTCTGCCAGAACCCCGGCATCCCCAAATCGCTGATACAGCACCCAGGGCACGACGACAGCCGCATCAGCCCAGGCGGCTGCCCCCGATCCAAAACCAGCGTCCAACACATTTGGAACTACTGCTGGCACGTTGCCGCCCATTTTGGCCTGCTCGGCGGCCAGATCTGCCAGCCAGGACTGCAAAAAACCGCTGGCGTCAAACAGGAAACTGGCGGTAGGCGAAAACACCTGGATGTCGCCCGTCCACCCAAGACGCTCGTCGCGCTGAGGGCAGTCGGTGGGCACATCCAGAAAATTGCCGCGCATCCCCCAGACCACATTTTCATGGAGTTTATTCAGCAGGGGGTCCGAACACTCGAACCAGCCGGTGCGCTCCATATCCGAATGCAAAACAACGGCATGGATACTTTCCAGACGCAGCTCACCCGGCCAGCCGGTCACTTCAGCGTAGCGAAAGCCGTGGAAGGTGAAGCGCGGCTCCCAGGTTTCCAGGCCTTCTCCCTTCAGGGTATAACGGTCGGTGGCTTCTACCTGGCGCAGCGGGCGCGTCCCCAGCTCGCCCTGCTCCAGCACTTCGGCGTGCCGCAGGGTGATCGTCTGCCCGGCTGCACCCTGGACGGCAATCACCAGCCGTCCAACCAGATTCTGCCCAAAATCGAGCAGGGTTTTGCCGGAAGGCGACTGGCTGATGGAGACCGGTTTGACAATCTGAGTCCGCCGGACGGGCGGCCCCACAGGCGCTTCGAGGGTGCTCATATCCCAATCCAGGCGGCACACCCGGCTCCAGGTCGAATCATCAAAGCCAGGGGCGGCCCAGCCCGGCTGTTCCAGACGAGCGTCATAGGTTTCGCCATCATAAATGCTGTTCATCACAATCGGCCCGCTGGCAGCGCGCCAGTCATCATCGCTGGCGATCACATCCACAGAACCATCTGCATAGTAAATTTCAAGCTGGGCCAGCAGTGCCAGGCGCTCGCCGTAAATATTGCGCCGGCCGCCGCCAAAACCGATCCGGCCGCGGAACCAGCCATCGCCAAGAATGGCGCCAATTACATTTGAACCTGGCTGGAGAATGCCGCTCACATCAAAGGTCTGGCAGCGCAGCCGCCGGTCATAGACCGTCCAACCGGGCGCCAGGACATGGTCGCCAACCAGCGTGCCGTTGATCTGGGCTTCATACAGACCAAGGGCAGTGACGTACAGGCGGGCCGACTGGACACCAGGGCGAACGTCAAAAGACCGGCGCAGATAGGGCGCCGGGTTCGATTTGGTCAGCTCTTCGTCCCAGGCAGGGGAAATAAATTGAGCGCGCCAATCTGCCATCTGCAGGAGGCCGGTTTCCACCCGGATCCAGGCGCTCCACTCGGAGACAGCGCCGTCTGCCCCCCAAACGCGCACCCGCAGGCTGACCTGCGCCCGAGATTGAAGCGGTTCAAACGGCCAGTCCACCAGGATGGATTGGCTGGATTCCAATCTCCCCGTGGTGACGGAGGGGATTTCGCTTGAAAAAACCGCTTCGATTTCATAAGCCGCCTGATACCAGTTCTGGACCGGGGTCTCTACCCGCCAGGAGAGGCGGGGGCTGGCAGAGCCAATCCCCAGGGTTTCACGAAGGTGTTCAATTTGTAGATTGGGGACGGTGGCTTCAGAGGTCATCAAATACTCCTATTCAGAATGCTTATATGGTTTTTCAAGCGCCGCTCTGGGCTTTTAGGCGCTTTTCTTTCATCATCTGGAACTCAACTATTTTATAACTATTTGAGGTAAAAACAAGGAACGCCAGAACGATCAGGGCATTGAGTACCGATTGCAGCGAAGTCGAGATTCCCAGAATGGCAAAACCGGAAATGATGCAGGCCTGCACAAAAGCGCCAATCATAATGCCAATATTGCGATCCGAATAGCGGGCCAGGAAACCACCCAGAAACAAAGGCAAGAATGCATTCATCATATAAGATGAACTTCCCAGCCCCAATTTGGGGGACATGGTGCCTAAAATCGAAAGACTGATAACTCCGGCAGCCGCCATGAGTACACCGGCGATCAGGTAACAAATCAGGGTGTTCATTTTTTCATTGATGCCGATATTAACCGCGATGGCCTGCCCGCCACGCAGGGAATTGGTATCAAAACCAAATTTTGTAAAGTTTAAAAGAATAACCAGAACAAACACGATAATCATTGCAAGAATGGTTATGTTGGGTTGTTTGGCAAAAATCGGAAGTTCAGGATTGCTGATCACCTTGACACCTTTGCCTTCATTCAAAAGGAAACCAAGCGCCTCATAAATCATGGCAACCCCAACCGAAACAACGATAGGCGGCAGCCGAAGAATAATGTAAACAAGTCCAGAAAGGGCTCCCAGGACTGCGCCAACCAGCATGCAGACCAACAACATTGCGATCGGTCCGAGACCCCAATAGAGGGTAATATTAACTCCCATGATAACGGATAAAATCAAAATTGAGCCGATACTGAAATCAAAGCGGCCCGAGGTCAGGTTGTAAGACAAAGCCAGCGATATCATCCCTGAATATACTGTATTGCGAATAATAATCATCCAATCAGAGTTGATTCCAAACCCCGTTTTTCCATTGGCTGCGCACAACACAGCAAAGAAACCATAAACCACCAGCGGCATCCAGATTGTATTCAGCCCATTTTTAGCAATTTTCAAGAGTGTTTTTTTCATGATCGATCCTCCGGGTGCCTGGAAGTTTGGATTTCTTCGTTTCTTTGCGATCAATACGGATTGGGTGCTGCTGTGGTGGGTGTATCTTGTTTGGCAAGAAACACCCACCACAGAATTGGGTTTACAGGTCGAATTTGGCGCTATTTGCCAGCGAGAATGGCATCCAGCTCATACGCTTTGATCAGGTCGAGGAGAGTGGTATAGCTGGCATCCGGATTCAGGTTCTTGACCAGATTGACCAATCCTTTGGAATACTGCGCACGCCCATCACCCATTTCAAAGCCAGACACTTTATCATAGGCCTCGGGGCTGGTAACAATCCAGAGAGACTGAGCAGCGTTGGTCGCTACGCCATTGTCTTTGAGGGCATCCGCGTTTCCATCCACGGCATTTACGATTTGGGCGATACCGATGCCAAAGCGCTCTGTGGGTTCGGTCGCAATCGCTGAGAATAGACCACCGGCATACATTTGCTTGTACAGGTCAACCGAGCTGGGGCTGATGGCGCCAAAGGAACCAATCGTGACCGATTCGGCCTTCCCGCCTGCCGAGATGGGCTGGATCCAAATTTCTGGGCCGAAGCTGCTGACAACCACGTCCAAATCGCCCGCCAGGGCTGCGCCCTGGGCGGCAAACCAGGCTTCGTTCGGGAACCCGGGCACTTCGTTGACCGTAATGGTTGCGCCGGCTGCCTTTGCTTCATCAATGGCAGCCATGAACCCGTTACGGCGATCAATAAACATGGCAACCCCAAAGTCTGCGCCGCCATTGGCATAGACGAACTTGGTACGGCCTGATTCCAGAAGCGCTTTTGTTACCGCATACATACCATCGTAATCGCCGTTGCCATTGATAACACTCCCCAGGTAGTAGGGGTTGGCCTTGTATTCTTCATAGACATCTTTTTCTTCGGCGATGCCCCAATAATACATTTCAAGTTCTGCAGCCTTGGCAACTGCCTGACCCTTGGAAACATTGTAATAGGCGACAAAGCCTTTGGCGCCTGCTGCGCCGCAGTTTTCGATGAACTGAAGTTCCTGTTCAGCCGATTCGATTTTTTCCGAATAAATGAATTCGACATTGAATACATTTTCGGAAAGGAACTTGAAATAGTCCTGGACGCCCATGTAGCCGGCATCGGCTGGATCAAAGGTTTCAACACAGATCTTGATCGTGTTCAATGGGTATCTGCCATCTGCGGTTAGTTGGGCTGCGGCCGCGGGTGCTTCGGTTGGGGCAGCTTCGGTATTTTCGACGGGGGCGGCAGTTGGGGCGGCTTCCACAACGGCGGTTGGGGCAACTTCGGTGGCAGCGGCTGGGGCACAGGCAAAAAGACTGGTGACCATCACGAGTGCAAATACAGTATACAAAAACTTGCGAACAGCTTTCATTATTCTTCCTCCGGAACTGGTGTGAGATTAGGGTTGACAAACGGTTGGTTTGCAAAATAGTTATTTCTTTATGCTTTCTTTCTCCTCGTCAATATCGCCTGGTGGATTTACCTTGGCAGCAATTGGGTTCGATAATTCAGGCTGGCAACCAGTACCACCGCCAGAAATATGACACCCCGAAAAATTTGAATGGTTCCCGGCCCAACCCCGATAATGGTGAGCCCACTGTTCAGGATGGTGATCGTTGCCGCCCCGATAAGTGCAGCACTGATTTTCGAGCGCGGCCCACCAGAAAGCGGCATGCCGCCCAACACCAGCGCCACCATGATGTCAATCCCGATTGTGCCCCCCGTGGTCGAGCTGGCTGTTTTTGTGCGCAGCAGAATAATTATCGCAGCCAGGCTGACACCCAGAGCGGCGACCAGGAATGCGACGATCTTCATCCTGTCGATCTTAATGCCCGACTGCCGGGCCGCAATCATATTTCCCCCGATTAGTTTGCAGCTTTTTCCAATTGGGGTGTAATTGAACAGAAGCAGCGCCGCCAGGTAAAAACCACCCAGCGTGATGACATTGATCGGGGTCATATCCCGAATGGTTGGAACATTGGCTACGGTAAGTACGGTTTCTTTGCCCATCACCAGCAGCCCCAGAGCGCCAAGCAGAGCGCCGATCACAATGGTCACAATAAAAAAGGGCACATCCACATAAGCAGCCATGAGCCCCTTAATCAGGCCAAGTGTCAGAGAGACCGCCAGACAGGTCAGTACCATATAGGGAACCGAGCCGGTTGCCATCGCCACTTTGGCGCCCAGAATGGCTGCTAGCGCCAGGCTGCCGCTCATCGACATATCAAACGCCCCGGCGCCAAAAACAAACACAGCTCCAACTCCAACCAGCGCCGTGATCAGGACCTGGTTGGTAAGGCTTTTGAGATTGGTGGGTCCAAAAATTTTCCCATCCGTCAGGACAAAAAAGAGAATCGAGAGCAGTATCAGGCCAACAATCGGCGCAAAATCACTGATCAGAGCCAGATTGATGAATCTTTTTTTGATGAGCGTATCCGCTGGTTTATCCATAATAATGCCCTTAAATCATTGACTCGATGATTGTGGTTTCTGTCAGGTCTTTGCTGCGCATGAACTCGCCAGCCTGCTTTCCATTCTTGATAATGACTAACCGGTCGCTCATGCCAATTAATTCCGTTAATTCTTCAGAAATGAGCACAATCGACTTGCCTTTCAATTTCATTTCGTAGATCAGGTCGTACATGGCAGCTTTTACGCCCACATCGACGCCCCGGGTTGGGCAATCCAGAATCAAAATATCACAATCTCGGCCAACCCATTTCCCGAAGACAACCTTTTGCTTGTTCCCACCCGAGAGATACTGGACATTTTGATCCATGGAGGCGCACTTTATGCCGAGAAATTTAATTTGTGCGTTTACATAATTCTTTTCCCGGTTAGGAAAAATAAATCCTCCGACCGATGCCAGCCGGTCATAGGCTGCCGCCGCGATATTGTCTTTAATGCTGGCGGTCAAAACCAGCGCTTCCACATCCCGGTTTTTGGAAACATAGCCGATCTGGTGCTTCATTGCCGATATCGGGGACGTGATTTTTTCGCGGCTGGGGATGTGGGTGACGGCACCAGTCAGGATTTTTTCCTCTCCAAAAAGGGCCCGACCCAACTCATGCATACCACAATGAGACAAACCACCGACACCAAGAATTTCTCCCTGATGAAGCTGGATTGAGAAATTCATCAGCAAGCCTGTACCGGTGGTGATGTTTTTGGCTTCCAGAACGACCGCCTCCCCACAGGAACCATCATAATCGGTGCGGTAATACCGCTCGCTCATCTCACGCCCAACCATAAGCCGCTTAATTTTTTGTTCGCTCATCTCCGATTGTTCAAGCGTGGCGACAAATTTTCCATCCCGCAAAACCGTCAGGGTATCGCATATCGCCATGAGTTCTGGCAAATCATGCGAAATAAAAAGGACGGCTTTGTTTTCGGCCTTCATCTTGCGCATCACGTTATAGAGTATTTCGCGCCCCTGATGTGAGAGAGCTGTGGTGGTTTCATCCACAATCAGCATTTCGGGCTGTGAATACATCACCTTGGCCAGTTCGATCAGCTTCCGGTCCTGCATACTCAACCGGTCAATCGATTCTTCCGAGTCAATTTCAGAACCAATTGCGCCCAGGGCTTCCCTGGCGGCCTGATTCATCCGCCCTTTGCTGATCAAGCCAAACTTTTTGAACTTTTCTTCTTGACCGATAAATATGTTTTCAGCGACGCTGATGCCGGGAACCGTCCCCATCTCCTGAACGATCATCCCGATTCCCGCCTTGGCTCCTTCAATCATCGTGGCTGGTTTGTGCGCTTTTGCCAGGAAGAACATCTCTCCACTGCTGGCAGGCTCAATCCCGGCGGCCAGTGAAGACATGGTGGATTTTCCTGATCCATTCTCGCCGACCAGACCTGTAATTTGACCGCGAAAAATTTTTAAATCCACACTATTGAGTGCGATGGTAGGGCCAAAGATTTTACAGATTTTCCTGGCTTCAAAGATCAATTCTTTACGGCTATCTGATGTCTCAACCATTTTTTCCTCAATCGTTTCAAAATTGTCAAAACCAATGCCGGTTTACACCTGTATGGGAACTACTGCTTCTGCAAAGAAATTGGGGATCTCAAGCCTTCCAGATAAATGCGGCCGATTTGCATGAAAATTGTCTCTGCGCTGATCCCAAATTCCTGCTCAACTTTTCCTCCCATTTCACCGATCCGGCTGATCATGCCAGAGATGAAATTGAAAAAGACAGCAGTTCCCATATTGGCGTCCATATCGCTGCGCAGTGATCCATCTTTTAAACCCTGTTCAAAACAGCCGAAAACAAATTCTTTATCCTCAACAAGATTTTCCAACATGGTCTCCACAAATATTGCTGCGGTTAATTTCTTGGCATACAGATAGTTAAATTCCCCCACAAAGCTCGCTTCGCGTGGGTTCTGAAACAAATTGATAAAGAAATAATTGAGAAAACGCTCCAGGCGCTGGTAACCGGTGCCTTGAAAGCCCCAAACATCCCGTTCGTTGCGATCCCGCCAGACTTTGGTGATCGTCTTAAAAATCTCCTGGGCAATTTCTTCTTTGTTGGAAAAATACTTATAAATGGTGGCACGGGTCAGGCGGGCAGCATCGGCAACCTCCCCAATGGTGACTGGCTCAATCCCTTTGAGAATAAACAAATCCTCGGCAGCTTCTAAAATGGCCTCTCGCTGATTTTCACGATGTGCGACATAAATGGTATTGGTCATAGGGACACCTGTTGAATATATACTCAATGTTTAAATTTATACACTATGTATAAATTATTATACAAACAATTCAACAAATGTCAAGAGGATATTTGCGTATTTCACCAAATAAACCGGCGAAAACCAACGCGAACAACAGTCATTTGACAAAATTCAACAAACGACTGTGCCGTGACCTGCAAGGGCAGAGGGGTTTGGGGTAAATCGAGCACCACAGGTGGTGGTCGATTTACCCCAAGAATCTACTATGTCCGGCATGGGTCGGCGGATTTATTCCGCAGGCAGCCGGTGAGTTTATATTATCGGCAGGATCGATTACCAGAATCGGTAAACGTTTTTCCCGCCACGGGAACAAACTCCCATTCATAGCTGGTGGGGTGCAGGATGAATTTCAACACGCCAAATGTATTGGCATTTGTAATCTCACTGTTGGGCTGGATCACTTCCATAGGTGAATGGTCTTTACCGCCGGTGCCCACGACAAATTCCTGGATGCCATCCGGATCAGCCACGCCCATTGGATTCTGCGGGGCAAAACGCTCGTAGGAATGGGCGTGTCCATTGAGAACGACCTCTACCCCGGAATCATAAAGGGCCTGCCAGAAATCTTCCATGGCAGGGTGATTACCGTGCTTGCCTGAATTGAAGCGGGGGTGGTGCCAATAGGCCAGAGTGCACAGTGTGGGGTTGGCCGCCAGGTCCTTGCGCAGCCACTGTTCCTGGGCCGAACCAGCCTGACACCCGCCAATTTCAGCGCAGTTGCTATTCAGGACGATGATATGCCACCCGCCAAGATTGTAGCTGTAATAGCCTTCACCTGGCTTACCCGCGGCGGCGCCAAAATAGGCGAAATAGGGCCCGGCGCCCGCTGTGCGATATTCGTGGTTTCCTACCGACGGAAACGTCCGAGCTTTTACAAGTCCCCAGGATGGTTCATAGCAGTTGGCAAACTCGGCCGCAGTGCCATAATCATACACAGTATCCCCAGTGGTGTAAACCGTACCGGGAATCGAGGCTAACAGGGCAGCCGTGGCCTCATCATCCTGGGTACTGCAGTCAGCAATATCTCCCGCCCCAACCAGCACGGGATCGTCAGGCGAGGGGGATGTTCCGCTGGTCCGGATGAAAGGCAGATACATTTTGAAAGTAAGTGCCCCGTTGTTGTGAAGTGCATCCAAATAATCACCATAGCCGGAGATGCTGTTCCATTCCAGCGTTGATTCCACTGAGGTTCCTTCGCCCCATTCGTTAAATGTCGTAATCAACTGGAGCGGCGCTCCAGACGCGGCCATGTCCCGGATATTTTGTTTCCAGCGGGCCAGATCTCGTCCCAGCCGCGGGGTTTCACCCACCAACCAAAAACCCGGACTGATTGTGTAGCTGTAGCCAATTTGATGGTCGACGGCGATGGCAGGACTGTATTGGTGCCAGTGTTGGGGCTGGCCGCTGCACGCCTTATAGCCTGGGAAAACCTTGAGCACAATGTATGCGTTAACCTCAATGCTGTTGGCCTGTGTCCAGCGGGTGGCCATATCGCACCCGTCGGCGGGATCTGCATAAACAAAAACAACGAAACGGCCGTCCAGCTTCAAAAACGCCTGATTTTGACTGTACTGGTCACGCAGGTAAAGTAAATCGGCCTTGATCTCGGTGACAGTTGGATTCCCCTGAGCTTCGCCTTCGTGATAAATTGCCCAATGGAAGTTATATCCGGCAGTTGCCGCCAGAATAGTGCCAATCCGGCCGTCAGTATAGTGTCCCTGGCCCCACCAGGATAAGATCCCGGCTTCAATCCGGCCATATTGCATTGCTGCAATGTGTTGGTGAATAACCGTCTCACTTCCCGAATCGTAGAAACCCAGGGATGGGGAATAATGGGTATAGGGGTAGATGCCTTTTTGGGTCCAGGCATTGGGGAACCAGGGGTAGTAGAAAGCCGCCCGCAGAGGCAGTTGTAGGGCGGCCTGTCCCGTTATTTCTATTTTGGGTTGAAGAAGATGGTTCACAGCAGCAGGGACAGCCGCATAAACACCTGACGAAGTCATCAGCAAAACCAGTAAGACAAAACCAAACATCAGCTTACGCATGGCAAAACTCCTTTAACAATAAACGTTAAGGTACACCAGTAAAGCAATCCATTGCCAGAGCAGCGTTCCACGATCAAAAAAGGCACCTCTAAACAAAATGGAGTGTTGGGTGTTTTTTGTGGGCTTCGCCCAAAATAAACACCCAACTTCCCCCGCTTATTTAGAGGTTACAAAAAGGTTATTCCGTTCCAGACAGGCATTGGCCAGCAGATATCGCTGCCGGCTGCCGCGCTGCTCGTCCATAGTTCAGTTTATCATCCTTATCCGCGATTTGGCTGATGATTGACATAACTGTCACAAGAACGACGCTAATTGTTGTTTTCAACAAATTATTGACAAATTTCAACAATTCAGTATAATCCCCTCAGATTACAAACTCAGGATTTCAAAGGAACTCACAAATGATCGCCCCTGAACGCCGCCAAAACCTGATCGATCTGCTGCGCAAGCAGCCTGGCATGCGTGTGCCAGATATCGCCAGCGCCCTGAATGTTTCTGAAGGTACCGTGCGCAATGATTTGAATGCCCTCCAGGCTGAGGGCCTGTTGACCCGCCTGCATGGCGGCGCTGTCCTTTCCGAGCAAATCAACCTGAACAACACCTCATTCACTGACCGGCATCGTGAACAAGCCGTCGAAAAAGAAAGCATTGGACGCTGCGCAGCACGCCTTGTCCAGGATGGCGACTCGATCCTGCTGGACGCCAGCAGCACCATCTATTATCTAGCGCTGGCGCTGGAAGGCAAACAGCGCCTGCGCGTTGTCACCAATGGTATTGATGTCGCCCGTCTGCTGGCAAAAAATCCGTCCAACACGGTGATTGTGATCGGCGGGATTCTCAGCCAGGATGGGTCTTCGCTGACCGGGTTATTTAGCGAACAGGCAATCCGTGACCTGCGCGTTCAAAAAGCGTTTGTCTCCGCCAGCGGATTCAGTGTTGAGCGCGGCCTGACCGAGGTCCACCTGGAAGAAGCCCAGCTCAAACGAAAAGCGATTGAATCGGCCCAGCAGGTGTTTGCACTGGTGGATTCCAGCAAGCTGGGACACGAAGACCTGACACCCTTCGCCCGCCCCGATCAGATCTGCTGCCTGTACACCGACGCCGGGATCACCCCCGAATGGCAAACAAGCATTGAACAAGCCGGAATTGTTATCCATATTGTATCTTCTCAATAAAGGGGGGTGTTTTTTGCGGGCGAAGCCCGCAAAAAACACCCAACTGCCCCCACTTATTGAGATGACACTCCATATTTGTAATTAAACCTGAGAGGAGATTATTTTATGACCGACCATCAAATCCAACCCGCATATCAAATTGCCCGGGAACGCTACGCAGCCCTGGGCGTGGATACCGAAGCCGCCATCAGCCAGCTCGAAAAAGTTGCCATCTCTCTGCACTGCTGGCAGGGCGACGATGTCAGCGGTTTTGAGAACCCGGGCGGCGAACTGACTGGTGGCATCGCCGCAACCGGCAATTACCCTGGCAAAGCCCGGACTGCTGCCGAGCTGCGCAAAGATCTGGATGTGGTCTACAGCCTGCTGCCCGGCTCGCACCGCCTGAACCTGCATGCCATTTACCTCGAATCCGATAAAAAGATCGAGCGCAACGCCATCGAGCCGCAGCACTTTGCCAATTGGTTGGATTGGGCCAAAACCAACCGGCACGGTCTGGATTTCAACCCGACCTGCTTCTCGCACCCTCTGGCAGCAGACGGCTTTACTCTTGCCCACCGCGACCCGGCTATCCGCCAGTATTGGGTCGAGCACTGCATTGTCAGCCGCAAAATTGGCGACTATTTTGGGCGCGAGCTGGGCACAAAGGCTGTGACCAACATTTGGGTCCCCGACGGATTCAAAGACAGTCCCGCAGACCGCACCGCACCGCGCAAGTGGCTGATGGAATCACTTGACAAGATTCTGACGGAAAAACTGGCCCATAACCTGGATGCGGTCGAGCCCAAACTGTTTGGGATCGGTTCCGAGTCGTATGTGGCCGGGTCAATGGAGTTTTACACGGCCTATGCTGTCAGCCGCAAGGTTTTGCTGACCCTGGATGCCGGACATTTCCACCCGACTGAAACCATCTCCGATAAAATTTCGGCCCTGCTGCTCTACCTCGATGAGATCCTGCTGCATGTCAGCCGCGGCGTGCGCTGGGACAGCGACCATGTCGTGACCTTCGGGGATGATCTGCAAGCCATCGCACAGGAAATTGTGCGCGCCAACGCCCTCAACCGGGTCCACATCGGGCTGGATTACTTTGACGCCAGCATCAACCGCCTGGCTGCCTGGGCGATCGGGGCCCGCAATACCCTGCGGGCGCTGCTGAACGCACTGCTGGAACCGCGCCAGATGCTGAACCAGTTCGAAGCCGAGGGCGACTATTCCAGCCGCCTGACCCTGATGGAAGAGCTCAAGGCCATGCCCGCCGGGGCTGTCTGGGAGCATTACTGCCAGACGCAGGGCGTGCCGGTTGGGATGGCAGTCATGGACAGAATAAAGGCTTACGAAAAAGCTGAACTTTCGCAGCGCTAATCCTGTGACAAGGTTGCAGCTTGGTTTGTTTTGGGCCTTGCCCCTGAAACCAGGCATGGCTCGCTGATTAAGCCAATAATTAACTCTAATTCGGGATAAGATGTTTTGGGTGGCTAGGCCACCCAAAACCTCTTATCCCCGAACTGACATAATGAAAGTTTAACTGGGCTGCAGCAAAGACTGTGCTCAGCATTAAGGAGATCGTATGAATGGTTGGAACGGAAAAATATTAGAAATCGACCTGACGACCCAGACCCACAAATCCTATCCGCTGGATATGGATATGGCCCACCAATTTATTGGCGGGCGCGGGCTAGGGGCTCGGCTGCTGTGGGATCTGGTTGGGCCTGAAGTGGACCCACTCAGCCCGGAGAATGTATTGATCTTTACGA